>Ga0172380_10000101_pt1 | contig 182989 bp, 152 predicted proteins | sample Leawe162metaG_FD_119747 | JGI IMG/M metagenome (GOLD analysis project Ga0172380, IMG submission 119747) | Leachate microbial communities from a municipal landfill in Southern Ontario, Canada - Leachate well 162 metaG | ecosystem: Engineered > Solid waste > Landfill > Unclassified | place... | reverse complement strand
TTTTATCTTGTTAAAGAGCAACTCAATATTCGTAAGAGAACTTGAGTACCACACTGAGCGCCGAACGCTTCCAGTTGGCTAGGGCTGCGTATTCTACGCATTTCCCGTTTCGCGTCAAGGAGTTTTTGCAAACTTTCTCAACACTCATCAATCAGTAAACTCATCGATGAACTGTCACATCAGGCTGCTTAACGCTGTCTGCCGTGTCAGTGGATGCGCATTATAGGCAGCAGAGGATTTTGTGCAACCCCTATTTTAAGGAAATTTGCAGTTAATTCTAACGATCTAATCTAGCCACAAGATACCCACCACTTATCCCCAAAGTTATCCACACCCCGCTCATTTTAGACTCAGTTTTAACTTAAAATGAGGTTTGATGAACCTCTATTACTACGAATAAAGCACGGAGATTCCGTTGATTCTCGAGGCAAGAGGTGGGTTCTTGATGCAGCTTGTTCTAATAAATGGGCGAACGATAAATTAAAGAAACTCTTTGCCGACTTAATCAGAGATACAGGCCGTATTGCACAAAGCTGATATTGGCCACTTGTTAGCGATGAGCTTATCTATATAAAGCTAAGTTGATTTATCAAAGACGTCATGCACATTAAGAGTGACATGTTCGCTTACCTATATTTAGTGACAGGAAATTTAGTGACAGAAAATTTAGTGGCAATAATTTAGAAGTAAAAAAATACCCGCCAATGGCGGGTATTTTCTCATTCAGCTATGGCGTTAAACGCTGAACTTATTCTTCAACAGGCGAGACCACGAACAGTAAGTCGCCTTGAGACACTTGCTGACCATTGCTGTTCAAGATGCGCTCGATACGATACTTCTTATCTTCAGGGTACAGAATCGCACTCTGACGGTTAAAGCCAGCTAAGGTCACTTGCGAGAACATCTTCATCGCTTCTGTTAGTGCTAGCGTTTGATCGACTGTGACTATGTCACCTTCTTTCACAAAATCCGCTTCACCCGGTGCAGAAGAGGTATAGAAGATACCTGCGCCTTGGGCTAACACTTTCAGTTCGTTACTTTCGCCAACACGCAGTGACTCAGTGTCCACTTCCACAGTTTCAGCGGCAGCTTCCATTTCTGCGATCAACGCAGGAATATCGAGCTCAGCCATTAAACGTGGCAGATAGTTAGTATCGTAAACACCTTCGTTAAAGGTACCATCTTTCAGGATCAGCTTGAGTAACGGAATGTTAGTCGCGATGCCTTTCAGCACTACACTGTCTAAGTATTCATACAGTTTGGCAATCACATCTTCACGATTTTCACCGCGCATGATGATTTGCGCAATCAAGCTATCGTAGTATGGCGATACTTCTTTACCTGGCGCAGCAATCGAAATGATTTCCACATCTGGATGTTCTGGGAACACACACTCAGTGATCTTGCCCGGATTTGGGATCAGTTGCAGTATACCATGGCTATCAAGCGCCGCTTTCTCAGCCGTCACACGTACTTCCATCGCATAACCAATTTCTTTCGGTTCTAACGCTGCAATCGAACGGCCAGCAGCAATATCAAACTGCGCGCTAACGATATCAATACCTGAAGTCGCTTCCGTAACTGGATGCTCAACCTGCAGACGCGTGTTCATTTCCATGAAGTAGACTTCGTTTGCATCTAAGTTATAGATGAACTCAACGGTACCTGCGCCCATGTAATCGGTCGCGTCGCCTAAGGCACGGGTATAAGCCAGCACTTGTCGCTTCAGCTCATCCGGCAGCATAGTTGAGCCAGATTCTTCGACCACTTTTTGATTGTTACGTTGAACCGAACAGTCACGCAAACCTAATACTTTCGCGTTGCCGAACTTATCACGCAGCAACTGCACTTCGATGTGACGTAGTGATGTCACATACTTCTCTAAGTACAAGTCACCATTACCGAAGGCGGCGGCCGCTTCAGTTGCGGTTTTTTGGAATAAACCAATCATGTCTTCAGGACGTTTTACAACCTGAATACCTTTACCGCCACCACCTTGTACCGCTTTAAGCAGTACTGGATAGCCGATTTCGCTCGCCACGTTTACGGCTTGTTCAGCATTGGTCAGAATACCGTGCGAACCAGGAACAACAGGTACGTTTTGCGCTTGCGATGTCTTAATTGCGTTCGACTTGTTACCCATAGTCGTCATTGAATGCACGCTAGGACCGACGAAGTTAACACCGTTATTCACACACAATGCAGCAAACTGCGGGCTTTCTGATAGGAAACCGATACCTGGATGCAATGCATCAACCTGTTCATATTCGGCCACTTTCAGCACTGAGTATGCGTTCAAGTAACTTTCGTCCGAGGTGTTACCACCAAGACAAACTAACTTGTCAGTTTCTTTAAGCATATCCGCGGGGACTGACGTCATATCAGGATCCGACGCCACTAATACCACATTGATATTATTGTCATGCGCCTTGCGAATAAGTTTCACCGCAGTACAACCACGGGCGTGAACCAATACTTTGTTAATTGGCTTCATTAACTTACGTGGATCGTTCTGCACGATCACTTCTTCTTCAACAGTAGCTTCAACCACTAAGGTCGACAGTGCATTGATGATCACGTCGTTAATTTTTGCCGAAGGCATTGGCATCAGAGGATCGATACCTGCTAACTGAGAGTCTAAATTGTCGCTGAATGGGTTATGGACTAAGCCCGCCATTGCGCCAGGTACTTTTGACAAGTAGTTAGAAAGCGTTGCCGTTGATGGTAAGTAAGCTGGCACCACCATTTGACCTGCGAATGGCATGTTAGTACCAGACAGATAGTAAGTTTGCACCAATGGGTGAGTCACAAAACTCGCCTGCGCACCACCGGTACAGTCACCAAAACCAAACATCAGTACTGGCAATTCGTTATCACGAATAAAGCGCGTGATACGATCGTTCACCACAGCCATAGAGAATAGCGCCGCGGCGCCTTCTTTAGTCTGCATACCACCTGAACTGATAAAGCACACAACGGGTAATTTACGCTTAGCACACTCGATCAATAGTGCAGAGAATTTCTCAGCACTAGCCATATCGAATGCACCCGCTTGGAATGCGGTGTTAGACACAGCCACACCCACACGCACTTTTTGACCTTTTTCTTTAAAGTCAGCAATACCTGTGATCAAACCACATGGGCGAATGCCTTTATCTAATGCGTCTTCAATCGATAAACGGAAGCCTGGGAAGTTGAGCAAGTTAGCCGACATTTTGTCGCCGTTGATCTCTTCGAAATGGGTAAAGAACTGCTTCACCACATTTTCCCAAGTCATGTTGCCTTTACGTTTTTCGTCACGCAGCACTTTTTGGATCAATAGATCTTGATAACCCATGGTCAAGCGGTTCCAGAAGTCCTTACGACGACCGATACGCACAGGGTTGATCGCGCCAGTGTACTTGCTGGTATCGCTTTCACTATCGAAATACTCAGGCAGTAAACGCTCGAAGAAGTAAGTCAGTACCACGAATAGACTGTCGTTAAGTTGTGGGAAACCCACACTCTTCCACTGCTCTACTCGCACCAGCAAATCGGCGCGGTTCGATTGACCCATAAAATACTTGAGCCACTTATAGAACTTAGCTTTGTCGTTCGAGGTATCTTGCGTCGACAATGCATGGTCAATTGACTTATGCAACAGGTTGTTCACTGAGTTACGTGACAAACTCTTCGACATCATGGCTTCTTTAGCGATTGACGCTAAGCTGCCCACAACGTTGTCATACAAGGCATTGAAGATCAGAATGTTATGGCATTGCCAAATAAAGTCTTCACGCAGTTCTTCATTTACCACCACGTCCAGCACAGTCAGCTGATTCAGCTCAGGCCATTTAGCTTGAGTCACAGACTTTGGCAAACTTTCTAAGTGCTGAATCAGCCCTTTAAAGTTGTTAGCCGCATTGCTTTTCCAACGGTGATATAAAGACCAACTGATGTTGAATAACAGCGCCTTACGTGCTTTTTTATAGTTCTCTTTTGGCTCACCCAAAATCAAACGTGTCAGCATGTTACGCTCGGTAGAGACTTCGTCACGTTTAGCGACAAAGTTAGTCCACAATTTATTCAAATCTTCGTCATAAACTAGCTTGTCAGGGTTAGACAACCAAGCTTGGAACACACGGTCTTGTTCCTGTTGAATACGTGCCAACAGATCACCTTCTGGCACGCTAGCACGTGACAGACGACCATATTGCTCTTGAGAAATAGAATGGATACGGCTACGTAGCGTTAAATAACGCAAATAGCGATAGGCGCTACCGAACAAGTTATGGTGACTGGTCGGGCTCGTTGCCACAGCCAATTCTGCGTTCAGTTCCAAAGCCATCAAGTTTTTAGATGGATTAAGGAAACGAGTTAAACTGCGATCATAATGCTCACGTAAATCTTTAGATTCACGCACAAAATTCATCGCTGCACGCTCAACCGCTTCTACGCTGCTAATAATAGCGCGGCGCAGATTGTGCTGACGCTCGTCACGATCGCCCGGTGAAAAGTCGATGATACCGTCGATACAACCTGAGGTATAAAGCTCTTCTGGTGATACACCCACAGATTTCGCACATTCTTGCCAAGATAAGTTGTACTTACGGGCAATACTTTGCAGACCTTGTGGCTGGATCGTGTTGAAAATACCGTCACGCAACGACAACAGAATGTTCGCCGCAGCTAATGGAATTGCGCCACCAGAATAACCAGCACCAATTACGATACCGACTGTCGGTACGTCAACGTTGGCGCTTTCTGCGATGGCTTTAGAAATTGAATGCGCTTGGTTTTGGCTGTTAGCGATTTCGCCAGCATCCGCCCCTGGGGTATCAATTAAATAGATAATAGGCATAGACAATTCGGCGAAATGACGAATTGCTTTACAAGCGGCGTAATGATGCTCAGGCATCCAAGCACCGTTAGCGGTAGTGCGTTCTTGGGCAATAAAGCCAATACGACGAGTGCGTGAACCAAAGTTCAGCTCGACCTCAGCACTGTAAAAAGAGCCCAAGTGAGTTTCCGTAATCAAACGACCTTTAAGATCGGCAATAATACGTTTTGCACCAGGACGACCTTTATCTTGGGTCGGCTGGATCACTTTAGCAACGTAACCGTCGACATCTAAAGATGCCAAGTCTTTTAAGTTTGCTTGAATAGCATCCTCATTTAAAAGACCTTTAATTTCTTCCGATAAACTCTGTTTACTGTGCTTAGGAAACAGAGAAAAATCTTTTGCCAAATGCTCGGCCTGTAAAAAAAGCGGATCGGGCGTTTGGGCTTGAGTCATGTGTTTGGGCTGATTATTGCTGGTCATCAAAAGATCCTCTGCTTAGCCTCTGAAAATTTTTAGCCAATAAATATAACTTTGTTATCCCGTCAAATGCCATTAAACTGCATAGGACGCTTTGTTCCAAATATGAGACAGTGGGAATAACATGCCAGATTTAAACGGTATGATGCTATTTGCAGCCGTAGTTAGAGCGAAGGGATTCTCCCAAGCTGCACGTGAAACCGGCCACCCAAAATCCACCATAAGTCGCAAAATCGCGCAGCTAGAAGAACAACTTGGCGTGCGATTACTACAGCGCGACACCCGTAATTTGAGTTTGACCCAAATCGGGGCACTCTTTTATCAACACTGTGATTCGATTCGCAATGAGGTAGAAGCGGCCAAGGCAGTTATCGAGAATACTCACGATGATGTGTCAGGATCATTACGCATTGCAATCCCAGTGTCATTTAGCCAAGAACTTATCGCTAACCTCTGTAGCGGATTTATGCGTTTATATCCCAATGTTGAATTGGATGTCCAGTTTACCGACAACGATATTGGTTTAGTCGGTGAAGGATATGACATAGCCATCAAATATGGTCCACTTCAATCGTCGGACTTAGTCGCAAGATTACTGTTTGAACGCCAGCCAATTTTGGTGGCAAGCCCTGCATACTTAAAACTCAAAGGCACACCCGCGACCCCAAAGGAACTCAGCCTGCACAGTGGGATTTTATTGGGGACTTCTCGCTCAGCACCAATTTGGCCATTGGGTAAAGGTTCACGTAAAACCATGGCGAACTTTCAGCGTAAAGTGAGGGTCAACAGCCCGATAATGGTGAAGCAATTAGCCATAGATGATTTTGGCATCGCCATGTTATCCAATTCAGCCTGTAAGACAGAACTCGCCAATGGACAGCTAGTACCTATTCTACAGGAGTGGCCGATTGAACCTTTTAAGGTTTATGGGGTTTATTCGAGCCGACGCCAACTGGCCACCAACATCAGTGTCTTCTTAGACTTCTTTGTAAAACGCTTCAGCAGCCAAGAAAGCCTGCAATCCCTAATGGGTTAACGTTTCCCGTCGTATCAAGGAAGCCTGTTTCAAGAAAGCCCAATAAAAAAGCCTAGATCTGAGTCTAGGCTTTCAGTATCACGATTGATGTCAGCCAAGTAGGTCGCTTCATACGCAATTCTCGCAAGGTTTAGATACGCTATGCTTACGCGACCTAGCATGGGCTAAGGAATAACGCGTTCCCGTTTTAAGATTTCCTTAGTAATGGCTTGACGCAATGGTAAACCTGCCGCGTCGGGAATATCCATATTCATCGCAAAAAACCATACATTATCATCGAGTTCAACCCAACCTACCCACCAGCCAATGCTTGGTTCTGCTCTGACTGCAAAACCGGTTTTCGCACGGATAATATAATCAGAATTCGCTTCAGTAAGCATGGCTTGCTTAACAATACGTAAACTGCGCTCAGAAGCGTGTATCTTGTTGTGATAAAGCTTACGTAGGAAATCGATTTGCTCCGTAGCCGAAATTCGTATGCCACCATCTAACCAAAAGCTATCCAAATTTCCCGAAATATCCTCATTACCATAATCAAACGAGGCGATCATCTTCGACATACGCGCCTCACCAATTTGGCGAGCAAACTCTTGGTAGACAGGCACAACCGAATACTTCATTGCAGTAATAAGGTTATGATCACGATTCCAAGTTGCGATATCTCGACTTTTACCATCCCACTTAAAGACTTGATGCTCATCCTTTACCACGCCAAGCTCTAGCGCGATCAAACTGTTAGGAATTTTAAACGTCGATGCAGGTAAAAAACCTTGATTGGCACGTTTAAGATTATTAGTGAATCCCTGTTGCTTGTTTTCATTCCATAACACCACTACGCCTTTAGTTTGGTGCTGAGTAAAACTGGCATCCCAACTGCGGGTTTCTTGCCACTCCTTAGCTGTAGTAGATGCAAAAGTCGGCGCCACTAAGCTTGACGACACTAAAATAGACGACATCACCAGCACAGCCGATATGGTGAACAAACGCATAAAGTCTCCTTGTAGAAAAACAACCAATCCAATGAACTAAAAAAGTGATTAAGGCTATCACTTAGGGTTTTGGCAAGCCCTAGCAAACTGCTGACCAATTGTGGCAAAAAAGAGGCAAACTAGACCCTATTGCACTGTTGCAGATGGGTTAATGCCAGCGCCATATGATTTGTGATAGAAGATATTGACATAAGATGACGAAGATCACTGAGCTTAACTTTATTACCCTCAGCTTGTAGTGCATACTTTTTGGCATAAGAGACTATCCGCACGAAAAAAATAATCATTATTTCCAATGAATAACATCTAATCACTACAGGGAAGCCAAACATGTTGAAGCCAGTGTTAACACTCATCCTCACCACCAGCTTAATGACTACAGCCAGTGCCGTGCAGTTATTTGGTGACGTTGAAGTTTCCCGCCTACCAGCAGCCGAAAAAACCATAGGCGACGTAGTAACTCGCTATCAAGCACTTGACGATGGTCTGGCTCAGCTGAGCTCAAAGAAAAACGAAGTTGACGCCACCCAATTAGCGGCGCGCCAAGGACACAGATTATGGCAACAAGCTGTCCGCGATGTGCAGTCAGGGCATTTTGACGACCGACCTTTATACTGGGCTCGCCTTGCCATGCTTAATAGTCTAAAAACCACCAGCGCCAACTTTAAAATGGCCGATTGGCAACAAGATATATTAATGAGTGCAGTTGAAAAGGCCTCACGGGGTTTTAGCGATATTCAATATGGTGATGATGTCCAAATCAAAATATTCCTCACGGGTTTCGATCCTTTCTTCCTCGACAAAGATATCACCCAGAGTAATCCTTCAGGTCTAGTCGCCCTCGCCTTGGATGGTTTTCGCTTTGAAATTAATGGGAAAACGGCGCAAATAGAAACCGCTATGGTGCCAGTGCGTTTTGAAGATTTTGACCAAGGGCTTATCGAGTCGCTATTGAGCCCGATTTATCGCGATCCCAAAACCCAATTTGTGTTCACCGTTAGCATGGGCCGAACTGATTTTGATATTGAACGTTTCCCAGGGCGAAATCGCAGTGCAGCGGCGCCCGATAACCAAAACGTACTCACTGGCGGCACTAAAACCGCACCGGTTGCCCCAAAGCTTAATGGTAAAGATTTTATCGGCCCCGAATTTGTGGAATTTTCACTGCCTGTTTCGGCTATGCAAGTCAAAGATGGTCAATGGAAAGTCAATGATAACCATACTGTCACTACCCTTGCCCGCGGTGAATTTAGCGCGACGTCATTAAACGAACTGCAAAACGAAACCTCAGTCGAAGGTTCTGGCGGCGGTTATCTCTCTAATGAAATCTCCTATCGCGCCATAGTCTTGCAGCAAAAGTTTAATAGCCATGCCAAGGTCGGCCACATTCACACCCCAAGAGTGAAAGGCTATGATGCCGAAACAGAGCAAGCGATAGTCGAGCAAGTACGCACTATGGTGATGCAGGCGGCGGCGAGTTTATAGCCAAGTCACACTGGCTGAAACTGGCTGAAACTGGCTGAAACTGGCATTGTCAGATAGCGTTCGCTATGATGCGAACGCTTCTGATGTGAACGCTTAGGCAGGCTTAATCACCGATAAGTTTTAAGCACTCAATTTTATCTTTAACCGACGAGATCCAACGCTAACCCTATGCTGAAACCCGCTGACTTACTCAATGCCTTACGCCGTCGCAGCAGTGAAGCACTTGCCCCGCTGACAAAATCGACGTACGCTGCCTTAGGCCAAAGCCAAGATAAGTCGCAGGTGATAATGAGTCCACCAGCACCCAATCCGACTCAGGCACATATTTTCACTGGTTCATCACGCCCACTCTCGTCACTACAAATTCAAGTACTAGAGCGAATTGAAGCCTGTTATCAAGAGGCCGAGATATCGCTTAAGCGCACTTTTCCACGCCCAGTCACTCAATTTAGTCTAAGGGGTAAGAGTGCGGGTACGGCTCATCTGCAACAGAATCGCTTGCGATTCAATCCTGTATTGCTACGCGAAAACAGCGAGGCATTTCTGACTGAGGTCGTCCCCCACGAAATTTGTCATTTGCTGTGTTTTCAGCTTTTTGGCAAAACCAAGCCCCACGGTAAAGAATGGCAATCTTTGATGTTAACGGTATTTAAGGTCAATCCGAGTACCACACATAGCTTTAATACCACTTCAGTTACGAGTCGCGATGTTGAGTATCGCTGCGCCTGTGGACCGATTCGACTGAGTATTCGCCGCCATAACAAGGTGTTGCGTGGTGAAAGTCGTTATATCTGTAAACGCTGTAAGACCCATTTAACTGCGATCTAGCGACTTTCAGCAAACAAAACTCCCACCTAAGTACGACTCAATTTGCATAAACAGCGATATTTCCCTTACCATCACGCCATAAAAGACGAGCCAAAGGCTCGCGTAGTGTTTGTTATTTTGGGATAAATTTTGAACATAGCTTCTTTAACCGTTAATTCACGGCGACTTTTGTTGTGCCTAATCACTTGGGCGGCGACCTTATCTGTGCCCGCAAGTGCCTCAGTGTCACATCCCAGCAGTTTCAGCCAAGCGAAAACCAAGTCACAGGCGCTCTACGCAGGCAGTCGCCAAGGTACTCTGCCCGCAGTCAGCTTTTACTGTGGCTGTGAAATTCAGATCAAAGGCAAATCGTGGAAACCCGATCTCGCCAGCTGTGGTTATCAAGTCCGTAAACAGGAAACACGCGCCAACCGTATCGAGTGGGAACACATAGTCCCCGCCTGGGAATTTGGCCATCAACTCCAATGCTGGCAAAAGGGCGGCCGTAAAAACTGTGCCGATAACAGTAATGAATTTAATAAGATGGAATCGGACATGCATAATTTGGTACCCGCAATTGGTGAGGTCAATGGCGATCGCAGCAACTTCCGATTTAGCCAATGGAACGGTAAGGCCGACCAATATGGCCAATGTGCTATGGTAGTCGACTTTAAGAATCGTCAAGCACAACCTCCCGCGAATACCCGCGGTAAGATAGCCAGAACCTACCTATATATGCAGCAGACCTATGGTCTTAAAATCGCCTCAAGCCAATTAAAATTATTTAAGGCATGGGATAAAACCTATCCAGTTGATACTATTGAGTGCAAACGTGATAACGCCATAGCGCAAACCCAAGGTAACCATAACCCCTTTGTGCAGAATGCCTGTAATGCGCCACCACAGCGTCAACAATTAGCCGAATAAGGTCGACAATGAGAGTCCCAAGAATTTATCAACCTCAGCCATTAGCCATCAATCAACAGTTGAACTTAGACGAAGATGGCGCGGCCCATATCGGCAAGGTGCTACGCATGGGCAACGGCGAACATATCAGTCTATTTAATGGCGATGGCAATGATTATCTTGCTGAAATTGTCGATGCAGGTAAGAAGCATGTCACAGTAAAGCTGCTCTCCTGTGAGGCCAATTTATCTGAGTCGCCACTCAACTTACACTTAGGCCAAGTGATTTCCCGGGGCGATAGAATGGAGTTCACCATTCAAAAATCCGTCGAGCTTGGCGTGAATACGATTACGCCGCTGTTTTCAGATCGCTGCGGTGTGAAACTCAACGGCGAACGCCTAGAGAAAAAAATTCAGCAATGGCAAAAGATCGTCGTGAGCGCCTGTGAGCAATCGGGACGCAGCCAAGTGCCCGTGGTTCGCCCAGCGATGGGCTTACACGATTGGTGCAGTGAGCCGACCTCAGCGCTGAAACTCAATTTGCATCCACGTGCCGCACACGGCATCAATGGCTTAGATTTGGCGCATACCCGCGTGCGACTATTAATTGGCCCAGAAGGCGGTTTGTCGGCGGAAGAAATCGCCATGACAGAAACCTATCAGTTTACCGATGTGTTGCTTGGCCCCAGAGTGCTACGCACCGAAACCGCCTCGCTCACCGCCATTACGGCACTGCAACTCAGATTTGGTGATTTAGGCTAGACCGTCCACAACCGCACACAGCGGTGGTATAGCACCCCATTATCCAATAAATGCTTTTTTGCCTGCAAACGGCGACAAATAAGGAACAGATTAATGATAAAACTCGGCATAGTGATGGACCCCATCAGTGAGATCAACATTAAGAAAGACTCCAGTTTTGCCATGTTAATGGCCGCGCAGAAAAGAGGTTATCAGCTGTTTTATATGGAAATGGCCGATCTTGCCATGGTCAACGGTGTGGCTATGGCCAATATGCGTCCGTTAACTGTTTTCAATGATGCGAGCAAATGGTTTGAACTCGGCGAAGCTACAGACACGCCGATGAGCGAACTCGACGTGATCTTAATGCGTAAGGACCCGCCATTTGATACTGAGTTTATCTACGCAACTTACATGCTTGAACGCGCCGAAGAACAAGGCGTGTTGATCGTTAACAAGCCACAAAGCTTACGTGATGCTAACGAGAAACTGTTTACCGCATGGTTTAGCGAATTCACGCCAGAAACGATCGTAACCCGTGATGCCAAACGTATCCGAGCTTTCCACCAAGCGAAGGGCGATATTATTCTTAAGCCACTTGATGGTATGGGCGGCACCTCGATTTTCCGCGTGAAGCAGGACGACCCAAACCTTGGGGTCATCATAGAAACCTTGACCAGCTATGGCCAACAATATGCCATGGCGCAAGCCTTTATCCCTGAGATAACCAAAGGCGATAAACGCATTTTAGTGGTCGATGGTGAGCCTGTGCCCTACGCCTTGGCGCGTATCCCAATGAAAGGCGAAACCCGTGGTAACTTAGCGGCAGGCGGAAGCGGTGTGGCTCAACCTTTATCCGACAGCGATTGGGCAATTGCCCGCGCCATTGGTCCAGAACTTAAAAAACGTGGACTGATTTTTGTCGGCCTCGATGTCATTGGTGACAAGCTGACTGAGATCAACGTAACCAGTCCAACTTGTATCCGTGAGATCCAAGCAGCATTTAATGTCGACATCACCGGCATGTTAATGGATGCTATTGAAGCACGCATTAACACCAAAGCATAAAAATTTACCAACGAGTTTGTTGATTTAAGGCGCTTTGACATCACAAGCGCCTAGCCACTTTCTAGGGATGTGATATGAGTTTCACCAAAGCGCCATTCTTGTTACTCGGCATAGGTTTATTACTATCGACTCCGACTTGGGCCAACATAGAAACAGGTCCAACGAAAGCACCATCGCGTCCCAAAAATATTGTCATCATGATAGGTGATGGTATGGGACCGTCTTACACTAGCGCTTACCGTTACTACAAAGATAATCCTGATACAGAGGAAGTCGAACAAACCGTATTCGACCGTTTACTTGTAGGTATGGCGAGCACTTATCCCGCCAGTGTCAGTGGTTATGTTACCGACTCAGCCGCGGCAGCAACAGCGCTCGCCACTGGCGTTAAATCTTACAATGGGGCGATCTCGGTCGATACCCAAAAGCAACCGCTGCCGACCATACTCGAAAAAGCCAAATCCCTTGGCCTCAGCACAGGTGTGGCTGTTACATCCCAGATAAACCACGCCACGCCTGCAGCCTTTTTAGCCCACAATGAGAGCCGTAAAAACTACGACGCCTTAGCACTCAGCTATCTAGAAACCAACGCCGATGTATTCTTAGGCGGTGGTCAAAAATACTTTACCCCTGAGCTATTAGCGCAATTTAAAGCCAAAGGTTATCAACATATTACTCGTTTTGAAGATCTCGCCAGCATCACTCAACCTAAAGTGCTAGGCTTGTTTGCCGAAGTCCAATTACCTTGGGCGATTGATGAAAAAGATGCGAAAAAACTCAGCACTTTAACCCAAAAAGCACTCAGTTTACTGTCGCAGAATGACCAAGGTTTTGTACTGTTAGTCGAAGGAAGTCTCATCGACTGGGCGGGTCACAATAACGACATCGCTACAGCCATGGGTGAAATGGATGAATTCTCCAATGCCATTGAGGTGGTTGAGCAATTCGTGCGTGAACATCCTGATACCCTGATGGTGATCACCGCCGACCATAACACCGGTGGCCTATCGATTGGCGTCGATGGAAACTACAACTGGAACCCTGAAATCCTACGTAACATTTCAGCCAGTACCGACACATTAGCCTTAGCCGCCATCAGCGGTGAACAATGGCAGGCCGATCTTGCCCGCGGTTTAGGTTTTGAGCTCAACGAAGAAGAAATCGCAAAATTAACGGTCGCCAGAATGCAGGGATTAGAAACCATCGCGGTTGCAATTCGCCATGTTATTGATAAGCGAACTGATACCGGTTGGACAACCGACGGTCACACAGGCACAGACGTACAAGTGTTTGCCGCAGGTCCCGCATCTGAGCTGTTTAACGGCCATCAAGACAATACTGATATCGCCAATAAGATTTTCAGCTTATTGCCAAAACCGAAGAAACCTAAGAGCTAAGCGTTAATCGATTCCTTTCATTAAAGGCAATCACATAAGGCAACCGCATAATGCAGTTGCCTTTTTTATTGGGTCTTTTTATTAGGGATTTTATTAGGTCTTAGTGCAGTGATTCGATGCAAACTGGCTCGGGCGTGAATAACGGGTATAATGCCCACACTTAAGTTTATAGGTGCCTGTAACTGTGTTAACTAATCCATCGCAAGTCATTATTCGTAATCAAGACAGCCTAAGCCAACATAAGGTGTTAGTGCTCAATCATGAAGCCGATCTACTGCCAAAAGCCCTGCTCGATGTCGCGGCCTCGGTCGATGCCCTCGCCTTGGATTATCACCATTATTTACACTTAGCGCCGCACGCGAATTCAAAACTGCGTTGCTACTTCGGCCACGAACTGCCACATCAAGACCCAATTAAACCAGAAAAGTACGATACGGTTATCGTTTATTTCCCCAAGGCTAAACCCCTCGCACCTTATCTGTTTAACCTCGCCGCCAGCCATCTTGTGCCTAACGGCCAGCTATTAGTCGTTGGGGAAAACAAAGGCGGGATTAAGTCTTTAGTTAAACTCTTGCCTGAGTATTTTGCGACGGGGATGAAGCTCGATAACGCCCGCCACTGCCTGCTGTTTGGTAGCAATTTAGAGGGCTGCGCCCCGGCAATGAAACTTAGCGACTGGGTCAGTCAGTATCAACTCACAACGCCGCAAGGCGAGATCAGTATCTGTAATTTAGTCGGGGTATTTAGCGAAAAACGGTTAGATCTCGGCACTGAATTATTATTGTCACACCTACCAACACTCTCGGGCCGAGTGCTCGATTTTGGTTGCGGCGCTGGCGTGATCACCGCCGCTCTACTAAAAGCACAACCGAGCCTATCCCTAGAATGCGTTGATATTAATGCCATGGCGTTAGCTTCTTGTGAACTCACCCTGGCGGCCAATGGCATGACAGCAAAAGTGTATCCATCCGATGGGCTCGCGCAAACCACAGGAAAATTTAACGGCATTATCTCTAATCCGCCGTTTCATGATGGCCTCGCCAGCACTACCAGCATAGCGCAGAACTTTGTCACCGATAGCGCTAAGCAATTACAGCATAATGGTATTTGGCAAATAGTCGCCAATCGCCACCTGCCCTATTCCGATATTATCGCCGCCGAATTTGGCCAATTGAAAGTGGTTGCCGATAACAACAAGTACAAGTTGTATTACTTCCAGCACAAATAGATGTTTTATTAATAACGCGCAGATGCTTTCGCTGAAGCGCGTTATTGGCAACCCAGCCACTCACTCTTATCCCAATCCCTGTTTGTTTTTAGATAAAACCTCCCTTTCATCGTGTTACAAAATTCAATATTGTGATCTGCCGCATGCCAGCGATTCTGACAATTTCTCACTTATAATCACTCAACAGCCGTTCCTAACATAGGGATTCGATTTAAAACATCAAAATAATGGTTAAACCTAAAATCAATATAAGTTGTGGTTTATTCAGTAATTTTTGTTATAAAACCAGAGATAACACTGATTATAAGACTCAATTTTTTATAAAAAACTATTTTAAAATTCACTCATAGACCATTAACAACAAAATGACAACATTTGCTGATTTTGCAGCCAAAAAGGCTTCTTTACCCTAAGTTTCTACTGTTATACTCAAAACAGCTTCTTAACAAGAATAAAACGCAATTACTAGGAATGCCCCTATGCTGGACCCTGAACTCATAGAGCTAAACAGCGATAAGACAAAAGCTGAATTGCGCCTGATCCCGAATGTCCATGGTCCAGTCACCCATGAAGACATAATGCGCCTGTTATCTTTACCTGAATTCGCCGCCCTGTTTCCGCTAGAACCAGCCATTACTAAAACCGTCGCTAAAATCAACTCTCTTTGTAATCAAGACGATGGAAAATTTGAGCTCTATACTACTTTGGCCGAACGTCGCGATGGCAGCATAGCTATCGAGATTAGTCCCGATAAAATGCAAGCCAGTCTTAAACTTACCGCAGCATGGGGTGGTAAACAGATAGATTTGCCAGAGATCCTCACTCATCTCAAAAAAAACAACGTCTGCATGGGGCTAAGCAAACTCAAAATTCAAGCTCTACTAAAGCAACTCAGCACACTCAAGCCAGGGGAAATCTGCCAAAGTGAAATAGCCCAAGGCAAAGCCCCTGTTAATGGACTCAATGCGGTACTAGAACGCAAAGTATTCCTTGCGCGGGAGCGCTTGCTTCAGCCACAAGAGCGCGAAGATGGCAGTGTCGATATGCGCAATTTAGGCGCAATGATCGTTGTTAAAGCCAATGATCTCTTGATGGTTAAACATTTAGCCACCGAAGGCACTCCGGGCTACAACATCAAGGGCGAAGTCCTTAAACAAAAACCAGGTAAGGATGCCGTGCTTCAAGCGGGTACAGGCACAGCTTTTCATCCCAAAGATCCCAATAAGCTGATCGCCACAGTGCCGGGGCAACCCGTCGAAACCCGTACAGGTATGAATGTCGATGATGTACTGCAACTTAAAGATGTCGACATCAGCACAGGCCATGTCACCTTCAAGGGCAGTATTTTAATTACAGGTGATGTCCACGAGGGCATGATAGTTAAAAGCTCAGGCGATATTACCGTGATGGGGTTTGTGGACTCCGCCACCCTTGAAGCAGAAGGTGATGTCACTGTGAGTAAAGGCATCATTGGCCGCCAGATTAAAGCCAATGAATACTCTACCAATATCTATTCTCAAGGGCAGATCAGCGCCCAATTTGTGCAATATTCTCAATTAGTTGCCAAAGGTAATATCTTAGTCACTAAACAGTTGCTGCACAGTAATACCAAAACCGCCGGCAGTTTAACGGTCAGCGATCCTAGCGGTCGTCGTGGTGATCTGGTTGGCGGAGTTGCACACGCTGAAAAAGGCATCACGGCGGTTGTCATAGGTGCAACGGCAGGGACTAAAACTGACGTTTACTGCGCAATGGGACAGGCTGAACTCAAGCAAGATCTCAAGCTACTCGATGAGAGCGTTAAAGCTATGGTCGTCGCCAGTTTAGATATCGAGGCTCGCCTCAATAAACTGCCCCCCAAGTCAGAATGGCAAGCTGACGCGGTTATGATTGAGCAAATAAAGATGATGCTTGATGAGAAGAATCGCATCATGGACGAACGTACCCGTGAAGAGCTTGAATTCGATACCTTTAAACAAGAAGTCGAAGGCTACTACGAAAAATACCGTATCGAAGTGCTTAAACACGTATTCCTTAACGTTGAGCTGCATATAGGTCCAGCAAATCACCGTACGGCACGTGAACACGGCACTTGTTGTATTGCCAATGTTAATCAAGAGATTAACTTTGACTATAACGCCAAGGCAAAAGCTGTACCGAGCACATAAGGTTCACTAGGGTTCTTAACGCCAGTGCTGAGGCGGCTTTCGCTCGGCAGCCAAACCTCTGAACTCGTGCTGGCCTCTATCTATCTTCTCCAAGCGTGGCATACTGCTCACAGATAAACGCACGCAGCAGTATGCCAAGTCACCTTCTTGCTAAATCCTAATCCTTGTCTACTGCCGCCGATTGATCTCAGAGAATACCTCAGAGCCCATTTTAAACTTCCTAAGGATCTGAAATGACTAGCGTTAAGATGTCTAGTATTGAATGGCCAGCGATTGTAAAACTGACTCAAAATGACGAATTACTTTACCTAGAACATCAAAGAGATTGGCTCGAACTGGCCTGTCTCTATCAGCATCACTTCATCGAAACCGATCAATTATTAGACTCCAAAGGGCAGCGATACCTTATCAGTGCCTGTCCACAAAAAATCCATGAAGATCCTGTTGGCGAATTACCTCGATTACTGCGCCAAAAACAGGATTTGCCACTCAATGAATTTATCAAATGGGTTCAAAATCATGCCCAAGCACTAGGACAATGTTGTGTCGCTAAACTGGCTTTCACGACAATTGCCCAAGGCATTGAAATTGTTCGTACCCTCGATGAATAAACAGCAAGCACATGATAAGCCATAATAAATGGCTATCAATAACTCAGTTAATCAATAAAAAACAATATGACCTTAAAAGCTAATATCCTCATAATCAATTCACAGGCATAATTTGCCACGGTGTAACAGCGCTAAGCCAGACGGTAAAGCGCTTAAGATGCACTCCAAAATAACCGTTTTCTGCGTCGACTCAAGGGATGACGTTTAAGTTGGCACTAAATATACAAACAGATGGAACCGAAATTGGAACTACTTAAGATTGACTGCTTAGGCAAACAACTGCGCTTAGAAGGCTCGCTCGCGGGCTGGCAACAACTCTACTGGGACAACACCTTAGTCTCACAAAAAGAAGCTTCCGTCGATAATGGCGGCCTCAAAGTCCATGTCTTTGAACTCACCCACCACAGCAGCCAATTGGTGACAGAAAGTGGTGAGCAAGCCATCGCCATAACAGAAGCTAAAATCCAAGTTCGCCTCGAAACCGATCTCGTTTGGCAGCCTTTCCGCCTCGATTACTGCTTGCTGATGGATGACAAGATTATCGACCAAGGGCGACGGACAGAGAAAGATATCGAACGCCAAACACCAGAAACGCCCATCGTTAAACAGCAAAAAATCAGCATGATAGGACTCGCCTCCCTCGGCTTTAAGCTGTTAAAAAGCGCTAAAGTCATAAAGGTAGTGTTAGCGGGCGCCAGTGTTGCCGCTTACTCTTGGCTATTCTCCTTCCAATTCGCCCTCGCACTTATCGCCTGTTTGGTATTTCACGAATATGGCCATATTCGCGCAATGAAATATTTTGGGATGAAGACCAAAGGGATTTACCTTATTCCCTTTATGGGCGGACTCGCGCTCTCCGATGAGAAAATTAATACGCGTTGGCAAGATGTGGTGATTTCTATCATGGGACCGACCTTTGGGCTCTTGATGTCCATCGCTTCCTTGATTGCTTACCACGCAACGGGCAATGTGTTTTTTGCTGGCCTTGCCGCCTTTAATGCGCTGCTTAACCTATTTAATTTATTGCCTATTCTGCCACTCGATGGCGGCCATATTTTAAAGAGCATCAGCTTTTCGATGAACAGCATTATGGGCTTGGTCGCCTGCGCCGCTGGTGCCGCTTTCGGAGTGTATATCAGCTACACCTTAGGCTTAGCCCTATTGGGCTTCTTACTGTTGATCGGCAGCTTAGAAATCATTTTCGAATGGCGAACTCGTCATCAAAGCCATTTGCTGCCATTAGACAGATACGGGCAAATCTTCTCGGTTATTTGGTATTTGCTCACGGTTGGCGCCTTAGTCGGCATCATCTGGCACTTAGCCGGAACCGGCGATGATATGCTCAGTCTGCCGCTGCAAATATTACGCAGCTAATTCTGCTTAACGGCTAAACGCAGCGCAAAGGCACTAGCACGAGTGCTTACACTTGCACTTGCCCAACAAAAAACCGCTATTAATAGCGGTTTTTTATTTTTCTGTCGCGCTGTGATGCTTTTACAAAAATGCGCTATTCCTTTGCCAAAGGCGGGGCAATATCACTGCCACCAAGGGCTTGATAAAGTGTCGCTTGGGCGGTGAGTTGGTTATAGCGATTCTCGAGTAAAGCCGCCTCGGCGCTGCGACGATTCTCTTGGGCATCAATCCAATTCTGAATACCGATAGCGCCATTGCGGTACTGGCTCTCATAAATGGCTTCAACGGCCGCCGCTGCGCTAAATTGCTGTGCCAACTTCTCCCCTTGATAACGATATTGCTGCTTAGCCGAAATCGCGTTATCGACATCCTCAAAGGCGGAATAAAGCGTCTTGCGATAATTCACCACTGCGGTTTGATAATCGATATCGGCAATGTCATTATTGATTTGCATTTGATTCCACTGCAAAAAGGGCAAGACTAGCCCTGCGCCTAAACTGCCAACGGGATTACGTAACAACTCTTTTAACTCAGAGGTCGACTCCCCAACACCGCCGGTTAAACTCAGGCTTGGGAAATAACTCGCATAGGTCGCATCTTTACTCGCCAAGGCGGAGCGCAGTTGATACAAGGAGGCCTTCACATCTGGGCGTCTCACTAATAAATCTGCGGGTACACCCACGCTAACATCAGGTACTGCTACGTCGGGGAGTTGCTTAATCTCAACCCAAGTTCCCCCTGAAGCTAAACTCTGCGCAGGAACAGCTGCAGGTGCCTGATTCAGTAATATCGCGAGGGCATTTTTAGCCACAGTTAATTGCTGAATAAGCTGGCTATGGGCAGCCTCTTGTCCCGCCATACTGCGCTGAGCTTCAAGCACATTCACTTGCGTCACGGCCCCAGAATCATACTGCCTTTGGGTTAATGCCAACGTTTGCTGACTGTACTCGATACTCTTTTGGCTTAAATCAATTCGTTGATTTAAATAACCTATCTGCCAATACAAGGATGCGGTGGTCGCCACTAGGCTTTGGGTGGTACTTTCTCTATCTTCGGCGCTCGCCAGCGCCGCCCATTGAGCTTGGTCGATATTGGCCGACACTTTGCCCCACAAATCCACCTCATAACTCACGGACAATTTTGCTTGATAACTCTTAGTCGCATCGCCACCCTCAAATGGCTGATTACGGGAAGCGTCAAGGTTTGCCGATAACTGTGGGTATAGATCATCCCGCGTTAGCCCTGCCTGCAAGCGTGCCTTACGCAGCGTTAAGGTCGCCAGGGTTAAGTCATTGTTAGTGCTCAGCACTTGGCTGACCAGCTTATCGAGCTCGGGCTGATGAAACTGCTGCCACCAAGGATCTACTCTCACTTGCTCGTTCACTGTGGTGTTTTGCCACTGTTCAGGAATAGCCAGTGCGGGCGGTTCAAAGTCTGAACGCATAACACTGCCACAACCACTCAACAGGGCTATGCACAGAGCAGGTCCCAAAGCCGTGCAAACAGCAACAACACTGCTACGAGGTGAAAATATTCGATTAAATAGTCTAGTATTCATGGTGTTATTACTCTCTGGCTAGTGCATCAACTGGATCTAACTGCGCCGCATTGCGGGCGGGTAAGAAACCAAATAGCACACCAATTAAGGTCGAGCAGGCAAAGGCAGCAACGATGGAGGTGGTGGAATAAATCATTTGGAAACTGCCCCCCGTTTGAGCAAACACCACGCCAATTAAGTAGGACAAGGCGATACCTAAGGTGCCACCACACAAACACACTAAAATGGCTTCGATAAGGAACTGGCGCAAAATATCGTTCTGGCGCGCACCCACCGCCATACGAACACCGATTTCACGGGTTCGCTCAGTCACAGACACTAACATAATGTTCATCACCCCAATTCCGCCAACGACAAGGGAAATCACCGCGATAGCCGAGATCAGTAAGGTCATGGTTGCTGTGGTTTTTTCGATGTTCTGCCTAATGGTATCGGTATTGATGGTGAAGAAATCTTGCGTACCGTGGCGCATTTTAAGCAGCGCGATAATGCCCTGCTCCGCCGCGTTACTCGGCACAGTTTCATCGAGTCGAACTGCAATACCATCCAAATAATTTTTACCCACCATACGGCCAGAAACTGTGGTGTAAGGCACCCATACATTAAGCGCATCGCTGTTACCAAAAGCACTTTCTTTTGGCTGCGTCACACCTATGATACGTACGGGTAAATCTCCAAGGAAAATCACTTGCCCTATCGCCGAGTTATTGTCGGCAGCGCTGTTAGGGAAAAGCTCCTTACGGGTGTTGTCATCAATCACCGCATCTTGGGCGAGCGATGCGACACTGGCATCATCCCAAAATTGGCCCTGCGCTAACTCGTACCCTCTTACACGGAAAAACTCAGGTCCCACACCATTCACCGATGCCGATACCGCTTTATTACCAAAACGAACCGTTGCAGTAGAGCCAATGCTTGGCGTCACGCTATCAACATAGGGCAGATTTTTAAGGGCATTGGCGTCCGTTGCGGTTAAGGTGCGTACCCGCGCCGAGCGTCTATCGCCAAAACCAGAACCGGGGCGAATATCAATCGTGTTGGTTCCCATCGAACTGATACTTTTGAGGATGGCCTGCTGCGAACCTTCACCTAAGGCCACCACAGAAACCACAGAGGCAATACCGATAATAATCCCGAGCATAGTCAAGAAGGTACGTAACCTGTGGGTCGACATCGCCACCAGCGCCATTTTAAGTGCTTCGACATATCTGTCCAACGAAGCCACCCGCGCACGCGAGCTGTCTTTTGCTGCCACTGCACCGCTAGGCTTTTGTGGCGCCATATTTTGTAACGTTAAGCTTTGCGACGTCGAAGTTTGTGACATCGAGCTTTGCGGCTTAGCCGTCTGTTTATCCTGACTGCGCTCATCGCTGATAATCACACCGTCTTTGATTTCAATAATGCGGTCAGCATATTGGGCCACGTGCATATCATGGGTCACGATAATGATGGTATGACCGTCGCTGTGAAGCTCCTGCAACAACTGCATCATTTCTTCGCCGCTGTGACTATCCAGCGCACCCGTCGGCTCATCGGCAAGGATCACATCGCCGCCATTCATCAAAGCGCGCGCCACACTGACCCGTTGTTGCTGTCCGCCACTGAGCTGATTGGGTTTATGGTCAAGCCTATCGCCAAGGCCTAAACGCGTTAACAAATGCTCGGCCCTATCTTTACGAACCGTGCGTTCTTTACCCGCATACACAGCAGGCACTTCGACGTTGCCTATGGCGGTCAAATCACCCAGTAAATGATAACGCTGAAAGATAAAACCAAAGTGATCGCGGCGCAGCTGCGCTAACTCATCAACGTCCATAGTCGAGGTATCTTGGCCGTTGATAAAATACGCGCCCTTTGACGGCTTATCTAAACAACCAAGAATGTTCATTAGGGTCGATTTACCCGAGCCAGAAGCGCCAACTATCGCCACCATCTCGCCACGGCCAATCGACAAGTTCACATCTTTCAGCACAGTGAGTTGCTGCTCACCCGCCTGAAAAGTGCGATAACAACCTGAAATTTCGAGTAATGCCGTTGTCACTGTTAAAACCTCACGCTAGGTGGGCGACGTAATTTACTGCTGCCATCATCGGAAGACGGCATGCCAAGCACAACCTGATCGCCTTCCTTCAAACCCGCGGTGATTTCAGCATTGATTTTGTTGTTAATCCCCACAGTGACATCCACATATTGCACTTGGTTATCAACTAATACAGGCACTTGATATTGCGGGCCGCTGCGAGCTTTACGCTCGACAGGCTTAGCCTCTGGCGCCGCGGATTTCTCCCTCGGCTTTATACGCAATATCTGCGCAGGCACTAATAGCGCATCATCGGCCTTAGCTAACACTATAGACACCTGCGCCGTCATGCCGATACGCAAGGTACGGTCAGGGTTTTCTACATCAAACAGACCATGGTAATAAATGGCGTCTGAGTCGCTAGAGCTCATATTGCTATCGTCGCCATCCATCGAAATCGGCCCAGGCTCAATCGCCCTCAAAACGCCACGGTAGGGATGATTCGGTTTTCCAAGGACCGTGAAATACACGGCTTGACCCGGATGGACATTGACAACATCCGCTTCGGAAATCTGCGCTTTAACTGTCATGGTATCCAGCTGCGCCATTTCAACTATGGTCGGTGTCGTTTGATTGGCGTTAACGGTTTGCCCCACTTCCACCGCGGAATACACCACAGTGCCATCCATCGGCGCGGTAATTTTGGTATAACCTAAATCGATTCTGGCACTGTCGACGTTAATCTCAGCCTGTTGTTTTTGCGCTTCTAATTGCTCAAGCTCGGCTTGATAAACCGTTAGATTAGCATCGGCCACTTCATAATCGGCACGAGAACTGGCCTTATCGGCAAGCATTTGCTGCTGGCGGCTAAATTCCAATTTAGCTTGGCGGATCTGCGCCTGTTTAGCACGGAACTGAGCATTGATACTCTTGAGTGATGCGAGGGCATCCTTCAAATTATTCTGCTGCGCTAGGCTATCAATCTGAGCAATCAAATCGCCTTTCTTTACTTCATCACCCAGTGCCAGCGGCAAACTTAAGATTTGCCCCGACACCTGCGCGCCTACACTCACCAGTTTGGATGCCTGCAACATGCCATTAGCCAGCACTGAGTTTTCGATATCGCCACGGCGCACCGCTTCAGTCACATAGGTAGGTGCCGTTTCAGGCTTATGCCACATAAAATAAGCACCGCCACTCAGGAGGATTAAGCCGCTTAACGCGAGCAGCAATTTACGCTTTGAGGATTTTTTCATCGGTATTGTCGTGTCCATCAATGCTAAAGACAGCAAGCATTCATCTTGCTAAGGAACTGAAATTGTTCCAACAGTATATAGAGTTAGCCAAAGACAGTAGACGAAGGAAGTGTCGTTAACAGGTAAAGATTTGCAAATATCTGTGTAGAAATTGACAAGGAAAGCACGATTGAGTGGTGCTTAGACTGCCATGCCAATTTAGTGCGTTATCAAATCGTCAGGTGATAAATTGTTGTTGTCTACATTCTATGACTGTGCCACTTGTGGTAGTTCAGCCATTCAAACGAATCTAGATACAGACTTCATTTGATTTTTTTTCAAGAAAAAATCAACGTCGTGAGGTGAAGCCCCACGACGTTGATCTTCTCTAAAAGAATGAAAAATCCAAATCATGTGCGCAAACAAAAGAAACCATTAGATTCCCCACCAACCCACTGTGAAAAAAAACGCCAAGTCACGGGCCATCCCCAATGATTAATCGAATTAATTATTCAATTCGACTAATTCATGCTGGCGAGGATCACCTGCGTGGCATCAAAACAGGCGAAACATGATTCGCCGACAGCCAAACTCTGCATTTGGGTGAGTGGCATCACTGAATAGATGATGTCTTTGCCATCAATATCTATGGCTAATTCGGCCTTATCGCCAAGTTCAGTCACGCTCAGCAAACGACCGCTTAGGCAATTTTGCCCATCCACTTCACAGACATGAGTCGTTGCCAGTACAGCGGGGGCTTTAAACAGTAACAGCACAGATTTATCCAGGGCTAACTGCAAGCGTTCGCAGCTCGAATGGGTCACTGAAATCTGAATCTGTTGTCCGCCCGATAAGGTCACGCTGATTTTGTCATTTAATCCAAATGAATCAATGCTATTGATACGCCCCGTTAACTGATTGCGGGCGCTAGTGTTGAGGGAGAAATGCGCCATCACATCCAATAAACTGTGCATATCGACGGACTCATCGAGCAAGGCGGCCAAGGCCATTTCTTGTACTTGGGAGGTGATGGAATACACCTTAAGCAACCGTTCGCCAAATTCGGTGAGTTTAGCGCCGCCACCGCCTTTGCCGCCCTTTTCGCTACACACTACGGGTTCGGGCATGGCGGTGTTCATCTCATTGATCGCGTCCCACGCCGCTTTATAACTGATCCCCGCAAGCTTGGCGCCTTGACTGATCGAGCCAGTGTTGGCAACCTGCTCAAGCAGGCTTATCCGCCTAGGATTGGCGAAGGGCTTATCCCCGAGGGAAAGCGTAAGTAATGCATGTAAATCCATCGTCTATCCAGCACCCAAGTCTGACTTGAGTCCTATTGTCCTTCATCGTCTTGAGGATACCAAGAAGATTGCCGAGATATTTCAGCGGATGAATGCCATTAATCAGCAAGAAACCGCACACAGATCACTAATTGATTGCTTAGGGCTTGAATGATCGATATATAGATTGATATATAACGATCACTTTTTATCACGGAGGAACACAATGAAATCCATTCACCTTAAGCAATTACTGCGTTTTACCACGGCTTCGTTATTCACAATGGTACTGACATCTAGCCCAATTTTTGCGGCAGACAATGAGCAAGTGACTGTTTTTGCAGCGGCATCGCTCACCAATGCACTTAACGAAATCGGCCAGCAATATGAAAAAGAACACAATACTAAGGTGATATTCTCCTTCGCCTCTTCCTCAACACTGGCAAAACAAGTCGCCAATGGTGCGCCCGCCGATCTGTTTGTCTCGGCGAATCAAAAGTGGATGGATTATCTGGTCGATGCTAAAGCGGTCGATGTTAACAGCCGAAAAACCTTGTTAAAAAATACCTTAGTCTTGATTGCCGAGAAAAATAGTCCCATCACAGAAGTCGTGCTCAATGGCGATTGGGATATTAAAACCGCATTAAAAGGCAGTCGTATGGCTGTTGGCGATCCAGATCATGTACCCGCGGGACAATATGCCAAGCAAGCCCTCGAAAACCTCAAGCTGTGGCAAGCTGCTGAGCCCTTACTCGCCCGTGCTAACAATGTCCGTGCCGCCCTCGCTTTGGTTGAACAGGGTGAAGCGCCGCTTGGCATAGTGTATTCAACCGATGCGAAAGTCGCCCAAAAGATCAAAATCGTTGGCACCTTCCCAGAAACGAGTTACAGCCCAATTGAATACCCTGTCGCCTTAGTCAAACAAGAATCGACCGCAAGCGCCAAAGCGTTCAATGAGTATCTGCAGGGCCCAAGCGCAAAAAATGTGTTTGAGAAATATGGCTTTGGAGTGAATTAGGGTGCTGAGTGGTTCTTTGTTAAGCGGCTCTCTGCTAAGTGGCTCTCTTTTGAGCGACTATGAAATTGCCGCACTGCTGCTCAGCTTAAAGGTGTCATCCGTTGCCGTTATCGCCAGTTTACCCTTGGGTATTTTGTGCGCTTGGTTGCTGGCAAGGGTCGAGTTTCCTGGCAAGGCTATATTTGACAGTGTGCTCCATCTACCACTGGTGTTACCGCCCGTGGTAGTGGGTTACCTCTTGCTAATCAGCATGGGCCGCCAAGGTTTTATCGGCCAATGGTTATTTAATTGGTTTGGCATCAGTTTTAGCTTTAGTTGGCGCGGTGCGGCCCTCGCGGCGGCGATAGTGTCATTCCCGCTGATGGTCAGAGCCATACGCCAATCCTTTGAAACAGTAGATATTCGACTCGAGCAGGCCGCACGCACTTTAGGTAGCAGTCGATGGCGGGTATTTCTCACCATCACACTGCCGCTCACCTCTCCGGGGATAGTGTCAGGCATGATTATCGCCTTTGCTCGCAGCCTAGGGGAATTTGGCTCGACCATTACTTTCGTTTCTAATATTCCCGGTGAAACTCGTACAATTCCGCTCGCCATGTACTCTTTTATTGAAACCCCAGGGGCAGAATATCAGGCCATGCGTCTGTGCATTATCTCAATAGTGATCGCACTAGCATCTTTACTCGCCTCCCAATGGCTGAGTAAAAAAGCCCTGCAGAGGACAGCAAGCGTATGTTAAGGATCAATATTGAAAAACGGCTCGGACAGCTGCAACTGAAAGTCGATACCCAATTGCCATTGCAGGGCGTGACAGCCGTTTTTGGCCGCTCGGGTGCGGGTAAGACCTCGCTCGTGAACCTACTTGGCGGGCTTTCGACCCCAGATAGCGGTGAAATCCGCCTCGGCGACAAACTGCTTTATCAACAAGGCAAAGTGAACCTTTCCCCAGAGAAGCGCCAAATTGGCTATGTATTTCAAGAAGCACGGCTGTTCCCGCACTATAGCGTGAAGGGCAATCTCAACTATGGTGTGCGTAAAGCTAACCCAGTCTTGTTCGATAGAATTGTGCAGTTACTGGGAATTGAAAAACTCCTCAGTCGCTATCCCAGCACGCTATCGGGCGGTGAAAAACAACGGGTTGCCATTGGCCGTGCCCTGCTGACATCACCTGACATGCTGCTGATGGATGAGCCGCTGGCATCACTCGATTTACCCCGTAAACGCGAGTTACTGCCATACCTACAAACCTTATCGCAGGAACTAAAACTGCCGATAGTGTATGTGAGCCACAGCCTAGATGAGATCTTACAACTGGCGGATTATATGCTGGTGCTGCATCAGGGGAAATTGATCGCCCAAGGGGCCTTAAGTGAAGTGTGGAATAGCGAGCAAATGCGGCCTTGGGTGCCATTGCAGGAACTCAGCTCACTCCTCAGTGCAAAGGTCGCCGACAGACATCCCGACTACCCCATGACTCGACTCGTGATGGATGATGGAAACTATTTGTGGGTTAGTGGCTATCTGGCTGAAACGGCAAAGAAACTCAAAGTGCGTATTCAGGCAAATCATGTCTCGGTTTGCACTGAGATCCCCAAAGGCTCAAGTATACGTAACCTGCTAAAGGGAAAAATTAAAGAGTTATACTCCAGCGATAACAGCGAGCAAATCCAATTAAAAATCGCCCTAGGCCGCGATGAACTTTGGGCCAACATCACCCCTTGGGCCTGCGACGAACTGCAACTCACTCATGGCAAAGCGATTTATGCACAAATCAAAGGCGTGACTATGACGCAAATGGATATCGCCGAATCCCACTAGCTCAACCTAGAGCACCCTTCGAAAACCAAATTTCAGGCACAAAAAAACCGACTCTAGGTCGGTTTTAGTTCCTTCATCAGAAGGATTTGGTACCAGTGGCCAGACTCGAACTGGCACGCTTTTAAGGGCGGGGGATTTTGAATCCCCTGTGTCTACCGATTTCACCACACTGGCATATCAAATATGCACTTAGAAACAATCAAAACAACTGTCTGTCTCTAAGTGCTGGGAATTATACCTTTGCTTATGACAATGGCAAGTCTTTTGCCGCGACTTTAATACAAATTGCATTTAACCGCTCAAAAATCATGCTCTTGGGGTTATTCTGCGCCATGGGATAATAAAAAAGCGGTATATTCTTTATCACTTTTTTGAATATGGTTTACCAACCAAGCTTTCAAGAAAGCCATTAATTCGTCGGCAACATCTTCACCTCTAACAACCCGCTTTTGAAAATCAAGTACTTGCCCAACTAACTTGCCGTGTTTTTCCTTGTGGCTGTCAGTTTGAGGGTAACCAAAACGCGCAAAGAGTTCCTCTTCATAGGCAAAGTGATTGGCGGTGTAATCCACTAACCCTTGTACGATACGTTTGATGGCTTCAAGTCCATACTCTTCATTTAATGTGCGGTGTAATTCATTGATCAATGAGACTAAGCGTTGATGTTGACGATTGATCTCAGGCATTCCTATGTCTAACTCAGGCCCCCATTTTACAAAGAGTTTATTTTGCGCCTGACTCGAATTAAAAAATGCCGCATTCACATGGAATCGATGCAGCAAGGAGCCGATTTCCTGCGACATGTTATACACTTTCAAACTCGATAAGTTAGTGTTGTTGGTGTGGGAGGCATTACTCAGGGCTAGCTCAGCCATCACACTGATATTTTTATTAATTTCCTCTGCTACTGTATGTTGTTGTCCCGATGCTGTGGCAATTTGGTGGGACATATCGGTAATGGTCTCCACCTGAGCGACAATCTGCCCGAGTGCACTGTGAGCTTGATCAACCATATCAGCCGTTTCGTCGGCAATCGCCACGTTTTTCAACATGACTTCAACACCATGTTGTGCGCCTTTTTGTAATGCGGCGATTTGCTGCTGGATCTCAACCGTGGCTTCGGATGTTCGTTTAGCAAGATTACGTACTTCATCGGCGACTACAGCAAAACCGCGACCATGTTCACCCGCTCTCGCACTTTCAATGGCAGCATTTAAAGCGAGTAAATTGGTTTGTTCGGCCACCTGCGAAATGGTTTCAATAATACTACTGATATTGTTGCTGTCGGCGGCCAAGTGCTCAATCACGGTTCGAGTATCATGGATTTGTTGCGACATAGCGCCAATTTTAGTGACTATGCCATTCATGATTTGATCACCGCGCTTAGCAGAACTTTGGGCAATATCAGCTGCCTGCGCAGCACTCACCGCATTTTGCGATACGGCTTGTACGCTTGAAACCATCTGCGTCATCGCACTGGCTGCCAGTTCCGTTTGATGCTCTTGCTCTAACACGCCTTGCTTTGCCTGTTCACTAATAACCTTGATATCCGAGGCGACTTTTTTCATCCCTTCACAGGTATCAGATAAAGACAAAATCGTACGGCTGACATCCTCACCCATGCGATTAATGTTATGTACTACCTTAATGAACACACCCGCATCCTTCTCTTCCAATTGATAACTCAAATCTCCCTCGCCTAAGTGGTGTGCTGCACGCTCAAGTTGTCTCAAATTACGGATTAATTTATTGATGTTGAACATTAAAATGGCGGCGAGCACGCTTAAACACAAAATGGCAACAAAGTGCCCTGTGATCACCAAACAATAGAGGGGATAAATCAGCAACAATAGTGGCGCAAAGATAGAATTATATCCCATTGAATCCTTGTGACTTTTTTTAGAATCCATTTTTTACTCCTTTAAAAAACTGATATCGCGTCTTCATATAAAAACAAGAACGAATAAATGGAATAGCGCGTTAACTGAATATCGATCGAGTTGAATAGGTTAATCCTAGACGCTAACGGAAGAAGAAACAAAGCTAAATTATTTGAACTCGTCGCTGTTAAGCATACCCTTAAATTTGACCAAGATCACAGAGTTAACTAAGGGTTATGACTTTGTATTCCTATGTCGATTTTTTATTGATCGAGATCAGTATTTTAGCTATCGAATACCGCTAATTTAGCGAGGACTTCACAGGAAAGAGGATTTCAGTCATGGCATTTTGGTTAGATCTGATGTTTGGTAACCCCATAGGCTTACTTTCAATGATCGTTATCTTTAGCACAATAGGGATAGTGTCTTATATCACTTGGATGTTCATTGTGAAGTCGGCACCGAAACCATAGTTTTTGCTCCAGTTGTTCTTCATGTTTCTTGTATAAATGCAAAATCTAGGGGGTCTTATCACCCCCATTTTTTGTTGTCTCGCATGTTAAAAGTGCTAACTAAAACATTGCTAGCACTCATCCGAGTGAGGTAGAACACGCCTATGCTGCGTGTTTTCTGTTTTGTACTAATCCATTCAAAAATTGCGGACGCGCCTTAATCAACGACTGCATTTCTTCTTGGCTCGGCTCACCTGCTGGCAAACGCAGCACATCACGGTTGAGGTACATACGCGCTTTCATGGCAATCTTATAGTCAGCGGTCGGTCCCTGAATCGCATAATGGCGCTCGTTACCGAGCTTTTCTAAGATGCAGGCATTCACTAAACTTTTTACAGCGGGTTCATTTTGCGGCAGAGTCAAAATCGTGGCGCCTTGAAGAAAGAATTCCCTCACTAAAGCTCGCTCAGCGGGATCAAGTAGATTCACTTTAGCTTCAATCGTCTCAATAACGCGCTTATCACTTAAATGACGGATAGACTCATCTAAGCCTAAGTTAATTAATTGACTCAAAAAGTAAGCGATAGAAACGATTAGACCTAATCCAACAAACTGTGCATGTTCTGGCACAAATTTATCGAGCGCCAGCACTGCCAGCACATTAGGAGGAATAAGAAGTAAGACAGAGCAACTCACCATAAGCCACAGCATGACTCTAAACATCATTTTCTTCGGGCTAAAAAACTTAACTGAATCCAGCTTGAGTTTAAACATAGTGCTATCCCAGTGACAAAAAATTGAACTTATCGGCTAATAAGCAAATTTAATGCCACAAATTAAGACATATTTCGTTGATTTTATCTGCGAGAAAATGCACTTTCTGGATCTGTAGGTCTATGCTTATAAGCATCTCAAGCCGCTATTGCATAAAGAAAATTTAAGATGCTGACATTCTTTAGCCAACTTATCAAAAGCCCCATAGGCAGGCACCTTACCCTGTCTATTGTACTTTTTAGTTCTGTTATCACCTTAATCACCACAGCGTATCAGTTGATCAGTGATTATCGCAATGATGTAGTGCGTATCGATAGAGTATTTTCCAACATGGAAAAGGTGAACTTAGATGTGCTCGCCGCCAGTATTTGGGTTATTGACGAGCGGCTCATTAACACTCAGCTCAATGGGCTAATTCAGCTGCCCGATATTAACTATATTTCGATTAAAGATGACAGCGGCCAAGCATGGAATGCAGGCGAGCAAAAACAAGAACACTCCTTAGATAAAACCTTTCCTTTAGTCTATAAATCACCGACTGAAAACATCAATGTCGGCACACTCGAAATACAAGTCGATGTCGATGCTATCTATCAACGCTTGTATGATAAGGCCATTATCATTCTGCTTTCTAATGGCATCAAAACCTTCTTAGTGGCTGGGTTTATTCTATTTTTAGTGTGGTTCAACATTACTAAACACTTAGATAAACTCAGCCAATACTGCAAAAATATCTACATAGACCATGAATACGAGCCACTACAATTTGACCGTCATGAAAAAATTGATGAATTCAAACAAGTCGCTGATTCCATCAATAGCATGCAAGTACAACTTAGAAGCTCATTTAGCGCCTTAAAGAATTCTAAGACGGAACTGCAAATAGCCTTAGAAGATAGAGAGCGGCTACTCAAGCTCGAACGTAGCTATAAAGAAGAGCTCGCAAGGCAAGTAAAAGAAAGAACACTAGAATTAGAACAATCCCTTAGCGCACTAAAACGAGCACAACAGGTTTTAGTTGAGCAAGAAAAAATGGCGGCCTTGGGTGGACTCGTGTCAGGGGTTGCCCATGAGATAAACACCCCAATTGGCATTTGTTTGACGGCGGCAAGTGCGCAACTCAGCCATATTGAAGAACTGATCGACCTGATCCACAGCGATCAAGCCACACTAGATGAGATAAATGAAATACTTAATGAGTACCAAGAAAGCTGTGAACTCATTGTCCGTAATATCACTAAAGCCAGTAGTTTAATTCAAAAATTTAAAACGATCGCCATCGATCGCAGTCACGAAGAACACCAATGCTGTAATCTAAACCAGCAGCTACATGAAATCCTAGAGTCGACATTAATTATGCATCCCAATGTTAACGCCTCAACGGAGATCAACGTGGAGCCTACACTCAATATCAAAACCAATATCAGTTTGTTAAATCAAATTGTTAGTAATATTCTCTCGAACGCCTTTACCCATGCATTCCAAGGACATGAAGACAATCTTATCCACATTAGTGCGACTTTGGATGAAGAATCAATTCAAATCAGCATTCAAAATAATGGCTTAGCCATTCCAGCAGATGTTGCTGAGCACATGTTCGAACCCTTCTTTACTACAAATCGTAATAAAGGTGGTACTGGCTTAGGATTATCAGCGGCCTTCAATGCCGCAACACTGTTGAAAGGCACTATGAGTTATCGCGCAGACTCAAAACTAGGCGGCCCACAATTTGATATTAAATTTCCATACACTCAATGTGAACCAGTCAATAATCAACAAGATTTTTATATCTAACTATAACCTAATGAAATTACATAATATTGAAGGGGTATCACCGCCCTTGAAAGCGGTGATATCTTGACTGAATCTAGTTTAAGAGTTTAAACCGCCTCTTGAGCCTGCTGTGCCAATCGCGCTAACACGCGACTTGCCGCCACAAAACCAAATGTCCCAGTGACCATAGTCACAGCCCCAAAGCCAGAAGCACAATCCATCCTCATGCTGCCATCAGCCGCCGCTTTAGTACCGCACACTGAGCCATCGGCTTGGGGATACACTAACTGCTCACTGGAAAAAACAGCATCGATAGCAAACCGGCGTTGCACGTTTTTAGAGAAGTTATACTCGCGGCGCAAAATATTACGCACTTTGGCTAGCAAAGGATCTTGGTAGGTTTTAGCGAGATCAGTTAACTGAATTTGCGTCGGATCTGTCTGTCCACCCGCACCGCCCACTGTCACTATCTTAATTTTTTGACGTTTACACCAAGCAATTAACGCAGCCTTCTGCTTAACGGCATCAATACAATCAATAACATAATCAATATTGCCCCCCTCTTTAGCTCCAAGCAAATACTCGCCTAGATTATCCAATGTAATAAAATCTTCAATTTCATTCACTTGGCAATCAGGATTAATTTCACGTATCCGTTGTGCCATCACAGCAACTTTAGAACCGCCGATGGTGGAGCTAAGAGCATGTATTTGTCGGTTAGTATTAGTGACACAGATATCATCTAAATCCATCAAGCTTATCTGCCCTATGCCGCTCCGCGCTAAGGCTTCAGCCGCCCAAGTACCGACGCCACCAATACCAATTACCATCACATGGGATGTGGCAAATTTAGCCAACGCCTTTTGTCCATACAAACGGCCAATTCCACCAAATCGATTTTGATAGGCCTCAGTCATAAATACTTACCTTATATTACCCAATAACAGCAGGAACGCTTGCCCTAGCATCCAGTAAACACCAGCTGGGACAGCTTAAAAGCAACACCAGAAATGTGCCGTGGATTCTAAACGATATCGACATAAACCGAAATCAGATCCTCAGCCACCAAACACTAGATGCAAAGGGATACGAACACTAAATAAGTGTAATAAAAGCAAAGGCCCATCATTTACCACAGAGTCATTTGGTAATCGACTTAATAAAAACATGTATTTCACTTGTAAAACAATATGTTGAATAAGCCATTCTTTATATGAAACTTGATCCAGATCACACTTTATCATTTCAAGTCTGTGCAGACTTTGCCGCATAAAAGCTCAACAGCATGCATAGATACTGAAGTTATCAATGCATATAACAGCGATAAGCACAGGAAAATGAAGATGAAAAAGAATCTACTGACGACGGCTATTATTTCTAGCCTCACACTCTATTCATTCACAGCACTCGCCGATGGCCCTGAATTCTATGGCCATGCTGATCTTGCCATTACCAATTCAGACACAGGTTATGCAACTCAAAACCAAAAGGAGGGCACTGTTCTTGAAAACAACTTCTCTTGGTTAGGCGTAAAAGGTTCTGAAGCTGTAAGCCCTTACTTTGACATCATTTATCAAATGGAATTTGGTGTCGAAAACTTTGACAACTCAAATAAAACCTTCAATGCCCGTAATACATTCCTAGGTATCAGAAGTGCCGCAGGTACGGCTTTAGTGGGTCGTAACGATACCGTATTTAAAGCAGCTGAAGGTAGCTTCGATCTTTTCGGTAATACCAATGCTGATATCGACTTACTGGTTGCAGGCCAAACACGCTCCGCCGATGGCATTTCTTACTATTCACCTAAAATTGCCGATCTCGTGACGCTTAATGCCACTTATCTGATGAGTGATAACTATGACCAAGTGGATAAGAATGGCAACGACGTGTATAGCAAAGATCAAATGTATGCTCTGAGCGCCACCTTAGGGGATAAAGCCTTTAAAGCACAAAACTACTATGTCGCTGCCGCCTATAGTGATGGTATTGACAACGTTGAAGCCTACCGTGGTGTGGCCCAAGCTAAATTCGGTGACGTAATCTTAGGTGCCTTATATCAACACAGTGAGCATGTAGATGATAAGTTTGCCAATCTCTCAGGCGATACCTATTTTGTCAACGCGGCCTACTTAATTGGCGACTTAAAACTAAAGATGATGTACGGCAAAGATAACTCAGGTTTAGGTAAATACGTGAGCCGTTATGTTGGTGATCAAGACAACAGTGGCCTAGAACAGGTCCGTGATGTTGACCTGCAACAGTTCAGTGTGGGCGCAGATTACCGCCTGAGCACTAAGACTATGGTCTATGGTCACTACACACGCTTCGATGGTGATCTTATGTTGGCCGATGTAAAGCAAGACCTGAATGACAACATCTTTACTGTCGGTTTACGCGTTGATTTTTAAATAGATTAATCAACTAACCCCAAGGTTATTTATTGATAAAAAAGCGGCTTCGGCCGCTTTTTCTGCTTAGATATCGCCCCCAAACACAAATCTATAACCAATATGACAGACTTGCTACAGCATTAGTATATGCTACAGTTACCCTCGCCGACGCACTATCTAAGGCTATCCGCCTTACCTACCACTTAAGTAGTAAGTGAAAAATAGAGTTTTACCCCTTTCAGGTAAATTTGCAGTCAAGATATAAGGAAAGATCCCAGAAATGGCCCGAATATAGGCAAGGAGAGCCAAAAACATGATCTGCGCCACAGCCTGCGAGTCGTAAAACTGTAAAAATCGGCGGCAACTTTGTTACCGACTCAGGTAGCAAATGCGTTAAACCACACAAAAACCATGAAAAATGGATAAGAACTTAGGTTCGAGGGAGCACAAAACATGAAAAAGACATTCATCTCTGCATCAGTTGCATCAGTATTAGCATTGGCTTCATTCGGTGCGCTAGCCGAAGGCCCAAGCTTTTATGGTCGTTTAGAATTAGCATTAACCAATAGCCAAACAGGTGCAACCTTACAATCTGGCACCAATGGCGTTGATACAAAAAACTACGCAGATGAGAACAACGGTGGTACTTATTTAGAAAACAACTTTTCACTATTAGGTGTTAAGGGGTCTGAAAAAATTGCTGCTGGTTACGACATTGTTTACCAAATGGAATTCCAAGTTGAAAACACTTCTGGTGCAGGTGAAGTTTTCAAAGCACGTAACACTTATCTAGGTTTAAAAACTGACGCAGGTACTGTGTTAGTGGGTCGTAACGATACCGTATTTAAACAAGCCGAAGGCGCTGTAGATATTTTCGGCAACACTAACGCCGATATCGACCGTTTAGTCACTGCCCAAACTCGTAGTGCTGATGGCGTATGGTATTACTCGCCAAAAATCGCAGACTTAGTGACATTAAACGCTAACTATCAATTTGATGATAATAACGATCTGCTAATCGACGGTAAACCAGCCCCTGCAACTAATGAAAGCTTATACGCACTAAGCGCGACATTGGGTGACAGTAAGTTTAAAGAGCAAAACTACTACGCTGCAGTAGCTTATAACAAAGGTATTGCAGGTGTGGATGCGTATCGTTTAGTTGGCCAAGCAAAATTCGGTCAATTCAAAGTTGGTGGCTTATTCCAAAACTCTGAAAGTGTACTTGACGATTCAGTTGACGGTAACACTTACTTCGTGAACGTTGCTTACGATCTAAATGGTGTAAACCTTAAAGCTCAATACGGTGTTGATGAGACGGGTTTTGGTAGCTACTACACTAACGTAACCAAAACAGGTGCAGTTCTGCCAAAAGCGACCGACATCAACGTACAAAACCTCAGCGTAGGTGCTGACTATCGTTTAGCTAAATCAACTATGGTATACGGCCAATACGCTATGTACCGCGGTGACCATGTTGTTGCTGGTAACAAAGTTGATCTACAAGATGACAACGTATTCTCTGTAGGCGTACGTTACGACTTCTAATCTCTTACCTAAGAGATAATAAAAACCTATTGTAGTAATACAGTAGGTTTTTTTATGGCTCAAATCTAATCCAAAAGCGCCAAAAATAAAAAACCACCTAAGCCAAACTAAGGTGGTTTTAGTTAACCCATTTAATTCTTTACAGCATTGAAACCATTACAAAGCATTAGATGCTCGCTAAAGCATCACCGCCGTCACCTAATTCAACGCTATCGACACGTTGTAATCCTCTAGGCAATTTTGCACCACGACGACCACGTTCACCTCGATAATGCTCAAGATCGCTTGGCTTCAGTGTGAGTTTGCGCTTACCTGCCCACAAGGTAACCGGCGTATCACTCGGCACTAATTGTAAATGCGTCATAAGTTCATCGCGATTCTTGGCCCTTTCGGTTGGTATGCCAATAATTTTATTACCTTTACCCTTGGATAATTGCGGTAACGCTTCTAGCGAAAACAGTAACATCCGCCCTTCGTTTGTAATCGCTAGCAGTGACATTTCTTTAGTGCGGTCGATCAACTTAGGCGTTAATGATTTAGCGTTTGTTGGTAGACTCAGCAAGGCTTTACCCGCCTTATTGCGCGACACCATATCGTTGTATGAACAAATAAAACCGTAACCCGCATCCGTTGCTAACAAGTAACATTGGTCTTCTTCACCCATCAACACATGCTGCATGGTTTCGCCAGGAGCCATATTGAAGCGAGTCGTAATAGGCTCACCTTGGCTACGGGCCGATGGCAGAGTATGGCTATCCGTCGCAAAAGCCCGCCCAGACGAATCAATAAACACTGCGGCCTGATTGCTACGTCCCATCGCGCTACATAGATATTGGTCGCCAGACTTATAGGAGAGCGACAAAGGATCGATATCGTGGCCCTTAGCACAACGCACCCAACCTTTTTCAGATAAGACAACAGTCACGGCTTCTGTCGGCGTTAACTCTTGTTCAGTTAATGCTTTGGACTCATTACGCAATACGATTGGCGAGCGACGATTATCGCCATAGGTTTCGGCATCTTGAATTAATTCTTTCTTGATCAACGTCTTCAAGCGACGCTCTGAGCCCAATAACTGCTCCAGTTTTTCGCGTTCGGCTTCAAGCTCATTTTGTTCGGCCGTGATCTTAAATTCTTCTAACTTAGCTAAATGCCGTAACTTTAACTCGAGGATCGATTCGGCTTGTTTATCACTGAGTGAAAAACGGGCCATCAACTCAGCTTTAGGATCATCGTGAAAACGAATAATCTCGATCACTTCATCAATGTTGAGGAAAGCGATCATTAGGGCTTCGAGTATATGTAACCGCGATACCACCTTGTCTAAACGATATTCTAAACGACGTTTAACCGTATCAACGCGGAACTCTAACCACTCAGTTAATAAGGTTTTCAACCCTTTAACTCGCGGACGCCCATCGAGACCCAGCACATTTAAGTTAACTCTAAAGCTCTTTTCTAAATCTGTGGTGGCAAACAAATGCGCCATCAGTTGATCGCAATCGACGCGATTGGAGCGAGGCACCACCACAAGACGCACTGGGTTTTCATGATCCGACTCATCGCGTAAGTCGGCCACCATAGGCAATTTCTTCGCCTGCATTTGACCGGCGATTTGCTCTAAGATTTTACCGCTACTGGCTTGATGCGGCAGCGCCGTGATGATGATTTCACCGCCATCGACAGTGTAAACCGCACGTGCTCTTAATGACCCACGGCCCGACTCATAAATTTTTGCAATATCGGCAGACGGGGTAATAATCTCGGCTTCAGTTGGATAATCAGGACCTGGTACAAAGGCCATCAATTGCTCGAGTTCAAGCTTAGGATCATCGAGCAATGCTACGCAGGCGGAGACTAATTCTCTCACGTTATGCGGCGGAATATCCGTCGCCATACCTACGGCAATACCAGTAATACCATTGAGTAAGATATGCGGTAAACGTGCAGGCAGTACTTTAGGTTCCTTCAAAGTACCGTCGAAGTTAGCACCCCACTCGACCGTACCTTGTCCCAGTTCACTGAGTAACACTTCAGAGAATTTAGAGAGACGTGCTTCGGTATAACGCATAGCCGCAAATGACTTAGGATCATCGGGGGCACCCCAGTTACCTTGGCCATCGACTAACGGGTAGCGATATGAAAATGGCTGCGCCATCAATACCATAGCCTCATAACAGGCACTATCGCCGTGAGGATGGTATTTACCTAATACGTCACCAACCGTACGAGCCGACTTTTTATGCTTAGATTGAGCCGATAAACCTAACTCACTCATCGCATAGATAATTCGACGCTGTACCGGTTTAAGTCCATCACCAATGTGTGGCAGGGCTCGGTCCATAATGACGTACATGGAATAGTTCAGATAAGCCTCTTCGGTAAAGCGCCGCAATGGCATTTGCTCTACCCCATCGAGACTTAACTTGATAGCGTCACTCATTTTCTTCTAGTTCCTGTGTTTCTTCAGTACTATCGCCCTTATAAAACAAGCGATACACGTTACCTTTTAAATCATCAGAGATGTACATAGCACCATCGGATGCCGATAACAGCGCAAAGGGTCGAGCAACGGGAAATTCACCGTCAAGGAAACTAACAACCGTTTCACGACTCACCACTTTTTGATCTTCAATCTTCAACATCACCACTTGATAGCCAACTTTACTCGAACGATTCCACGAGCCATTTTCGGCGACAAACAACTGATTATGGTAAATATCGGGAAATTGACTGCCGCGATAAAATGCAAGTCCCGTGGGTGCAACATGGGCTGGCAATTCATACATTGGCAGAGTGATTTTTAAATTTTTCGGTTTTTCATAGGCGGGTTCGACAACACTACTGGCATGTAAATAAGGGAAGCCATAATGACTCCCTATCACATCGATGCGGTTAATCTCATCGGGTGGCAAGTTGTCCCCCATCCAATCACGGCCTTGATCGGCAAACCATAATTTTTTGTCTATTGGCGACCAATCAAATCCACTTGCATCACGCACACCAGCCGCAATCTGCTCACTCGCGCCTGTATCGACATTGATCGCTATGATACTACTGTAAGGCACTGGCGCTTCACAGACGTTACAGGGCGCACCAATAGACACATATAAACGGCCATCTGGGCCAAAATTAATTGCCCGAGAACTTTTCTTCTCTGAGTAAGGCAAGTCACTGTAAATCTCTTTGGGTCGACTCGGGCGGCGCAATCTTTGCTCAATATCAACAAAGCGCACGATTTGATTTTCAGTGGCGACAAACAAGTCACCATTGTGGAATGCAATCGCATCGGGTGATTCAAGCCCTTTGGCTATCACATAGCGCTTATCGACACGACCATCTTGATTACTATCAACGAGAGCATGGATAGTGCCGCTCTTATTGGAACCGACAAATAAAGTGCCATTAGCCCCCATCGCCATCTGCTTAGCATCGCCAATATCCGAGGCATAAAGCGATAAACCAAACCCCTTAGCAACGGTAATCATGATCGATTGGGAACCCGCAAAGGCGCTATTGCAGAGCAATAACGTCACACTCGCTAAGAGCGTAAAACCGGCAGAAAACACCTTTAAGCAATTATAATTATTAGTTTTAATATACAACATTGTAATTTTCTTTATGCCTATGTTTTATTGTTATCGGCAATAGTGCACAACATTAAAGTAAAGCCATGTCACCCTTATCTTCAAGCCAGTTTTTACGGTCCGGCGAACGCTTCTTAGCGAGCAACATATCCATCAAAGCATCCGTTTCTTCGATGTCATCTATCGTCAACTGTACTAAACGACGGGTGTTTGGATCCATCGTTGTTTCACGAAGTTGTAAAGGATTCATCTCACCCAAGCCCTTAAAGCGGGTGACTTGTACCTTACCCTTTTTATTCTCAGCGGCAATACGGTCTAAAATACCCGCTCTTTCTGCCTCATCTAAGGCGTAATAAACCTCTTTGCCGATATCAATACGGAACAACGGCGGCATAGCAATATACACATGACCCTGCTCAACTAAGATACGGTAATGCTTCAAAAATAGCGCGCATAACAAGGTAGCAATGTGCAGTCCGTCTGAGTCGGCATCCGCAAGGATACAAATCTTGCCATAACGTAATTCAGAGATATCACTACTATCGGGATCGCAACCAATCGCGACCGAAATATCATGGACTTCCTGTGAAGCTAACACCTGTGAAGCATCGACTTCCCAGGTATTCAAGATTTTGCCACGCAGCGGCATGATGGCTTGAAACTCACGATCGCGGGCCTGTTTAGCACTACCACCCGCAGAATCCCCTTCCACGAGGAATAACTCTCCGCGCATCGGATCTTGGCCACTACAGTCTGTCAGCTTACCCGGCAGTGCAGGTCCCGAAGTCACCTTTTTGCGGGCCACTTTTTTGGCAGCCTTTAAACGACTCTGGGCATTATTAATGCACATTTCGGCTAAGGATTCAGCTAACTCGGTATTTGAGTTCAACCAGAGTGAGAATGCGTCACGCACAACGCCAGACACAAAAGCAGCACATTGGCGACTAGAAAGCTTTTCTTTTGTTTGACCAGCGAATTGCGGTTCTTGCATCTTCACCGACAATATAAACGCGGCGCGATCCCAGATATCTTCGGGTGAAAGTTTAATGCCACGGGGAATTAAATTTCTGAACTCACAGAATTCCCGCATCGATTCCAATAAACCTTGGCGGAAACCATTCACATGGGTACCACCGAGCGGAGTCGGAATTAAGTTAACATAACTCTCGCCAATAGATTCTCCGCCTTCAGGCAACCAAGTAATGGCCCAATCTGCGGCTTCTAGTTGGCCTTTAAAGCAACCCACAAACGGCTCTTCTGGCAATCTTAAATTGTCACCGATAGCCGCCTTTAAATAATCAGTTAGGCCGCTTTCATAGAACCATTCATGGACTTCGTTTGTCTGTTTATTGGTGAATTTAATCCGTAAACCTGGACACAGTACCGCTTTAGCCCGCAGCAGATAAATCAGTTTTGAATTTGAGAAGTTAGCCGAATCAAAATAGCCCGCATCGGGCCAAAAATGCACTCTAGTCCCCGTATTACGTCGACCACAGGTCCCTGTTGGGCGTAAATCTTCAACCTTAAATCCATTTTCAAAAGCGATGTCATACACTTGGCCATCACGGCGAACCGTGACTTCGACACGGCGCGACAAAGCGTTAACCACCGAGATACCAACACCGTGTAAACCACCGGAGAACTGATAGTTTTTATTCGAAAATTTACCGCCAGCATGCAATTTGGTCAGAATTAACTCAACCCCAGGAATGCCTTCTTCTGGGTGGATATCCACTGGCATACCACGGCCATCATCAGTGACTTCGAGGGAGTTATCTGTATGTAGAACAACTTCAATTTTTGTCGCGTGACCTGCCAATGCCTCATCGACACTGTTATCTATGACCTCTTGGCCCAAATGGTTCGGTCTGGAGGTGTCGGTATACATACCTGGACGGCGTTTAACAGGATCGAGTCCGTTGAGAACTTCAATGGCGTCAGAGGTGTATTGATTTGTCATAGGGCACGCTATAGGTTGTTATATCCGGCCATGTTGCGGCTCGGCATGTCAGTTTGTCAAGGTAAGTGTAAAAATTGGCTTACAGTTTGCAGATGCGACTCATAACCAACAAAGCTGTGATCACCACCCGCTTCAACTCGCAATTGACAGTGATGATACTTATTGACCGCTTCGCGATAATCCAGCACATCATCACCTGTCTGCAATAATACCAAAAAACGATCCGGATTGCGGATCACAGCCGTATTAAATTCAGCGACTTCAGACTTATGCTCAGGTAAGACAAGATAATACTGTTCAGTGTAAGGATTGAATTGCGGCCCCATAAACTCATCGAACAACTCAAAGGGTTTTACCGCAGGATTAACTAACACCGCTTTGCCACCATAGGTTTCGGCTAAATAGCTGGCGAAATACCCACCTAAAGATGAGCCTATATAAGCTAATGGCTCTTTGGCATCAATCGCAGCCTCAACATAAGCGGTTAAGAGCACCATCGCAGCCTTAGGTGTATTAGGCAATTGGGGCTGATGGAAGGCCACACTAGGATGATGCCGCGCCATGTACTTAGCCGTCATCACAGCTTTATCTGAAAATGGAGAGCTATTAAAACCGTGAATATAAAGCAGCATATTTCCTCAGGCTGCGGCTATTCGCGTTAATAACCGCTAGAGTTGTTGTCGGGGGAAAAATGGTTACCCGGTACGCGATACACTTTAGTGTTGATGCTACCATCGGCTTTCAACTCCAGCAAACGATAACCCGGTTGAACGCCATCCAAGGCAAAATAAGGCGATAACGGCTTAAATTGAATACAAGTGGAAGGTGTCGCCATCAACTGCAACGTGCCATGGGGCCCATTATGATGGGTATCAATACATTGGTGCACATGTCCCCAGAGCAATCCTTTGACCTGCGGATATTTTGCCACTCGCGCGATAAACTCGGCGCCATTGTCCATGCAGTGCTGATCCAGCCAAGTACAATTCACAACGATGGGATTGTGATGCATCACCAGTAAAGTATGGCATTCAGGATGTGCGGCAATGGCTTCGTCAATTAATTCGAACTGAGTCTCGGCCATATTGCCGCCAGGCTTTCCCCGCACGGTTGAATCCAACATGAGGATTTGCCAGTTTCCCGCCAGAATACGCTGCTGCCCAAAAATCTGTTCACCCTGCATGTGCAGATACATGATCCGTGGATCGTCATGATTTCCAGGAAGATAATGGCAAGGTAAGCCAACGGGGGTGACTGCTTTCACAAATTGCTGATAGGACTCAGCCGAATAGTCTTGACTCAAATCGCCCGTGGCGAGCATCAAGTGAGCAGGATAGTCCACAGCTCTAATCGTATTTAATACGGCAGCAAAACTTTTGCTAGTATTAACTCCTAATAGCTGAGCTTCAGGATCGGCAAAAAGATGCGGATCTGTGACTTGCACGATACGCACGCTTTCCCCTTCAGCTATGGAGTAAGAGACAGCCTCTTTCAGCACATTGAATACCCAATTCTAAGACTGGCACACGACACTGTGTTGGTAACCAATCTTTAACAACTCTTCCAGGAATGCATTCACCTGGTACTTTTCATCACTTTGATACATGCGTACATTGGGATAATCATACACTGGGCGTAATTGGTAAATCTGTTGGCCAGTTAACACTTCTGCTAATTTAGCATCGTGATAAATTCTCACTAACACCTTGGGAGTATTGATAAACTCCTTTATTTCGATGGGACGAGATATCTCAACTAGCTGAGTATATTTGGTATTTTCTAAAATTCGCACTACTAATATACCAAACTCACCTTCGAGTCGCCATGACTCACCGATAGCTATCTCTAACGGTAACCATTTCAATATGTAGCCATAATTACGCCCGCACAGTGCTAAAAAATCACTGACGTTGGGTTTATAGCGCCGTTTTAGACTCGAAGTAGCCAAATTCATCCCAACTTAAACCAGTTGCTGATAGTTTAATTGTAACCATTGTAATCCAATAACGGTCGACGCATTATCAATCTCGCCCGCAACCACTCGCTCATAAGCTTGCTCGCGGCTCATGACATGCAATCGAATATCTTCGTGCTCTTCAGCTAATCCATGCAATCCACGGGCGTCGTTTGAATCGACATCAGCCCAATAGAAATAGAAACGTTCTGTACTACCACCGGGGCTCGCTAAATAGCTATTTACACTGTGTATTTGCTTAGCCATTAAGCCTGTTTCTTCCATTAATTCGCGGTGTGCAACATCCAGAGGCGTTTCTGCGGGCGCAATCATACCCGCGACTAACTCAAGAAGCCAAGGAGATTTAGCGGTTGCTAATGCAGGAAAACGTACCTGTTCAATGAGTACGACTTTATCTTGCTTGGCATCATAGGGCAGAACGACCACAGCATGACCCCGTTCAAACACTTCGCGAGTGACAGGCTTACTCCAGCCACCAGCGAATAATTTATGCTTGAAAGTGTATTCGTCCATTGAGAAAAACCCTTGATAAAGGGATTTTTTTCCTAAGATCTCAATATCCGTTTGCGAAAAAACAGGGGGTTTCATACTCTATCCTTAAAAGTTAAATTTGCGCCTACAATCAAGGCAATTTGAGCACATTTTTAAAATAAAATCTGTTACACTTCGAATTTGACTTGAAAGTGTCAGAGTTCTTAGACTCTAGGTCATTAAGTTTTAGCTGTATCGGGAAGCGTCGGGAAGCGCAAACCGCCTTGGTAAAGGCATTACTTAGTCTAAACGAAGTTAAAATATTCCTCCGTGGGGGGATTTTGTCTAATAAGGACAGCAAATGAAATTTAAGATCCATAATTTATGCGCAGCATTAACACTTGCGGCTTCCGCTTCAGCGGTGCAAGCAGATGATTTGTTGCAAATTTATCAGCAAGCACTGACCAGCGACCCGCTCGTATTGCAAGCCCAAGCCCAGCGTAATGGTTTGTTTGAGAAAATCGAGCAAAACCGCGCTCCGCTGTTGCCAACCATTAGTGCAAACGTCGGTTATGACAAAGCTTGGAATGATCCGAAGGATGATGCAAGTGGTCTAGTAGGTAGCCTGAAATTAAATCAAGTCATCTATGATCACAGTGCTTGGGTTGGTTTAAGTCTTGCTGAGAAAGCCGCTTCTCAAGCTGATTCCGCTTATGCTTCCGCATTACAAAACTTGATTACTCGTATCACTAAAGCCTATTTCGATGTATTAACGGCGAAAGACAACTACGAGTTCCAAGGTGCAGAAAAACGCGCAATCGAGCGTCAACTTGAACAAACTAAACAACGTTTCGCAGTGGGTTTAACCGCGATTACCGATGTGCATGAAGCTCAAGCGCAATATGACTTAGCCTCAGCCACTGAAATTTTAGCCGAAAACACGCTCGCCAATAGTTATGAAGCCTTACGTGAAATCACTGGCATCGATCACAAGACGATTAATGTGCTAGATACCAACCGTTTCTCAGCCGTTACGCCAGCGCCAACGTCATCTAGCGAATGGTTAAAAATTGCTGAAACCAATAGTGTTGATTTAATGACTCAACGTATTGGTAAAGATATTGCCCAAGAGACCATTAAGCTTTATCAAGCAGGCCACATGCCGTCTTTAAGCTTAAATGCCGGTTACAACAAAGGTCTTGAGCAAAAAATGGGTAATCTCAACGAACCTGATTTTGATAATGTCAGCGTTGGTGTCAACTTAAGCATTCCGATTTTCGAAGGTTTTAAAGTCAGCTCACAAGTTAATGAAGCACAATTCCAGTATGTTGAAGCAAGTGAAAAGCTTGAGCAAATTTACCGTGGTGTAGTGAAAAACGTTCGTAATAACTACAACAACGTAGGCGCTTCTATCAGCTCAATCAAAGCTTATGAGCAATCGGTTATTTCATCAGAAAGTGCCCTAAAAGCCACTCAAGCGGGTTTCGAAGTGGGTACTCGTACTATCGTTGATGTTTTGAACCGTACCCGTGACTTGTACGACTCAAAACGTAAATTATCCGATGCGCGCTATAGCTACATCAACTCAGTTATTGCACTAAAGCAAGCTGCGGGTACATTGAATGAAGATGATGTTATCGCCATCAATAATGGCTTGATTGCACAGTAACAACGCTCTCAGTCATTAAATATAAAAAACCGCCATTTGGCGGTTTTTTTATGCTTAAAAGTTAAAAATCAACAAAATTAGAAGTTGATTTCAACACCCGCAAAATAACCTTTAAATTTAGTATCAGCACTCACACCCGAGAAATTACTCACATCGAATAAAAATTCACGGTAGCCTACACGTACACGGGTATCGACGGCCAAACCATCAAATTGCCAACCTAAACCAATAGCATAGTCGTGCACGCTTGACTCATTGACGCCCTGCATCAAATCAGCAAAACCGTACAAGCCTAAGCCAGGCATACCTACATGCGTACTGGCGTAACCCATCACAATACCGCTATCGACATCTTTCTCTTCAGGGTGACCAGGATCTTGCACGCGCAGTGAACCATTCATTAACTTGTATGCAGCACCAAGGTCCAATGACACTATGTCGTTGTCCAATATTTCGTAGTACAGCACGAAGTCTGTGTTACTCAAATCAGTATAAGTAGTAACATTGCCGTTAAAATCATGACCATTGAAGTTGAAATCAGCATCCGACATGCCGCCTTTCTGATCTAGGCTATTTTCACGGATTTTAATATTAGGGACAAATGGCAATGGGTGCTCAACTGCAATCCAATAACTGCCTTGAGCAGATGAACTGTAATCAAATGTTTGTTGTGGTTGACCTTTATCAGCAAAAGTACCGCTAGTATCGGCGCGCCAGTAATCACCACCAATCGTAAAACCAACCACAGTTGCCGCTTGGGCAGATGAGGCCATACAGAATCCTAATACCGCACTGGCGAGGAGAGTTTTTTTCATAATTAACCTTGAGATAGCAAGTTCGTTAAATCAATCACCGCGGCATTCGCACGGGATACATAGTTAGCCATAACCAATGAATGATTAGCGACTAAGCCAAAACCGCTGCCATTAAGCACAACAGGGCTCCAGACAGTTTGCTGAGTCGCTTCCAGTTCACGAATGATCTGTCTTAGGCTTACTTCAGCATTTTTCTTCTTCAATACGTCAGCAAAGTCAACTTCAACTGCGCGCATAAAGTTCAACAACGCCCATGAAGCACCACGGCTCTCATAGAAGACATCATCAATTTTCCACCAACTGGTTTTTACCTGATGGCTGGTCAAATTTGGGGTTGATTGACGCGCCGAATTGTCACCAGCTAGGTCTGTATTTAAGCGCTCTTGGCCAACGCTGGCAGATAAACGCTGCGACATACTGCCCAGACGTTTCTGCACTTCTTTCAACCATTCATTAAGGTTGTCAGCACGGGCATAAAACTGTGCATCTTGATTATTTGGGTCCATCATGCGGGCACGATAAAGCTTCAGCAATTTGATTGCATCGCGATATTCGCTTTCGGCACTGGGTACTAACCAGCTAGTGTGGTCAATATTGAGCTTAGATTGGGCTTCGCCTAAATCTTTGTCCGCCGCAGATTGTGACTGTGAGCGGCTAAACTCTTTACGCATAATCAAAGCTAAATCACGGGCTTGCTCCAAAGCACCATATTCAAATGCGGGCATATTATCCATGAAGATGGAAGGTGGCATCACATCGTTTGATAACCAACCACCTTGCTTATCGAGTAAATTTTCGACTGTGAGGATTAGCGATGTAGTAGTAGCGTATCCAACAATATTCTTATTGGATGCTGTTAATTGTTGAGGGCTAATCGGATCCGGTTCGATACTCCACCATACACTCACGCCATAACCGATTAATACTAAAAATAAACCGACCCCGGTAACTTTTTTCCATGTAATTTGCATCAAGCGACTCCTTAATGATGGTGATGATGCTCTTGCTCTGCGGCGTTTTCTACTGCTTTACTAACAGGCAGGGTAATTGCCATTTTCTCGCCACCGTCAAACTCTAATTGCAGTTCAACTTGTTGCTCTAACACCAATGGCGCTTTTAAGCCAAGCAACATGACGTGATCCCCTGACGGCGTTAACGTTAATGTGCCATGGGAGGGGATGTCAAAACCTTCAACATGGCGCATCTTCACCATGCCTTGGTCTTCGATAATCGTGTGTAATTGGGCATCCTTTGCCACAGTCGTACTGACACCGATAAGACGAATCGCTTTATCTGTGTGGTTTTCAAGCGTAAAGTAAGCGGCAGTATTTGGTACTGTCTCAGGCATGGCGCGTATATGACCTTCAGTCATGACTACGTTCGCCAACGCTGAAAATGATGCACAAGATAAAACTAGACAATTAAACAGCTGTTTGAATATTGGTTTCAATGTCTTAAACTCCATGTCTACCCAATGTCGTCGTAAAGGAAACAACCCATGAGTCATATACAGGTTCAGGATGATCAGGGCGTGCGTATTATTAGCTTTAATCGCCCTGATAAACGCAATGCACTTGATCTTAATATGTATAAACAACTGACAGAATACCTGATCGAAGGTGAAGCAGACAACGACATTCGTGCCTTTATGCTCCATGGCCAAGATAATTGTTTCACCTCAGGCAATGATGTTGCTGACTTTTTGAAAAATAGTGACTTAGGGCCAAATCATCCCGCAGTACGTTTCTTATTTTGTCTACTCGAACTCAAAAAACCTCTGGTGGCTGCTGTTTCTGGTGCCGCCGTCGGTATAGGTACAACCGTACTGCTACATTGCGATCTGGTATACGCTGACAACACGGCGAAATTTCAACTTCCCTTCGTCAACTTGGCTCTCGTGCCGGAAGCGGGGGCTAGCCTACTCTTACCAGAACTCATTGGTTATCAAAAAGCGGCTGAGTTACTGCTACTTGGTGAAAGTTTTAATGCCGAGACGGCCCATAGACTCAATATGATCAACGAAATTGTGGCCCATGAAGATTTACTCAGTTATGCATTATCTCAGGCAAAAAAATTGGCAAATCAACCGCCACAAGCACTACAAATCACACGTCAATTAATGCGTCCGCATAAAAATCGTGTACAACACCAAATGCACCAAGAACTTGAACAATTTAGCGCTAGGCTAAAAAGTGATGAAGCCAAAAGCAAATTTCAGGCTTTTTTGAAAAAGTAGTCTGCAAGGCAGTATACACATACATTTTCGCATGAGGGTCAAAGTGCCCTCTTGTTGATAGGTTTAACTGCATCATTTTAAATCAAAAAAAGCCACTTATTAGCTCATCGAACACCAGCCATCACTGCATGATTAGGCTGGTTTTTTCCATTGATCAACTAACAGTGCTAAAACAAAGTAAATCAACAAACTCACGCCAGGCATAAATACGGTAGCGCCAGCCCACACCACTCGAGTCCAAAAGCAAGACCAACCAAATTTCCATGCCATACCAGCGGCAACACCACACACTAACCGCTCTGGACTCTCCATACGCACTTTTAATCGTTTCATCTAAAACCTCGGCTCAGTTGATCGCTAACTTATTTATCACTAACACTATGCCACTGAAACCAGCAAATAATGCCTGAAGACAACGCAAGACTAATTACAGGTAACAGTAGCAATGTCATCAAAGGTGCTACAAACCACATAAGCAGATCCTTTACTTAGCGCTATATTCATCGACACCTGCCGATTCACCTTTATTTTCAGCGTTTAAGCTAAGTTGACTGTTGAAGTCATAAATACTTTCAGCCAGTTGTGTTTGCAATGACATCACAAATTCACGCTTTACACTGACGAACAATTCCTGTGTCTGCGCAGTTAATGTTTGCTCAATAGTTCCCACAACATCTGATATTGGTGCGGCTTCTGCGTGTGCTGCAACGCTACCGACTAACGCGCCTAATAACACACTCATTTGTACTGATTTTTTAATGGTTAACGTAAACATGATGGCATCCCTTTCGATTAATTAACTTGACGAAAGGAGTATTACAAACTGCGTGCCAACTTATAAAAATATTATTAAGATTATGATTTTAATCATTTTAAAAAAATTTATGTGGACAAGATGAGATATAGGGATGGATTGAAAAATAACAAGTGGTGAAAAATACTACTCAAATTAGTAAATTTCACCATCTTTTAAGTCGAGTGGAATTACTCTACAACTTCAGCCTGAATATTCTGAAAAGCCTGCTTTACCACTTCTATCCCAGCGCCGTTTTTATGGGCATTTTCGCTCAAATAACGACGCCACGCACGGGCACCCGGCAAGCCTTGGAATAACCCGATCATATGGCGAGTAATATGATTAAGTCGCCCACCAGACTGCAAATGCGCTTCAATATAAGGCAACATAGCCTCAATCACAGCCTCGCGGCTAATCACTGCTTTTTGACTGCCACACAATATTTGATCCACCTGCGTCAGAATATAAGGATTCTGATAAGCCTCGCGCCCCATCATTACTCCATCAAGCTGCACTAAATGCATTTGTGCTTGCTCGAGAGTTGTTACGCCGCCATTAATACCAATATTAAGTGCAGGATAATCACGCTTAAGTTGATACACACGCTCATAATCGAGCGGCGGGATCTCGCGATTCTCTTTTGGGCTTAACCCTTGAAGCCACGCCTTACGCGCATGGATAGTAAAATCCGTACACCCTTTTGCACTGACCACATCAATAAACTGGGTTAAAAACGCATAACTATCTTGTTCATCAATTCCGATACGCGTTTTCACAGTCACAGGAATATCAACGACTTGTTTCATGGCGTCAACACACTCAGCCACTAACTCAGGTTCCGCCATCAGACACGCGCCAAAGCGACCATTCTGCACTCGATCGGAAGGACAACCCACATTAAGGTTAACTTCATCGTAGCCACGCTCAGCAGCGAGTTTAGCGCAACGAGCCAAATCTAAGGGATTAGAGCCACCTAACTGCAACGCCAAAGGATGTTCTTCTTGGTTATACGCCAAGTAATCACCACGACCATGCAATATCGCCCCTGTGGTCACCATTTCCGTATACAACAAAGCATTAGCCGACATCAAACGTGCAAAATAACGATAATGACGGTCCGTCCAATCCAACATGGGCGCAACGCTAAATGTCCTATCGATTGGAATAGCTGATATAACAGGGGGTTTACTCATTTTAGATTGAATCATTACACTCACATTTTAAGCTGTTTTTACACATTTGTGCATTTGTCTAATTGCCGGGCATCCTGTGAGGTATCCCAAATTATAAGATTGAGCGCTCAAGATGGTGTTCCCAGTAATTGACCTGAAAACACGTACTGAACAACACACTACAAATGCGTCGTTAGGGTGAAGCAAAAAAGTGAGACAGTTTACAGCGAACATCGTACTTTTACAAAGTCAGCTAAGACACTCAAGGCCAAGACACCTTTTTGATAGCACTCCACAATGCCGAAAATAGCCATATAAAATGGGATTACGTAAGACGCGATGGGATAGAGAGTTGAGTAGCAACGCCTTCTCACAAGTTCAAGTGCAAATAAAAGTCGAGTGACTCCATAAAAAGGCTAAAAAACTTTGCAGCATCGGCACTCATGAGCCACTATGAATGGGGCTAATGCAGCCGATATATTGCCATTTTTTGTATGTATGAGACGTAAAACAACGCTATTTGACGATAAGCGTCTTCCAAGCAAACTTATGAACCATCATACAAAACGGTCTAAACAATAAAGGACACGGTTATATGGAGCTTTAACTGCCTATAACTCAGATAAATGATAAGAATATCTTTAAATTAGCCTCACATTTATAGCTGTCTCATCTAAGCTGATAGAGTGTGATCAAGATTGCTGTCGATAAGCAACTTTTCTAATAGCCTTAAGCAATGCCATTACTCCATGGTTTAGGCTCAAAAGAGGACAAACTTAGGCATGAACGTTAATTTTATTAATCCTTTCCTCCAATCTTTGCTCAATGTCATATCTACGATGGCGAGCATGGATTTGACGCCGGGCAAACCCCAAATCAAAGTAGATAACTTAGCAAAGGGTGATGTATCCGGCCTAATCGGTCTTGTAGGACCCCAAACAAAAGGATCACTGTCGATTACCTTCGAACAAAAGCTTGTTTTGCAGATAATGCAGAATATGCTGGGCGAAAATCCGGGTAAAATTAACGAGGAAGTGACTGATTTAGTAGGCGAAATTACGAATATGGTGACTGGTGGCGCAAAAAATCTTTTGGGTCAAAAAGGCTATGAATTTGAAATGGCCACTCCTATGGTCGTATCAGGAAAAGGCCATACTATTTCCCATAAAGCTAATGGCACTAAGATTATCATGCCATTTACAAGCCCGCATGGTACTGCTTATATTGAAATATGTTTTGAAAACTAATAGCTTAAATGCATCAAGCCAGTCAGCTCAAAATACATTAAATATCCTGTCGCTCTGGATCTTATGTTTCATTCGCTTATTTAAAGCCAGATAACAAAGATCAGAACGGCTGGTTTACCGTAACCTGAATTGAGATATTTTTATCGTCTATTTTGCCGCCTAACACCAGTTCAGCACAGCTTCATCCTCAGGTCCAAAACATATTGCGTCGCCAACGGTGAACTGCAAACCACTATTTTGCTTATCTCAGCCCTACTGGTTCGACACTTCTCCCGCTAATAAATACATATAATTCATAGTGTTATTTGCAGTAACCACTCGTGTAGTGACAATTATTCATCCTGACACTTTACATAAAAGAAAACGGTGTTTAATCACCCTTTTCTTACTAAAAAGTGTCCCAGAATAATTCCATCTGTCAGGGTTAAGCTAAGCAAACAGCAACCCTTGGCGTAAGCTTAGTGACTAATTCGTAAGCGATAGTGCCAATATGTTCAGCGACTTCCTCCACGGGTAATGCCTTACCCCACAGCAATGCACTATCCCCAACTTTATCTTGTGCCCCTTGGCCTAAGTCAACAGTCAACATGTCCATAGAAACACGGCCGACTATGGGTACGCGGCGACCATTGACCCACACGGGTGTGCCTTCCGGTGCATTGCGAGGATAACCATCACCATAACCAATCGCCACTACGCCTAAACGAGTATCTTGCTTCGCGGTCCAGAAACAACCATAGCCCACTGGCTGATTGGCTTTATGATCCCGTACCGCAATCAACTGTGATACCAATTCCATCGCAGGAACTAGCCCGTGATTCGCACCGCAATCACCAGTAACAGGAGATACACCATAGAGTGCGATACCAGGACGGATCCAATCGCCTTGGCTCTGAGGCCAATACAAAGCACCAGCAGAGTTTGCTAAGGTTCTAAATCCGGGCAAGCCTGCCGTTAACGTATTAAAAGCCGCCATCTGTACTGAGGTATAGGTGTTTTCAGGCTCGTCCGCACAGGCAAAATGTGTCATCAAATGGATCGGTTTTGCCACATTGGGACAGGCCATTAACCTTGCGTAAACCGTTGAAAATTGTTCGGGCGTAAAACCTAAACGATGCATGCCTGAATCCACTTTAAGCCAGACAGTGACAGGTTTTGACAACACAGTTTGCTCTAACATTTCAAGCTGAGAGCTGTGGTGCACTACAGTGTCAATATCATGCCCGACGAGTAACGGGAGATCGGTGGCACGGAAAAAACCTTCTAGTAACAATAAACGCGCTGTCACGCCGCCCGCTCGTAATTCTAAGGCCTCATCCAATCGTGCTAGGCCAAAGCCATCGGCATTGACTAAACAATTAGCGACATTCAATAATCCATGACCATAACCGTTCGCTTTAACGACGGCCATCACACGACTCGCTGGTGCCTGTTGACGCAACGCAGCGAGATTGGTTTGCAGTGCACTACTGCTAATTTCTGCACGGGGAAAAGGGTTCAAAATTTACCTTGTTTACTCAGGAAATAAAAAGTCACGGATATAAAAAATACATCAATACAGCTCATCTTCTGCAAACGCAAACTGACTGTTTTTAAACGTCAATTAATCTTCTTCAAACTGCGGCCCAGCATAATTATCGAAACGCGAAAATTGCCCTTGGAAAGTGAGCCGCACCCGACCAATGGGGCCGTTACGTTGCTTACCAATGATGATTTCTGCCGTGCCTTTATCTTGAGAATCGTTGTTATACACTTCATCGCGATAAATAAACATGATGAGATCCGCATCTTGCTCGATAGCGCCCGATTCACGCAAATCCGAGTTAACAGGACGTTTATCGGCCCTTTGTTCGAGCGAGCGGTTAAGCTGCGACAGGGCAATAATCGGGATTTCCAACTCTTTGGCTAATGCTTTCAGCGAGCGTGAAATTTCAGAAATTTCTAAGGTACGGTTATCTTTTAAGGCGGGCACCTGCATTAACTGCAGGTAATCTATCATGATCATAGATAAACCACCGTACTCACGGGCAATACGACGCGCGCGGCTGCGAACTTCTGTCGGGGTTAATCCCGAACCATCATCAATATACATTTTGCCTTGCTCGAGCATGATACCCATGGTCGATGAAACCCGCGCCCAATCCTCGTCATCGAGTTGACCAGTACGGATCTTAGTTTGATCAACACGACCCAAGGAGGCCAGCATACGCATCATAATCTGTTCGGACGGCATCTCGAGACTGAAAATAAGTACGGGTTTATCTTCATTCATTGCGGCCTGTTCGCACAAGTTCATCGCAAAGGTGGTTTTACCCATAGAAGGACGCGCCGCAACGATAATCAAGTCACCGGACTGGAAGCCAGCGGTCATCTTATCCAAATCGTTAAAGCCACTCGATACTCCAGTCACACCGTTATGGGGGTTATTGTAAAGCTGTTCAATCTTATCGACGGTTTTTTCCAGAATGGTTTTGATACCTTCGGGACCTTCATTAGCATTGGTTCGCATCTCGGCGATCTTAAATACTTTACTCTCAGCCAGGTCGAGTAATTCACCCGAGTCCCGACCTTCTGGGTTATAGCCCGCATCGGCAATCTCATGCGCGACGCGGATCATGTCACGAACGACAGCACGTTCACGGACGATTTCAGCGTAAGATAAAATATTACCCGCACTTGGGGTATTTTTCGCAATCTCACCTAAATAGGCAAAACCACCGGCATCTTCTAATTGGTTCTCAACTTCGAGCTGTTCAGAAACAGTGATCAAATCGATCGGTTGCCCTAAATCGACCAATCTGTGCATGGCAGAAAAGATCATCTTATGTGAGCGAGAGTAAAAATCCTCTTTTACGACAGCCTCTGCGACCCTGTCCCACGCTTCGGCATCTAACATCAAGCCGCCTAATACCGATTGTTCAGCCTCAATTGAATGCGGTGGCAGCTTGAGTCCATCAAGCTGCAAATCTCTTGGCTTACTTTTAGGCTTAAAAGCACCTTGTTGTGACATTAACGCTCCCGATTTCCAACAACTTAACAAAATATGATATAAAACCCGCGTCAAGCAAACAGGATGTTTACACTCGCCTGTTATTTCATTCCAACGGACACTCTAACAATCAATAAGGAAAGAACATGCGTATTGCATTGGTTGCGGCCTTAGTACTGACATCCGGCATAGCAACTGCCGACGAAGGACAATGGCAACCTTATCAAATGCCTTCAATTGCAGACAAACTCAGTGAACGCGGAATCGATATTCCGGCAGAAAAACTGGCCGATCTGACAAGTTATCCAATGAACGCCGTGGTTGGGTTGGGCTATTGTACCGCCAGTTTTGTCTCCCCCCAAGGGCTAGTTGTGACAAACCACCATTGTGCCTACAAGGCGATACAATATAACACTAAGCAAGAGCATAACTACCTAGAACAAGGCTTTTTAGCAACATCGATGGACAAGGAGCCCTCTGCCGGTCCTAACGAACGTTTATACATCACAGAAGCAGTGACCAATGTCACCGAGCAAATCAATAAAGACCTCAGCCAAGACCCGCTAAGTCGTTACGAAGACATTCAAAATCACAGTAAAGCGCTCATCAAAAGCTGTGAAGCCGATGCTAACTATCGTTGTAATGTGCGCAGTTTCCATAACGGCTTAGAATACTACTTAATCAAGCAATTGATGATCCGCGATGTGCGCTTAGTCTACGCACCACCTGAAAGTGTTGGGGGCTATGGTGGCGATATTGATAACTATGAATATCCACGCCATTCGGGTGATTTTGCCTTCCTACGGGCTTATGTTGGTAAAGATGGCAAACCTGCCGCGTATAGCGACGATAACATTCCTTACCAACCAAAGAGCTACCTTAAGGTCAATGCCGATGGCGTAAAAGCCGGTGATGGCGTGTTTGTGGCGGGTTACCCAGGCACGACTAGCCGTTACAATCTGACCAGTGAACTTAAATTTGCCAGTGATTGGTTGTACCCAACCCAAGCTAAGCGCTATCAATTACAGATTGATACTATCGAGGCTATGGGACAAAAAGATGCCGATATCGCCATTAAGTACGCAGGTAATATGGCCTCAATGGCCAACCGGATGAAGAAACTCAACGGCCTATTAGCGGGTTTTAAAGCAACGGATATCATTGGCATTAAGCAAAGCCGTGAAGATAATTTTTTAGCTTGGCTTAAACAAAACCCTAAGCTAAATCAAAATCTCATTGCTGAGTTAGAAGTGTTACTCGCCGAGCAACAACAAGCATTCCAAAGTAATTACTACTTTACCAATGCTCAATCTAGCACATTGTTAACCGCAGCAAACAGCCTCTACCGTCTTGCTAAAGAAAAACAAAAGCCCGATGCCGAGCGTGAGCAAGGCTACCAAGAACGTGATATTGCTATGCTAAGCTCACGTCTTAAACGTATCGATTCAAGTTTTGATGTCACTGTTGATAAGACTTTGTGGCTACAGGATTTAAATGCTTACCTTAGCCAATCAAATCGCGTAGCAGCACTCGATGAGATGCTAAATGTGAACACGAAAGATGCCGATCTCGCAGCTAAACTCGATGGTTTGTACTCACTCACTACGCTCACAGACCAAGCTAAGCGCCTTGCGTGGATGAATGCCGATGCTAGCGCTTTCGAAACCAGTGCAGATCCCTTTATTCGTTTAGCCGTAGCACTTTACGACACGAATATGGCACAGGAAAAATCAGAAAAAATCTTAGACGGCAAGCTATCTAGTGCTCGCCCTGATTATATGGCGGCTGTGATCGAATACTACAAAGCAAACAACTGGCCAGTCTACCCTGACGCCAACGGTACGCTACGGATCAGCTATGGCATGGTTGATGGTTATCAATCACGTGATGCGCTCTATAAACAGCCGTTTACTCGTCTTGATGGCATAGTCGCAAAACACACAGGCGTTGAGCCCTATAATGCGCCGAAAAAACTCCTCGATGCGATTAGCGAACAACGTTTTGGCGATCATCTGGTGAAGTCGGTTTATCAAGATCCCCGAAGCTGGATTTGCAGACTCTTCTCTTGTTTAGATAAACCAGAGGAATTTAACTCAGTACCGGTTAATTTCTTATCCAGCGTGGACACCACAGGTGGTAACTCTGGTTCACCAGTCTTCAACGGAAAAGGTGAGTTAGTGGGCCTTAACTTCGACTCAACCTATGAAGCTATCACTAAAGATTGGTTCTTCAACCCAACCATCACCCGTGCAGTGCACGTGGATATTCGCTATATCCTGTGGATGATGGATGAAGTCGACCATGCCGATAACTTAATCCAAGAATTGGATTTAGTGAGAAATTAATACCTTGAGCTAAATCCGTTGCTCTAAACAAAAAGCCGCTCACTGTTATGCAGTAAGCGGCTTTTATTTGGGCTCGTATTTTAGCAGCGAATACACTTTGGGATGATGAGATTGAATGAGTAGGCGCGTATCACCTATTGCTTAAATCCATCGCAGAGCCGATATCAAAACCTAAATACACTCAAATCCTAAATTTCAGCCATAAAAAAACACCGCCGAAGCGGTGTTTCTCTTAATACAAGCTAAGATTAAAGCAAGGAGTAATTAAGCTTCTGCAACGATAGAAACTTTAACAACAGCTTTAACTTCAGTGTGTAACTGAACTTCAACTTCGAAGTCGCCAGTAGTACGCAGAGCGCCTAATGGTAAACGAACTTCTGATTTAGCCAGCTCAACACCAGCAGCAGTCACTGCATCAGCGATGTCACGGTTGCCAACTGAACCAAACAGTTTGCCTTCATCACCCGCTTTAGAAGCAATAACAACAGCTTCCAGTGCAGTGATTTTCTCAGCACGTAGGTTAGCAGCAGCTAATTCAGCAGCTAATTTAGCTTCTAATTCAGCGCGACGAGCTTCAAATACTTTAACGTTGCTTTCGTTAGCAACAACAGCTTTACCTTGTGGCAAAAGGTAGTTACGAGCGTAACCAGCTTTAACAGTAACTTGGTCACCCAAGTTGCCTAGGTTAGCGATTTTATCAAGCAGAATAACGTTCATTATCAAATCCTCTATATTCGATTAGGAATACTGCAATTACTGATGTAAATCAGTGTATGGCAGTAGAGAAAGATAACGAGCACGCTTGATAGCGCGAGCTAGTTGGCGCTGATATTTAGCACTAGTACCAGTGATACGGCTAGGAACAATCTTGCCGCTTTCAGTGATGTAGTTCTTTAAAGTAACGATATCTTTGTAATCAATTTCTGCAACACCTTCAGCGGTGAAACGGCAGAACTTGCGACGACGGAAATAACGTGCCATGTTGACAGTCTCCTAAGTTTTCAATTCGACATTTTCGGCATGGATGACTAAGCGGTTCTGACCATTACGCCCCTGTTGAAGCGTCATAAAGCCTCGCACTTGTACTTCCACACCTGCTTTCAGATCTTCTGCGACGCTTTCAAAGCGTGGGCCACTCAATATCACTTGAATTTGTACGTAGACGTTGCGGAGCATTTCGGCTTCATAACGCTGCGATTTGTGTTCCAACATAATTACACTGTGTGCAATACCTGCTGGGCTTTTAAAGCGTCTTGAACGAGTTATCGTTCCTGACAACACCAAGTTATTGGTGGTCACAGATTACCTTACTCAGCGATTTCTTCAGCGTGAGCTTCATCATATGAGCGTTCGCCAGCTGGGCCACGACGTGAATCGCGCTCATCTCTAGCTCTAGCCATTGGAGATGCTTCAGTAACGGCAACTTTAGTACGCATTACCATGTTACGCAGAACTGCGTCGTTGAAACGGAAAGCTGTTTCTAGCTCTTCGATCGTCTCTGCTTTAGCTTCAACGTTCATCAGAACGTAGTGAGCTTTATGCAGGTCAAGGATTGGGTAAGCCAGTTGACGACGGCCCCAATCTTCTAAACGGTGGATTGTGCCGTTAGCTTCGGTGATAACACCTGTGTAACGCTCAATCATACCTGGTACTTGTTCACTTTGATCTGGGTGAACCATAAATACGATTTCGTAATGACGCATTTATTGCTCCTTACGGTTATGTAGCCTCGGTATTGGCTCAGTCAAACCAAATGGAGGCAAGGAACGAAAAATAGTGACTGATTTGAGCGCGAGATAGTACAGAAAGCAAGCCAGAAACTCAAGCAATAACTTTGCCTCGCCAATCAATACAGGTATGATGGCGGTTCGCCTACATTCGGACGTCTGAAATCAGCTAACCAAGAATAAAACATAATGCTAAAAGTTATTGCGCCAATCAGTTTGTTTTTCCTTTCATTTCCAGCACTTGCGCTTGTTCCACCTGATTATCAGGAACCGCCCAGCGATTTTACCGCGGAAATCGAAGCCGGCTTGCAACTGAACACAGGCAATACCGAATCCAGCAGTTTTAATGGTCGAACCCAACTGATTTACGATACAAAGCAAACCAAGCAAGAAGCCACACTAAAAGCCTATTTTGCCTCAGAAAAAAGTCAAACAACCTCCGAAAAATATGAGCTACAGTTACAATCGAACTATAAACTGACTAAGGGTTATGTCTTCGGACGTGGTGATTTTACTTGGGATCAATTCGGTAGTTACACGCAAATATCAACGCTTTCGAGTGGTTACGGTTTCAATGCTATCAGTAGTTATAAAACAAAACTCAGTCTCGAGTTCGGCCCAGGTTATCGATATAACTTACCTGCAGAATCGGTAACCATCCCCAGCCCTGATGCCGAAAAAGATGTCATTCTTCGTACCGCTGCCAAATTCTCTCAAAAACTACAGGAATACAGCAGTCTCAATGCCGATCTCACCGCGGAAGTGGGCGAGAACAACAACACCCTCACCTTAGATATGAACTATAAAAATCTGGTGTTCCAAGATTGGGCATTTAAGATCGGGATGAACGTCAAATACACTGAAGTGGTACCAGAAGGAAGCCAACCTATGGATACCATCACCACCTTCAACTTGCTTTACACTTTTAGATAACTCCTTTTAAAAAATACGACGAAATACATAGACTAACATGACGCTAATAGCCTACTCGGCTGGCGTCTATGTGAATGCTTCACAAGCATCCCCTTGAGTTGTTCCGACATAATTCAGTGATTTTTTGAGCAGAAATGCGCAATTAATCAAGATTTACCAACAATTTGCAACACAACATAAACACTAACCCCTGATATACTCACTCCTCATTATCAATCTAGTTTGTGTTTTCGGAGTTGTATATGACTAATCCGCTGCGCACTTTCGCCTCTTTATATAGCACCACATTATTAATGGTATTAGCCGGCGGCTTGCTTACCACCTATCTTGGGCTCAGGCTCTCAGTAATGAATGTGCCACAAATATGGATTGGCGGCATGATGTCGGCCTACTATGTTGGCCTAGTGGCAGGCTCTAAGATTGGTCATCGACTTATCGCTCAAGTGGGTCATATCCGCGCCTTTGTCGCCAGTGCTGGCATAGTCGCTGCATCGGCATTAGGCCATGCACTCGTAGATGAGCTAGCGGTTTGGCTGCTCCTCAGACTCGTGGTCGGCATGGGGATGATGTGCCAATACATGGTGTTAGAAAGTTGGCTTAACGAACAAGCTGAAAGTAATCAAAGGGGCACAGTGTTTGCGAGTTATATGATCGTATCTTACTTCGGCTTAATCTTGGGCCAAGGTGCGATCAGTATTTTCCCCGAATTAGGACTAGAGCCACTACTGCTTATCGCAATTTGTTTCTCACTCTGTATCGTACCGATTTCACTCACGCGTCGTCTTCACCCTGCGCCCTTAGTCCCTGCCCCACTCAAAATTGCCTATTACTGGAAAAAAGCACCACAAGCACTCACGACAATCGCGATTGGTAGCATGATAGTGGGTTCGTTTTATGGTCTCGCTCCCGCCTACGCCAGTAACTTAGGTTTACCGCCTGAAAAAGTCGCCACGTATATGACGGCAACGATTTTAGCGGGATTACTGGCACAGTGGCCAATGGGAAAATTGTCCGACATTATGTCCCGCAGTCGCCTTATCCGTATCAACTGCATATTGCTCGGTATCTTAGCCTTAGCTATCGCCATAACCCCCTATCATCCGGTGATTTCACTGGTGATGACTTTCCTATTTGGTATTTTAGGTTTCACTTTCTATCCGCTCGCCACAGCGCTTGCCAACTCTCGAGTAGAGCAAAATGAGCGGGTCGGCTTATCAGCAACAATATTATTAACCTTCGGCTTAGGCGCCAGTATCGGTCCGCTTATCGCATCGACATTAATGCAATGGTTTGGCAATAACATGTTATATGGCTTTATGTCAGCCTGTACCTTAATACTCTTTGTGCGTTTACGTTATGTACATTCACAGCAAAAAGTCGAAACTAATGTCACCCAAGACTACATAATGGCGACGGGCGACTTAGTCTCTTCACCACTGGCGGCAGCGCTGGATCCACGAGTTGATGTCGAATCGATTCAAGAACATATGACACCCAGTGCTAACTTAGATGAAGCGGAATATGATTTAGGGGCTGATGGTGTCGATGACGATATTATCGACTCAAATGACAGTGATGAGGAGCAACTCGCCTTCAGTTTCGATATTGAGCAAGCAGAGCCTGAAGCCGCTCAAATAGATGAAACTGATAGCAATCAGGTTAACCTAGACAAAGCGCTGACGTAAAAAAGGCCAATAAAAAACGGATTAACTTTATATCGTTAATCCGCCTTTTTTATTACGACCAGTGGTTACTGCAGGTTGTGACTTAAAGCCTGATACTCCATGTGTGAGATCAGGCAAACGTGAGCATATTAGCTACGACGCTGACGCACTGCTTCAAACAAACAAATACCCGTTGCAACCGATACGTTCAAGCTCGACACGCTACCCGCCATAGGGATAGAGATCAGTGAATCGCAAGACTCACGGCTTAATCGGCGTAAACCTTTATCTTCCGCACCCATGGCAATCGCCAATGGCCCCTTGAGATCGGCTTGATAAAGCTCGCAATCTGCCTCGCCCGCAGTGCCCACAATCCACACACCTTTATCCTGCAGGTGACGCATAGTGCGCGCAAGATTAGTCACTTGAAATAAAGGCACTGTTTCCGCAGCGCCACATGCCACTTTACTCACAGTCGCAGTTAAGCCAACTGAATTGTCTTTAGGCACGATAATACCTTGCACGCCAGCCGCATCAGCATTACGTAGACAAGCGCCTAAGTTATGGGGATCCGTCACACCATCCAAGATCAACAGGAATGCTTGCTCAGTGTTAGCAAGCAGCACATCTAAATCTTGCTCATTCAACACTTTCGCCGCTTTAACGCGCGCGACTATGCCTTGATGTTGACTGCTTTCCGCTTTGTCATCTAAGGCTTTACGAGAAGCGACTTGAATCGTCGTGCCAAAGGCTTTGGCCTGATCGGCCAGCACAGTTAAGCGCTCATCGTCACGACCTTGTAACAGCCACAACTCAATAATGCGCTCAGGGCTGTGTTTTAACAGGGCTTCAACTGCGTGGATCCCAAAAATAATATCTTGTTTTTTCATTTATTTCTTTCTCGTGCTCCGCTTAGCGGCTTTTGGCTTTTTAGCCGGATCTTTTACTGCTGCTTTTTTAGCTTTAGTGCCAGCTTTGGCCTTAGGTTTGGTTTTGCCTGTTTCAGCCTTGGCGCTAGATGCCGCGGTTTTGCCTGCTTTACCTTGCTTAGCGCCTTCACGATTAACGCGCTCACGGGCTGTCATCGGCTTATCACGGCTGGCAGATGCTTTACGCTTACCACCTTTGCCGTCATCACCCAGCATAACCAAATCAATCTGTCTGTCATCTAAGTTGACTGCAGCAACCTTAACCGTCACAGGATCGCCGACTTGATAAACTTGACCTGTGTGCTCACCGATAAGACGTTGACGCATAGGGTCGAATTGGTAGTAATCGCTACCTAGACTTGAGATATGCACTAAGCCATCGATAAACAGTTCATTTAAGCGCACAAACAAACCAAAACTGGTCACTGAGGCAATCACAGCTTCAAAGGTATCGCCGACGTGATCTTGCATAAACTCGCACTTGAGCCAATCGCTAACATCGCGAGTCGCTTCATCGGCACGACGTTCTGTGGTCGAACACTCTTCGCCTAATTGGTCGAGCTCATCGAGCTGATAGTGATAGCCACCATCCTGCGTCCACTTCTCAGTGGCTTCGCCTCTTTCCTTCGCCAGTAAATAACGGATCACACGATGTAACACTAAATCCGGATAGCGGCGAATGGGCGAGGTAAAATGCGCATATTCTTCTAAGGCTAAACCGAAGTGACCTTCGTTATCCGGAGTGTAAATTGCCTGACGCATAGAGCGCAGTAACATCACTTGGATAAGTTCAGCATCAGGGCGGTCGGCAATTTGCAACATCACATTCTGATAATCTGACGGCGTAGGCTCAAGTCCACCGGGCATGCTTAAACCACGCTCAGCAAGGAACTCTTTAAAGTTTGCCAATTTTTGCTCGGATGGCGCTTCATGCACACGATACAAGACTTCGCCTTTGTGTTTCTTCACAAACTTAGCTGCAGAAACGTTGGCTAAAATCATACATTCTTCAATAATTTTATGGGCTTGATTACGGCCACGCGGCACGATTTTATCAATTTTGCGCTGCTCATTGAAAATGAACTGCGTTTCCATGGTTTCAAACGCAATCGCACCACGCTCGGCTCTTTGCTCATCGAGCGCTAAATACAATGACTGTAAACACTGCAAATGCGGAAAAAAAGCCTCATGCTCAGGCGCAATGGGGCCGCCTTCTAACATTGCTGCCACTTGGGTATAAGTGAAACGGGCATGGGAATACATCACAGCCGGATAAAACTTATAACCTGATAACTTACCTTTAGCAGATACGGTCATCTCGGCGACCATACATAAACGGTCGACGTGGGGATTAAGCGAACACAGGCCGTTGGAGATTTTCTCCGGCAGCATAGGGATCACTTGTGATGGGAAATACACTGAGTTACCACGGGCACGTGCTTCGGTATCTAAGGCAGAATCGGTACGCACATAATAACTAACGTCCGCAATCGCAACCCATAAACGCCAGCCGCCACCGGCTTTTTTCTCCGCGTACACGGCATCGTCAAAATCGCGGGCGTCTTCACCGTCTATAGTCACTAATGGCAGATGACGTAAATCCACACGACCGACTTTATCGGCGTCGGTTACTTCATCGGGAATACGGCGCAGTTTCTTCTCGATCACAGGTGACCAAGTATGGGGTAAATCATAATTACGCAGGGCAATTTCAATTTCCATCCCCGGCGCCATTTGCTTGCCGAGCACTTCAGTCACTTTACCCGCAGCCTTAACAAAACGGCCAGGGCGACGCGTTAATTCAACCACAACCACATCGCCTTGGCGGGCGCCGTTGCGATCTTCATTCGCGACTAAAATTTCTTGGGTAATACGCTTATCATCGGCAATGACAAATGCCATACCGCTATCGACATGATAACGGCCAACAATCGCGGCACTTCGCGGCTGGATCAGACGAACCAAACGCGCTTCGCGACGGCCACGACGATCTGTGCCCGCTTTTTGCGCCAGCACTTTATCACCGTGGAAATACATCAGCATGTCGCGGTTCGAAATAAATAAGTCATCACCGCCTTCATCGGGTTTGAAAAAGCCGAAGCCTTCTCTGTGTCCGAGCACAGTGCCGGGGATCAGATCCATTTTCTCGGGTAAGCCATAGCTCTGCCCACGAGTGAACACCAGTTCGCCATCGCGTTCCATCGCACGTAGGCGACGGCGCAAGGCCTCAAGTTGTTCTTCCTCTTGGATGTTTAACGCCGCGGCAATGCTGTCACGAGTGATAGGTGATTTTTGAGAACGTAAGTAATCGAGAATATACTCACGGCTTGGGATAGGGTTTTCGTACTTATCCTGTTCACGCTCAAAATGAGGGTCTTTGATCATTCAATATCCAAATAATGTGTCTCTAGATTAAGAGACCACTTAACGGGTTCGCAACTGTTCTTGCTGGGCCCGCGCCACTGCACTGGGGGGCATTTTAGCTGCTAACACCTGCAGTAAAGACAAGGCTTTATTCTTAGTCGCCTCGTCCGCAAATACATCGTTATATAACCAGTGATAGGCCATCTCGTAATCCCTAGGACTACCATAACCTTCACCGAATAAACGAACTAACATCATACGAGCGGATAAACTGCCACTTGCAGCCGCAGGCAGTAAATAATGCACTGCTCTGTCTTTATTGCGGATGACAAATTTCCCACTCTGATAATACTCGGCAAGCTTTAACATCGCTTCTGAGCTACCTTGTTCGGCCGAGTCACGTAACAAAGCAATACCCTTCACAGGGTTAGCCTTCACACACGTTCCATGATTGAGCATTTCGCCCCAAAGAAATTGATATAAAGGCTGTTTTAAGACTTGGGCTCGCGCCTCAATGTCTTGGACTAACTGGCAATCATCACGTTTCACTTTCGCTAAGTATTGATTACTACGGATCAAATCAAGCAATTGATCTTGACTATAAATATCTACCGCCTGCGTTTCAGCAAAGCACATTGAAGATACTAAAGGCAGTAGCGCAACGAGTGCTGTACGTAGCATAACGACTCTCAATGACAGTAGGATGAATACTTGCATCGGCAGTATAACCTATTTCTTGAGCTTGAGCTGAATTTCTAACCGCAGAATAAAACAGAGAAAGGCATAAAGAAGCAGAGAAAAAGGCCGTGAAACACGGCCTTAACAGATCTTAATTAAACGGATTAACCAAAATCATGGTTTCGTTACGATCAGGACCCGTAGAGATAATGTCGATAGGTGTTTCTAATAACTCTTCAAGACGCTTGATATAATTGATCGCTGCTTGAGGCAGTTGCTCAATTGATGTCGCGCCAAAAGTCGACTCGCTCCAACCCGGCATAGTTTCATAAACCGGCGTAACCAGTTCATAACCTTCAGCGGCCAGCGGAGTGACTTTAGAGATAGTGCCATCAGGATTCTGATAACCGACACAAATCTTCACTTCTTTCAGACCATCAAGTACATCTAACTTAGTCAAGCAGAAGCCGCTAACACTGTTGATTTGAACTGCGCGGCGCATTGCCACAGCATCCAACCAACCTGGACGACGCTTACGACCCGTTGTCGCACCAAACTCATGACCTTTAGTACCTAAATGATCACCGACTTCACATAATAGTTCAGTTGGGAATGGACCTGCACCTACGCGAGTGGTGTAAGCCTTCATGATACCTAAGACATAGTCTAAGTGACGCGGACCAAAACCTGAACCCGTCGCAACACCACCGGCAGTGGTATTTGAAGAAGTTACAAATGGGTATGTTCCGTGGTCAATGTCGAGTAATGTACCTTGAGCGCCTTCGAACAAAATTGGCTCACCGGCTTTACGCGCAGTATCCAATAATTCAGTCACATCAACACACATGCTCTTCAGATAATCGGCCATAGCCAAAGCATCTGCTAGCGTTTGCTCGTAATCAACCGCTTCGACTTGATAGTACTCTGTCAGCATAAAGTTATGATATTTCATAACTTCTTTCAGCTTTTCAGCAAACAGTTCAGCATTGAACAGGTCGCCTACTCGCAGACCGCGACGAGAGATCTTGTCTTCATACGCAGGTCCAATACCACGGCCAGTTGTACCAATAGCTTTATTACCGCGCGCTTTTTCACGGGCAATATCAAGGGCACAATGGAAGGGAAGGATCAGCGGACACGCTTCAGAGATCAACAGACGTTCCTCAACAGGAACTCCACGATCTTTCAGCATGTTGATCTCTTTCATCAGGGCGTCAGGTGCAAGCACCACACCGTTGCCAATAATGCATTTCACATTATCGCGCAGGATACCCGATGGGATCAGATGAAGAACGGTTTTTTCACCGTCGATAACCAAGGTATGACCAGCATTGTGGCCGCCTTGATAGCGAACTACATATTTTGCCTGTTCTGTTAGAAGGTCGACAATCTTACCTTTTCCTTCGTCACCCCATTGGGTGCCGAGAACAACTACGTTTTTGCCCATTATTTGCTGCAAGGTTGCGGTTAAAAAAGAATTTTAACAGATCTTAGTTAATAAGGGCAAGCAGGCTATTTTTCACGCAAAAATAACCCAAATGACGACTCCAGCAGTGACTAATGCCCCACCAAGTCGCTGGATAACTTGCTGATTTTGATGGGAGAGTTCATTTAAATAACGACGCCATTTATTTGGGAATAATAATGGCCCAAGGCCTTCCAAAACCAACACAAGTGCCACTGCTAGCATAAAAATCTGAAAAGTCATGCTTACCTCAAACTCACTCGCTTAATATAAATTTATTGTATATCAGCATACTCCAACCAAAGAGTTTTCTTATACCGTCATTTTTAGCCAATAAAAAACCCAGCATAGGCTGGGTTTTTTGATATTCCAAAAACGAATTAACGCTTAGAGAATTGTGGCTTACGACGTGCTTTACGTAGACCCACTTTCTTACGCTCAACTTTACGAGCGTCACGGGTAACGAAACCAGCAGAACGAAGTGATGGACGCAGTGCTTCATCTAATTGCATCAGAGCACGGGTAATACCGTGACGGATTGCGCCTGCTTGGCCAGTGATACCACCGCCTTTAACAGTTACATAGATGTCCAGCTTGTCAGTCATTTCAACTAACTCTAAAGGTTGACGAACAACCATACGAGCAGTTTCACGACCAAAATACTGATCCAAAGGACGTTGATTTACAACGATGTTGCCACTACCTGCTTTAGCGAAAACGCGAGCTGTAGAGGTTTTGCGACGGCCAGTGCCGTAGTACTGAGTTGCAGCCATTTGCTTAATCCCGTTTAGATATCAAGAACTTGAGGTTGTTGTGCAGTGTGGTTATGTTCTGCGCCAGCGTAAACTTTCAGTTTACGGAACATGGCACGGCCCAGAGGACCTTTTGGTAACATACCCTTAACTGCTTTCTCGATGATCATTTCTGGCTTTTGCGCTTGCAGCTTTTCAAAGCTGATTTGCTTAATGCCACCAGGGAAGCCTGAATGCGAGTAGTACGTTTTGCCTTTCGCTTTGTTACCAGTAACAGTCACTTTTTCAGCATTAACAACGATGATGTAATCACCAGTATCAACGTGTGGAGTGTATTCTGGCTTATGCTTACCGCGTAAACGGACAGCGATTTCAGTAGCGATACGACCTAAAGTTTTGCCGTCTGCGTCGACGACGAACCAGTCACGAGTTACAGTTTCTGGTGTAGCAGTAAAAGTCTTCATTATTACAAAAACCCAAAGTTAATTTTCTGTCTCACATGTTGTCTGCATTTGCAAACAACACAAAATTGCCTTTTAGTACCCCTTCGAGCACCGACTTCGGCTTACAACTTCCGCCCAATTGGCGGAGTAACGTGGGCAGGTGGCGGAGTATAGACAAAGCTGAGTTAAAAATCACCTGATATTTTGATAAAAATTATAAAATATCGACCAATCTGGCTTGTCATCCTAAGGATTAACAAGCCTCTGGTGATTTAAGGCCGCAGCTAATGCAAAACTCTTACACTACTGGGTTACGGCAGGTGTTCGGTTTTTAAATAATCGTGGGATTGCATCTCAATTAAGCGCGAACGGCAACGCCTAAATTCGAAGTTAAGCAAACCATCGGCATAAATATCTTCGAGTGGCACTTGAGCCGATACAATCAGCTTTACATTGCGCTCGTAAAATTCGTCGACCATAGCTAAAAAACGTCTGGCGATGTCATCGCCAGTCAAAAAGGCGCCCATTTGTTCTATGCCACTCACGAGGACAGTGTGATAAATCCGCGCAAGTTCCATGTAATCACGCTGGCTTCGTGGACCATCACAGAGCGCTCTAAAATCGGCCAACAATACGCCCTGCGCCTGCTGCCGAATACTAATACTGCGGCCTTCTATTTCGATGTCAGCAGTAAGCACCTCAGACTCAGGCGCTAACTGACTAAAATAACGTATAAGATTGGCATCAGCTTGTGCATCTAATGGATGATGATAAATCTCTGCTTGCTCAAGGGTACGCAATCGATAGTCAATGCCAGAATCCACATTGAGCACTTCACAATGTTGATTAATTAGAGCTATCGCAGGTAAGAAACGTGCGCGCTGTAAGCCATTTTTGTATAAGTCGTCGGGGATAATATTCGAGGTTGCAACCAGTACAACGCCTTCTTTAAATAACGCTTGAAACAGCGTACCTAATAGCATGGCATCGGTAATATCAGAGACAAAGAATTCATCGAAACAGATAACGCGATATTTTGCAGCCATCTTTTTCGCAATCACCAACAAGGGATCGCGCACGCCTTTCAGCTCATCTAAATCTAAATGTAGCTGATGCATGAAACGATGGAAGTGAGCCCGCAGCTTTTGATCGCCAGGCAAGGCATCAAAAAAAGTATCCATCAGGTAAGTTTTACCGCGCCCAACTCCGCCCCAAAGATACAGGCCTTTAGGTGATGCTGGTGCCGATTTTAAGCCTAATGCGCTAAACAATTTCCCTACAATAGAACTCGGCTCTTCTGCCGTAGTTAAGTCTTCATAGACACGTTGTAACGCCTTAACGGCAATTTCTTGAGCCGGATCATGGGAAAAACCGTCACGGGTAAGATCTTTTTGATAATGCTGCCAAGGGCTTAACTGAGGCACGTTTAAATTCTCTTATGTCCTTTATTAAAACTGTGACGATATTAGCACGGCCAATATGACGCAGGATATATTAATGCAGAATACGACTTTTACCTTAACGCTAAACTGCATACAAACGTCTAATAAGCATCTATGCTGTAGGTCATTTTAATCGGCAAAATCCGCTAATATTGGGGCTTGAAAAATCCTAATCTCGCCCACAGATTTCTGTTCAGAAACAAGTATGAAACAGCCGACAAAATAGGCTAAAAAAATTAACATTTATTAATATAATGAACTTTTTCAATAAGGTGCGAGTCAGAGTGATTACCTAGGCAAATAGCCGGTACCGATACAGATTTGATCTGGCACTCGCACGATTGCTGATGCATTACATCCAGATCTTTCAACCCTTATTTGGAGTTATGAATAGATGAAAACAAAATTATCTGTACTTTCAGCCGCAATGTTAGCCGCGACCCTGACTATAATGCCTGTCGTCTCACAGGCCGCCATTCCACAGACGGTTGAGGGACAATCCATTCCAAGTCTTGCGCCTATGCTTGAGCGTACGACGCCCGCAGTCGTATCAGTAGCAGTAACGGGGACTCATGTTTCTAAGCAAAGAGTACCTGATGTTTTCCGTTACTTTTTCGGCCCTAATGCGCCACAAGAGCAAGTGCAAGAACGTCCTTTTAGAGGCTTAGGCTCAGGCGTCATTATTGACGCAGAAAAAGGCTATATCGTCACGAACAACCATGTGATTGACGGTGCTGATGATATTCAAGTTGGTCTTCACGATGGCCGTGAAGTAAAAGCAAAACTGATTGGTACTGACTCAGAGTCAGATATCGCATTATTGCAAATTGAAGCGAAAAATCTCATCGCAATCAAATCCTCTGATTCCGATGATTTACGCGTAGGTGACTTTGCCGTTGCCATTGGTAACCCCTTCGGCTTAGGTCAAACCGTCACCTCGGGCATTGTTAGTGCTTTAGGCCGTAGCGGCTTAGGCATTGAAATGCTGGAAAACTTTATTCAAACCGATGCTGCGATTAACAGTGGTAACTCGGGTGGCGCACTCGTCAATCTTAACGGCGAGTTAATTGGGATTAACACGGCAATCGTAGCACCGGGCGGCGGTAACGTCGGTATTGGCTTTGCCATCCCTGCTAATATGGTGAAAAACCTCGTGGCACAAATTGCCGAACACGGAGAAGTACGCCGCGGTGTATTAGGTATTTCGGGACGTGATCTCGATAGCCAACTCGCCCAAGGTTTCGGTTTAGACACTCAACACGGTGGCTTCGTGAATGAAGTAGCCAAGGGCAGTGCCGCAGAGAAGGCCGGTATAAAAGCAGGTGATATCATCATCAGCGTTGATGGCCGTGGTATTAAGTCATTCCAAGAACTGCGGGCTAAAGTCGCCACTATGGGTGCAGGTGCTAACGTTGAGTTAGGACTCATCCGTGACGGTGATAAGAAAACAGTTAAAGTGACCTTAGGTGAAGCGAGCCAAACCAGTGAAACAGCGGCTGGTGCCGTGCATCCTATGCTGCAAGGTGCGTCCTTAGAAAACTCATCTAAGGGCATTGAAATTACCGATGTCGCACAAGGCTCACCAGCGGCCATGAGTGGCTTACAAAAAGGAGATGTGATTGTCGGTATTAACCGTACTGCGATTAAAGATCTTAAGACACTTAAAGCACAACTTAAAGATCAAGAAGGTGCCGTTGCACTGAAGATAATGCGTGATAAGAGCATGTTGTATTTAGTCCTACGTTAATCGACAAAATAGGCCATTTTTTCTGCCATAGATAAGCATAGGGAGCTTAGGTTCCCTATGCTTACATCGATTAAACATGTTAATCTAACTCACCTTTTTCTAGATCCATCCTGCCATGACTATAAAAGACACTCTGTTATATCTCGGTAAAGCCACCCTTTTCGGCCTTATCATGGCGGCCATGTTTTTATTGGTGACACGTTATTTCGATAACCAATCCCTCGGCAGTAGTCTGCTACAAACCCGTGCCAACAACACAGTCGAGCTATCCTTTGCCAAGGCGGTACGCCGTGCAGCTCCTGCCGTTGTAAATATTTATAGCCTCAGCATAGATCAAAATCGGCCGCTTAATTCAGGCTCACTTCAAGGTCTAGGCTCTGGGGTGATAATGAGTAAAGAAGGTTATATTCTCACTAATTATCATGTCATTAAGAAGGCCGATGAGATTGTTGTCGCCCTGCAAGATGGACGCAAATTTACCTCTGAAGTGGTTGGTTTCGATCCTGAAACCGATTTATCGGTACTCAAAATTGAAGGCGATAACTTACCAATTGTCCCCGTTAATCTCGACAGTCCGCCTCAAGTCGGTGATGTCGTACTCGCTATTGGTAATCCCTACAATTTAGGCCAAACCATTACCCAAGGCATCATCAGTGCCACGGGGCGCAACGGCTTAAGTTCAGGTTACTTAGACTTCCTACAAACCGATGCAGCGATTAATGCGGGTAACTCGGGTGGCGCACTCATTGACACTAACGGCAGCCTTATCGGTATTAATACCGCAGCATTCCAAGTGGGTGAAGAAGGTGGCGGCCATGGGATTAACTTCGCTATCCCGATTAAATTAGCCCACAGCATTATGGGTAAGTTGATTAAAAACGGCCGCGTGATCCGTGGTGCCTTAGGAATTTCTGGCGAGCCGATTAATCCTGTGGTGGCACAAATCCTTAATCTACCCGATCTCAAAGGTGTGCTCGTTACGGGTGTCGATCCTAATGGCCCTGCGGCCCGAGCCCTGCTAATGCCAAGGGATGTGATTATTAAATACGATGGTGAAGATGTGCCAGGCGTTGAAATGCTAATGGACCGCATCGCTGAAACCACACCGGGTAAGAAAGTGATGATGACTGTGATACGCCAAGGTAAACAACAAGAGTTGCCTGTGATTATCGATGAGAAGGTTGTGATCGATAACTAGAGTGTCACTCAGTATTACGAGCTCAACTGCAGAAAACAAAAAACCAGCTTTTAGCTGGTTTTTTAATGATTCAAAATTAGCTTAAGTCAGTAACAGATCACTGAATACGCACAACCTGTGCGCCTAAACCTTGAAACTTATTCTCAATATGCTCATAGCCACGATCTAAGTGATAGATACGATCGACAATCGTCTTACCATCGGCCACTAAGCCCGCAATCACTAGACTCGCTGACGCACGTAAATCCGTCGCCATCACCTGCGCACCACTTAAAGATTCAATCCCTTGAATGATGCAGGTATTACCTTCAAGCTCCATGGTAGCGCCCATACGGATAAGTTCAGGCACATGCATAAAACGATTTTCGAAGATAGTCTCAGTTATGGTTGCCGTACCTTGTGCTAAGGCATTGAGCACACAAAACTGCGCCTGCATATCGGTTGGGAAACCAGGATAAGGTGCCGTCTTGATATTCACCGCCTTCGGACGTTTACCCTGCATATCGAGCTCAATCCAATCTTCGCCCGTAGTAATCGTCGCGCCTGCATCTTCAAGCTTAGCGATAACCGACTCAAGTGAAGCAGGATCGGCTTTTAAACAACGAATGCGACCACGGGTCACCGCAGCGGCCACCAAAAATGAACCGGTTTCGATACGATCTGGCATCACGCGGTAATTACAGCCCTGTAAACGCTCAACCCCTTGAATACGCAATGTCGCACTGCCTACACCAGTGATTTTTGCACCCATGGCAATTAAGCAATTAGCGAGATCGATCACTTCAGGTTCACGGGCCGCGTTTTCAATCACGGTTTCGCCATCGGCTAATGCTGCGGCCATCAGTAAGTTTTCGGTCGCACCAACACTCACCATGTCCATAAAGATATGTGCGCCTTTAAGACGACCATCAACACGGGCCTTGATATAACCTTCTTTCACTTCAATCTTGGCGCCCATCATTTCAAGGCCATGTAAGTGCAAGTTCACTGGTCTTGCGCCAATGGCACAGCCGCCAGGCAATGACACATCAGCCGTACCATAGCGAGCCAATAACGGCCCTAAGATCAAGATAGAAGCACGCATGGTTTTCACGAGATCATAGGGAGCGCAAAACTCATTCAGATTAGTGGTAGAAATGCGGATCTGTCCGTCACCGAGTTCAGTCACTTCAGCGCCGAGACAGCGTAATAATTTACAGCTCGTACTCACATCACGCAGATTGGGCACGTTAGAAACCACAAAATCGGTTTCAGCCAATACACCGGCCATCAGAATAGGCAAAGCTGCATTTTTAGCACCCGAAATAATCACATCACCGGCAAGCGGGGGGCTTGCCTGAATTGTTAGTTTATCCACTTTTCCTCACTAGCTAGGCATGTTGAAAACTTTTTCGCGTTTCCATTGAGTCGGCGTGAAAGTTTTGATCGTTAATGCATGTAATTCACCGCTGGCAATGTGTGCCGTCAACGGTGCATAAATGGCTTGTTGCTGTTTGACTCGGCTCATACCATCGAAGCATTCACCTACGGCGATCACTTTATAATGGCTACCATCCGAGCTAGCGTGAACTTCTTCAAGCCCTAACGCATCACGTAAAATCTGTTCGATTAAGCTGCATTCCATGAAATCTATTACCCTATTCTCAATGCGCTTCTTCGGTAAAGAAGGCATCTAAATCATATAAATCAATTAGTTTTTTAAGTTGTGCTGAAGCAGAACTCAATACAAGTTGGCTGCGATGTTCACGCACTAACGCCAGCAAAAATGCCATGCCAGCGCTATCACTGTATTCGAGCCCAGACAGAGACAATATCTGGGTTGACTCATTCAGCAGTTGTTGCCGCTGTGGCCAAAGTGTAATGACATCGGCTTGGGTTATGCGCCCTTTGAGATGACAAACTGTCCCCTGTTGCACAAATTCAATCACGACTGTGACTTCCCTGACTTAGCCTTCATGACCACTTTCTCTTTAGTGCGATCTTCGAGCATCTTAATCACAGGATCGATACCCTGTTGGCGAATTAGATTAGAGATTTCCGACTGCTTAGAAGACAGTAAGCTCACACCTTCGGCAACTAAATCAAATGCCTTCCATGAGTCATCCTTTAAACGGCGCGCCTTAAACAGCAGTTTAATCGGCGGGCGACCAGCTTCGATGATCTGCACGTTTACATCGACCATTTTCTCTTTGCTGAAATCAATCCCAGGTGAGAATTCCACTTTTTGATTAGTATATTCAGTAAAGGCTTGGGCATAAGTAGAGATTAAATAACCTTCAAAAGCATTGACGAAACGATTGCGTTGCTCTTCGGTTGAATCCTTAAGATATTGGCCTAATACCTTATAAGAAGCGTATTTATAATCGACATAAGGCATGAGTTCTTCACGAACAATCACCTTTAAATGGTCTGAATTTGCGTCGATTAATGCTTTATCTTTGTGAAAACGATCGAAGGTTTTATTGGCAACGGCTTTCACCATGGCATACGGATCTGTCGTATCGACAACCACATCAGCGGCGACTGCGCTCGTTGCCCCTAAAACCATCACTAACGGCAATAAAAAACGAGATAAGTTTTTAAACATAGCGGTAACCCCTATTTATCCTTCGAACCCATACTATATAAGAACTGACCAATCAGCTCCTCCAACACTAATGCCGAGCGAGTGTCGTCAATCTTATCGCCATCTTTCAGCATACTGACATCATCGTCGACAAAACCCGGTGTTAACCCTAAGAATTGTTCGCCCAACAAACCCGAAGTCAAAATGGCTAAACTACTGGTTTCAGGGAATTTATCGTAACGCTTGTCCATCACTAATGTGACCACAGCCACTAACTTAACTGGGTCTAAATCTATGCTGCTCACTCGGCCAACGACAACACCGCCAACCTTGACTGGCGAACGCACCTTCAAACCACCAATGTTGGTAAAATTGGCTTGTATGGTATAAGTGCTATCGCTGCTTTTCACTTCAATATTGGCGACGTTAAAGACTAAGACCAAAAAAGCGGCCAATCCTGTTAAAAGAAACACACCCACTAATAATTCAATTTTTCGTGTCAACATGTTCAGCTACCACTCTGTTAATCCATCTAACCTGTGTCGAAATCCGCAGTGTTCCGTTAGCGGCCAAACATCAGGGCTGTCAGTAAAAAATCCAATGCCAATACAGCGAGGCTCGACTGAACGACAGTCTGGGTCGTTGCACGGCTGATGCCTTCCGGATTTGGGATCACTTGATAACCGCGATATAACGCAATCCAAGTGACCACTACGGCAAACACACCACTTTTGATCAAGCAGTTAACTATGTCCTGACGCCATTCGACAGACGCCTGCAGAATCGACCAAAACGCACCACTGTCGATCCCTTTCCATTCCACGCCAACAAGGTGCCCGCCATAAATACCTACAGCGGTAAACATCAACGCCAGCAATGGCATACTGATCACTCCAGCCCAAAAGCGCGGTGCAATAATCTGCCTTAATGGGTCAATCGCCATCATTTCTAAACTAGAAAGCTGCTCAGTACTTTTCATTAAACCAATTTCAGCGGTTAATGCTGAACCCGCCCGTCCCGCAAACAATAACGCGGTAACAACTGGCCCTAACTCACGCAGTAAACTGAGCGCCACCATAGGACCTAAGCTTTCTTCGGTGCCAAAACCAACTAAGATGTTGTAGCCTTGCAGTGCGAGCACCATGCCGATAAAGAGTCCTGAGACTAAAATAATCACCATGGATTGCACACCGACCACATAAATCTGGCGCACTAATAATGGAAAACCTTTACGCACGCGTGGCCAGCGAAAAATCGCGCCCCACAGCATAAGGCCTGCACGGCCAAAACCGAGCACTAGCTCAATCGCGCTGCGGCCTAAGTCGGCAATACTGTCGATTAACTTCACTTGCCAACTCCTTTTGCCATTAATTCTTGCTGGTAATCATTTGCCGGATAATGGAACGGCACAGGGCCGTCCGGAGCACCTTGAATAAACTGTTTCAGCTGCGGATTATCAGCGTACTTTAATTCTTCAGGGGTACCGTGGGCGATGACTTTTTTGTCAGCCACCACATATACATAATCGGCAATGCCAAGCACTTCATCCACATCGTGGGACACCACAATGGAAGTCAGATTCAGCGCATCGGATAACTCACGAATAAGCTTTACTAACACGCCCATCGATATTGGGTCTTGCCCTGCAAAAGGCTCATCGTACATCACCATTTCAGGTTCAAGCGCTATGGCTCTAGCTAATGCGGCGCGGCGTTGCATACCACCGGACAATTCGCTTGGCATCATCTGAGCGGCACCACGTAAACCTACGGCTTCAAGCTTCATCAGCACGATAGTGCGAATAATGTCTTCAGGCAGTCCAGAATGTTCACGCAGCGCAAACGCCACGTTATCGAACACATTAATGTCGGTAAACAGCGCACCACTTTGAAACAGCATGCTCATCCGCTTACGCAGACTAAATAATTCATTACGACTCACGCCATGGATATCGTGACCGTCGAATAACACTTGTCCATGATCAGGCGTTAATTGGCCGCCAATCAATTTCAACAGGGTCGTTTTGCCTATGCCGCTCGGCCCCATGATCGCCGTCACCTTGCCCCTTGGAATGGACAGGCTAATATCTTCATATATCACACGCTGACCGCGGCTAAACCCCAAATTACGGATCTCAACCAACGGCGTTTGTTCTTGAGTCATGCTTGATTCCGACATTTGCAAATGAGGTGATCCTAGTCTTCCGAGACTGACCAATCGAAGAGCCGCAAATTGTACGTAATTGCGCTTTAACCTACAACCGAATCGACACTATCGCCCTCCGATACTTTCAATTTGCCTCATTTACAGCGAAAATGCGCCCTAAGTTTTCACTCTGCACAGGTAAAATGTTACTTAATGTTTTCAACCTGGTTGCAGAATTGGCAGTATTGGCTAATTCGTTCGCACTTAGCTCACTCTTTGCCCACTTTTATCGGGGAGAGTCGATACGCAATTGCGCAATAGAGGCATCCCATAGGGTAATACCCGCTGCGATATGGAATAAATCCATTGAAATAAACGACAAAGACGATGATATTGCTCAAGACCTTCTGCCGCTAAACACGTTATTGTGCGTGAATAGCTAACGCAGCTGAACTTGACGAGTCGGATCAATCGCTCTAGCCTGCCGCAATTGTTTTGCTGTTTTCGGTAATAAACCACAGTAAGACATAAGCTAAATTGTCTGAAAACAAACTAATACTTGGCAGAAAGCCTATTACATATCATCTTTATCGCGTACCAAATTGTGCTATTCCAATCCCATCAATGGGGCGACAAAGACAATGCAAAAAGAGAGATAGACATGGTAGACAAATCACAACTGCGCCAATGGGGTTGTAAAGTTATCGACATTGAAAAGTCAGCCCTAGACAATCTTTATCAATATGTTGATTCGGCTGAATTTGCAGAAGCTTGCGAGTTGATCCTCAACTGCACAGGCAAAGTGATTGTCATGGGAATGGGCAAATCGGGCCATATCGGCAATAAGATTTCAGCCACCCTCGCCAGCACAGGAACGCCCGCATTTTTTGTGCATCCGGGTGAAGCCAGCCACGGCGATCTGGGTGTATTGGCCGATAACGATGTGATTTTAGCGATTTCAAATTCTGGTGAGTCGAGCGAAATCCTCACCTTAATGCCGGTCATCCAACGTATGGGCGTGCCCGTTATCGCGGTAACAGGTAAACCCGAATCGAATATGGCGCGATTATCTAAAGTGCATTTATGTATTGAAGTCCCAGAAGAGGCTTGCCCACTTGGACTTGCCCCAACGTCGAGCACTACCGCGACCTTAGTGATGGGCGATGCCATCGCCATTGCGCTACTACAAGCTAAAGGCTTTACCCGTGATGATTTTGCTATGTCCCATCCTGGCGGAGCTTTAGGACGCAAGTTATTGTTAAAAGTCTGCGATGTCATGCACAGCGGTGATGACTTACCGCTCGTTAACCACGATATTTGCATCACAGAAGCTCTGTACGAAATCTCCAAGAAAGGCTTAGGCATGACGGCGATTATCGATGATCAGCGCAAGCTTGTTGGTATCTTCACCGATGGTGATTTACGCCGCGTTATTGATGCAGAAGTGAATTTACGCACGACGCCCATTGCCGATGTGATGACCCGTAACTGCGTCACGATCACGGATAATGTATTGGCCGCCCAAGCGCTGCAAGTGATGGACTCAAAAAACATCAACGGATTAATTGTTATTGATAAAGACCGCCATCCTATCGGCGCTCTTAACATGCTAGACATGGTTAAAGCAGGAGTCATTTAATGCCACAGCAAGGATTTTACGGCCCAATCAGTGATGATGTGTGGCAACGCGCACAAAAGATTAAACTGTTAATCTGTGACGTCGATGGGGTGTTTTCCGACGGCCGTATTTACTTGAGTAATAGCGGCGAAGAGCTCAAAGCCTTCCATACCCGCGATGGTTATGGCGTGCGCTCACTCCTCACCAGCGGTTTCAACCTCGCCGTGATCACAGGACGTCAATCCAAAATCGTTGAAAACCGTATGACAGCCCTTGGTGTTACCCATATTTACCAAGGCGTAGACAATAAGTTCGAGCCCTATGAAGCATTGCTCGCACTTTATGGTGTCACCCCAGAAGAAGTGGCTTATATCGGTGATGATATTGTCGATCTTCCCGTGATGAATGTCGTCGGTTTAGCGGTCAGTGTTGCTGACGGCCACCCCTATGTACGCCAACACGCCCATTTTGTGACTACGCTCAATGGTGGCCACGGTGCACTGCGTGAACTCACAGATCTGTTACTCCTAAGTCAAAATAAATTCACTTCGGCCCATGGAATGAGTATATGAGTCGTGTGACACTCGCGATTATCGCTTTTTTTGGAACCGCACTAGCGCTTTACTGGCAGGTCCAGAACAAACACAGCGGTGATTCCGATAACAGAGTAAAAGATCAAAATACCCCAGATTTCATCGTTGAAGATCTGCGCAGTGTTGAGTTCAATGAGCAAGGACTAGTGAATAGCCGTGTGACGGCGAAACACATGGAACATTATGATTCAACGAATCAAACTTTCTTTACTCAACCTGTTTATCTTGTTTATCCAGACCAAGGTAAAGCACAATGGCAACTCAGGGCAGATCAGGGCAAGCTAAACAAGGAAACTGGCAAGGTTGTATTAGAAAATAATGTTATTATCGATGCCATTAGCCCAGAAGAACCGATTCAGACCTTGTCCACCAGTTATCTGGAACTCGATCTCAACACTATGATAATGACCTCTGACCGTACCATTTACGTCACAGGGAAAGATTTTAATATTCAAGGCCAAGGCCTTTATGCCGACCTCAACGCGCAAGAAGTGCAATTGACCAGTCAGGTAGTAGGAACATATGAAGCAAAATAACGTATTACTTGCCAGCCTAATGCTAATTATGAGCATGAGTGCTTTCGCGAAAGTCGGCGACTTAAAGCAAGAAGTCAAAATTAAAGCAGTGAGCCAAACTGCGGATATCAAAAACAACCAGATCATTTTCTTTGGTCCGGTTGAAGTTACCCAAGGCTCAATAAAAATCCAAGCAAATGAACTGCGTGCATTTTCCGCTGAAGGTGAAAATAGCAAAACTTTGGTCGCCACAGGCAACCCTGCTACATATAGCCAAATATTAGACGATGGCCGCCCTGCATCTGCCAGCGCGAAAGAAATTCGTTACGATATGGCAAGCCGCACCTTAACACTGAAAGGTATGGCGTCATTAGATCAAGCAGGTAGCCAAGTTACAGGCAATTTAATCCGCTATAACATGATTCAACAGAAATTGATGGCCGAGAGTACTGGCAGTGGTGACGATCGCGTGATCACTATTATTCAGCCTGAAAACTATCAAGATGATGCTAAATCAGACGCTCCGGCGGATAAACCTGTAAAAAAGCAGGACTCTAAATGACCCAAATCACCTTAAGAGCACAAAATCTGGCTAAAAGTTACAAGAGTCGCCAAGTGGTTAAAGACGTCAGTCTGACGGTAAAAACCGGTCAAGTCGTTGGCCTACTCGGTCCAAACGGCGCGGGTAAAACCACGACCTTTTACATGGTTGTCGGGCTAGTGAAGAGCGATAAGGGACATATCTTTATCGACGATGATGATTTAACCGCAGATCCTATGCATCTGCGTGCCCGCAAAGGCATAGGTTACTTACCGCAAGAAGCCAGTATCTTTCGTAAGCTAACTGTTCATGACAACATCATGGCCGTACTGCAAACTCGTAAAGAACTTAAAAACGAAGAACGAGAAGAAGAACTAGAACATCTGCTCGAAGAGTTTCATATCACCCACATCCGTGACAGCCAAGGCATGTCATTGTCGGGTGGCGAACGTCGTCGCGTCGAAATTGCGCGGGCTTTAGCCGCTAATCCTAAGTTCATTTTGCTCGATGAACCGTTTGCCGGCGTCGATCCTATTTCGGTTATCGACATCAAGAAGATTATCGAACAACTCAAAAGTCGCGGCCTTGGCGTACTGATCACAGACCATAATGTCCGCGAGACATTAGATGTATGTGAACATGCTTATATTGTGAGTCACGGAAACCTGATTGCCGAAGGAACTCCAGCAGAGATCTTAGACAATCAGCAAGTTAGGGCTGTGTACTTAGGTGAACAATTCAGGCTATAGTTAATCGAGCGAAGCCAATGGAGGCAATTTATACCGCCATTGGGCTTCACTCAAGATAATAATAAGCGACCTCATCCAACAATAATAACGTAGGGATCAGCGGTAACATGAAAGCGTCACTCCAGCTCAAACTGGGTCAACAGTTAACCATGACGCCACAATTACAACAGGCCATACGTCTGTTGCAACTGTCGTCATTAGAACTGCAGCAAGAGATCCAGCAAGCATTAGATTCTAATCCCCTTCTCGAGCTGGAAGAGGATCAATTCGACGCCACTAAAACCCCTGTAAACCAAACGCTATCCGATACGGACTTCAGTGAATCTAGCACTCTGCCACCAGAAAAAGACAGCTCCACCATAGACACGGCAGAGTCGCTAACCAAAGAATCCATGCCCGATGAGCTCCCCATGGACACCACATGGGATGAAGTGTTTACCGCCTCCCCAAACTCAGGCCCCGGCGGCAGTCGTGAAGACGATATGCCCTTCCAAGGCGAGACCAGTGAAGGTTTGTACGAACACTTAGAATGGCAAAAAAACCTCACGCCGTTTTCTGAAACCGATTTAGCCATTGCCACCGCCATTATTGATGCCATCGACGATCAGGGCTATCTCACCCAAAGCACTGAAGAAATTCTCGAAGCCATGGGCAATCCTGAAGTTGAGCTTGACGAAGTCGAAGCCGTACTCAAGCGTATTCAGCATTTTGATCCCATAGGCGTTGCCGCCCGTGATTTAAGTGAATGCCTGCTGATCCAACTGTCGCATTTCGCCGCTGACACGCCCAACCTAGAAAACGCCCGCATGCTGATCAAAGATCATTTAGATCTGATCGCCGCACGAGACTTTAGGTTGTTGATGCGTAAGACTAAATTAAAAGAGGATGAATTAAGGGATGGTATAGCACTCATCCAAACCCTCAATCCTCGCCCAGGTTTGTTGATCACGCCCAATAATGACGAATACGTTATCCCAGATGTGTCTGTGTCGAAGAAAAATGGCCGCTGGGTCGTTGAGCTTAATCCTGACTGCATGCCAAAAATCAATGTAAATCAACATTATGCTTCTATGGCACGCAGTACCAAAAACCAAGCCGATAGCCAATTTATTCGCGGCCATCTGCAAGAGGCTAAATGGTTTATTAAGAGCCTAGAAAGTCGTAACGATACTTTGCTTAAAGTTGCTAATTGCATAGTGCAATATCAGCAGGGTTTCTTTGAGTACGGTGAAGAAGCCATGAAGCCTATGGTGCTTAACGATATTGCCGAAGCGGTAGAAATGCATGAGTCCACCATCTCACGGGTCACAACTCAAAAATACATGCATACCCCTAAGGGACTTTTTGAACTAAAATACTTCTTCTCTAGCCACGTCGGTACTGACGATGGTGGTGAGTGCTCATCCACAGCAATCAGAGCCTTTATAAAGAAACTGGTGGCAGCGGAAAACCAGAAAAAACCATTAAGCGATAGTAAGATGGCACAACTTCTGGCAGAACAAGGGATCAACGTAGCCCGCAGAACCATTGCGAAGTACCGAGAGGCTATGCTTATTCCACCTTCTAATCAGCGTAAAAGTTTATAACCTACAGTGGATATCGGAGGACGTTTCTATGCAAATAAACCTAAGTGGGCACCATATCGAAATTACCGAATCGTTACGTGCATATGTAGAAGAAAAGTTTTCAAAACTTGAACGCCATTTCGAACAGATCAATAATGTGCACGTTGTGCTCAATGTTGAGAAAATGCAACAGATTGCTGAAGCGAGAATAAACCTCATAGGTGGTGAAGTTTTTGCAACTTCAGAGCATGCTGACATGTATGCCGCTATAGACGCCCTGATTGACAAGCTTGACCGTCAGGTTATTAAACACAAAGAGAAGTTAACAAAACACTAATAATGGAACTTTGTACCATACTGCGGCCGGAGTGCACTACCTGCGCCACTCCGGGCAGCAAGAAAAAGGTACTGGAACTCATCAGCGACTTAGTCGCTGCCCAGTACCCGACCCTCTCATCTCAAGAGATATTCGAAAGCCTAGTGGCGCGCGAAAAGATGGGGAGCACAGGTATAGGTAACGGCATCGCCATTCCACATGGTCGACTAGCCGATATAGATCAGCCCATTGCCATACTAATTAAGTGTGAAGAGCCGATAGCATTTGATGCTATCGATAAGCAACCTGTTGATATTTTATTTGCACTACTGGTGCCTGCAGACCAATGTCAGCAGCACTTAAGTACCTTGTCTTGCATGGCCGAAAAGCTGAGCGACAAGCAAATATTAAAGCAATTACGCAAGACGCATGATGAAACGGAACTCTATCAGGTAATCACTGGATGAAACTGGTCATAGTGTCGGGCCGCTCAGGCTCAGGCAAATCTGTCGCCCTTAGGGTACTCGAAGATCTCGGCTATTATTGTGTCGATAACCTTCCCTTGCCATTGATTGGCAGTTTGCTTGAGCAACTCAAAGGCAGTAACGATCTCGTCGCCATCAGTGTCGACGTGCGTAACATGCCTGAGCAGGATAAGGTCTTAGTAAAACAACTCGCTAGCCTACCTCCAGATACTGAGTTAACGAGCTTCTTCCTTAACTCCAGCGATAAAATTCTGCTCAAGCGTTACAGCGAAACCCGCCGTTTGCATCCTTTGTCGAAGAGCCGAGTCTCTTTGCAAGAAGCGATAAAGCTGGAGGGGAAACTGCTTGAGCCTATGTCAAAACTGGTCGATCACTACATAGATACGTCGAATTTGAATATCTATGATTTAAGCGACCAAGTCAGACAAATTCTCCTTGGTAGTGTCGATAAAGAACTCGTGATCAACTTCGAGTCCTTTGGCTTTAAGCACGGAATGCCCACCGAAGCCGACTTTATGTTCGATGTACGCTTCCTGCCCAATCCCCACTGGGAGTTGGCGCTGCGGCCATTGACTGGCTTAGATGAACCCGTGGCTGAGTTCTTAAATCGCCAACCACTGGTCAATAAGTTCATCTGGCAAATCGAAAATTTACTGGAGACTTGGCTGCCGCACCTCGAGCGTAACAATCGCAGTTATTTAACGGTAGCCATTGGCTGCACAGGTGGACAGCACAGATCGGTTTACGTCGCAGAGCAATTGGCAAAACGCTTTAGTAACGGTAAACATAAAGTTTATGCCCGTCATCGAGAGCTCAATAATGCCAAAGCTTGAACGTCAGATAACCATCTGTAATAAGCTCGGTTTACATGCCCGTGCCGCCACTAAGTTGGTGGTACTGGCTTCCGAGTTTGATGCGACCATCACCTTAATCCAAGGCGATAAACAAGCATCGGCCGCCAGTGTGCTTGGCTTGCTGATGCTTGAAACTGGCATGGGTAAAACCATCAAGCTTATCGCCGAAGGTCCAGATGCAGAGCCGGCTCTCGATGCCATTTGTGCCTTAATCGACGCTAAGTTTGACGAAGCCTGTTAGTTTCACTTCACACTAAGCACTTCATCGTTAGTTTCACTTCATGTCTAGTTTAAAAAACTTGCCATTCAGACATGGCAAAACATTTGTCGCTCGACGATACAAGCCACAGGCGATTACACTAGCGGTCATTGCGCGGGCCTTACCTTAGCCGTCTTAATCTATGTCATCGACTGACGCTTAGTCACCACTAAATCCTAGCCCAACACTAAGATCTCAAACCAATTTGCCGCACAATGGAGGACAAATGCCCGTAGATAATGCAGAAAACGATCACACCGGACATAGTCTTGACCAGTTAAACCAAGCGCTTAGCAGCGGCATGTTTGTACACGTGCGTAATATGCTGCAAAAAATGGCCGCCTCAGATATCGCGCTGATCTTAGAATCATCACCGCCAAATGCCAGACAAGTACTGTGGCAGCTCATCGATCAGGAACAAATAGGCGACATACTCGATGAGTTGAGTGAAGAACTCAAAGACCCACTGATCCGCAGCATGAGCCCTGAGCGAGTCGCGAAAGCGACAGCAAGCATGGACACCGACGATCTCGCCTATATTCTGCGAAGTCTTCCCGACGCCGTTTACAAACAAGTGTTGCAGTCGATGACGGAGCAAAATCGCCTGAGGGTAGAACAAGCCCTATCTTATCCAGATGAGACCGCCGGCAGCTTGATGAACACAGATACTGTCACCCTAAGACCCGATGTGAATATCGATGTGGTGCTGCGCTATCTTCGGCAAAGGGGCAACCTACCCGATACCACAGATACCTTATATGTGGTCGACAAACAGGACAAAGTCCTTGGCGGTGTTAGGCTGGCAGATCTGCTGACTTGCGCGCCAAGCACCACAATTCGCAATATCATGGATCCCAATATTCAAAGTATTCCTGTGAGCATGTCCGACAGCGAAGTCGCGCAGAAATTCGAACGCAATGACTGGGTATCGGCACCTGTCGTCGATTGTGATGGTAAGCTGCTCGGGCGTATCACAATCGATGACGTAGTCGATGTGATCCGCGAAGATGCTGAACATTCCATGATGGGTATGGCGGGGATGGACGGAGATGAAGATACCTTTGGTCCTGTACTAAAAAGTACCCTACGTCGCTCGCTCTGGCTCACCATAAACTTATTCGCCGCCCTGCTCGCATCGTCGGTCAGCAATATGTTTGAAGGCACTATTGAGCAATTTGCCACTATCGCCATCCTAATGACGATTGTCCCTAGCATGGGCGGTGTTGCCGGTAATCAGACCTTAGCGCTCGTGATCCGCGGTATTGCTTTAGGACATATAGGCCAAAGCAACGCCCGCTGGCTTATCGGTAAAGAGCTATCTATTGGTTTTCTCAATGGCTTGATGTGGTCTATTTTAGTCTTTGTCGCCGTGTGGCTATGGAAGGATGATATGGCACTGGCGGGATTAATTGGTAGCGCCATGCTGATCAACATGACAGTAGCTGGGCTTGCAGGTGCGAGTATTCCATTGATTTTAAAACGACTTAAAATCGATCCAGCCCTCGCTGGCGGTATGGTGCTTACCACAGTCACTGACGTGGTTGGCCTGTTCGCCTTCCTTGGGTTAGCGACGCTCTACCTGATGAACTAACGCTTTAACAGTTTGAGCTAACCACAGAACGGCACTCCAAAGGTGCCGTTTTTTATCCCGCTGGAAAGCTAAAAAAGGCTATTTTACCGGAGGTTGAAAACCATAACGGCTCAGAATCGCTTGACCTTTTGTCGATAGAATAAACTCAGCTAACGGCTTAGCGGCAGTATTAGCGCCTTGTAAAACCAGTAAACCATAGTCGGCACCCACGGCAAGTTCCTGCGGTAAATCGATGATTTGTAAACTCGGCACTTCTTTTTTAGCCAGCACAGCATTAGTGCAATAGGTTAAAAAGATATCCGCTTGCTTGTTTTCCATCACCCAGCCATAGGGGTTGCGATCTTTAGGCGGTTTAACGCTCTCAGGGCCGCCCGTCAGTTGTAATGCCTTGGTCTCTAACGCGGCTTTCGCATTGGGTTTTACCGCTTCGGCCTTAGCAAAAACGGCCCAGGCATAATCACCCGCGGGATCGGCTTTCGGGGTTGAGGTGCCGACTTTAATCTTAGGATCTAACAAGGTATCGAGTAACGTCGAACTCGTCACCTGAACTGTGTCTTGAGCAACAGCGCAGAGTTGATTACGGGCAAACATTTGCACCGCTTCGCCCTGACCCGAATCCACTAATGCCTGTGGATGTTTCATATTCGCCGAGGCAAAGATATCGACTTTTTCACCCTCTTGAATACGTTTTTACAATAAACCTGAGGGCGCATATTGCGCTACAACACTCATTTGCGACTGTGCTTGATAAGCAGCAATAATATCACTCATCGCAGCCTTTAAACTGCCTGCGGCGCGCAGTTCTATCGGCGCGGCTCCTGTGGTCACTTCGGCTTTCATCGGCACTCCTTGTACAGCAGTCACCATGATGACAGGACTTAAACTCAAGGCTACTAACATATTTTTGCTTATCATAGTCATATTCTCCTTTAGGCACTAAAAGTCATTCTTGTGACTTATTACCATACAGAACGTGAAATCGATAAAGGGATCAAGCTGAACTCATCCCAAGGTAATTAGCAGTGATATGTTTGTGGTGCAGGTCACTCAAGGTGCGCTTCATAAAGGACAAATTGTCTAATTGAAGCACGGCAAGCTAATCACTCAATTAGCCCACCACTGAAAACAAAAAAGTCGCCCCAGGCGACTTTTTCAGCGAGAACTTTGTGCTTAGACCAGACTATTTACCCGTTGGTATTAGTACGATCTCAACGCGGCGGTTTTGTGCTCGGCCATTTGCATTGGCATTTGATGCAATAGGACTCGCTTCACCCATACCTTTTGATTTTACACGGGCTGAGGCAACGCCTTTATTCATCAAGTAATTACCCACTTCGCTAGCACGGACCTGTGACAGACGTAAATTGTAAGAGTCTGAACCACTGCTGTCGGTATAACCTAATATGTTGAGCTGCGTTTTGCTGTATTCCTTGGCCACAACCGCCACTGAATTCAGCACGCGTTTAGCACCGTCGCTTAACTCGGTTTGATCTACGCCGAAGGTCACTTCATTAGGCATATTCAAAATGATGTTATCGCCGTTACGGGTCACACTCACGCCCGTTGAGGCTAATTGTTGGCGTAATTTGGTCTCTTGCACATCCATGTAATAACCAATACCACCACCGACTGCAGCGCCCGATGCAGCACCAATTAAGGCACCTTTACCGCGGTCGCTCTTGCTCGAAGATACCACTCCAATTGCGGCACCCGCGACGGCACCAATCAATGCGCCACTGGTCGCTTTAGCGGTTTGTTCTTCGTTTGAATAGGGATTGATTGTTGTACAACCCGATGCAACTAGCGCAGTCGTCAATACCACTATGGCTAACAGGGATGGTTTAGATTGCACTGCCTGAAAACACTTCATCATTTATAACCTCTTTATATGATTGATGACTGTGAATACCGCTCAAAAGGGCAAGAAATATCACGTCCATTAGGTAATACGAATGACCTAGGGATTACCACAAAGCAGGCAGTATATAAGCAATTGCGCTGGAGACAATCCTTTATCCATCTTCAATTATGCTAATCCAGATTTTAGTCAGCAAAGATACAGATTTCGGGTTTCAATCATGGCTTGTACCAGCCAATTTAATATCAAGTCTATGGCACCGAAATAGTGCACCTTGCACCTTTATTGGCAGCACTAAAAAATAACGCCGTTTTAATCGAAGGCACAATCCAATGATTTAAAAGGTTAAAATAAAAATTAGAATATTGGCACGAATTTTACATACTACTAAGTGAGTAGACAGTCAGACGCGGTAAACATCGCCGAAAACTAGAGTCGACTTCAACAGGATTAATCCAAATTAAATGGACCTATCGAGACAGAAAATGGGCTCGAGTATTTAGGGTCATGAAGGAGGAAGTATGAAAAAGGTCATGAACTTTATCGCACTATGTCGCCACGAATGGATTTGTCTGCGCCATCTAGGTCTGAGCCAGTGGGATTTAGAACAGCGTCACTATCATCAATAAAAGGCAACGCAAACGGTCATATTTTGGTTCGAAGGCAGTAAAAGAGGGAACGCTCATGGGAATCGCAGAAAATAGTCTCAAGCTACATGTTATCACCGAGGTTAAAGTACAAGGTCGCTTACTGTCGGATGTTGCACGCCAATACGGTTTATCTGCCAAGGCAGTCTACCAATGGGTGCGAGAAAGCGATCTGCAACCCCAGCAAAGAGAATGCGCATTAATGAGTGAGATTGCCCTGCTACAGAAAAAAATTAAACAGCTCAATCAAGAGCTACGCACGATAGGTTAGCCTGTACAACAAGCTAAACGTGCCCGAATAGACAAGGCCGGACGAGATTGCATATCGCCCTGCTGATAACGCTAACGATGTAAAAGATGTGCTAACAACAATAATAACAGCGCCCTTTTTAGTCCGGCCTTGTCGTCCAAATTGATGAACCCAGCGAAGATTGGGAAATAGTATTAACAGCAACAAACGGATAGGGACAATGCAAAAGTTTCGGCAAGACTAGGGAGGGAGTTATCTCCCCCAAGATCAAATATGTGAATTGTGCTCCCCCAAGTCATGAACATATTTCTCTCTCTGGCCTTGTCATTTTATTCACAGGATCAATGATGATCCAGCACTGCAATGAGTGTAGTGCGCCAAGGAAGGCCGTGATTGGTATTACATAGATTGACTGAAGAGTGACCAAGGTTTCGGCAAGGATTGAGGGAGTTATCTTCCCCAAAGATTAAATATGTGAATTGTGCTCCCCCAAGTCATGAACATATTTCTCTCTCAGCTCTTGTCCTTTTATTACACTGTTCGATGATTGCTAGCTTGTTTGTAGCAACAAGGATGGCCCCAGCTTCCATAGGGGATTAAGCCAAGGATTGGCTAACGCAAAAAATTAAATAACAATAATAAAATCAACAATAAAAATAATAATTCACTTAATTTTTAGCATAAAAAAGACGCTACTTTGAGCGTCTTTTTTATGGGTGAAAAACAACGACTGACGATTAATAGTCTTCTTCGTTTGCCTCTTGGATCCGCTGCTTACGCTCTTGTGCCTCTTCAAAGGCCGCTTGGATTTCTTCCAAGACCGCACTAACATCGGCTTCGACCAGCACTTCGGTAAACTCACCCGTTAATGGTGTTTCAGGCTTCAATTCACCGGCTTCAAACAAGGCCCAAATTTCTTTGGCGTATTGTGTTTTTAACAGCTCAGGAGCATACAAACCATAGTATTGAGTCATGTTATTCACATCACGCGCTAACATCCATTTAGCATGGTTATTTGCAGCGGCATCGACGGCCTGAGGTAAGTCGATAATCACTGGCCCTTCACTGTCAACTAACACGTTAAACTCAGACAAGTCACCGTGCACTAACCCCGCACAGAGCATACGTTTGACATAGGTCATCACCAACGCATGATCCTTCAAGGCTTTTTCTGCCGACATACTAACATCGTTTAATCTCGGCGCGACATTGCCCTCGGCATCCGTCACTAACTCCATCAGCAACACGCCATCGAAACAACCATAAGGCGTTGGCACACGCACACCCGCATTCGCTAAACGGTAAAGTGCTTCAACTTCAGCATTTTGCCAAGCTTCTTCCTGCTGATCGCGGCCAAATTTAGACCCTTTTTCCATCGCGCGCGCGCGACGACTGTTACGGACTTTTCGACCTTCTTGATATAACACAGCTTGCTTAAAACTGCGCTTGTCCGCTTCTTTATAGACTTTGGCACAGCGGATATCATCACCACTGCGTACAACGTACACAGTCGCTTCTTTACCGCTCATTAACTGGCTAATGACCTCATCGACCAGTCCTTCATCAACCAGGGGTTGGATTCGTTTCGGAGTTTTCATAGCGCCCTTATACCTTACTTAGGCATGATATGGAATACTGCGGGCAAATCTTCATACAAAAGCGGTCTCCAGCGGAAGTTTGATGAATATAGTTTAGGATTGTTAAACGAATTTTAAGTAGAAACTAATGCACTTGCGTGTTAAACACAATACCAGATTTACTCAGCGCTTTGGCAAAGAAAGAGACTGAAAATACCACTTTAACTAAAAGAATATTCTTTTATGCTCACCCCAATAAAACCAGACTCAAAACGACAAGCCATATTCCACGGCGAATATGCCAATCCAAGCCAGTTGAAATAATACCCAGAGCTAAATTGCTGCAGGAACTTAACTCAAACAAACAAGGCAATCACACTGCCCACAGTCGCCGCCGCTTTCAATATTTGGCCTGCACTGTAATAAGTGTCGTTTGAACTCTTAACGTCATCTAAATCATCCGCACTAGGCTCAGATATTTTACTCCTTGCATTGCCATCAAAACTGACCTCAGCTTTAGGAGCTGCCAGCCCTAATGCACCATAGGTAAAGGATTTAAGTCCGCTTGGCTCGGCGGTATCAAGGGATTGATGAGCCGACTTAACTGCCGGTAATGAAGCTGAATACGCAGATGAAATAAGTGAAATCATAGCGAGCACCAAAGCAGACATTTAAAGTGTTAACCACAAACTAACACAATATCAGCTGGTTATCATGCATTCATCCGCTAAACTGTGATGGATTCTGCCCAACAAAACGCATCTATGACCGTATAAATGGCGGTATATATAGCTAGATCTCCCCCATAAGAGCCTTTATCCTAAACGCCACAACATATAGAGAACTTATCCATGCACTATCCCAGCATTTTCCTCGCACTTTCAGTCCTATCCCTGACTCAATGCAGCAGCTTATCTATTGAAGAATGCGCCAATAGTGATTGGTTTGCCCTTGGGCTTGCCGATGGCAACCGTGGGACAAGTTCTGGGCAATTAAATCAATATCAAAAAGATTGTCGTGAATTTAATCTCACTGTCGATACCGCGCAGTGGAAACAAGGATACCAGCAAGGGTTAGCCAGTTACTGCGTGCCAGAAAATGGCTACCGCGTAGGCTTAGCGGGAGAAAGTTATTATGGGGTTTGCAGTAATAACCAGTTTGTTGAGCGCTATAACCAAGGCCATCAACAATACCTGACCAACAAACGTTTAACTGAGATTGCCGATCGCTTAAATACCATAGAGAGGGAAATAAGCAGTCTTGATGGCAAGATCAATAATCTCACCGACAAGGCTGACTTATTGAAACAGAAAAACAGCCTACTCAACGAAAAAAACCAACTGTTAGATGAAAGATCTCGCCTACGCAGACCTGATATGCGCTTCGAATTTAGATTTTAAGCCATAAAAAAATACTGAACCCAATAAGGACTCAGGGCGTTAGCTTCACAGCTCGTTATTTTTGCGGTATTCCACTACTTGCAACCTTGAACATTTGACCCAAAGCGACCAATTTAGACTTTCTAAACGCAGGCGAGCGCAGAAAAAACGCATAGTAGAGTAGGCTAGCGGACGTCCATGCTATGGCTAAACTCCATAAATCATGACTCAAGAAGTGGGCACCGCGTAACTCTTGGCCAATGCCAAATACTAGGCCTAAACTCAAACCAAAGATTAATCCAAACTTAGCTAAATGCGGGCGATACTCACGCAGCACGTAATACAAGGCAACCCAAGCAAATCCCCCACTGGCATGGCCACCAGGGAAACATTGACCAAACTCAGCACTTTTAGGTAAACGAGAAAACAAGGATGAATGTATCATCTGGCCGCCAAACTCAATCACATCCCACGGGCAGGTCATGTGAGTAACGCTCTTGCCAATTCGGACCAGCAACACACTCGCCAATACGCTACTAAATAGGTAAATCAGGCCCTTGCGGTACGGTTTTACCCTGTCACTTCGAAAACTAAAGGCAATGCCGACTACGACACTCACCGCCAGCAAGATGACAAAGTTACGCCCAGTGACATGCAATAAATCTTCGGTCAACCAATATCCTCTCAATGGCCAAGAGTCGATGCCCCCTTGCCAATGAAATAACAAAGTCGCGACTTTCATATCAGCGTGAGTCCATTCAAGCCCCACTATGATCACTGCAAACACTAAAAGCGGCGTAATTAAATGCCCCTTAGCAAAATCCATAAATGTCATCATAACTTTATCTTTCAGATAGTTATTCACTAATAAATCCAAAAATCAGAACATTTAGTGTTAGAGTACCGTTGAATTCTTACCTAACACTTAAGAGATCTAACAGCGCAGCATTTAAGATAGAACCGAGATTTTGCAGTAACTAAATTTATCGAAAAGACTCACATCATGAGTAAAAAGACTATAGTTTATGCATAGTATCGCGCCTCTAGGACTGAGCATTCATGCCATACAACCTCGCCATTAACCAGTCTCAAAAAGATCGTTTATTTGCCGACATTACGATCGACACAGACAAAATCGTTGTTCCCCAAGAAATGGTTGATAACTGGCAACAAACCTTAGATTTGCTCTCTGAATTAGTCGACACTCCCGCCGCTTTGATCATGCGTGTCCATCAAACCGATATTGAGGTCTTTACCTCGAGCCGCACCCAAGGTAATCCCTATAAAAAACATGATAAAGACAGTTTAGGCCACGGGCTTTACTGCGAAACAGTGATCAAAGAAGGTAAGGAACTCCACATTCCTAACGCCCTAAAAGATAAAAACTGGGACAAAAATCCTGACATTAAACTCGGCATGATCGCATACTGTGGTTTACCTTTACGTTGGCCAGATGGCAGTGCCTTTGGCACTATCTGCATGCTCGATAGCCAAGAGCATAATTACCGCCAATCTTTTCGCAGCTTACTCGCTCGGTTTCAAAATGGTATCGAAGCTAACCTAGTCACCCTTTATCAACAGGCTAAGCTACAACTGCACAATCAGCAGCTAGAGCAAAAAGTACAACAGCGCACCCATGAACTCGCCGAACTTAGCGGTAAGCTCATTAAAGAAATCGAAAACCGCACCTCCACCGAAACCTCACTGGAATACCATAAAAGCTACGATCCGCTCACGGGATTACCCAACCGCATCAATTTGATTAATAGTCTGTCGATCATGCTCGAAAAAGTGAATCGCAAAGAAAAGATTTCAGTACTCTATCTTGGGCTGCGTAATTTCAAATCCATCAACGACAGTTATGGTTACCTGATTGGCGATAAAATTCTCACGATTCTCAGCCAACGTTTACAGCACTATACCGATGAAAACACCTTTATCGCCCGCATCGCTGGCGCCGAATTTGTGATTATTCAAGCCCACAAACCTTCGAATAACGAAACCAATAAACTCATCAATAAAGTGCTTAACTGCTGTAATACCCCCTTTGGTGTGGCTGATTTTGTAATCACGATTCCCTCGAGCATGGGCATAGCACAAGCGCCTATGGATGGTATCGATGCCGCCATCCTGCTGCAAAAAGCCGGAGCGGCCATGACGATCAGCAAGGCTGATGGCTCAACTCACAGCTTCTTTAATCAAGATACACAAGCCGCTTTAAACCTACGCTATCAACTGGAATCCCATTTGGTCGATGCGCTGAACAAGAACGAATTAAGCCTGCATTACCAACCCTTTATTAACTTAAAGACGAAGCAAGTGATTGGTGCCGAAGCCCTGCTGCGCTGGCATAATCCCATCCTTGGCAATGTCGCCCCAGACAGATTCATCGCCTTAGCTGAACGTAATGGCCAGATTATCGATATTGGTAATTTTGTATTGCATACCGCGCTGTCTCAGGCGGCAAAATGGTGTCGCGAGGTAGGCCAAGAGTTTAAAATCGCCATCAATATTTCCCCTTTGCAAATGCGCAATCCCCGCTTTAGCGAACACATAGCCGACTTACTCACCCTCTATCAATTGCCACCGACCGCCTTAGAACTTGAAATTACCGAAGGCATGCTGATGCAAGATGAACACATTGCCCACAATGCCATCCAAAAACTACAAGAACTCGGTATCCGCATCTCCCTAGATGATTTTGGCACAGGCTACTCATCCTTAAGTTATCTACAAAAATACTCTTTCGACACCTTAAAAATCGATCGCTGCTTTATTAGTAAACTCGAAGAAAACGAACAAAATAGAGAGTTAACCAAGGCAATTATTGCCATTGGTAAGAAACTGGACTTGGAAGTGATCGCCGAAGGCGTAGAAACCCTAGAACAAGATGCCTTTATTCGTCACGAAGAATGCGACTTAGGCCAAGGTTACCTCTACGGTAAACCCATTACCGCAACACAGTTTGAGCAGGCATTTATCCATAAAAAAGAGCATTAAGTTCATCCTTAATGCTCTTTTTTATTTCGCGAATTAAAACCGACTGAATAATGCTACGTGAATAGTCATTTCCACAGAATGTTATAACTCACATTTGTACAAAAGTGAGCTAGTTTTTTTACTCTAATTCGTGGAGTTCGGATTAAAATTTCTATGGGTTATCACCTTACAAACGCAAGCCAACTGTTTTACGTCCGTTTAAGCAACTTATTATGTTCTCTTGCTAACCACCACAAAAATAAGATTGCTTGTAATCCCGAAATACCTGCATAAAACAAAAACAATTCAATTTTCATAGAAGGTAGTGAAATCAGAATACCGAAAGCTAGAATCCCTAAAAAATAACACCATTTATTCTGATTAAAGAACTTTACTGCCACCCAATGCACAGGAAAGCCAATTAACATCCATCCAATAATTGAGAATATAAAATAGAACACTAAAACAAAATGTATTGATTCATAGAAGTATTTAAAATCCATTTTTATTAAGTCAGATTCATTACTCCAGTAAAACAGCATAATTGGAACAAAACATATTGCTATAGCAATAAACATGGCTCGTAAAAAGTGCTCCAAATTCACAACCTCTCCCTGAGAACATAACGCCGCAAGCGGCGAGCGTTAGCGAGTCCAGCACCGAAGGTGCGATGCTGACTTGCCTTGTTAACTTTTTGCATACTCTACAACTAAAGACAGCGGTAACAAAAAAATAGCTGCCAACAAGAAATAACAACAAAGATAAAACACTCCGTAATAAACTGAATTTGTTATCTTACAAGCTAACTCCAATCTACGGGTGCCTAGCAGAGACGGAAAATAACTAGAGAACAGATTAATCGCATCAGCATTCTCTTCAAATAGTTTCACTAAGAAAAGCCTTAGCGTTGTGATAGTCATTACCATCCCTGCAAGGACAAAGGTAAAAAATAATAACCACTCAGCCATTTCAAAAGCTGTAACACCAACGAATGCAGCAAGAACAAGTAACATAGTGCCGATAACCCACCAGCGATAATAGCTTGCCGCCTTTTTTGTAAGGGCCTGATAGCAAAATTTAAGCGGTGCTTGAGGGTGCATAGTTCTTCCATAAAGTTAACGCCCGCAGCACGCGCGGCTTTGTAGTGAAGGCGGAGCTGCAACGAAAAGGCCGTCGCTGTGCCTGCGATTGTTAGGCATTTCTACTTCCGGCCCCTCGAAATATAGTCGGCATATTCATCTTGAATCATAAACTCGTTCAATAACCTTTCAGATGATCCTGCGAATCGTTGCTCAATAAACTCTATCGCTTGGCCAAATGAAGTGAATGATTTGACCTCATTGGCATCCTCTAGCTCTAGGTCTGGACCTAGTGGACCAAACTCATAAATATTAAGGAATGATTCATCACCCAAATCAGCAGTTTCGTAAACTGAAACATCTATTTCGGATTTAGGACCTCGAACGCTTAGCCACTGAATACCAGCACGGCCATCCCGTTCACAGCCACCAAGAAAGCACTCAACTGCTTTCCCTCGCTTAAGCGCCGACTCGGCTTCTTGAAGATTAAGGTATCTACGGCTCATTGTGTATACCTAACGCCGCGCTCTGCGGAGCGCAGCGGAAAATTTGTCCGACAGCAGCGCCTTGTTAACTGCAGAACTCAATTCTATAGCCTCTGGCTGTACTGTATTTTAAATCATTAAATGTGTCGCATATAACGGAACTATCAAAGAAACTAGATGCTTCATTTGTTTTCCCTTTAGTTCCGAGACCAAGTACAAGTCGCTGCAGCACTGGCAAACTATTATTTAGCTCAGAAAACAATACAGGATCTATCTTCGAATTAATTACAGCCAATTCGTTAATTGAGCTACCTTTAATACCTGACAAAGAGGAAAGTCCATTCATGGTATCCATGACCAAGCTCTTAAGGTGCTTTAGATTGGAAACATCTGGAATGGATGTAACTTGCTTTAGAGTACTTAAATGCAATATCTCAAGAGATGTCAGGTTTTCCAGGGCACTTAGGTCGTGTAATTTCTTTACCCAAAGTATTTCTAGGCTTGTTAACTTAGATAATCCTTTAATAGCATTTAGGTCTTCAAATGTGCCGAAACCCAAATATAAACTTTCTAAATTACTCAGACTGGCAACATGCTCTATTTGTTTTTCTTGATACCCTGAAAGGGTTAGGTCTCTAAGGCTAGTGAGCGTAGCTATAGAATCGATATCTTTCTTATTTTTGACCAAACTCAAAGAATTTAACTTATTCAGATCTGATAGAGGCCTTAAAGATACAGTTTTTTTATTAAGCTCTCCCAGACTCAAAAACTCTATTTCGTTTACATGCTCAGCAATAGCATCAATACTTGTTAGCGCAGGAAGAAAAATCTCTAAAGCTCTAATGCCCGAATAGTGTTTCAGGAAATCTAAACTGTAATCGTTACCCGCAGACCATGTAGGACCAAAAGCACCACCTAAGTATGATAGAGATATACCATCGATTTTTCCTTGGCGTATTTCATCCGCGATAGATGAATGTTCTTCATCGCTCAAATTGTCGGCTATCTTTTTTAGTTTTATGTGCATAATCTCAATTCTAGGTAGCAGTTAACGTCTTAGTATTTATGCGCTGCGCTGTTTGCAGGGCATAAATCGCTTGTTTACTAAATCTCAAATATGGCCGCTGCCACATCCATATCAATTGGTATAAATAATGCTATAGGAATTTGCTTTTTTGCGGTAGCGGTTTTTTATACAGTTTGATGGGTAATCACTTGATATCGTTTTACCTTTCTCGTTCTTTTACGCTTATTTTTTTGCTGATGAATAGCTATCTAAAGACTCAAAACTCCAAGGAATACACCTCCCCTCGGAGTTGCCGCTAGGCGAATAGAGCTCTTGATTTAATAAAGAGTGCGTGAGTTCGGTCATGGATGACCGACTAGCTTTCGCAGGTGCAGGGGCGAATGAAAATCGGTGATTTTCGCGCTTATGAGCGAGAGGCAGGGACTGCCGAACTGGAAGGATTTACATGGATGTAAAGCGCATCCTTCGGAAGCGATAGCAAATTTGGCAATGAGCACAAGGGGCTTTCAACTCCGTTGGGCGTCTTGGAGCATCCAAGGGCGAAGGCCTACGGCCGCTTTGAGCGCGAGATATGGATATCGAGCTGGCTATTTAACATGGACGTTTTTGATAGGACGAGCAGTCCTCCTTGGTCGGGTGTGGGGTGAAGCCCCACGACTTTGATTTTGATTAAAGCATTCAAACTACGAAACACACTTTGGGGCAATAGCTTCTAGCTAAAGGAAGTCGTTAGGATTACTAAAGCAGCGACCATCAACATAGAGTCGCAGCTTTAAATCTCACTCATAGGGATAGGGAAACGAGACTAGTCTGCTTTAATAACAGCTTGTGTCAGTATTTCTTGGTCATTCTTAAACACCACTAGCTCGCCTAGAGGACTATCGCTGCCGCCTAAGACGGTGACATAACAATAATACTGGTATGGGCCGCTGCGAAATTGGTATGAATGATTCCCCCCACTGCCATCAAATACGAGTTTGCCTTTATTCAGCACTAAATCTGGCTTGTCGCTCAATGACTTACCCTTTGCCCATGCGGCATAGCGGTATTGGCTGTTCCCCATATCATCGACACGAATGGTAAACTTGGCGGTCTCCCAAGATAACGCTGGGCTGACAAATTCACTCACACTCGGATGTAATGCCGTTTGTTGCTTAGCAATAAGCTCTGCTTTCAGTTTTGCCTCTACCGGTGTTTGATAGTTAATGGCGATGATCTTGCCATCAAAATCCAGCCACACAACGCCGCTACCGAGCATAATGCCGCGCCAGCCCATCGTCTGCCAATCGGCTTCAATCTTAGAATGGGCGATCTGCTCAAGCAGCTTAGGATCAAAAACCTGATCGAAACGTGCGATCATTTCCTGGGTATTTTGAATCGCGGGGATCGGATATTCACGTTTAAGCGGGTAAGCCACACGCTTAGCAATCGCCTCAAGATCATTGGCCTTGGCGGCGTCGATAAGTCCCTGCACCAGAGGAATATATTCCTCTGGCATGGCTTCATCAGCGGCGTTTGCATTGATGCTTAAACCCATAACGCTGAATATTAACGCCGCAGAAAACGCGATATTCATCAGTGTAACTTGGCTGAAAACAGCTAATTTGCTTCCCTTGAGTCGTGAGGCGAATGGCATCTTTATCCCTTACTCCAAATGTCTCTGCTGAGACTAAAAGCCAAGAATACCATAAGTGCCTCAGACTAAAACCTAAGGTGATTTACACTGCGCCTGACTAAGCGGTTAATAATAGGTTTGAGTAAATCGCCAAGGCTACCGACATAAAGATAACACCAATAACCGCATCGATAACTGGTGTTAGTCGCTGCAATTTAAGTTGCACCTGCGCCTTTGACAACATTACCGCTAAAAAACCAAACCATGCCAATGACAAAGACAACAACAAAATAGCGGAAGCGATTTTAGTACTCGTTGTAACACTTGGGGTAATCAAGGCCGAAAACAAGGTTAAGAAAAACACTAATGCTTTCGGATTCAATAGATTGGTATAAAGCCCAGTCAAAAAACCTTGCCTGCGCGACATAGCGCCACCTAAGCCACCAGCAACAGACGCCACGCCTTCAACGTCACCAGCGCTAATAACAGCATCATCATTTGTTCCTGCATGGACTCTGGCACTCATTTTACGTTTAGCGAGTATCGCAAGACCGGCACGCAGGGCACCAAACCCCATCCAAGCGAGGTAAGAAGCGCCCACAATTTGCACTAAGAGATACAGAGTGTGCGAACTCTTAATGAGTAGACTCACACCGGTCAGACTCAAAATCGTATGAGCTAAAATGGCTATTGAAATCCCCACAGCGGCGGAAACCGCAGTGCTTCTGGACTGCTGAGTCGCAATCTTCACCATAATGGCAAAATCGGGTCCGGGACTGATTAAAGCAACGGCATGGATTACAGCCAAGGTGAGTAATAAAGATAAATCCATAGATATGCGGCTCCGCAAAAAAGGCTAATAACGATAACTGAGGCAGCCAGTATGGCAATTTGTCGCAGCGCTGAATTGTAATAAATTGCACTATTCAGTGTTTTTTAAAAACCAGCGGCGTCGAAAGACGGGCGGAAATTAGAGCATACGCCGCTGAAATTGCACTGGCGATAATAGGAATGCCTGCTTAAAAGCTTTGTTTAAATGACTTTGATCGAAAAATCCGAACTGCTGCGCCACATCCGCCACTAAAGCGCCATGACTTAAGGATTTTTTCGCCAACTCTAAGCGCACCCGTTTAAGGTACGCATGGGGAGTCATCCCTGTTGCCTGTTTAAATTGCCGTAAAAACTGAAATTTACTTAAATTCACTTCATTGGCTAAGGTTTCAAGTTGAGTATTATGCCAAGGCTCATCGTGAATTCGCTGTTTCACTAAGCTCACCTGCAACTTAGATAACCCCTGCGGTTGATTCGGTTTAGATAGGCAAGATGAAATACCGCTTGGGTAACGCTCCAGCAGCAGATGAATAAAATTCAGTAAGTGGGACTCACCCGCAAGCGCACCACATTGGCCTTGAATTAATAGCTCGTGTAGTTGAATAAAATATTGATAAAGCGTCGGGTCATCCACCATAGGCGCGCTGAAAAAGTGCTCCTTCAAACCCAGTTCTTGGCTGACTTCATTCATGTATTCCACGGGGATCGACATCACTTTCACCCGATAACCGTCGGCATCGCGGCTCTGACCATCGTGGGTTTCGTCGGGATTTAAAGTCGATAAACTATGCTGACCAAGCTGATAACTGCTGCCCTTATTCACAAACTGCTGCGCGCCTTGAGTGACTACGCCTAAGTGGTAATCCAGATGCACATGTTTATCAAAACTGAAATGCGTAAATTCCGCCTGACTCAGTTCTATGCCTGATAAGCTAGGATGACGCCAATAATTAATGTTTTCAATGGGTGTTGCAGTACTCATAACTCGCGGCGATTACCTATAGCATCAGCTGTAAAACAGGGGGAAACTCAGATCGACTCGCCCTCATTCTAGCCTCCATTGTCAGCGCGGGAATAGTAAATTATTGCAGCCACATAGTTTGAAGCGATTTGGGCTTAGATTAGTGCTTAAATTAGCGCTTAAATGAGTGCAGCAGAAAAAAGCGCCCAACTATCTGGACGCTTAATGAGATACATTTTTGCTCGGCGACATACGTAATAACCTTCGATATCGCCTTAACCGATGAATACCACTAGAAATGATAACTCACGCTGACTCTCACCATTCGTGGCTCAACAGGATGATAATGCTGATCTTCAACCCCTTCGGCTGCTTCGCCGGGCAAACGAGAAGCATAAAAATAATCTATGTCGTGATCTTTACTATCAAACACATTGAGCAGCTCAAGCTTAGTATCGAAGCAGCGGAACTCGTATCCTAATGCGAGGTTAACTAATGTGGTCGCATCAGCCTTGTGGTCATTAAAGCTGTCGAGCACCCGCTCGCCAAGGTGCCGCACGCGTACACTCGAATACAGGCCATCGCCGTCGGGTCGATAGGTGATGCCCGCACTGGCAACAAAGGGAACCGCGCCATCGATATACTTGCCCTCTTCAAATTCATTTTCAGTAAATCTAGCGTTAGTCCACGCTAATTCCATATCGATACTGATTGCCTCATTCAGCCAATAATAAGCCGTTAATTCAGCACCATAACGTTCAGATGCACGACTCGGCTCAGTGTTACCCGCATCGCCCACAAATACTAATTCTGAATCTAGTTGCAGATACCAGATCGCAGCAGAGAAATTAATAAAGTCCCTGTCATAGTATTTCACCCCAAATTCGCCGCCATTTGAGCGCACGAGCAGATCGACTTTTTCGACCTCATCGCCACTCACGGGGTCAACCTTGATTGTCGCACCGCGGGCATCGTTCGAATGTAGCCCTTGGCCTGCATTAACATATAACTCAAGATTATCGCTCCACAAATAAGAAGCGCCGGCTTTGAGGCTGAACATACCATCGGACGCATCGCCACTGTTAAGCGGATTATCACTGTCGACCTGCACATCAAAATAATCGTAACGCAGCCCAAGATTAAAACGCCATTGATCAGCTGGCAGCCACTCAACTTTGCCAAAGATGCCACTCGACAACTCTTGCACTTCATCAAGCCTTACCGTATTCAGCCGTTGTCGCGCCTGAGTGTTATACAAACCCACTGCACCAATATCGTCATAACGCACATCACCGCCCACACTGTAATTCAGTTGAGTGCCACCAAGTGAAGTCTGCCAATCACGCTTAAGATCACCGCCCCAAATCGTGCGTTCATCGACTTGTTCAAACTCATCACCATTGATGGGATCGTTTAAGAAATAGGTAAAATTAGAGAATAAATTCATAGTCGAGCGAATGGCGTAGACATTTCCCTGCCAATCACCCGCATCGTAATTAGCTGAAACGCTATAACGGTTAGATTCACCGCCGACGTCTTTATCTAAAGATCCATAAAAATCAATTAATCCAGAATCCACCGCACGGGCGGGGATCTGATCCGCCGAATTCCAGCTGTTGTCGTAGGCCATCATAGTGACGCTCAAGTCACCCTCGCCGAGCCGAGTTAAATAACGCCCGACGACACTGATCTTACTCACATCCTCATCAATATCCGTCCACGGGCCATCATAGGTTTGTGCCTCACCACCCCAAATAAAACGCCCCATGTCAGTGTTTAGCTCCTGAGTTGCCACGAGTCGCTGGTAACCATATTCACCCAACGTCACCCCAACTTGGTTATGAGGGAGTTGATCAGCCAGCAGTAATTGCGCAGCACCTGCGCCAGAAAAATCGGCCACCTCAGGATAATAAGCGCCTTTGGCATAACGGATCTCGCCTATAAGTTCAGGGATCAAAAAGTTAAGATCCGTATAACCCTGACCATGCCCATGGGTTCGCATATTCACAGGCATACCATCGACTCGAGTATTAAAGTCTGTGCCATGATCCAAATTAAAGCCGCGTAAGAAATACTGATTCGCTTTACCCGAACCACTGTGCTGAGTGACTATCATCCCAGGAACAAATTCGAGGATTTCGCCGGTTCGTAATAGGGGTCGACTCTCGATTTCTGCCGCGCCGACTATTCCCTCAGATGCCGAAGTACTATGGCCTAAGGTATTAATTTGCCTACCGCGCACCTCTAGGCGTTCGATATTGTCCGTTGCCGCCTCTGCCACTACGGTACTCGATAAACAACAAAGAGGTAATAACCACGTCATTGATAACCAAAGCTTTGATAACCGCATTCCTGATAATCCCAGTCCCGATTTCATCCTTTCTTTCCTACTACAGGTGATAGACGGCAGGGATTTAACGCCTTATTTACAAGCAAAAAACCGATCAAGCTCAAACTCTGATGAATAAAAAACCAGCAAAATACAGGCAAATATCATTTCTATGTGCCGTATCGCACCTTTTTAAACCCAAAAGGACAAAATGTCCGCCAGCAGATCACATTTCAACCGTGTGTTAGTGCGAAATCATGGTAATGAAATAATCTTGCTTGAATAAAAATGAACCCATTTATCAGGCTAGCTATACTCTAAATAACTCAACACTTTTAGAGACACGCTATGCAACGATGGAGTAATATGCAGATTTGGAGTGTGTGGGTAGGCCTTTTCTTTTGTGTCTCGGTTCATGCAACCAGCAAATCAACAGCAGAAACCACAGCGATGATTGCTGATAAACCTATCATTACGATGGCGTTTTATGAGGACCCCAAACATAACTTCTACTTTAAATGGGCTGAACTGATTTACGCCCAAGCCTTTGAACGCTTAGGATATGACTTCTCCTATCAAGTGGTTCCCGCAGCCCGCGCCAGTATGATGGCGGACTCAGGTAAAGTGGATGGTGAGCCGGGGCGTGTATCTCATTATGGCGAAAAGTTTACCAACCTCATTCGAATTGAAGAACCGGTTATCGATACCCATTTAATTGCCTTCGCGCACAATCCCGAAATCAAAATACCTGACTGGCAAGCGCTGCAAAAGAGTCGATACAAGATCGAATACTATCGAGGCGTGTTCCTCGCAGAACAAAAGCTAAAGGGACTCATTCCTAAGGAGCGTCTGACTGAATCTTCATCCCCCGCGAGCTCCTTTCGTAAAATGCTCCGCGACCGAATCGATATCTATATTGATACGGAGGCAAGCTCATTGGATCTATTACAAACGCCTGAGTTTCAAGGCAGCAAAATAATCGCGATTGCCACCCTAGAAGAACTCACCAGCTATGGTTACTTAAATAAACGTCACGCGGCACTCGCCGTTAATCTTGCTCGGGAGCTCAAACAGATGAAGCAAGAAGGCATATTTGACACCTACAAACAACAGGCTCAAGAATCGCTTAATAATGAAATGAATCATGGCGATACCCCAGAATAAATCAGCATCGAATGTAAATGTCGTGGCTTACTTTTCTCCACAGAAGATGGCACAAATATAAAAAGCCTGTTCAATCATGCTGATCAGGCCATGTATTCGATAAAAAAGTGAATAAAACTCACCTACAAAACCTAGGTTAAACCTTACTTATTTGCTTGCGAGTTTACGCCAACGCACCCCATCGCGAATCACTTCATAGCCAGGGAACATAGCGGCAATCACTAGAGTATAACTTAGCCAATGTTCTAACTGTAATAACGTAAATTCCCCATTTAATTCAGCGCCTTGGTTTTGTACTTGGCTTTGTAATAGTGGCGAACTAAAGGCCAGAAAGACTAAGAACAAGGCATAAGCAAGATTGATCCCCATATTCGCCAGTAACAATTCAGTAGTCCACACTCGGCGGCGTAGTTGCCAGAGACTATTCCCCATAGACAGCAAAATAATAGGGCTAAACCATTGCAGTAATTGCTGAGCATTGACGCTGAAAATCACAGTCCGCGCGGCTAATTGCTCGCTACTCATCCACACAGAACACCAGATCACAAGTAAGAGAAAAAGGTATGTCGCCAGATCAGTAAACACATCGCTTAAACTAATATGCTGCCAACCAGGTCCAACCTTGGGCAAATTCTGCGGCTGCCATTTTTGACAATTGCTGCCGGACATAGGTTTTCCCTGAGCCGAGAAACTCCAAAAGACCAACAGGATAGCGGTAAAGGCAAGACAGGCATCGCCAATAAAACCTTTAGCAATATGGTGGATAAATCCTAATAGATCCCCCTCTGCCGAGCCCAACCATTGAGTCGTGCCACCTACCACCTGCAACACAAACAAGACACCCAGTACCATGAAAAGTGTATGTTTAAAAAGCGGAATATCCTCAGAGGCGATAATAGGCATAGATGGTACAAATTGCTGCGCGACCTTACAGGGATGACCCATTTGCTTTAATACCGCGGCAATTTGCGATTCACTCAATTCACCTTGTTCAGAGAGGGCATCCAGTTGATCACAGATATTAGCTTTTAATTCACGGCCAATTTCCTGACGTTTGTTCTCGGGCAATTCTCGCTGCACCGCGGCGATATAGCGATCGACTAATTCCATATCAAATCTCCTCTGCACTCTCGTCTGAGCTTTTTATATCTGAGCCATTAGTGTCAGCACTTTGCTCCAGTAAAAAAGCCAAGGCGCCATTAAGTTGCTGCCATTCATCGGTAAGTTGACTGAGCAACTCAGCGCCCAATGACGACAATTGGTAATAACGACGCTCACGCCCTTCGGCCTGTCGCCACTCACTATCCAACAATCCTTGATCGGCTAGGCGGCGCACTAAGGGATACAGAGTCCCTTCGTCAATATCAATACCACCTTCCTGCAACTGTTTGCGGAGCGAATAACCGTAGTGGGCTTGTTTTAATAATCCCAGTACCGCCAACACTAATACCCCACGGCGCAACTCGAGTCGCATTTTGACTAGCTGTGAACTTGTCATTGTCGAATTCCTATCCTTAACACTGTGTCACACACACTGTGCGCCACACAGTAAATACTATGTAGCACACAGTAAGATTGCAAGTTTTTACGCACATTTTTTGATCACTTCGTTTGTTACTAATGCAATCTATTGTTTGTATTGAATTTACAAAAATGCCAACCGTTTCTGCTAAGTGCTCACATTTCCCCACCGCCATACACTCAAAGCGAATGAGTCACACATAAGCAAATTCAAGATAAAAAATTGCAAAACTTCCTATGCTTGAGTAACTTAGCATCCAACATTGAATAGCCGATTCGTCAACCTAAGTACGGTTTGCTCCTTAAAGGAGATAAATCGGAGCGACTCAAGTAAGTATTGATATTCAATAACTAAAAATATTAAGCCGTTAAATTAAGGACATAGAAAATGCTCATGGATAGAGGCGTACTGGTACGCTGGAACGATGAAAAGGGATTTGGCTTTATTCAGCCTGAAAAAAACGCAGCCCAAGATGTGTTTATTCATATTTCAGTGCTGAAAAAGATGGCGAGAAAACCCATAGTGGGCGACAGCATTCTGTATCAAACGGAAGTGCAAAATGACGGCAAAAGAAAAGCGGTTATCGCCTCGATTGAAGGCGTCGCAGTCGTTGCAGCGAGTGCAACACCGCGCTCCCACTCTCATGTCCAATCACGCAATGAAAACTTCAACTTCAATAACAAAGACAAAGCGCATTACCATAACTCACGAAAATCGTCCTTTAATACGATAATCCCGCTGCTAATAATCGTGGCCATAGTTATCTTTGGCTTTAAACAATACCAAGAATTCAATGAAGCTCCTGCAATCGATGAAGTACCAGTCCTCACGAATGAAGACATTGAGAGAATGCCCATATATGAATCTGCAACACCAAGATTCCAATGTGAAGCGGGTAAAACCCATTGCAGCCACATGAGTTCCTGTGCTGAAGCGACTTTCTATATCCAAAATTGCCCCAATACTCAAATGGATGGTGACGATGATGGAATTCCCTGCGAGCGCCAGTGGTGCAGTTAGCGATGCGACACATGTAAAGTCACGCGTATAACCTTAAGCCTGAGCAGGTAGCAGGTAGCAGGTAGCAGGTAGCAGGTAGCAGGTAGCAGGTCACTAGTAGTGAAATGATAAATAATCTAAAACAATGGCGAGATAGCCTGACAGGCATACAGCAAATCGGAGTGATTGCTGCCAGTATCGGGCTTCTCATGCTTGGCTTATTCTACCTTGGTCAATTTATCGGTAGCAGCGTGGTAAAAATGGGCTGGCTTTAACCCTAGAAATACGCAAACTAGCCCATGAATTCATACCCATAGCACCTTCAAAATGGTAACGCATGCACACTGATATCATCACGCACATTGATTCACCTGAGATACTGGAGTCATTGTTAACCGAGCATGCGGCGGTGCTATTGTTATTTGGCGCGCCAAACTGCGGTGTGTGCCAAACGCTCAAACCGAGAATTGCTGAGATGATAGCGCAAGCGTTCCCGCAGATGCGGATGGCCTATATTGATTGCCAAGCCCAAGGTGAGATAGCGGCGAGCCGCAATGTATTTGCCTTGCCTGTGGTGGAATGTGTGTTTTATGGCAAAACCTTCGGACGGTTTTCTAAGGTGTTTTCGTTAGCGGATATTCGAGGGGCGCTTGCCCGCCCCTACGCTTTAACTGTGGCGGAATAATTCAAATTAAACACTGAGATTATTTATTTACCAAGGGTCTAAACCCAGCGTAATGCACTGACTTATCGAGCTTAACCTGTACTGCTGGCGTGCTTATAAGACGTGTTGAGCTAGATGCTGCTTTAGCTTTACCGCTGCAACCACAGCCGTCACCTGTAGAATGACAACATCCGCCCTTGGCTGCATGTTTGAGTGAAGCGCGGCCTTGGGATGCATCCGTTAACCTAAGATTAAGATCCGCCGTTTGTGCAAGTAAAGTCGCCACTGTTTGACTCGCACTACCTTTGCTCACACTAATCCCCGCATCGAGCAACTTTCCTAACATGCGCTCACCGATATTCTGCACAAGTACAATGTCGGTGCCTTGTTGAATAATCAGCTCTAATAAGGCTTTTTTAGCACTACAGTCACCCTCAATTGCCGGGTTATCGACCAGCTTAATCAGCTGAAACTGTTCATTATAAAAGCCAATTTGTAGGGCTTTCGTAAAGTGACTGGCGAGGCGTTCGCGGCTCATCGGCATGGCAATAATCATGATAAATCCTTGTCTGTTTGGGTTGGCAGCCTCAAGGCTTGACCTTGAGTGATAGCCGTCGCCACCTTTTTACGGGCATTGGCGAGAAGGTATCCAAAGGTTTGCCGAGAGATCCCCATCAAGGCCGCGGCTTCGATCTGGCTTAATCTTTTCACATCACCCAGTTCGAGGGCCTCAAACTCATCGGCCTCTAATTGAATATGGGTTAATTTAACCGCAGGGATCCCATTAGGCTTAAATAGGCTACAGGGCACACAGCTCGATAATTGACGGCATTTTTTAGGTCTTGGCATAAATGTTTTTATCTTTAAGTCGTCTTATATGTATTGAAATCGTGTTTTAGGTCTTGGTGCACATCTTGTTTACAGCGCACGACACTAAGGCTCATCTAGCTAAGGGAGTCCATAGCTCTGGATTCTCAAGCGTGATAACTGACTTGATGAATAAGTTCAGTGGATGAACCATAAAACTGTTACGAGTTTTTGGCCTAGGCCAGAAACTATTATTCGCGCCAACGACATTCAAAACTGTAAGACGGCTCACAGTTACCTATATCAAGCATGACTAATTAACAGAACTGCTGTCTGACGAATGGGGGATAAAACACTAGGGCGATACCCTCATTATCGATATGTGGTGTATCTCAGTTTTCACTGGAATACGAAAATCTTTCGCGCCACAGATATATTGCCATTGAGCGTGACTAACACACTCAATGGCTAGCGCCCTGTAAAGTCAATTTTAACCTGTGTTGGAGTGCCGAGGGATAATGACAAACTCTGCAAACAAATAAGCAGCCGTTAAGCTGTTACGATAGGTGGCATTTACTGATTTAAACGGGTTAAATCCTCAGACTCACAGTAGTTCACCTGTACCGAATAGCCGTCATCTTGCTTGATAAAATCGACAAAGTTTTTAATCGCAGGTAAGGCATCTTCCCTATGGTGAGACACGTACAGCAATTGGCTCAGATGATGCTCGGCTATCATCTCCAGCGCCCGCATCACTAAGGTGCGATTGATAAAATCTAAGCCCTGATACGGCTCATCTAAAATCAGTAACAGTGGCTGTTTAATCAAGGCGCGACCTATCAGCAGTAACCGCTGCTGACCATAATCGAGCTTCTTAAAGCTTGTGCTCGCCAGCCCTGTCATGTGCAGAATAGCCAACCATTCCTTCGCCAAATCTAGCTGAGGTTTAGTGGGTTTATGGTACAGGCCAATAGAGTCAAAAAAGCCCGAAAGCAGCACATCTAATGCCGAGCAACTGACGCGATATTGCAAGTGTAGCGCCGACGATACTATGCCAATCCGTTGTTTAATCTGCCAAATACTCTCGCCGCTTCCGCGAGGTCGGCCAAAGAGCGTGATGTCATTGCTATAGCATTGGGGATGGTCGCCTAAAATCAGTCCCAGCAAAGTGCTTTTACCGCAGCCATTTGGGCCACGAACTTGCCAATGTTGCCCCGCCTCGATGCGCCAATTCACGCCGCTGAAAATCAGCCCACTGACATATTCCACTTTGCCATTTTTAATCTCGACCAGAGGATCAAACGCCTCGGCGTTGTGCCTTTGCCGCTCCATCAAGGCCAAGAGTTCATCGCTACGCTGTGCCGATAACGCATTCAGCTGCGCCATCACGGGATGATTATGCCATTGCTCAATCGACATCGACGGGCTGAGTTTGTGCACACTCTGCCCCGATTTGAGCATCTCGCCATTAAACAGCGCCACATGGCTGATACACGGCGGCAATTCTTCTTGGCGCGAGGTGATGATCAGCAACTGAGTATGCTCGGCCACTTCACTCAGCAGCTCAGATAAACTCGCTTGATGTTCAGCATCAAGCCCTGCATAAGGGTCATCTAAAATCAGCAATTGCGGTAACATTGCCAGTGCACGTGCCAGCATGACTCTGCGCGTTTCGCCCGTGGATAATTGCCGAAAACCGCGCCGACGCAGAGGCTCAAGCCCAACCTTTTGTAATAATGCAGGGAGTTGCTTGGCATCTTGGCAGCATTCCAATACTAAGAATTCGACACTCGAACCGTAATCCAACTCGTCTTTTTCTAACTCGCGCTCCAGCAATGCTTGTTGCAACCCAAGTGACACCCAACCGATACGTTGCGGCAAGCCAGCAATCGTCCCTTCATCGGACAGAATATCACCCGTTAATATTCGCCCAAGCAAGGAACCACAATAACTGTCGGTCGCGAAAATCGCCCAATGTTCAGCAGGATGCAGTTGCCACTCATCGACGACTAACACCTCATTATCACGCCCGTATCGCAACTGTTTAACCACAATACTTTTGTCTTGGTTCGCGACAACATCAAGCATAACCACAGTTCCTTTCTTTTTTAAGGGATGATAAAAGCCAGCGATTACCCAATCGTATTGCTCCATGATATCTAAGGTAATAATATCTAGAGCCACAATATCTTAGAGTCATGATATCTAGAGCCATAATATCCAATGCAACGGCTCAAGATGCACGACAGTCGCTCAGGTTTTATCGGCAGATTTTGGGGAATACGTCACCAGAGTAAAGCTTATTGGGAATAAAATCTAATGCGCTTAATGGCATAGGCAAAGCGTGGCAACATCCAACAGGTACGCATGTGGTGTGAGGCAACCACTCTGGCAGAACTGTGATAAAATCGGCACCTGTTTAACTTTCATATCAACAAGGTAATGCAATGAATCCCATTATTGCCATCTTAAAAGAACACAACGTCAGTAACGCTAAAATTCAAGAACTGTTTCAAACATTAACCGAAAATCCATTAATGGCGATGGGCACGCTCGGTCAATTAGGCATCCCAGCCGAAAAATTACAACAACTGCTGGGACTAGTGATGCAGAAACCGGCCTTGCTCAAAGAAGCCGTGCTTGAACTCGGTTTGGATTTCTCAAAAGTAGAAGCCGCAAAAGCCCAGTTACAAAAATAAGCGCAGACTGTTCAAGTTTGTAGCCATCATGCGCTAGGGGAATCCGCGTAACTCAGCTCCCCTAGCGAATGTTAAAACCACTAAACCGCAAAGTAACTAAATCTCACAGCAACTAAACCTCAAAGCCATTGACGCTCAAAATGATTAATACCAAGTGAGCTAACTGTGTTGCGCCTGCCACTCCTCAATCGCTTCTTTCGCCGCTCGAAAGCCTCAATCCCCGCAGGCATACCGCAGTAAACGGTGCAATGCAGTAAGACTTCTTGGATCTCTTCAACCGAGCAGCCATTGTTTAGCGCGCCCCGCACATGGCCCTTTAACTCAGTCGGCGCCTTTAATGCCGCCAGCGTCGCTATGGTAATCAAACTGCGCGTTTGCCTTGAAATGGCATCACGCACCCAAACCTCACCCCAGCAATTGGCCGTAACTAAATCTTGCAGCGGCTGGGTAAAATCCGTCGCACTATTGAGCGCCTTATCCACATAGCTATCGCCCATCACAGCACGACGCACCTCAAGCCCCTTTTTGTATTGCCCATCGTTCATCGATGCATCCTTTTTGTTATGTGATTAGCTATGTGATTAAGCTCTGTGATTAGAATTATTGAACCGCCGCCAACCAATCTGCCCTATATCCTTACCACCTATAACTAATAACTAACGTTAGATTGAGCGCACCCAAGAAACGAACTCTTCGGCGAGTCTGGGAGGGTTACAGGCCTCTGTCTGATCTGCGATCTCGTTATAGTACTCGAGCTCGTGAACTATGATGGGTACCGAACGACCAAAAACGCGACTAACGGTTAAGTTGGAATGGAGTGTAGAAGCGACAACGCATACTGCGGCAACAAATTGCTCGGTTATCTCCTGACCGAGCTCAAGGCAGCGATCAAAATCGACATCTTCCTCCGCATCACTGTACCCGAGACCGAGATCGGCCACCCAGCGAGCTAAGATATCCGCAGTCTGAGAGTCAGGATCCCCAAAGACGAGGAGTTCGTTTTGAAGCCAGAAGGCATAGTTCCATTTTGCTTCGTCAGAGCTAGAAGCCTTTGGAATCGAAGCATGCCACTCGTCGACTGTGTTATAGCCGACTGTCAACGTAGGTAGACGGGGATCGTCATATTCGTTGTTGATATAGAAAGACAATGCATAGATCTGCTCCGCCTCAGCGGTTGGTATACTCGCTAGCGCTTCGGTAATAGCACTCTGAAGCGCGGTAATCATCGGGATATTCATACTGGGTTTCCTGCTCGTTTAATGCCGCATTTAGCTAATGAAAATAGTGCATTGTAATTGAGAATAAGAGCTTAACCCACTATTTTTGTTCAGCTTAAATGTCTGCCAATATATTAGTATTCAACCAATTTTCCAGTTATCTGTATGCCTTTTTACAAGCATACACTCTGCAAATTTAACAATGGATGGCTCGTTAGATTCTTTTACTGCTCGTGTGCTGCTTAACAGCGGAAGCTGATTATTAAGCACTGTCATTCCAGTGACACGCCATAAACTCATCCATGAGGGCTCGACGACGGCATCCATGCCGTCAACGGTCACTTACATGCCAATGCTTAATCCAACCAACTATCCAGTTATCTGTATGCCTTTTTACAAGCATACACTCTGCAAATTTAACAATAGGTGGCTCGTTAAATTCAGGCTTTATTTTAATGCTATTAAAAGCCAAGTCCCACCAATCAATATGAATTGTAATCAGCGTTAAAAAAGCCAAGAAATAAAGCAGAAGGATAGCCACAGCGTCAAACACGTTACAAGATGTGGCTGTCTTACTAAGCCCGAATTAGGTAACGCGACCATTATTCGTTGTGGTCGCCTAAGCCGCGCAGCTGACCGCAGGATGATGGCAGCAGAAATAGATATCAGCCCCAGCGTGTTAGCAAAGCTAGTGCAGTTAGATTATGTGATGAAGGATATGAATACAAATGAAGTTGTGAAGGGGAATTTACAAAATAAAAATGTAGTGCGTATAAACTTGATAAACTGAGATATAACTTTAAAAATTTAACTAGCTAACTTACAGTAGGTGGATATGAAATTTCAAGGAGATAGCTGTGAAGGTCACTGTATTTATATTACTAATGTTATCATTTTTCTCCCACGCAGATAGTGCATTGCCATTGCCGACTGAATCAACTGAGAAAACACCATTAGTTAAGTCAGAATTAATAAACAAAAGCTTAAGTAGTGATACAACTTCGGCAGAAAACTTTAAAAAACTTGAAGCTCAGATTGATATTTTGAAGACTCAAAATCAGATGCTTGATAAGTATATTGATAGATTGACGGCTGGTTATTATTGGTCACTATCGTTCGCTGGCGGTTTTCTTCTGTTGTTTTTAGGTTTTAATATATATAACGTAAAAGGGCAAATTAAAGATGAAAAGACTAATATTAGATTGCAGTTAGAAGCTGAAATCTCTAAAGGTATTAAGGAGATAGAACAAAGATTATTAGAACAGAACAATAACTTAAATTCAAAGTTTCAGGAGTCGAAAGAGTCGGTTGATAGTTTGATTAAAAGTCAAATTAAATCTGAAATTGATTACTTTTCGATAGTTGTTGAAAAGACAAAGTCTGACTTGATAAAAGCAATCTCTGAAAGTGCGGAGAAGTCAAAAAAAGAAGGCAACAATATCCTAACAGTGTTAAAAAAAGAATTAGGAAGTATTGAAAGTGACCTACTAAGGCAAACCTATGAGTATTATGAACTCAAGGTTAAGTTCGAAAAGTTTGTAGATACCCCGGTCGCAACAAAAATAAGAACTCTAATTAGTTTTATTGATTTTGTTACTAAGAAAGACATTTTTGCATTTATCGTTAGCTATTGTTTAGATGACTTACTTAAGATGCTGGAAGAAGGTGGTATGCCACACTCGTCAGACATGGCTAAATTAACGAAAACATTGGAATCTCAACTAGGTAATCATGAAATTTTAGTGAACAAAATTAAAGCCAAACTTTAAAAAGTACCCGTTAATCAAAGATAGGACAGGCATAACTCTTTTGGGTTTAACAGCCAACACCTAGACCACAGTAGTTCACCCTCCCCTGCGAAGTTGCTGAAGGGCGTTGAAGACTCTTTATTGAAAGAATGGCGTGTTACGCAGACAGGACATCTGCGTAGCTTTCGGGGGGAAGGGACGCCCCATCGGAAGCGTTAGCGATTTTCGAATAAGCACGAAGCCACTAACTAATGCATGTAACTTCGCTAGGGGCGCCGGGGGATTTCCAAAAGGGGAACAGGCGCTTTTCCCCTTTTGGTCGGGTGTGGGGTGAAGCCCCACGACTTTGATTTTGCTTTTAAAAGCAATCAAGAATTATGGGATATGCCCAACTCTATAGATTAACAAATAAAGCGAAGGTGACAGGAGTGCCCCCTTCCCTACGAAATTACCGCTGGGTGATAAGATATAGCTAGAGCTACACTTCCACATCCCTGACCTCGTCAGCAAAACTAAGGTAACGCTCACATCTCGCCAGCAACTGCGCTTTGTAATAAGCCACAAATGATGTTTCACTCTCATCGAGGGCCGGAAGCATTGAAATCACACCATCTATTGCCTGCGGAATTCTTCGCGCTATTGTCGTTAAGTTACTGATTAATAAATTCCTTGGTAAATCTAAGCCATCAATAAATGCGGCCAATTGATACGGGTAAATACTATTTGGATCAAATTCATCATCAATTGCCATAGCAAGCTGTTGTTCAAAATCTTCATACATAGCCACGCTGACCAAATCGTACCAAGGAGTTGGCTCCATTCCGCTTGGCGTCATAAAAAACGAGTAGTTTTTACCGTGTGCATCGGCATTGCCGGTCAGTAAATTGAATAGCGCCCATTGCAACATATCCTGTTTAGCGGCCACTGGATTACGGCATTTTGCTGCGAGACTAAAGAGCCTGTTAAAACTTACCCCTTCACGAATATCTTTAACATCACGCCCTGAACCAAAATTACGTTCATATTTTTTGCTAACACTAAAACCAAGTGCTTGGCAGCTATCGACAATATGCCTTCTTAATACCCTTTGCTCATTTGGCATATAACGTCGGTCAAAGCGTTCGACACAGAGTACTTTGTAATCTCCAAAATGAACGATATCAATATTAGCCACATTCATTCCAATCGCCTTAGCTAAGCGCATCGTCATAAATTCATTGAGCACTAAATGGCGATATTTTTCGAATTTAACAATATGGGTAGATGAAAGCGCGCCTTCGGCAAATGCAAATTCTTCACCGTTATAAAACAGGTTTAATTTAGGTTGTACACCCGCTACCGACAGTCGAGGTTTGCCGTCCCAAATTTCCATCGGCCACATTGTGGGATCTTCAATTCGCTGAATAACTTCTTCAGCCTTAATTGGCCGTAATTGTGTTTCAGGCAGCAAAGTCCCTTTAAGAACATAAGCAACTGCACCTGCGGTATCGAGACCAATTGCACGGATCAAGGCAAAGGTATTTCCCTTGGAGACGCCAAGCGATTCAATTAGATAATCTAATCCTTTGTTTTCCGGTAATAAGTTAACCAAAAACATCGATATCTGACTGCTACTGCCTGTGCCATCTAAGGGAATTGTTGGAGATAGTGGAAATCCGCTTTGTTGCCACTTTTCGGTGTAATGTACGGCAAAGGTGTCGGTCGTCGCATCAAAGGATAACTCCCCGATAATTAAATCACCGAGGTGCATCTCTAACGTGAGCTTTTTGGAAGTACTCATGGGTTAATACCAGCCGTTAGTTTCGGTGTCGCTGGTTTGAGCCGAAACGATATCAATCCCCAGACCATCAAGGATTTTGAATACGGTTGAGATATAAACATCATCACCTTTTTCAACTCGGATCAGCGTTTTTTTGGTTACGCCGCACAGCATGGCTGCCACGTCTTGAGTAAGAGCAGCACTTTTCCTTCGCTCTTTAATTAACAAGCCGAGGGATTGTTGATTTAGCGGTGATGCCATAATCATCTCCAAAAGTGTAACTTCATACACCTTAGTCCTAAAACCAGCCCTATTCAATATAAAAGTGTACAGAACTACACTTTTGGATTGTTGAAAATGACAAGCCACTCAAAAGTGTACAATGTTACACTTTTGTGGTCATTTCAGTGCTTAAATCCCAAAAAGTGTAGCTAAGTACACCTGAAACTTGCCCAAGCTACCAGACTAAAAACAAAGCCCCGACACTGTTTCCAGTGTCGGGGCTTTCATTTTTTACAACAATTTAGGTTTAAGCGATTAAGCTAAAGACCGCAGACGTTTTTGCGCAGGATAAAACGTTCAATACAAGGCGCTGTGAGCGTAGCATACGTTGTGTGTATGTGAGCGAGCTGCAACGCCGTAATCAACGTTTTAGACCAGCAAAAATTACATCATGCCGCCCATTCCGCCCATCCCACCCATACCGCCCATATCTTGGCTAGCATTTTGTGGGATCTCAGCAACCATAGCTTCTGTAGTGATCATCAGACCTGCGATTGACGCAGCGAATTGCAATGCACAACGGGTCACTTTAGTTGGGTCAAGGATACCCATTTCTAACATGTCGCCGTAAGTGTCGTTGCCAGCGTTGTAACCGAAGTTACCGCTACCGTTCTTCACTGTGTTAGCAACAACTGACGCTTCTTCACCCGCGTTCGTGGCGATTTGACGCAGTGGTGCTTCCATTGCACGCAGTGCGATAACCACACCGTGTTTTTGATCTTCGTTTAATACTTCAACTTCAGCGATCTTAGAAGCTACGCGAACCAGAGCAACACCGCCGCCAGGAACCACGCCTTCTTCTACCGCAGCGCGAGTTGCATGCAGAGCATCTTCAACGCGGGCTTTTTTCTCTTTCATTTCAACTTCAGTCGCTGCGCCAACTTTAATCACTGCTACGCCGCCAGCTAGTTTAGCCATACGCTCTTGCAGTTTTTCTTTGTCGTAGTCTGAAGTTGACTCTTCAACTTGTTGTTTGATTTGGCTTACACGAGCAGCAATTTGTGTTTGCTCGCCGTTACCATCGATGATGGTGGTGTTGTCTTTAGTGATCACAACACGCTTAGCTGTACCTAAATCTTCCAGCGTTGCTTTTTCAAGCTCTAGGCCGATTTCTTCAGCAATAACAGTACCGCCAGTCAGGATTGCTACGTCTTGCAGCATTGCCTTACGACGATCGCCAAAGCCAGGTGCTTTAACGGCAGCCACTTTCACAATACCGCGCATATTGTTCACAACTAAAGTTGCTAATGCTTCGCCTTCAACGTCTTCAGCAACGATAAGCAATGGCTTACCGGTTTTTGCCAGACCTTCAAGGATAGGTAACAGTTCGCGAATGTTAGAGATTTTCTTGTCTACTAACAGTACGAATGGGTGGTCTAACTCAACGCTGCCGGTTTCTGGCTTGTTGATGAAGTATGGAGACAGGTAGCCACGGTCAAACTGCATACCTTCTACTACGTCCAATTCGTTTTCTAACGCTTGGCCTTCTTCAACTGTGATCACGCCTTCTTTGCCGACTTTTTCCATCGCTGTTGCGATGATTTCGCCGATAGATTCGTCAGAGTTTGCAGAGATAGTCGCAACTTGTGCAATCGCTTTTGAATCTGCACAAGGTTGTGATAAGGCTTTTAATTCAGCAACTGCAGCGATAACGGCTTTGTCGATACCGCGCTTCAGATCCATTGGGTTCATACCGGCTGCAACGGCTTTTAAGCCTTCAACGACAATGGCTTGAGCCAGTACAGTTGCAGTAGTAGTACCATCACCGGCGGCATCGTTGGCTTTAGAAGCAACTTCTTTCACCATTTGCGCGCCCATGTTTTCGAATTTATCTTCTAACTCGATTTCTTTGGCAACAGAAACACCGTCTTTAGTGATCAGTGGTGAGCCGAAGCTCTTGTCTAATACCACGTTACGGCCTTTAGGGCCTAAGGTCACTTTAACTGCGTTTGCGAGAATGTTTACGCCAGCCAGCATTCTTACGCGAGCGTCATTACCAAATACAACTTCTTTAGCTGCCATCTTGATTATCCTTTAAATTTTTAATGATTAATTGGAATGTCGAATTGATGCTGAGGATTAACCCACTACTGCCATCAGGTCAGCTTCCGACAGGATCAAGACTTCTTGACCGTCGATTTTTTCTTTCTTAACGCCGTAACCTTCGTTGAAGATCACCACGTCACCCACTTTGACATCCAGTGGCTTAACTGTGCCATTTTCTAAAATACGGCCATTGCCCACAGCAAGGATTTCACCGCGAGTTGATTTTTCAGCGGCGCTACCGGTCAGTACTATGCCACCCGCTGATGTAGATTCAACTTCTAGACGCTTAACGATTACGCGGTCATGTAATGGACGAATATTCATCTATGAACTCTCCTAATGATTTGATGCCCTACAATCGAGCCTATTTGTGATTAAAAAAACAGACACCTGAGTCTGCTCTTTTGCTGTCTGAGATATGGGGCTGACAGTGTCGAGATCCAAGGGCATTTACAAAAAAAACTTCAATTTTTTGATGTCGGTTTTTTCAAGTCCGCACAATCCTGCTAGAATCTCGCCTCCGCTCGCTAACAAGGCACTATTTTTCCATGAAAGACAGACACGGGCTGCTCACCGCGCCAATTGGTCGTGTACTGCTCAACATGAGCCTCCCCAACTTAATTGGCATTATGACCATTCTAGGTTTCAGCCTCGCTGACACTTTTTTTATCAGCCAATTGGGCACTGAAGCCTTAGCCGCCATCAGTTTTACCTTTCCGGTGACCTTAGTGATCTCTAGCATCGCCATTGGTATTGGCGCTGGAGTCTCGACCAATTTAGGTCGACTTATCGGTTCGGGTAATGCCCACAAGGCCAAAGTGTTCTTGCATGATGCCTTATTGCTCACCTTTGTCTTGATCGCCAGTTTAGCCGCTCTGGGTAGCATTTTTATTACGCCACTGTTTCGCTTACTCGGGGCAAACGATGACAGCTTGCCGCTGATCCACGACTATATGATTTACTGGTATGTCAGCGCACCGCTGCTGGTATTGTTGATGGTAGGCAATCAAGGTTTACGTTCCACTGGCGACACCCGCTCGCCGGCGATGATCATGGCGCTGGCGGCAATCATCAATCTTATCCTCGATCCGTTACTGATTTTTGGTATTGGGCCATTTCCACGTTTAGAAATCCAAGGCGCCGCAATTGCAACCCTGTTCGCTTGGTTGATTGCCTTATCTTTGTCGGGATATTTGTTGATTGTCAGGCGCAAAATGCTCGAATGGGTCGCCTTTGACATAGACAGAATGCGCGCGAACTGGAGCAAACTAGCCCATATAGCACAACCCGCCGCCTTGATGAATTTAATCAATCCACTAGCCAATGCCATTATTATGGCCATGTTGGCGCATATCGATCACAGCGCAGTGGCAGCCTTTGGTGCCGGTACTCGATTAGAGTCAGTGCTATTAATCGTAGTGATGGCACTGTCGTCGAGTTTAATGCCCTTTATTGCGCAAAATTTAGGGGCAGGACAGCCACACAGAGCGAAAGAAGCCCTGCTATTATCGATAAAATTTATCTTTATTTTCCAAACCTTACTCTATATCCCACTGATCTTTTTAGCCGAGCCTATCGCGCATTTATTCAGTACCGATCCGCAGGTTATCGAGTGGCTGAGTTTTTATATCTTAGTGCTGCCCTGTGCCTACGGACCTTTGGGTATAGTGATTATTGTCGCGACCTCCCTCAATGCCTACCACAGGCCTATGAGTTCATTAGTCATCAATCTGTGCCGCTTAGTACTGCTCATGCTGCCGCTAGCAGCCTTGGGATCGTATATAGGTGACGTTAAAGGCCTGCTGCTCGCGCTACCTGTGACCAATATTTTGATGGGAATTGCCTGTTACTGGCTGGCGCAGCGGATCTGTGAGCCCACAAAGATCACGACCGCAAACGCCATTAGCGAGGGGTAAACTAGCTTGATTTTTTAACGGGAAAGCGCAACACGTCGTCTGAAAACGCTCCCGTAGAGGCTTTGCAGGATCGACGTGGGCCTTGCTCGCTCATGTTGATCGGCACGCCATTTGGCACTAACTCTTGCATGATATAGTCGATAAAGCGTCGACAGGCTAAACTTACGTAACGTCTTGATGGATAAGCTAAGAAACACTCGCCTTGGTGGGGCTGGATTTCAGGTAACAAAGTCACTAACTCACCGCTTTGTACATATTCATCCACGACTTCAGCAGGCGCATACACTATGCCGCGTCCTTGCAATCCAAACTCAACCGCCACTTCAATACTGTTGGAGCAGAAATTACCTCTGACTCTCACCTCTTGTTCTGAACCGATAAATAACTCATTAAAGATTTTGCCGTTGGATAAACGGAACATAGACACATTATGTGCTTCAATCTCTTTCGGTGTTTTAGGTGTACCGTGTGCCGCTAAATATTGCGGACTCGCGTAAAAACGTAAGTCAGTAGTAAAAATCGGCCGCACCACTAAATCTAAGGTATCCAACGCAGGCTCGACCACAAAGGCCACATCGAGATTATGTTTCACCATATCAACGGATTCTGAACTGCTGATGACTTCTAAGGTGAGTTTAGGATGCATATCCATAAAGCGGAAAATGGCTTGCATCAAGATTTTCATGCTGTGGATGGGGAACATTTGAATACGCAAATGCCCGCTGATCTCAGCATCGTCATTGGTCATTTCGAATAGGGTTTCGTCGAGCTGAGCCAAAATATTCTGCGAGCGCTGGTAAAAATGGCTGCCCGCAGAAGTGAGCGTCATAGAGCGGCTCTGACGGTGGAACAATTTAATGTTCAGCTCATCTTCCAAGGCTTGCAAACGCCGACTCACAGTCGATTTAGGTAAGTTAAGTAAATCCGCCGCTTCAATCAAACTACCGGTTTCAGCAATTCGGTGGAATAACGCTAAGTCCTCTGTCTTCATTTTGACCTTAAGTTCAATCTCATTATGTGGGACTGATAATCCCAAAGTATCCCGTTTATTGCAACTAATTTAGCTGGTATCTTCGCGCCCAGAAATGCTGACAATTTGTTAACTAGGAAATCTCCACCATGAAATCATATCGACTCTTGCCGCTGACAATGCTGCTTCCAGCCCTGATCAGTGGTTGTTCGCCTGCGGAAAGTTCAGTGCAAGTGGCAACAATTCGTCCGGTTAAACTGTTTGAAGTACTCAATGTAGAAGACGGAGATTTCAGAACATTTCCAGCCCGCGTTGCCGCCAATAGTCGCGCAGAATTGTCGTTCCGCATTTCAGGACAATTAACAGAATTAGCATTAGTTGAAGGGCAAAGAGTCACTCAAGGTAGCTTGCTCGCAAAACTTGATGACAGGGACGCCCACAATAATTTAATGACCCGTGAGGCGGAGCATGAACTGTTAGCCGCTGACTTTAAACGTAAAGTCGAGCTACTCAATCGCAAGCTGATTTCACAATCTGAGTTTGATAGCACTCAAGCGCAACTCAAATCGGCCACCGCCGCCTTAGCCGCTGCACGCGATCAACTGAGTTACACCCGTTTAACGGCACCTTTTAGCGGTACGGTCGCCAAACGTTTGGTGGATAACCACCAAATAGTGCAAGCAAACCAAGGGGTATTAACATTACAGAACAATAACTTGCTCGATATTAGCATTCAAGTTCCCGAGTCGATGGCGGCGGGTTTGAAGCAATATACCGATCAAGCTCATTTTACAGCTAAGGTGCGTTTTAGTGCCTTCCCCGAGCAAAGTTTCGATGCCAAATTTAAAGAATACTCGACTCAAGTCACGCCGGGCACCCAAGCCTATGAAGTGGTATTTTCGTTACCTCAACCTCAAGATATTCAGTTACTTCCAGGAATGAGTGCCGAGTTGACCTTAGCCTTAGTCAAAGATCCTAGTGCCCTTTCGTCAACGGTAGTGCCAGTGACCGCTATCGATAAGCGCGACCAAGATGGCCAAGTGCAAGTGTGGATTTATCAAGCGCAATCGGGTGAAGTAAAACCGACGATGGTGACGCTAGGACGCGTGAGTAATCAAGGTGTTGAGATTTTAACGGGCGTCAACAAGGGCGATCTCATCGTCAGCGCTGGAGTGTCTCAATTATCCGATGGCATGAAAGTCAAACCACTACGCTGGCAGCGTGGGGTGTAATTGATGAACATTGCAGAGTATTCGATACGCCACAAAGTCATCAGTTGGATGTTTGTGTTGCTACTACTCGTGGGTGGTAGCGTCAGTTTTACCGGTTTGGGGCAACTAGAATTCCCCGAATTTACCATTAAAGAAGCTTTAGTGATCACGGCTTATCCCGGTGCATCGCCTGAGCAAGTTGAAGAAGAAGTGACATTACCGCTCGAAGATGCCCTGCAGCAACTCGACGCCATTAAGCATGTGACTTCAATTAATAGTGCGGGTTTGTCACAAATCCAAATCGAGATTAAAGAAAGCTACGATAAAACCAGCCTGCCGCAGGTGTGGGATGAAGTGCGTCGTAAAGTTAATGATGCTGCGGGAAACTTGCCGCCAGGCACAGCAACGCCACAGGTGATGGACGACTTTGGCGATGTGTATGGCATTTTATTTAACCTTTCGGGACCTGATTACAGCAACCGCGAGTTGAGCAATTACGCCGACTATCTGCGCCGCGAGCTAGTGCTAGTACCTGGAGTAAAAAAGGTTTCTGTTGCTGGCAACGTCACTGAGCAAGTCGTGATTGAATTCTCCCAGCAAAAGCTATCGGCACTAGGGTTAGATCAGAGCTATATCTATGGTTTAGTGAACAATCAAAACGTCGTCTCTAACGCGGGCAGCTTAGTGATTGGCGATAACCGTATCCGCATTCATCCCACGGGCGAATTTAGCAATGTGCAGGATCTCGCGCGTTTGATCGTCAGCCCTCCGGGTAGCTCTGAGCTGATTTACCTTGGCGACATTGCCAATATTGAAAGGGATTATGACGAAACCCCTAACGTGCTTTATCACAATAAAGGTGAAGCAGCATTATCGCTGGGGATTTCTTTCTCTAGCGGTGTGAATGTAGTCGAAATCGGGCAAAAGGTCAGTGACCGTTTAGCCGAGCTTGAATCACAACGCCCAATCGGCATGAATTTAGCGACGGTTTATAATCAAAGCCAGGCGGTAGATGAGACAGTTAACGGCTTCTTAATCAACCTAATGGAATCCATTGCCATAGTGATCGCCGTGCTTCTGCTGTTTATGGGATTGCGCTCAGGCCTGTTGATGGGCCTGATCTTACTGCTGACGATTCTAGGCACTTTTATCGTGATGAAAGTGCTCGGGATTGATCTACAGCTCATCTCCCTCGGCGCACTCATTATTGCCCTTGGTATGTTGGTCGATAACGCCATTGTCGTTACTGAAGGCATTTTAATTGGTATCCGTCGCGGTAAGACCCGTTTAGAAGCGGCCAAACAGATAGTGTCCCAAACCCAGTGGCCGCTATTGGGCGCGACTGTGATTGCCATTATTGCCTTTGCCCCCATTGGCTTATCGCAAAATGCCGCCGGTGAGTTCTGCCGTTCTTTATTCCAAGTGTTGATGATTTCACTGTTTATCAGCTGGATCACGGCCATCACACTCACGCCGTTTTTCTGTCATCTGTTATTTAAAGATGCGCCGAGCGATGAAGAAGCCCAAGACCCCTACAAGGGCTGGTTCTTCAGCTTATATCGCACAAGCTTAATTGTGGCACTGCGCTTTAGGCTGGTGAGCGTACTGCTGGTTATCGCTATGCTTTTCAGCGCAGTAGTGGGCTTTGGTCATATCAAGAATGTGTTTTTTCCTGCTTCTAACACGCCGATTTTCTTTGTGGATATCTGGATGCCAGAGGGGACTGACATCAAGGCGACCGAGCGTTTTACCGCTGATATCGAAAAGTTAATGCTTGCGCTGGACGAGCAAAAAGACGTTGGGCTAAAACACTTAACAACCGTTATTGGCCAAGGTTCGCAGCGCTTCGTACTGCCCTATCAGCCAGAAAAAGGCTATCCCGCCTTTGCGCAGTTGATAGTAGAAATGCATGATCTCGCCGCCGTTAAAGCCTATATGCCAGAATTAGAAACCTTGTTAAATCAACGTTTCCCACAGGCACAATATCGTTTAAAAAACATGGAGAACGGCCCTTCGCCCGCCGCCAAAATTGAGGCTCGCTTTTACGGTGATAACCCAGAAGTGCTGCGCGCTTTAGGTGCCCAAGCCGAGGCCATTTTCCACGCCGAACCGAGCATGGATGGCATACGTCACAACTGGCGTAATCAAGTGCCGTTGATCCGTCCGCAACTGGAAAATGCCCAAGCGCGCGAAACAGGGATCAGTAAGCAAGACCTCGACAATGCCCTATTGGTTAACTTTAGCGGTAAGCAAATAGGTTTATACCGAGAAACCAGCCACTTGTTGCCCATCGTTGCCAGAGCGCCCGCCGAAGAACGTTTGCAGGCCGACAGCCTATGGAAGCTGCAAATTTGGAGCAGCGAACACAATACCTTTGTGCCCGCCACCCAAGTAGTCAGTAGCTTCAACACTGAGTGGGAAAATCCGCTGGTGATGCGCCGCGATCGCATGCGCATGCTCGCAGTAATGGCCGATCCTAAGCTTGGTAGCAATGAAACCGCCGATTCTGTACTGCGCAAAATCAAAGACCAAGTCGAAGCGATCAGCTTGCCCGCGGGTTACCGCTTGGAATGGGGCGGTGAATTTGAAACCGCAGGTGAAGCACAAGCGTCGGTATTTAGCTCAATTCCCTTAGGTTATCTGGCGATGTTTTTGATTACCGTATTCTTGTTCAACTCAGTGCGTCAGCCCTTAGTGATCTGGTTTACTGTGCCACTGGCATTGATTGGGGTTTCAGCGGGACTCTTGTTGTTCGATGCGCCCTTCAGCTTTATGGCACTACTCGGATTACTGAGTTTGTCGGGCATGGTGATTAAAAACGGTATTGTCTTGGTCGATCAGATCAACCTCGAGCTCAGTGAAGGTAAACCAGCCTATTTTGCCTTAATCGACTCCTGTGTCAGCCGTGTTCGTCCAGTGATGATGGCCGCGATAACCACTATGCTCGGGATGATACCGCTGATCCCCGACGCGTTTTTCGGTTCTATGGCGATTACAATTATTTTCGGTCTAGGCTTCGCTTCTCTGCTGACGCTCATCGTACTGCCAGTGATGTACAGCCTAGTATTCAATATCAAAGCGACGGCAACAGGAGGTCAATCACCCAGCTAACCTGCTCCGCATTTTATCCAAAAACGCTTCCCGGCGCGGCCGGTCAGTCATTCGTGGCTGGCTGGCCATTTCATTTTTGATCTATTACGGTTTGAGGGACAATTTAAACAAGCACATCCATTAGATAAACAAGTTTGGCAAACTGAGATTGGTCTTTAATTACGATAACTAATATGACTGATAAATAAATATATTAATTAAAAAACATGAACTATCAGTTCCATATTTTCACCGCTAATACGGGACAATTACCTGTTACACACATTTACACGAGTAAATAGCAGCGGTATATTTAGTGCTGATTATTCATTTACAATGCCATCTGAAATACCACTACCTATAACTAACAACATAAACAATGTTATTGCTTTGTTAGCATAATAATTTATGTTTGAGAAACATCATGAAATTACGCTTTGATAGCGTCCAGACAATGAGTAAACAGACAATATTACTCGCAGTTATTAGCACTTTACTAATACTCACTACAATCCCGTTTATCTGTAGGTCATTCTGGCTCGCACTTGTATTATTATGGTATGTTTTTTGTAGCTTTTAATTCTAAAGTCAATTAGAAAGCTGTCGAATCAAAAACTTTATTGCTTCAAATAGAAAATTTTCAGTCATTTATACATAACATCAGCCTTACTACAAAACATTGCTTTTAATAGAGATTAGCTAAAAAAGAGTTTTCGATGAAATATGCAAAGAAAATTTTATTTGTGACTATTAGAGCACATCTAATTTATACGGTAATATTTTTACCGAGTACTTTCGCAGAAAATATCAATTATAGTCATTATGGGCCACTTCGTGTGCATGCCCAATCACCTACACATGCGGGTAGCTTAACGCCTCTACTTCGTTCAGGATTTGCACTGCCTGAAGGGAAAAAAGAGATATACGGATCTGCAACAGTAGCAAGTGTATGGGCTGAAACTGACGATTACTATGCTGACTATTATCATAATTCTCTTAATGGTGGAATAAAGTGGCAACTCACTGAAAAATTGATGTTTGATACTAATTATAAGTGGAGTTTTAGTGGGGATAACCATCTTGACTCGGTCACTATCTGGTTTCATGATGCATTTGGTGTGGGTCAAAATGGCCGCGACAATACAATCAAAGACAAAAACCAAATATTTTCAAAGAATGGTATAAATCAACCTGATCTTTCTGGCGATACGCTAACGAATGCCCTAAATTTCTATTTAGAATATCAATTGCTTAGTGAGGATAATTATGGTCTATCAATTGGTGGCAGCTTATATTACAACCATGTTAATTCTGGCCCATTTGTAGATAACCGTTTTGAACAAGCATTACAGCTGAATTATAGCTATACATCTGGAATGCATCATTTTTACTCCACAACAGGTATAAGTTTTAGACAAAATGATGAAAGTCTATCTGGAATAGACTATAAAGACCATGCTGTAATGTTATCTTTAGGTTATGAGTATTTAATGGGACGCCATGGTTGGCTTATTGAATTACATCACTATGAAGGTTTACTCAAAACAGATAATGACTTTTCAAAACCTTCTCACGAAGTATTTCTAGGCTATAGGTATTATCTGAATAACAGTGCAATTGAATTCACTATCGTCGAAAACCTACTCAACATGGACAACAGCACTGATATTGCTTTTTCTCTTGGATACAGAGTCATGATTTAATAATACCTAACTTTATCGCGTGGATGCGAAAAAAAAGCTTTTCTCTAATATCATGTTAACTCTTATACCTGAGTGGGCGGGTAATTAGTATTGGAGTTTTTTAAGAGTGAAATGGCTATTACGGTGGAGGTGAACCAGCGGCACAGGTCAGATTGATTCAGTGGGCCACTGGTATCTAAGGGATATTAGGGGCGAATAAACGCGATAATCAAATGAGTTAATCCAATAAAAAACTAACGCAAAAAGCGACTAAGACAATACGAGACTCATACTAAGACTAAGACTAAGGCTTAGGATCTTTATCCTGTTCTTTGTCCTGCGCTTTATCAGAGAGTTGATGGCTAGCGGGTTTGATATCACTTGGATCGACTTTATGTTCAAAGTCTCCCTCAAACACATTACCGTCCTTTTTCACACTATCATCAAATGGTGCTTGGCCAAATGGGTCCTGTGGCTTAGGCCCAAAGGGACCTTGGCCTGCTTGAAAGCCACCGTGCATTGTGCCCTGTAAACCGGCAACAACCCGTAACTGCATACGTTTGAACAGCAAGGCAGCAATGGGACGACGGGTTAATGGCGTCAAGAATAATAGGCCAATGGCATCGGTTACAAAACCGGGGATCACGAGCAAGATGCCCGCCATAGCTAACATCATACCTTCAACGATTTCTTGCCCCGGTGCTTCACCACGGGCGAGTTTTTGTTGTACTTGCATTAAGGTGTTTAAGCCTTGGCTGCGAACCAGAGAGACCCCGAGCACGGCGGTAAACAGCACTAAACCTATGGTAGTCCAAGTGCCAAGCACTTCACCCACACGGATCAGCACCGACAGCTCTATTACTGGGATCAGCACAAAGAGTAAAAATATAATGAAAAACATACCGACCTCAGGTTTATCTGACTATCTCTGTAAACTAAATGGGGGTTATCCGGTCTTAATTCAAGTCAGGATAACCATTAGGACCAAGTAAGGGAGCAAAACACTGATATTTAGCTCACCCTTTTGTTAACCCGCTAATGTATGAGACCATTAAAACACGTAAAGTAGCCTAACGAAGTTGGCTTAAGCGAACTTTAAGATTCTTAAGAGACGATACCTAACACTATGCAGCATCAGTATTTAGTGGTTAGCACTACCTGCCCCGATGAAGTACAAGCCAATACTTTGGCCCGAGCTTTAATTGAGTCGCGTATTGCCGCTTGTGTTCAGATTTCCGCCCCGATACGTTCAATTTATGCTTGGGAAGGAAAAATCTGTGAAGAGCAAGAATTTAGCTTACAGATTAAATGTTTACAAAGTCGATATACAGAGTTAGAACAACTTGTGCTTAGGCTTCACCCTTATCAAGTACCCGAAATTATTGCCGTGCCTGTGACCCACGGGCTACCAGCCTACTTAGATTGGATAAAAGACAACACTCAGCCATGAAAAAACTACTCAGCCTTATTTTCACTTCTTTATTGCTTCTTGCGCCCTTAGCTCATAGTGAAGGGGTTTTCGGTAACAAATTCGACTTCATGAAGGGTGAGCCTGAATTGATGCCTGTCGATCAAGCATTTGTCTTCGATTCCAAGCAAGAAGGTAATCAGGTCAAACTCAATTGGGTGATTGCCGACGGTTACTATATGTACCGCGACAAGCTTAAATTTAGCGTCAATGGTGCCGAGTTAGGCACGGTCGCTCTACCAAAGGGAAAGCCCCATGAAGATGAGTATTTTGGTAAGCAAGAAGTCTATTATACCTATGTCGATATTCCCGTTGGTTTAAAACAGGCCGATGAAAATGCCACGCTCACAGTGACCTTTATGGGTTGTGCCGAAGGTAAATTGTGTTATCCACCGACCAAGCATGAAGTCGTTTTAAAGGCGATTGCAGCCAACGATGGATTAATTGCAGGCGCCGAATCAACCACGACGACTGAGCAAACCAGCACTGAGCCAAGCACTGCCGATAAAACCAATACGCAACCCATTACTCAGCAAGATACCCTGAGCCAAATGCTGTCGAACGACAGCTTAATTTGGACTTTAGTGATCTTCTTTGGTCTAGGTGTCGGTCTGGCATTAACGCCCTGCGTATTCCCTATGTATCCGATTTTGTCGGGTATTATTGTCGGCCAAGGGCAAAAGCTCTCAACCGCAAAAGCCTTTACCTTGTCCATGGCTTACGTCCAAGGCATGGCAATCACTTACTCTATCTTAGGGTTAGTGGTCGCATCGGCGGGACTAAAATACCAAGCGGCATTACAACATCCTGCCGTATTAGTCGTACTCGCGATTTTGTTCTTTGTGCTCAGCTTATCTATGTTTGGCCTATACGATTTGAAACTGCCATCGAGCTGGCAGGAGAAGATGAACTCAGTCTCGAATAATCAAAAAGGCGGCAACTTAGTTGGCGTGTTCTTGATGGGCGTGATTTCTGGCCTTGTCGCATCACCTTGTACTACCGCGCCGCTGTCGGGTGCACTCGTTTATGTGGCCCAAACCGGCGACCTACTCCAAGGTTTCTTAGCCCTGTATGTACTCAGTATGGGTATGGGATTACCTCTACTGATTATCGGCACCTCAGGCGGTAAATTATTACCGAGAGCCGGCGCTTGGATGGACATCATCAAGACTATCTTCGGCTTCCTGCTGATCGCTGTATCTATCGTGATGCTTGGCCGTATTTGGACAGGAGTAGTATCCGATGTGCTTTGGTCACTGTGGGGCGTAAGCTTCACCGGCTACTTGATGCATCAGAACAAACTCAGTGAATTTAACTGGAAACAAACTGTACGTTCAGTCCTATTAACGCTGGCGCTACTGGCGAGCTTCTCCTACGGATTCCAAGCTGTGATGGGACACTTTGGTTTTAATAACAATTCCGTAGGCACTGCGGCGACGACCGAAGAAGTCCATGGCTTTAAACGGATTAAATCGATTGAAGATCTTGAGCAAGAAATTGCAGCCGCTACCGCCCAAGGTAAGCCTGTGATGCTCGATCTGTACGCCGATTGGTGTGTTGCCTGTAAAGAGTTCGAAGCCATCACCTTTAAAGATGCCAACGTGTTAGCCCGCATGAATAAAATCGTGCTGCTACAAGCGGATGTGACTAAAAGTGACAAGGTCGATGTGGCCTTACTCGAAAAATACAATGTGCTCGGTTTGCCTACGCTGTTGATGTTTAATGAACAAGGTGAGCAAAGGGAAGATTTACGCGTGACTGGTTTTATGGGCCCCAAAGATTTTGCCACCCATTTAGATCATCTCGTGAAATAGTAACGATTTAGGCTTAGACCAGCGGAGTGATTTAGTTCACGCGAGTTTTAACAGCCAAGTGTATTTACCGCAACACCAATAAAAAGCGGACTTTTTTCATTAAAAGTCCGCTTTTTTATCCAAGTGTCATAGATTTCTTATACAATCACTTACAATTTTAGACTTTTTAGATTGGAGCATCATGGAACCAGGCATCCTCATTATTACACTCATCTGCGGCATGCTCGTCAGCCGTATAGGACTCCCTCCGCTCATCGGCTACTTAGTGGCAGGCTTTGTACTGTTCATCTTAGGAATAGATAAAGAAAGCCTGCCATTACTGCAAGAACTCGCCAGCCTAGGCGTCACTTTACTGTTGTTCGCCATAGGGTTAAAACTCGATATTCGTAGCCTGTTCAAGGCCGAAGTATGGGCGGGTTCGAGTGTGCACTTAGTGCTCTCGATCGTGATTTTTGTGCCGATTCTGAAACTCTTCGGCTTACTGGGCTTAAGCCAACTCACGAGTCTGAACCTAGAACAACTGACGTTAATTGCCTTCGCATTAAGCTTCTCCAGCACCGTATTTGTGGTCAAAGTGTTAGAAGATAAAGGCGACGTGCAATCCCTCTACGGCCGGGTCGCTATTGGTATCTTGATTATGCAGGATATCTTCGCCGTACTGTTTTTAACCATTTCTAAAGGCGATGTACCTTCGGTATGGGCCTTTGCATTACTCTTACTGCCACTGGCTAAACCGCTCATCTATAAAGCGTTCGACCGTGTCGGCCACGGTGAACTCTTAGTCCTTTTCGGCCTAGTTATGGCACTCGTGGTTGGCGCTTGGTTATTTGAATCTGTTGGTTTAAAACCCGATCTCGGCGCACTGATTATCGGTATCTTGTTGGCGGGCCACAAAAAGTCCTCCGAGCTGGCAAAATCCCTGTTCTATTTTAAAGAACTCTTCCTCGTTGCCTTCTTCTTAACCATAGGACTCAATGGCTTACCTACGGTATCGGATATCGTCCTCGCGGCGCTATTGGTGTTGTTAGTGCCACTCAAAATTCTGCTGTTTGTTTACATTCTTACCCGCTTTAAGCTGCGTTCGCGTACTTCTATGTTGGGCTCATTTAACCTAGGTAACTTCAGTGAATTCGGTTTGATCGTCGCCGCAGTAGCCACCTATAAAGGTTGGTTACCTCCTGAGTGGCTAGTGATCATCGCCGTGGCATTAAGCTTTAGTTTTTTACTCGCCGCGCCACTTAACGCCACCGTCGGTAATATCTACCAGCGATTCCAGCAGCGTTTAATCAAGCTAGAAAAACGCCCGTTACACCCAGAAGATAGACCCATCGCCATTGGCAATCCACGCTTTTTAATCTTAGGCATGGGCCGTATTGGTAGCGGTGCCTATGATGAACTCAGGGAACAATTTGATGGGGAAATTCTCGGTATTGAACACAAGCAAGACTTAGTCGACTTACATAAAACAAAGGGTCGCAATGTAGTGCAAGGTGACGCATCAGATACCGACTTTTGGGAAAAACTCGACAGAGCACCTAATCTTGAACTGGTACTGCTAGCCATGCCGCACCACGCGGGAAATATGTTTGCAGTTGAGCAACTCAAAAAACTGAATTATCAAGGCAAAATCAGTGCAATTGTGCAGTACAGTGATGATGCCGCGGCGCTTCGAGAATCGGGGGTACACAGTGTGTACAACCTGTACGAAGCCGCAGGTGCCGGTTTTGTGGATCATGTGATTTACGAGCTATTGCAAAACTCGGAGAAAAACACAGTTCAAGCGGAAGATACTGTACAAGTGCCTGATCCTAAACTTAATGCGGAGCCACGTAGTTAAGTGCCTGCTAATGCTGCATTAAATTAAAATCACGCCATAACAGGTCGCACAAACGAGCAGTAACATCCTCTGCTAGTTTGTGCGGCATCCAACTAAATGCTGACTAATCTTTACAAATCAATTAACTAGATAAAACACTCAATACGCTATTTTGCCTCCTCATCCCAGTATCAATTTACTCATTGCAGCCTATTGCCATTTCAGCAAAAAATCTCAGTTACATCACTGACTCAGTCGTGATATAAATCGATGACGGTAACGAAATTAGCTCAGCTTTTTTGGAATTTTTTACAGCATGTCAAACCCTGCGCAACGCGCCACTAAGTTATTTGTCCAAACCTTTGGCACTAAAGCCGATGATTTATATCAAGCCCCAGGGCGCGTCAATCTGATCGGTGAATACACGGATTACAACGACGGTTTTGTACTCCCGGCAGCCATTAATTTTCATACAGTGATTGCAGTAAAACGCCGTGACGATACTAAGTTTCGAGCCGTCGCCGATGCGTTTCCCGGACAAATTAAAGAGTGGGTTTTCGGCCAAGAAAACGACATGGACCCGCAAGATGGCTGGGTGAATTACCTCAAAGGTTTTACTGCAGCTATGGCGCAAACTGGCTTATTAGCCAAGGGCTTAGACTTAGCCATTGTGGGCGATGTGCCACTTGCTGCAGGTCTTTCATCTTCGGGCGCACTCGTTGTCGCCTTCGGTACAGCCATTAGTGATACCAGCCAACTGCATTTATCCCCAATGGCAGTGGCGCAACTCGCACAGCGCGGCGAACACAGGTATGTTGAGTCGGCCTGTGGCATCATGGATCAAATGTGCAGCGCCATGGGTGAGCAAGACCATGCACTCCTGATTGACTGCTTAGATCTCGATAGCGAAGCCATTCCCATTCCAGAAAACCTAAGCCTTATTATCATAGATGCCCATATCGAGAAACAACGCTTAGCCGCGACCAATGAGCAACGTCGCACTGAGTGTGCACAAGCGGCAGAGTACTTTGGCTTAGATGCACTGCGTCACCTCGATTTACGCCAGCTAGAAAGTGCAAAGGCCGATTTAGATGAAGTGCTATACCGCCGAGCGAAACACGTCGTCACTGAGAACCAAAGAACTCAAAATGCTGCCCGCGCCCTAGAGCAAAATAACATCCAAAAATTCAGTCATTTAATGGCAGAATCCCATGCTTCTCTGCGTGATGATTTTGAAGTCACACTGCCCGAATTTGATACTTTAGTTGAAATTGTTAGCCAAGTGATCGGCGAACGTGGTGGCATCCGCATGACCGACGGCTGCGTGGTCGCCTTAGTCGACCATGAACTGACGGACGCTGTTGTTGCCGCCGTTGAACATGAATTCTTCGAAAAAACCGCCATCGATGCCACAGTGTATTTATGTTCCGCCAGCGCTGGCGCGGGTCGCATCGATAACTAGCCAGAACAAGCAATTGGCTAGAACAAGCACTTAGCCGCACTTAAATCAAAGACAACCAAATTGAGTGACTACGCCGTCGATAGCATACGAATTCATCGCTGAACTTTATGCTGTTGATGGCAAATAATAGGGTTAACATACTCATTTAACACAATAAGCAGTGAGCATATTCAACACAGAGGGAAGCTAAATGGTACGTTTCAGTGTTTTGGATCCTTGGACCGATCCCCGCGGCGGTGAAATCGAACGGGTTCGGATCGACAATGGCATACTCGCATTAGAAGTCATCAGCTTAGGCGGTATTATCCGCGCTCTGTGGACTCCTGATAAACACGGCGAACGTGCCAATATCGTCTTAGGTTGTGATAGCGCCGAAGATTACTTGACCCAATCGGCTCATTTAGGTGCCATTGCAGGCCGCTTTGCAAATCGCATCGCTAACGGCAAAATGCACTATCAAGGTCATGATTATCAATTAGATGTAAACCAAGCGACTAACTGTTTGCACGGCGGCCGTGAGGGTTTTAATCGTAAAAACTGGCAACTAGGTCAACTCCCCGATGGTGTGCGTTTGACCTTAATGAGCCCAGATGGCGACATGGGTTTCCCCGGTAATTGCACAGTTCAGCTGGATTACCGCCTCGCAGGCAATAATTTGTACGTAGAAATCTTAGCCTCCGTCGATAAAGCCTGTCCCGTAAGCCTCACCCAACACAGTTATTTCAACCTCGATGGCACAGAGACCAATCATAAGCATCTGATGCAAATCGATGCCAAGCGCTATCTGACCATGAACGATGTCAGTGTTCCCACTGGGATTGCCGATACAACTGGGTCGATTTTCGATTTAAGTCAACCAATACGCTTAGGTGATAAGCTGCATGCCGCTGAACTCGCAAGCACTCGCGGTTATGATCACTGTTATATGATGAATAATCCCGATGGCTCACTCGCCCGTTTTGGCTGTTTAAGCAGTCCCATCAGCGGTCGCGCTATGACGGTTTATACTAATCAACCGAGTGTGCAGCTGTACTGTGCTAATTTTTTAAATGGCACTGTAGGTCGCAATCAACAGGTATTAAATCAACATCATGCTGTGTGTTTAGAGCCGCAAATGCTGCCAGACTCACCGAACCAAGGCGAGCGCTTTGGTGATAACGTTTGGTTAATGCCAGGCAAGGTTTATCACCACATCAGTCGTTATCAGTTCGATGCCGATGCGTAGCCATTCGCAATAAAAATTGAGAAAACGAGGAAAGCGCGGTTTAGCAGAAGGGAATAAATAAAGCGATAAGGAATAAAATAAACACTACTTTATTCCTTACACTCACAGTGTTAGCCCTTAGGCCGACACTGTGTTAATCATCAAAATCATCGCCCCAATCATCGTCAAAATCCACGCCAACGGCATCAGATTCGACTTCTGGTTCAACTTCAGGCTTCGCCTTACGTACAGGCGCACTTTCCTTCACGTTGTTCAAGTCAATGCGAGCTTGATGTTTACTCATAAATTGAGATCTTGCCGCCTTCCATGCACCACCAAACTTAGCCTCAGCAGCTTTTAACGCAGCCTCATCTAAGTCGTATAGGTTCACTTTGACTATATCTTCCACATACTCAATGATCGCATCGCGATCGGTATTGTATAGGTAGATACGTCCTGGGGAGGCATCGGGCAGCTGGTTGTCATGGACGACAATCGCGTTGCCTTTCGATGTTCTCAGCTCACCATACCAAACCTGTTTCTTTGCTGTGTTATACATATATGCTAATACCCTTAAATCAACACATACACCATGAGTTTTTTAGCCTGAATAAGCGAAGCATCGCTTGCTTTGATCCACGAATAGCGCCTGAAAGTCTCTGACGTTTTCAACTGGGTATTTTTACAGAATATTTCCGATAATCAATGCCTCATACCATGAAATTTTCACTAATTACGAATTAATTTCTGCCAAAGTACCCAAAAAGTTTAATCATTAACGACTTTAGTCTAAAAAATCGACGCGGCAAGTTTTATTCCCAAGAAAAAGCAATCATATCTATGGTGTTTGATGAGTCATCAACGTTAACAATTCGAGGTTGCTGTAAAGTTAACCATCAAGGTTATCCATGAGGATTTAATGACAGCGCTACAAACTCATATTTACCGAACAATGACTAAGCCACTATGATGTCAGAATGTCTTCTAGATTGACTCGAATAGCAGCGACTTAAAGCAAATATGTCGCTGCAAAATCCAGTATGCCTAGCTCAAATGACAGTCAGTATTACTTTGCCCCTGTGCTCACCCGACTCCATCAAAGCATGGGCTTTAGCGGCCTGTGCTAATGGAAAGGTTGCAAAAATATTGGGGACAATTTTATGGGCGTTTAACAACGGCCAAACTTTCTCCAATAATTCAGCAGCAATGGCGGCTTTGGCCTCCACGCTCTGCGGTCTTAGGGTCGACCCTGTCCACATGATACGTTTTGCCATCAGGCGGAAAATCTCGACCTCGGCCTTAGGCCCCCGTTGCATAGCTACCGACACCATACGCCCGTCCATCGCTAAGGCTTGTAAGTCGAGATTGATAAAATCACCACCCGCGATATCAAATACCACGTTTACGCCCTTATCTTGAGTGAGTGCCATCACAGGTTCAACAAAGTTTTGAGTACGATAGTTGATGACTTCAGCGGCGCCAAGGCTCAAGCAATAATCGCGTTTCTCATCCTGTCCCGTAGTCGCTATTACTTTTGAACCCAGTGCACTGGCCAACTGAATAGCCGTACTACCAATGCCACCTGAGCCACCGTGGATCAGTACCGTCTCGCCCGCTTTGAGTCCCGCACGCATAAACAGGTTACCCCATACGGTGAAGAAGGTTTCTGGCAGCGCAGCCGCCTGCACATAACTAAAGCCCGTCGGGATCGGCAAACAATGGGCCGCATAGGTCAGTGCATACTCGCCATAACCACCGCCCGGCACTAAGGCGCATACCTTATCGCCAACTTGCCATTGGCTCACGCCGTCACCGAGGACACAAATATCCCCAGCAACCTCAAGACCAATAATCGGTGATGCACCCGGTGGCGGTGGATACGCGCCCACCCTTTGTTTAACATCGGGGCCATTCACTCCTGCTGCATGTACGCGGATCAACACTTGCCCCGCCGCAGGGACAGGCAAAGGCGAGCGCGATAGCCGCATCACCTCGGGCGCCCCAGGTTGCTCAACATGAATATGAGTGTACTCGCTTGGTAAAGCTGACATAAAAGCTCCTGTGAGAATGGCACCAACCTAATAGCAGATTGCTATGCTTAAACGGTTCGTTTGCTAAACCTTAATGCGGCTAAGCTAGCGCAATTTCAAGCCAAATAGCCACAGTTATTCCATTCTATATGCCATCGCACTAAATCAAGCGGCTGACGTTAACCATTTGAACTGAAAGCTGAACCTAAGCTGAACAGAAAAGATGTATCAAAAAAATATTATGACAAATACTAGATATATTAAAAACTTACAGCCATTATTCTGATGCATTATTTGCTGGCTGCGATGTTTGTCGCGCTATTGTTATCACGCAAATAATCCAATGAGGTTTGATGCAAGTCTGTGTTAAATACATCAAATAACGCCCAAGGAAGATCTGCTTTGCAGACTAGATAACTACGGATACACAATGAAAAACACACTACTCTTCGCAGCAATTAGCTTAGCGATTGCAACTCCCGTTCTTGCCCATAACACTCATGCAAGCCCCCCATTAGGCAACAACACACCAAACAGTTCACCAGCTCAACCCGTCCCGCCACCACCCTCTGCACCGATTAGCTTAATTGAATCACATAGACCACTGCTACGGGAGACGCCATTGATGGCATCCCCCAATGATCCGACGATGACAGAGCAGCCTAAGATTCATTCACGCCAGAAACGTCAGATAGAGGTCTCGGAGCAACCTCCACTTAAGTTGCAGAATCGTAGCGCCGCGATGCAAGTCAGCGACTGCAGTGACTTTGTTGGGAAATCAGGTCAGGCACTAGTCAATGAACTGAGCCAATCTACGCCCGAATGTGTCGGTAAGCTCTATAGTCTCAAAGGCAGTAGCGCGACCGCACTATTTAGCGAGGCCAATGTGATCAGTGTCGCCAACGCCATTGCCACTAAAGCAAAGGACTACACTGGGGTCGATATTCAGCATCTTGAGTCCCATATTTACTTTATCCGCGCGGCCCTTTATGTGCAGTTTTACAGCCCAAATGATGTACCCGCTTACAGCAATGCTGCTAAGGTCAGCTTAAAATCTGCCCTTAATGCGTTATTTGCGAACGCTGCGATTTGGACTGTCTCCGATGCTAATGCTGGCGTGTTGAAAGAAGCCTTAATCCTGATTGACTCAGCCGAGCTCGGCGCCGAGTTTAATCATGTCACTATCAAAGTGCTTACGGACTACGACGCTAACTGGCAAGCCAGTTTCGCCATGAACGCCGCAGCAAACTCAGTGTTTACCACCTTATTCCGCGCCCAGTGGAATGATGAAATGCAGGCGCTGTTCGCGCGTGATCAAGGGATTTTAGATGCGCTGAATAACTTCCAACTCGAACATCGCGACTTATTAGGCACCAATGCAGAGTATCTTTTGGTCAACTCAGTTAAAGAGTTATCTAGGCTGTATTACATTGACGCCATGCGCCCGCGAGTGACCCAGCTGGTCAAAAACATCCTCAGCAGCACCAGCAAAACCGAACCGAGCAAAGTGCTTTGGTACGCGGCGGCTGAAATGGCCGACTATTACGATCGCAGCCATTGTAACGATTACAATATCTGTGGTTTTAAGGCGCAGTTAGAAGCCGATGCCTTACCTTTTAATTGGAAATGCTCCGACAGCCTCAAGATCCGCGCCCAAGATCTCTATCAAGATCAAGCCAAATGGGCCTGTGATGTGCTGACCAGCCAAGAAAGTTATTTCCACAGTAAACTCGAAACGGGCATACAACCCGTGGGGCAGGATAACAACGATGACTTAGAGCTAGTGATCTTCGGCAGTTCGTCTGAGTATAAATCCTTAGCCAACAGTATCTTTGGTATCAGTACCGACAATGGCGGCATGTATTTAGAAGGTTCGCCCGCTGGACTCAAAAATCAGGCACGTTTTATCGCCTATGAAGCCGAATGGCGCACGCCAGATTTCCATGTCTGGAACCTGCAACACGAATACGTACACTACCTCGATGGACGCTATAACCTGTTTGGTGACTTTAGTCGTGGCACTTCAGCCAATACCATTTGGTGGATTGAAGGCCTCGCGGAATACATCTCTTACCGTGACGCAAACCCTGCGGCAATTGCCATGGGCGAAACCGGTGAGTATATGTTATCGACCATCTTCAAAAACAACTATGAATCTGGCCAAGACCGCATCTATCGCTGGGGCTATCTGGCGGTGCGTTTCATGTTTGAACACCACAGGGACGATGTGAGACAGATTCTAGCCTACCTACGCAACGATCAATATGCAGAATATCAAGCCTTTATGGATAATATCGGCACACGTTACGATAACGAATGGCAGGGTTGGCTCGCCAGTGGTTTAAGCACGGCTGACGATGGCATAGTCGATAAGGGCCCGAGTGATGTCGACGCTGAGCCCAGTGGCCGCGAAGGCAACTGGGCAGGACCAGCAGGCACTATCAGTAAGGATTACTCGCCTTGCCAAGTGACTAACGAAGCCTACCGTTACACAGAATCGGCCAGCCTGAAAATTGATGTGCCGATGGAATGTATCGATTCAAAACTCGGCCGCGCCAGTTTCAGCTTCACCAATACCGATCGCACAGCCCAAGAGCTTTGGATCAAGATTGGCGGCGGTTGGGGGGATGCCGACATTTATTTCGATTCTAGAGGCTGGGCAAGCCCTGAGCAAAACCAAGGGGCTGGTATCGGTAATGGTAATTATCAAGTGATTAAGGTGCAGTTAAACCCTGACGAGTATTGGCACTACATTACCTTATCGGGGGACTTTGGTGGTGTCGATATGCAAGTCAGCACCACTGAGCTATTTGCTGATATCGACCCCGATCTGGGGGATGGCGGCGTGGATCCTGAGCCACCAGCCAATTGCGGCGCAGCGACCTTAGATTACGGTAAGCTCACCCTAGGCAAAAATGAGTGCATCAGTGGCGGGCGTAACAGCTTCTACTTCTGGGTTGAGGAAGATAATACCCAGTTCACTGTCACCACTAAGGGCGGCGTTGGGGATGCCAATATTTACTTCAATGCCAGTCAGTGGGCCGATGCAGATAATGCCGATGCAAAGAGCGCTAAAGCAGGAAATCAAGAATCGCTTAGCTTCAGCGCCAATCGTGGCTGGCGTTATATCACGATTGATACTGCCACTGAGTTTAGCGGCGTAACACTGACCTTAAGCACAGGCACGAGTAACACACCCGATCCAGTGCTCATTGCCAACGCCTGCGCGACGCAATCACCTTTAAGTTATGGTGAGCTCAGTGCTGGCAAAGCCATTTGCACCGCCGATGGGCGCAACGATTATTACCTTTGGGTACCAGAGGGAACGAATCAGCTAAGCATCAACTCCGCCCACGGCAGTGGTGATGTTAGCCTGTTTTCGGGGACGACTTGGGCGAATGCTCAACACTTCGATGCAGCCTCTGTAACACCCGCCAATACGCGGGAAAGCATCACAGTCAATGCACCAAACGTGGGGTGGTATTACATCACAGTGCAAAGTGAGCCCCAGAGTGCGGGAGTCGCACTGCAGGTTGATTTACGCTAGTTTGATGACTCACATCGCTTAAGTAAGCAGTTTTAGCCATTACGCATAAATCAAGCATTTGAATAAATAGCAAAATCCCTGCTTCGGCAGGGATTTTTATTGAAGATAAGCTGAATAAGCGACACTGACGTCATAGAGTCTTTAGCGACAATACGTTATTAGCGCATCCCTTCGAGCACTTGCACTCTCTCCTTGGCCCTTGCTGCATAGTCGTTTGAAAACCGCTCTGCCATTTCAATGCTCTGCTGATAAAGCGTTAACGCTGCTTTAGCATCGACCGGTCCACCCTCGCCTTTATCTAACAGGGTTGCTAGCTGGAAGTATGCATTGCCTAAAATGTCCGCCTGCAAACCTTGCTTGGCACCCAGCTTCGTCACTCTTGCTAACCAGTAGCGCGCGTTAATCGCATCCCGATGGGTTTCCGATAACAGGATATTGGCAAGTTCGGCTGCGGCATAGAGATCCCGCTCGGCGGCAATCTGCCAAAATTCCTTACCCGCAGCAAAATTATCCGCCAAATAGTAGTAATCGCTCGCCGCCGCATGGGCCAGTTCAGGCTTAGCCTTCACACTCAGGCGATAATTTTCCAATGCCGTTGTGGCATTAAAGTAAGGGGAGCAAGATAACACTTGATAAAACGCCATCAGACTTCTTGCCTCCGGCAACCCTTGGTCAACTAGCTGATTTAACTGCTGCCATGCTTGCGTTTCACGAACCTTATCCGCACCTGTATTAACCAAGCCACGCTCGATAACCGATAAAGGTAAACGGATTAACTCAAGCTTTGCCGCGTTATCGCCAAAGCTCGCGGCGCGCTCCAGCCAATAGATCTTCTCATCGGCACGCCCCGCGTAACCCGCTTGATCTCGCATCCAATGCAGCGCCTCAATATCGCCAGCTTCAGCGGCTTCACGGTAATATTTCTGTGCCTTAATTTTATCCTTGGGTAAGGCGTGCCCAAGCTCATAGATACGTGCTAACAATCGTTTATCAGCAGCCTTTGAACTCTGAGCTAAGGTATTGATTTGTGATTCAGGTTTACCATAGGCATACAATTCCACATCACCGTTAGCATAAGTATATTGAGTACCATCGGGATAATTCACCTCAACCGTATCAGGCTGATACCAAACATTGACCTCATACTGTTCGGCAATCTGTGGATTAAAATTCACCTTCATCACAGCCTCATCACCGCGACGAACCGCTTGAGTATAAGGACTAGCCCATAGGCTAGAAATTTGCTGCAAACTGCTTTTCAGCCTAGCCTCGAAGGGTTTGTCTTCCTTAGGAGAATGAATAAATACTGGATAGTAAACTGGCGCTAAAGATAAAGGCGTAGTCGCAAGCAACGAATTATCCGCCTCGCTACCCGCATGAATAGGATCGATATTAAGTTCATGAATTAAATAAAAATCATCGTGGGGTGACACTTGAGTCGGCAACGTCGTTTGGCTAGCAACTTGTGCTGCATCCACAACAGAAGTGCGCTGCAACTTAGCAAGGTATTGTTGTTTAAGTGTTTTAGCCCTTTGCCACAACGGATGGTTCGGCAGTATTGTCACATCGAGCATTAAATCCTCAAGCCGCCACTGACAATCGCCGCCACCATTTAAAGCTAAGGGCAGCGAAAACTCACTCGCTTTGCTACCACTGCTAATCACTTGCCGCAGCACTGAGGTTTCTTCGAATGTCGCGCGGTAAGGATTAGCAATATCACCACTGGGAAAACGGATTTCCTTTCGGGTGCAAACAGATGAAACGTAATAACCGACAAGTTCTAATTGCGTATTAGCAGGTAATACACCGACGAACTCGAAACGCGGACTGTCTACAGGTGCAGTCACTTGATCGACGGGCAACTCACTACGAAATAAAGAATCCCAAAAAGAGGCCATGACGGGAGAGGCAAACATCAATCCAGCCGAGCAAACCAAATATAAAAAAGCCCTATGAAAGCAATGTAACAAACTCATAATGCCAGCTCTCCGTCGCTGATGAGGCAAATCCACTCGCACTTAAACACTCGCTTAAATACAACAAAGATCATTAAGTTATCGACAAAAAATTAAGCCAACGCGTTTAGCCGTTGGCTTAAATCATAACGTATTTACAGGCAAGTTGAACCCATGCCTCTCAGCCTAGGGGCGATAAACCCAGCGCATAAAACTCAACTTAAGCACTTCGCAGTCTAGCAAGCACATCCTTGGCCTTCAATTCAGCCATAGCGACATAGGCCACAGGCACTACAAATAACGAGAAGAAAGTGCCCGCTAACAGACCTCCGACTAAGACTAAACCTATGTTAGCTAACCCTAACGAGCCCGGTCCCGATGCCAAGGCTAAAGGAATCGCACTTAAAATCATGGTTAAAGACGTCATTAGAATCGGTCTTAAACGAGATTTGGCACTGCTTCGCGCCGCCTCAATCGCACTCAAACCTTGGTCTTGTTGCTTATTGGCAAACTCCACCAGCAAGATACCGTGTTTAGTCACTAGCCCCACTAAGGTTAATAAACCAATCTGCGAATAGATATTCACACTCTGGCCAAACAAGGCTAAGGTCAATAACGCACCGACAATACACAAGGGCACAGTCAGTAAGATAATTAAGGGATCGACAAAACTTTCGAACTGCGCAGCCAAAATCAAATAGATAAACACCAATGCCAGCAAGAATAGCGACTGAGTGCCCGCCTGCGAATCCATAAGATCCTTTACCACGCCATTGTATTTAAAGCCTTGGGCATCATTAAGCAATGTCGGTAATTGTTCATCTAAGTAGGTTTTGATTTCATCAGTTGAATAGCCGGGCATAATATCTGCCGTCAATTCAGCGCTATCAAGACCCATAAACGTCTTAATGTTAGATTCTGCCGTAGTCTGTTTAATCGACACAAATTGCGATAATGGCAGTGCTTGCCCAGATTCAGAAGTGACATACAGCTTATTCAACACTTTAAAATCACTCAATTTGTCTAAGTTTACTTGCACTTGAATAGGATAAGTAAAACCATCGGTAGCATGTAAGTCCGCCGCCTTCACTGAGCCAAGAAAGGTAGAAAGTGCATTAGTGACATCACCATAACTCACACCTGAGAGGATAATGGCGTTGCGATCGATAGACAGATCGTAGCGTAGTTGGTCCCTAAGCACTGAGTTGCCCACGTTATTCAGGCCAGGATAATCCTCGAGTAATTTTTGCACTTTGGCGGCGGTTTCGCTGAGTTCGTCCTTATTCCGATCTAAGGTCGTCAGCTCTAAACGCAAGTTATTGGCAATATTAAGATTATTCGCTGAGCGAATGCTAAACGACATGTTATAGGCAGAAACGTTTTCCTTTGATGTTGTAATCAAGTCGCTGATCACATCATCTATACCCTCACTGCGCTCACCCCAAGGTTTGAGTAGCACATGGTTCACTGGCTCTCCCTCGATATAGGACAAGTTAGCCCCAACCGCGGGATGCTCGTCCATCACGCCATTAAGCTCAGCATTGTGATTGAGATGATACTGCCGACCGACACCGGTAGGACCATTAGACGCCACATCAATAAAGCCAGAGTCCTCCGCAGGCAAGAGTATTTTGGGTAATTGCCAGTAAGCAATACCCGCAAGACCCACCAAAACCACAGCCGCGCCAAACATCAAGCGCTTGCGGAAAAACCACTTATTCAGCTCATTGATATACAAATGATTTAACTGCTGCAGCGCATTCTCGACTCGGCTAAACCATTTAGGGTGTTGCTCAGTGGTATTGATAAGATAAGCGCTCATCATAGGCGACAAAGTCAACGCCACCACGCCAGAGATCATTACGGCCGCTGCTAAGGTAAAGGAGAATTGCCGAAACAGATCGGCGGTTAAGCCCGACATTAATCCGATCGGCAGATACACGGCGGCGAGCGTTAACGTCATCGCAATGATAGGGAAAATGATCTCCTGACAGCCTTTAATCGCCGCATTGAAAGGCGTTTCACCGTTTTCAATATGGCGATAACAGTTCTCGACCACCACAATGGCATCATCCACCACCAGGCCAATGGCCAAAATAATCGCCAGAATAGTCAACACATTGATACTAAATCCGAGCGCCGACATCACAGCAAACACCCCAATCACGCACACGGGAATGGTAATAATGGGGATCGATGCCGCCCGCAGGCTACCCAAAAATAACACCACAATCAGCGAAACTAAGATCACTGCTTCAATCAACGCAGAAAACCCTTCGTCGATGGAGGCTTCAATAAAATCAGCTTGGTTGTAGGCCAAGTTCATTTCTAAGCCTTGGGGTAAATGTTTTTGCATGCGTGCAATTTCGGCTTTAATGTTCGAAGCCACTGTCACGGGGTTAGCGTTGCTCAGCGGTAAAATCTGCAATGACATTGCACTATGTCCACCGATAGACAACATACTCGGCGACAGACTTTCCTCGCCCATCACCACATCGGCGACATCGGACACGCGGATGATCTTACCCTCGCTGACCTTAATCACCAGATCCTTCACGTCTTCAAGCGTTTCAACTTGATTCAAAGGGTTAATCGAGAAATCCCGCGACTTACCTTTGATCGCGCCCGAGGTAAAACTGGCATTGTAGGAGCCTAACGTGCCCACCACATCGGCAGCTTTAATATTCAGCGCCTTCATTTGTTCAGGATTGAGCCAGACTCTGACCGCCTTTTGTGAGCCACCATAGGGCCCCCAAACGGCACCAACGCCTTGAACTTGTTTGAGTTGCGGTACTAACTGCTGGCTAATGTAGTCGTACATAGCCTGCTTTTCCATGCCACCCGCGTTCACAAAGGTGATGATATTACTGGCCGAATCCGTGGCCGAGGTATCGTCGGTAACTGTGGGCTTATCTATCATGCTCTGGGGGAAATCGTTAATCCCTTCGACGCTGCTACGCAACTTGTTCATTAAGTTGGTGTATTCAATATCGCTGGTGTCATCATTGAATTTAATCGTTAATGAGCAACGCCCCTCGCTACAATCGGTCGACATGGTATCGACTTTATCTATGCCCGAAGCCGCAGCAATCAACTTATCGGCCACGTTGCTCGACATAAAATCGGCGCTCGCCCCTGCAATCGACGCATTTACAGATGCCGAGTGGGTGGTATGCTCAGGGAAGTATTGGATATCGAGTTTTTGAAAGGCAATCAAGCCCAGTAACACAGCCATAATACTGAGTACGGAGGCGAAGATAGGATGACGAATACAGACTTCGGGTAAACGCATTATTCAGCCACCTCAATATTTGGAGTTGAGCCTGAATCAGCACCTTTGTCAGCGCTTGATGTTGCCGCTTTATCTGCAGTGTTTCTATCCTGCACGACTTTGATCTTGCTATCGGACTTGAGGTTTTGCATACCCGTTTTAACGACTAAATCGCCTTCGGCTAAACCTTCAGTCACGACGGCATAACCGTCATTCGTATTTTGAGCGAGTTTAACCACTTGCTTTACTACGCTATCGCCCTGCACTAGCCAGACAAAACGTTCATCGTTATTGGCAATAATCGAATTTTGCGGCACTAATAGACGTTTAATCCCTAGACTATAGAACTGCTTGATGTTGGCGAACATGCCAGGAGCAAGCTTAAACTCAGGGTTTTCAAGGGCGGCATGCACTTCAACCCGTCCTGAGCTTTCATCTACCGCAGGGGCAACATAGTTAACTAACCCTTTGAATACCTTATTACCATAGGCCTCAACAGTCACATTCACCTTTTGGCCCTTTTGCGCCTTGCCTAAATCCTTCTGACTAATGGCATAACGCACTTCGACCGGATTTAAACTATAGAGGGTGACTAAGGCCGTACCAGCACCAATTTGACTGCCGATAGACTGACTAAAGCTGGTCAACTGACCATCAAAGGGAGCCTTGATCAGGTAATCGTTCATGGTTGCTTGTTTCTGGCGAAAATCCGCATCGGCCAGATTCACATTTTCCCGTAGCTCATCCACATCTTGCTTAGCAAGCGCAAAGGGTTCTTTAATCAGTAAATCTTCGATACGCTCCAGCTTAGTTTTAGCCAGTGCTAAGGTGCTCTTGGCTTTGTCTAAATCAGCCTTGGCTTTAATGTTGTCCTGCTCGGCAATCACTTGGCCTTTAGTCACTTTGTCGCCGTTACTAAAATGAATCGCGCTAATTTTTTCGCTAGCATTAAAGTTCAGTGTGGCTGAATCGATAGCGTTGATTTTACCGACTTCATTCACTACATCGGCAAAGGACGTTTCTTTAACGGCCTCGACCGTCACAGGGATAATGTCAACCTTGTCCGCCGACATCACGGCCATAGGGGCTAAAGCGAAAACACTCGCCAGTAGAAACGGCAAAGGCGCGAATAAGGGCGCCTTTGGGAGATGATGGGGATGGCTTTTTAATGACATATCGCATGCACTGCGTGCTCGTTCAGTTACTCTTTGTATAAACAGCGTTCGTGTAAACATAGTATGCAAACCTATCGTTCTTACTATTCAACGGACATCCTATCCGACAACAGCAAACCGGATTGAACCCAAAACTAATACCAAGTCCCCCCAAAGTGCCTGTTTAAGCAATTTGAGGTTATTTGGGTATACAGCCTATAGGCTTAATCCCAGTCAGTGCCAGTAAAAACTCGGTTACACAACCAAACAAAACAATAACTTAACGATAAACTCAATAGTGAGCACTTAAATCACACAAACAACCATAAAATACAGCAAACTTGAAACAAGTGTAGAGCCAGCCGGTTAGCAAGCCACTATTTACCTTTTAACAGGGCTCCGATGGCCTTTTTCACATCTGCAAAACAGGGGCGCTGAGCCACATCTAACTGCATGCACTCGTCTTTAATCGCACTCAACTGTGTGTAGTACAGAGGGCCAATCGAGGCACTCACATCGGCCGATGCATCCACATAGGCCAACAGATCTTCAATCAAGCAACCAAGCGCCCGCACTTCAATAGCTTCTATCGCTAAGCGTTCTGCTGTCGATAGATTGCGTAAGTTTGATGCCGCACCAAAATCCCCAAACAATAAGCTCATCTGTTGATTAACCATAATATTATGGGCGTAGACATCACCATGACTTACTTGTTTGGCATGCATGTGCGCCATTGCATCGGCCAACTGGTGTGTGATTTTGGCGACTTCATCAAGGCGAAATTGGCTACCGTCTTTAAAGGTATCGCGAGTACAGGTGACAAGACTTGGTGGTAGCCCTAAGTTACTAAACCCTGGCGGAATAAGTTCCATCACTAAACCCAATTGATCTTGCTGGCTAATGTGCGCCACGACCTTAATAAGGTTGGGATGATCACCCGTTGTGAGACAGCAATCTAACTCGTCAGCGGGATAACCATCACTCGTCACTTCACCCTTAAAGAGTTTTACCGCAATCTGCGCCGACCCCGTCGCGGCTATCATGGCTTGATTCAACCAATCGCCTCGATAAATGACCCCAGAAGCCCCTTCGCCAAGCTTCTCAGCCAACTTGATATCACCCAGAGTCACATTCGCCACTGTGGCCACATCGGCGTGGGGATCGACTAAGGTATGGCTGAATGGATTTCCCGCAAAGGCGAGCCAAGTCAGTTTGGGCAAACTGAGTAACCAAGCTGGCAGTGCGTGGAGTTGATTGGCCGATAAACGCACTAACTCTAAGTTGCGGCAATTGGCCATCGACCCGGGCAAGGCTGTTAAACGGTTACCCGCTAAGGCTAATTTTTGCAGACGATGTAAATCGCCCATGGCCGTAGGCAACGTCTCAATGAGGTTATCGGTTAGGATGAGCCAGCGGGTTTGCAGCGGTAATGCCGCAGCTGTCACTGTTTTAATTTGATTGGCCTTAAAGCCAATCATCTCTAAATTTGTGCAGCGTCCTAATGCCTCGGGTAAATGCTCGAAGCGGTTATTAGAAGCAAAGATGATCTTTAAACGCGATAATAGGTACAGGTCCTCGGGCAAAGCATTCAATTGATTATTCGATAAATCGAGGATTTCGAGGGTATCGGCTAAGTCAAAAATCTCCCGTGGAAACTCGGTTAACTCCTCGACCAATTGTAAACGCGTGATCCCTTGTAACTGCCCTGCTCTTAACTGCGCTAACGTCTGCACTTTGCTACCCAAGTTAATGAAAAATCGCGGCTATGGTAGCGTATAAATCGACAAAGCTAAACGCAGGATCTGCAATCAAAGGGCGGCACAATCGGCCTTAAGACAACTTTGATACTATAGGTAAAACTTGGGGGAGCTATCCAGAAACTCGAAAACAGATTAGCATGTGCACCAATATGGAATGCCCAGTCAACTCATCACAGGACAATCATGCGGACACATTTTCGCCAAACGCACTCATTTACAGTGCTTATGCTTGCCATGCTAATGGCCCTACTGAGCGGTTGTGCTACAACATCAGCAAGCCCATCAACCACTGAATTCAATGCCACAGCAAGTGATGTCAGTAACGATAACGACCACTCGCCACAACAGCATCAAACACCACCCGCAGTGATTGAGCAGTACAGCGATGTGTGGGAAAAGATCCAACACGCCAATACCATTGATGTCCATGATGATGCCGAAGTACGTAAACAGCGTAACTTTTTCGATGATAAACAAAAATTTATGAATCAGGTTGGCGATCGCGCCGAGCCATTCTTGTATTACATAGTCAGCCAGCTCGAAGCGCGTAACATGCCATTAGAATTGGCGTTATTGCCCATAGTCGAAAGTGGCTATAACCCTTTAGCACAAGCTAACGGCCCCGCAGGACTGTGGCAAATGATCCCTGCTACTGGACGTAATTTTGGCTTAACGGTGAATTCAGCCTACGATGGCCGTAAAGATGCGCTGGCCTCAACCGATGCAGTGCTCGACTATCTACAGCACCTATACGACACCTTAGACAAAGACTGGATCAACGCCGTCGCCGCCTACAATACCGGTGAGCTAGTGATCAAAGCCGCCATTGATAAAAACAAAGCCAAGGGCAAACCTACGGACTTTTGGTCACTGGGTATCCCCGCTAAGCGAGTACAAACAGTCCCTAAGTGGCTGGCATTTATTCAGATTATTCGAAATCCCAACCACTACGGTTTAAAAGTCCCTCCTATTGCTAACCGCCCTTTCTTGGAAAGAGTGCCAGCACCTAATGGCGTAGATATTGGCCAGATTGCTAATGCAGCAGGGCTCAGCAAAGCAGAATTTAAAACCTATAACCCAGGCTTTCGCCAAGGTGTAATCCCCAGCAAAGGCAAATATCAAATCGCCTTACCGCTGGAAAACATAGGTCATTATCAGGAAAATCAAGACAAGCTCTACGCTCAAAAACGCTATGACAGCCAAAGCTATATCGTCAAATCTGGCGACAGCCTAGGCACAATCGCAGCCAAGTTTGATATGTCAGTGAAAGCATTAAAACAGGCCAACAATCTGACATCTGACCGCCTAAAAATCGGCCAAGAGCTCACACTGTTAACGCCAATGGCGGGCAATGATAATGAGCCTGAACCCACTAAAACTAAGGCGAAGGCCGATAAGAAAGCCAGCAGTAAGCCATCAAGCAAGGCGAATAGCACTGCCACCGACTCAACATCGGCCGATAAACCGGCAACGAAAGCGGCCACGTACAAGGTAAAATCCGGCGATTCGCTGGATAAAATCGCCCGTAAGAATAAGGTTAAACTGGCTGACTTAATGAAGTGGAACCAGCTCAATGGCAAAAGCATTATTAAGCCAGGCCAAGAACTGAAAATTTCCGAATAACGATTGTAGTTTGAACGGCAAAAAGCCCAACAAAGCGCGGTTCCAAAGCGCTGTGTTGGGCTTGTTTCTATCCCAATATCAGAGTTAACCGCCACAGCTCAGCGTTACTACTCAGTTGACCTAACCAATACTCCCGGACAATCATTCCAAAACAAACCATTCTAATTGCACGCCATTATTTTGTGTCTTTCTTCGCTAAACCAAGGGGATACAATTGCTGCTTAAACATGCCAACAGGCATGTAATCGCCCACGACACCATATTGCTCTGGCCACTCTTTCTGACCTCGAACTGCAGTCCCAAATAGGTAATCTAAAAAAGAAAAATGGGCAGCATAGTTACGGTCGATTGCCGCCTTATCGGAAGCATGGTGCCAATGGTGGAATTGCGGACTGACAATTAAGTAACGTAGCCAGCCAAAGTTAACCTGCACATTGGCATGATTAAAGACCGCCTGCACGCCAACGATAATCACATAAATACTGATGATGTCTTTGGAGAATCCTAAGATAAAAATCGGCGTGAGCACTAAACAACGGGTAGCAATCAACTCAAACATATGTTGCCTTGAACCAGCCAACCAATCTAAATGTTTCGCGCTATGGTGCACCGAATGGAAGCGCCACAGGAAAGGGATCTCATGGTAAGCACGGTGCGCCGCATATTGCATTAAATCGGCGACCAATAAAATCAACAACAGTTGCAACACAAAGGGAAGACCCGCGATAAAGCTTTGCACTGTGCTGGAAATAGCCCAAGAAAAGGTCGACTGCACAAATTGGTTTGCCACCAATAATACAAATCCAATCGCTAAGTGATTCACCAAAAAATGGTTTAAATCCCCTTGCCACTCGGGTCTCAATATTGCTTGTTCTGGTTTATGGGGTAGCCATTTCTCGATAAAAATGAAAATTAAGGTTGAGCCTAATAAGTCTAAAATAAACCAATCTAAACCCAGTGAGACCTTATGATTAGCAAAAGGCTCGACCTCAACTTGATGACCACCAAAGGCAATCGCTAAGCTCACAAATACCCAAGCCACAAAGCCGAAACGCTTATTTTTATTTCGAATAAAATTCAATAAACCTAAACTGCCCGATACCACTAAGGCGACAAATATTAAGCTGCGAATAACATCGACATTATAGCTTTGGCGTAATTCTGGAGTGGTGAGATATTCGGGAAAATGAAACGCCAATACACCCAGAAACGATAATATCGCTAACATACACGCTATAGTACCGCTAATACTGCCTTCACCAATTTGGAAATGACCGTCTTTAAATCCTTTATTCATCACAGTGAACTCCTTTTCCTATATTGCTCACGTTATTCATACCACAGCTTATTCACACCACAGCAATGCTCGGCTTAATTTTTGCCGATCAGCCTACATTAACCCCGCAGCCACAATCAATAAAAAGTGAATGCTAAGACAATAATGCTCAATCTACTAAGCCCACTAAAACGAGCACACAAAAACAGCCCAAAAAAAGCGCTACCTAAGTAGCGCTGTTTTATTAGAGCCGTTCACTCACCTTAGCGGTTAGATCTTAATCAAGTTATAACCAAAGCTAGTAGAAGGATCTTTATTCAGCACCATAGTCACATTGTCTTCATTGCTGAAATCCATTAAATCGGATGCATAGACAACGGTTTTAGTACCGTTTTCCACAGCGATAACTTTAATAGAATATTCGCCAGCTGGCACAGTCACTGACTGAGGGCTCGCAGGATTGACCGCGGTGATCTTATTTACAGCCGTTTCAATCGTGTCATTTGCCTTTAAGAAATACACGGTTAGATTGCTTTTATCGGCAAAACTCACAATGTCGAACTTAAAGCTATAGGGACTTGGCGTCTTAGTTTGCTTCATCTCCATCGCCTTCACTTGGCTGCCCTGCTCGGTCATTTGCTCATAGATGAAGATGGTTTTAATCTCATCTTGGTTCAGGGTGATAAGCACATTATCGAGCAATTTATTTTGCGTACCGTGGTCGAACACACTCACACCAAAATCATTAAACTCAGCACCTTGATAGCTAGTCACCCCAAAAGATGGCACTTCGCTAAACAGAGTATCTTGCTTACTGCTAGCCACTTTCACATCGATAATGTGCGAACCTAAACCGTTAAAGACGCGATAATCGACACTCGCTTCTAATGCTACATGATTACGAACATTGGTGGTTGAATCGACACTGTCCAAGGTGATTTTTGAATCCGAAGCACCAAAACCTTCACGGATAATCAGCTTATAAGGCACCTTAGAACTGAATTTAATGTTCGCAGTTGTATAAGAAACATTGGTTGTTCCCGCTGGTGCGAGGTAAACCTTATATTCACCCGTATCCATCACTTGCGGCTGCGACACTTCACCGTAGGCCACACTGCCTAACATCACGGCATCGGCAAAGGTTTGGGTCGACTTAGAAACATAAGCGTCAAAGGCTTGGGCATGTACAGCAGTATTGGCAATCAAGAGCTGCATTTTACTGTTTTCAGCCACTTCGTTGAGCTTATCGAGTTCAGTGCGAGAATAGTTGATATTAAGTAATTTAGGTTCGGTAAAATCACCATGTAATACAAAGAAATGGTCCGTTGCAACTTTCAAATCGATATTTTCTTTATAAATAGAGATATCTTTATCAGAGGCATCCTTAGCCATCACTTCAATCGCAGTTACGCCAGCCGTCGACGTAAATCGCGGCATAGTGTCCCCATAGATCACACTTTCATAGGTTTTATCGGCAACTTTGAGTGCAGTAGCAGTGCTTCCAGCTGAAGCATTATAGAATTGCACATAGGTGGCATTTTGATCTGTGCCCTCTTCATTATTATCATCTGAGCCACATGCCGTTACCGCTAAACAGGCAACAGCCACCGCAGCGAATCCCTTTAGCTTACTTTTTATCATTGTTTCCCTCATTAGCAGACAAAAATTCAGTTCAATCTACGCAGTTATACAATGACAACAATGGCAATTTCCACTAAAAACAAAAACAAATATTTTACAAACTAAAACACTTAACAAACATTTCAATAACACACAAAAAAGTGATACAAACCACACTTTTCAAGCCCTTAATTGATACAAATGCGGCTGCTGATACTTTTGCTCGCTTCTCAAAAACGCTTCTGCTCCAGTGGAAAATGGCTGATCTATCGAACACCTCTCTTTTAGGCTTAAAGCGACTATAGATAAACTATCCTCAGACGGTACAAACCTTGTTCGACTAATGCGATTAGGTTACTCTCGCATCGCCAATTAAGCCTTTGGGATGGATAGGATTTGCAAGGGATTCTCAACTACTACAAACAATGTTTTCAACACGATAGTGCTGAAATCAATCTCTGGTCTAGCCACAAGCTTGCCGAGCAAGATCAGCTATTACTCCAACATGAAGACGAGTTAAGCAGTGGCTTCCTACCCCGCTTGCCAGTGCCATTTGCTCCCGCCAGTGCATTACTAGCACGTAGCGCTTTGTATTTACGCGAAAAGGTATTATTGCACTGCTGTCTGTTTTTCTGCGGCACAGTCGACCTTAATGGCGAAAAACGAAAAGTCGTGACACCACTCCTTTATCGCGAATGCCAATTACAGGCTGACGGCGATAATCTCTACCTAGAGAGCAATAACACTCTAGCTGGCAGCGGACCATTCACTATCAATGAAGCTCTATTAGAAAAATTAGTCGTTGAAGGACATAGCCTAAGCCAAGATTTACGCGATAATCCAACGGATGTCAGTGGCTGGATATCTTGGCTGCGGGCGGGCCAAGCCGATGTCGATACCAGTCATTTATTGCATTTTCCCAAGCTGATCGATGAGGCTGAATTCACTAGCTTATGCCGTAAACGTGGGCAGTTTCTTGTCAGTCGAAGCCAAATCATTTTGGCAGAACGTTCGATCGCAAGCCGGGGCATTTTGCACGAACTCGACAAACTAATGACAGCGCCTGAACCATCAGCACCGCTTAAAGCGCTATTCGCAGAAACACAACAAACAACATCAATCAGCGCCAGTGAAGACACACAAGAGGCTTATCTTCCTGGGCTGTTAAGCCGCGCGCAAATTCAGGCCTTAAAGATTGCGGCCAATCATACTTTGGGGCAGATCTCAGGCCCACCAGGAACAGGTAAGAGTTACACCATAGCCACAGTGGCAGCAGAGCAGGTATTAAGGGGTAAATCTGTCCTCATCGTCGCCCACACTGATGTTGCTGTTGATGTGATTGCCGATAAGTTACAGCAACAATTCCAGCTAGGGAGCAGCCTTATTCGAGCAGGCTCGCCGCAGTTTATAAAAGTCCTTAAAAACCAGATTGATGAAATGCTCCATGGTCAGCACCCAGCATCTGATGAAGCCGTCTCGGATAGGTTGCTACTCAATGCAAAACAGCAACTTAATACTGTGACTCGTCAGCAAGTCAAGATGGAAGCGGGCTTTATACGTCATTGCCGCCATGCCATACGTCGCGGCCAAAAACTGGCGACCTTACAACAAGGACAATCCCGTTGGCGCTTAGGATTTTATAATTGTGCTTACCGTGCAGGTATCAAAAGGTTTGCCCAGCAATGGAATGAACTCGATAAATTAACGGCCCTCATCGCGCAAAAAGAAGACTTAAGCCTCAAATACTTACAATTGGCAACTCACTATCGATTAAACCAATTACTCAAACATAAGCGCAGTACGCTGGTGAGTTTTGCCAGTGCGTTACGCGCTCGCCAGTCCGCTAAGCAACTCGACGGCTTCTACAAGACGGATTTTGATGCCTTAAAACAAACCTTTCCCATTTGGTTATCTAGCCTTGCCAGCTTGCATAAAGTGCTGCCCATGGAGCAGCAAATGTTTGACTTAGTGATTATTGATGAAGCCACTCAAGCCAATATTGCCGCATGTTTACCGGCCTTGCAGCGAGCAAAGGCGGCACTGGTGGTGGGAGATAGCAAACAACTGCGACATTTCTCGTTTTTATCCCGCGCAAAACAAACTCAAATCCAGACCCAACTCGGACTCGCGCAGGATTGCCGCGGCCTAATGAGCTACCGTGATGCCAGTATGCTCGACTTAGCGTCACAATCCCTCGCAAGCCAATCCCAAGTGGTATTTTTAAATGAGCATTTTCGGAGTAAACCTGAGCTGATCCAATTTAGTAATCAGCAGTTTTATCAAGGCATGCTGAAGATTATGCAGCACAGACCTTGCACAAGTTCAGGGCACTTACACAGAGTCCACGTTACCGGCAGCCGTGATAGTAAGGGAATTAACGCCATAGAAGCGGAGGCATTAATTCAAAAGTTAGCTCAACTGATTGATGAACAAGAAAATGTATTAGTGCCTTCCAGCATTGGTGTACTCTCCTGTTTTCGCAATCAGACGGAGTATTTATCCCAGCAAATCCTTGCGCGCTTTAGCGCACAACAACTCGAGCGTCACCAATTACGGATTGCCACGCCCTTTGGTTTTCAAGGGGAAGAGCGCGATATTATGCTGCTGTCGTTTAGCATTACGGCCAACGACAGCCGCGCCGCCGTGTATTTAAATCGCGAAGATATGTTCAATGTCGCCATCACCCGCGCTAAACAAATGCAGTGGCTATTTTTATCGGTACAAGCGCATGAACTCCCCAACAATAATTTACTGGCAACTTACTTAGCATCGGCGGGCCAATTTCAAGCGGCACACAATTATGTCGATTCCCTCGATAGCTTCGGCCAGTCTGTGGCACTCGCGATTGAAGAAAAAGGCATAACAGTATGGCGAGCCTACCATATGGCAGGGCTAGAACTGGATATTTTGTGCCGCCATGGTAACCAATATTTAGCAATAGATTTAATCGGTTACCCAGGGCCTTGGGCGGACTTTTTCGATATTGAACTGTATAAACTCTTACAGCGCGCAGGGATTAAACTTATCCCCGTCAGCTATGGGCTATGGTGCCAACAGCGGGAACTTTGTATCCAACATATTTGCCAGCAATTGGGAATAACACCCGCCTAAGGAGCAGACAACGCGACTACCAAACTCAATCACAACAGCCGTAACCACATCGCAGTTGAATGGGACAGGAAACGCCACACGTTGACAGTCCCTTATGAGACGCCTATTAAGCTTTATGAGGCGCTTGTTAAGCTTTATGAGACACTTATTAAGCTTTGTGAACCAAACGTTTACAACAAAGATCATTTCCCTTGCCTGTAACGTAGATGACAGCTTGGTTGCGAGAGTTAACTAACGAATTTAAAAGGATTGTATTGTACTTATCTTTAGTAAATTTATTGGATGAGACATCTAGATCCGCTAAGGTCCCCGCCAAATAATCAGGAATTCGAATTAACTCATCATAATGGTTTTTCCCAGACTTCTCTGGTTCTGGGAATAGAAACTGAGGGGTATCTAACATTAACACTGAATTTTCTTTTCGCTCAAAGTGTACAGAATAACTCTGTAAAAATAAAAAGTATGATAGGTCAAAAGCAAAACTATCATATCGCTCAAGCAGCGCATCTCTGTCAGAAATCCACTGAATATATTTGGGCTTTTTAGCTATAGCTAAAACTTCAAAAACGACACTAGCAAATGCTGACACTATGTAAATTTGACGGGCTAATTTTGAATTAAAGTTTTTCTTTGAGAAATCAGCTTCAAAAGCTCTAACTCTTTTCATGACTCCATCAACATAGCCGTTTTGAAATGTTGAGTTACTTGCGATATCTGATACTACATTGCGAAACGCTGGTAAGAATGACAGCATATTTTCATCTGTAGCATAATCTCTAAGCAAGTTAGCCTTTCGGTCAATTACGAAAGTAAACGAAAAGGTAACTGGGGAATTAATATATTGTAAGAATTCGACAGATACCGTCCGAGTTGATTTTATGTCTTTAGGGGCAAAGTGATTGATATATTCTTTGATATTATTCAGCTTGTCGTGATGTAAGAGAACTGTAAATGACACTGTGTCATTTTGCTTAGTTTTGTCCCCGAAACAATAATCCGAAATAACATACCAAGCAGCCCCGTCAGGCATGGAACTTAGCCAGTGCTCTAGGTCATCTTTTGCAGACTGATTTACAGTCTTCTTTAAAGGAATCAACAGTTCTAACATATATCCTCTGTGAAGCTTAACGTCTTAATCATGCGCACGCGGCTGATAAATCACTTTTATCTTGTTTCTTAGCCAAGTGATTTTGGGGTTGTGGCTGTTTCTCTTATGCCAAATCAAGGTAAAAGGAATGGCGAGTTTATCAAGATATTCGCCACTTAACGGGATCGGGCGACTGACTAAGTCAGGATGTAATTGGCGAGCATATTGCTCACAATATTGTGGCGCAATTGCCATCATGCTGTGGTGAGGCTCTGCCGCGACAAACAGTGACTGCTCAAAACTGGCCAAGGTCAGCACAATATTGCGACTTAACCCAAGCTCAATAAGCACATCATCCAAGGCCCAGGTTTCGCTCTTTTCCCACAAGATATTGATATGCGAATATTTAAGAAAGGTGTCTATATTCCACTCTTCCTGTAAGGCGGGATGATCGCGGCGTAAATACACCTGAGGAAGATCGGTAAATAAAACCTCAAAATCGATAAAATAGGGTAATAAATCAAGGGATTCCTTGGAACGGGGATGACTTTCTCGGCCGGTAAACCCCATATCAGCTTCACCACGCACAATCGCTTCGAGTGAATCGTAATCCCAATTTCGTACCTTCACCTTTGCATCAGGGTATTGAGTATAAATGGCCTGAGTCAGCTCATTAAGCATGATAAGCAACAAAGGCGACTCAAGCATCAACTCGAAGGTGAGCCCTTTGGTCATCTCGTCACCGCGCTTAGCCATCAGTTGCTTACCCATTTGCAACCATTCGGATAACTCCTGCTCCATACCGTGAGCCAATGGCGTTAACTGAAATCCCTGCGGCGTTTTGACAAATAAGGGATCGTCAAACCAATCCCGTAATTTGGCCAGCGACTTACTCACAGTGGATGGCGTGACATTGAGCTTTTTGGCAGTCTTAGAGACACTCCGCTCCTGTAATAAAAGCTGCAAAATAAACAATAAGTTAAGATCTAGCCGACTCAGGGATTTGGTCATTAATTACAATTTCCGGCAATTTAGGAACCGCTAAGATCAGTGTAATGCTCACCAGCGCACCGACAGCGAGGATCACTAATAATATATTAATCGCACTCACTTCGAGCAGACCCATCACCCAAATATATAAAGCTGAAGTACACACTTGGGCAATTCCCAGTAAAGAGCTGGCAACTCCAGCCCGAGCCACAAATGGGCTGAGCGCCTGACTCATGGTGACCCCAAATCCAATCGCAAACCCCGAACACACAAAACTAAAACCTAGCAGGTTGAATGACTGACTAACCCCGCCCAATTGAGTCAAGATCAACACCAGTGCTGCGGCGGCAAATAATGTCTGAGAGAACAAAATTAACGATTTTTCTTTAAACAAGTTAAGCAAAAAGGGCGTCGAAAATGAGGCAACCATACTCACAAATGCTGTCATAGCCATAGTGTTGGAATATTGTCCACGGTCAAACCCCATCTGCCCCATGATCAACATGGGAGAGACATTTACATAGCTTAAAATCGTGGTCACACCTAAAGTCGTTATCACCACACGACTGAGAAAAAACCGCTGTTTAAAGGATTCTTTATACCCACCTGGCTCAACTGTGGTGTGAAGTTGCGGTTTAGGATAGGTTTCGCGTAATACAAAAATACACAGGGTTAAGACCATTAATCCCATCCCCGCCATAGTGTTAAATAGGCTAGGCCATGGGAATTTAAGCATAATTAAATGGCCTATCACAGGCGCTATCACAGGGATAATGCAAGTCACGCCATTGACCATAGAGAGCACTTTTGCTCGGCGCTTATCGTCTAATACATCACGCAAAATCGCAAAAGCCACTACATAGCAAGAACCAGCACCTATCCCTTGTGCAAAGCGTGCCATTAAAAAGAGATCACTGGTTTGCGCACTACCGGCAAAGTAAGAGGCAATAGCAAACAAAAATGCGCCAAACAAGGTAATGGGTTTACGCCCAATCCTATCGGCTAAGCTCCCCGCAAACAGCATAGTGGTCGCCATGCCCGCAAGATACACAGAAAAAGCAATATGCAGCTGCGCCTCACTCGCCCCTAAATCCTGCGCAATTTGCGGCAAACCGATCAAGTACATATCTATCCCTGTCGGGTACAAAAGCACTAGACAAAAACTGCACAATAGATATCGAAACATATACCTCACCCCATTAGCCATCTCACACATTAGTTGCGCCTAGCCTAGTTTCACTCGCGCAGATCTGTGAGTGGCATTTTCGACAACAGGTATTTCCATTGACGACCTATGGGAGGACATAACACCACGAACGAGGAAGAAAAGTTGGTAACAGAACTGAAGAAGGAAAGGGGTAGAAAAATATCCCCTGCGGTTTGCGACCACAGGGGATATGTCGGTGAATGATCAGTCTACTATTCTATGAGCCCAACACTCATTGCTGAGGTTCTGGCGGTGCAGGAAGGACTTGGATCATTAAACTGCTATCGTCTTGCAGATATTGCTGCGCCAATTTATTAAGTTCTGCAACTGTCATCTGCTGCGCTAACGCTTGCCTTTGTTTAAAGGCAGCAAAACGACTAGGATGACTCTGGGCAGTTGAGGTGAGATCTAACCAAAAACCATTGGTTTGCGGCGCAGCTTGCATCCACTCAAGCACAGGTTGGCGGGCTCGATTAAGTAAGTCCTCACTGATCCCCGAAGGCGCTTTAACTTGCTTAACTGCGGCGGTGAAATACTCGGCAACCGTTGGCAACATAGCTTGAGTCGTCACGCTAAACAAACCTAAGTAACCATAACCGCTGGCATTGAAATCGTTATAAGAAAAGGCCGATGGCGAATAACTCGCGCCCGCCTTCTCCCTCACGTTTTCCGTTAATAGAATGCTTAGCACTTGCTCCAGCAGACCCAATCCCGCGTGTTGACTCAAGTGAGTCATGTCCGTTGTAGGCCATACCATGGCAAGTGCCGCCATATCCAGTTGACCATAATGGGTTAATGTTTTCTGAACGGGCACTTTCGGAAACACAGGTACTATCGACTGAGCATTAGCAATAGGGCTACGCTTAATGGCGCCAAGCGTTTCAGCCACAGCAGCAATGGCACTCGCTTCATCAAAATCGCCCACAATAGCGAGTTCAATCGCCCCTTGCTCGACGGCCGAATGGAAACTCGGCGCTAATTCTCCAAAGTGACGTTTGAGAATTTCTTCAGGCTCACCATAACCATAGCGTTTATCACCATTATGGGAGATACGGGCAAACTGATTAGAAAACTCAGATTGTGGGTTGCTATGAATACTTTGTTGCTCGGCAATCACTTGTTCACGAAACAATTGCTCAGCCTGCTTATCCATACCTGGCTCAATTAAATAAGCCGTCATTAAGCCAAGCTGCGTGCGAAGCTCTGCGGCATTAGTGCTAATCTCGCCGCCAAAACTTTGCTCACGCAGGCCTAAGTTGATGGAAATATCTTGTCCCGCAAAAATATCCTGCAGACTGTCATAATCATGGGCCTTGAGCCCACCCTGCACAAACGCACTGTTAAACAGATAAGACAAACCATCCAACTCAGGGAATGGCACTTCACCAAAGCCAATGTTTAGGCTGACCAATGTGGTGCCTTTGTTAAAGTTGGTAGGCTTAAGATTAAGGCGCACGCCATTGGCAAATTGCAGTTGGCGAATCCCCGTTTCCTTATCGCGACTATCGGCCACTAACTTGCCTTGCTCGCCAAACTGAGTATAAGCAAACTCATCAATCGCCTTGATTGATGGTGCGCTCACCGCTTGTTTACGGCTTTTCTCGTAGCTGGCGATAAGCTGTTTTTCAGCATTTTCAATGGGCTTATTGCTCGTCAGATACAAATACGGCGTAGCGTTCCATGTTTGATTAAACACTTGGCTTAGCTTTTGCGGTGTCACTGTTGGCATTATTTTTTCAAAAAATGCGAGCTGCCAATCGGGTTCGACAGGGACGCGATTGCCCGCCACCGAATACACTAGACTCTCGGCAATATTCACACTGTTAATGGTACTGCTACCCGCGACACTTAGCTGATATCCCTTATGCATACGTTTGATTTGCTGGTCAATTTCCTGCTGGCTAAAACCAAACTCTTTTGCTTGACGCAGGGTTTTCTCCAAGAGTGCTATTCCCTCTTGCCAGTTATTTTCCTGCGTACCTAGGCTCATCTGTGTGCCATAGGCAATATCAAACTGCGGTCCAACCTGCAGGTTTACACCATATAAACCTTGGCTATGCAGTAATTGCGACTCCATACGGCGATACAAGATGCCGTGGGCAAGCTCGAGCAACATTTCCTGCTCCCGCACAGCAGGGCTATCGGTAATCGCTGAGATGGGTTTTAGCATGCCAAGGGAAACTGACGTTGACAGACTTGGATCAAAAAATGCCGCCGCATCGACACTTTGGCGCTCTGCGACAGTACCAATAGCTTGTTCCTTGGTTTTAGCGGCCAAAGGCGCGGCCTTCCAACTGGCAAACTGTTGTTTTATCTTTTGTTCTACCGCGGCGACCTCGATATCACCCACCACAATTAAAGTAGTACGTGAGGGCGTATAAAAACGCTGATATAAAGACAGCAACGCCTCGCGATTGGCATTACTGATACTGTTCGCCTCCCCCACAGGGAAGCGCTTTGACAGCAATGTGTTTGGCATTAAAAACTGTAATTGGTTACGGTAATTCTCAAGATCCGCACCGCTACGTTCACGCAGCTCAGACAACACCACCGCTTTTTCACGTTCAATTAGCGCTGGATCGAGTAATAAATTACTGCCAATTTCTCGCATTAAAAACAAAGCAGTATCGATTTTATCTTGGCTATTACTTGGCAAGTTGAATTGATAGACCGTCTGCTGAAACTCAGTCACAGCATTGGTATCGGCGCCAAAACTCAGGCCAAGGCGCTGCAATGTAGGCATCATCTCCCCCGCCGCCAATCCGGTCGACCCATTAAAGGCCATATGCTCAAGAAAGTGCACTAATCCTTGCTCGGCATCAGACTCGACCAAAGAGCCTACATCCACCCGCATCCGCACTATGACCGCCTGCTCCGGCGTCTTATTGCTCACCAATAAATAACGCATACCATTGGCAAGTTCACCGGTATGGACCCGCTCACTCATAGGCAAGCCTGTCGTTCCCATCCACAGCAGATCTTCGCTCGCCTGCAGTGGCAACGTCATACTCAAAAGCGCCAGCAGTAACCACTGACGTACAAAACTAATTACCTTGAAATTGTTCATTAAAATTCGCACTTTGCCCCCAAAATCAAACAAGAAACCTAGGAAGCGCTCACCTATGTTTCAGATAAAATAAGCTTTCACTATAGTACCTAAAGCACTTTAAGTCACAAAATCAATACCTTATGCCGTACCAAAAATAGTTTATCGCCTTGATATATAGTCAGAATATGCCGAAAAATAATGAGCGTGGAAGGAAGCTGAAACAGCTGTAGATTTAATGGTTACTGTGGAATGGTATACATATATTAGCGAGATATTGAGTGTTTAATTGGCGAAGCCTTTCTTACAATCTAATTGCAGAGCAATATCTTGATTGAAAATCTGAGTTGAACCCTCACAATTTTGGCTTTAAAAATCACAACACTGTTTAGATATTTCGGCTCATGGCCTCGTGAAAAAACAACTTCACAGGTAAGCCATTAATGCAAAATGCAAAAGCCCTACGAATATTCGCAGGGCTTTTGTTTTATCACGCAGCTGAATCTTAAAACTGTTGAAACCAACGTTGGATCTGCTGTGGATCTTTGCTTTGCGTTAACGACAGCATCAGTAAAATGCGGGCTTTTTGCGGGTTAAGGTTACCTGCTGCGATAAAGCCATATTTAGCATCATCTATCTCGGCATCAAGCGTGGTTGCGCCTGTGGGCACTCGGCTAGAGCGAACGACTAAGGTGCCTTTTTGACTCGCCTTAGCTAAGGTATCAAATATTGAGTGGTAAATATTACCATTACCTACACCAGCGCTGACTATGCCATCAAAACCCGCTTCAACCATAGCTTTGACAGGTAAATCGCTGGCATTGGCGTAGTTATACACTATGCCTACCTGCGGTAACTTGTCGAGTTTGCTGACATCAAAAGGCGTTTGCGTAGTATGTTGACGCTCAGTATTACCCATGTACTCAATCTTGCTGTTATGGATAACGCCCAGTGGACCAAAGTTAGGCGCGGCAAAGGTATGCACACCTGTAGTGTTAGTCTTAGTCACATCGCGGGCATTCAATACGGTATCGTTCATCACCACCAACACGCCTCGACCTTTAGATTCGAGGTTAGCGGCGGTCGCGACTGCGTTATACAAATTCATCGGGCCATCGGCACTCATGGCAGTTGATGGACGCATTGCCCCAACCAGTACTACAGGCTTATCGCTCTTGATGGTGAGATTTAAAAAATACGCCGTTTCCTCTAAGGTATCAGTACCATGGGTGATGACGATACCGTCGACATCTTTATCAGCCAATAGCAGATTGATGCGCTTGGCTAAGGCTAGCCAAACTTTATCGTTCATATCCTGCGAACCGATTTTAACCAGTTGCTCACCTTGAATATCGGCAAGTTGTTTCATTTCAGGCACGGCCGCAATTAAGCTACTAATGCCCACTTCACCAGCCTGATAGTTAGACTCAGTAGCCGATTGTCCGACTCCCGCAATAGTGCCGCCCGTGGCAATAATACGTACCTGTGGAAGCGCCTGCGCCGCGGAGGAGAGAAATAACCCTAAAGTGACCGAGAGCAAAAGCTTACGCATTGGAAAATTCATGCTTACATCCTTTGATTAATAATAAACGCCCACAGTGTGCACTATTGTCTAAGCCTCACTGTGATAGCTCTCACTAAAATGAAATAACAGATTTAGCGTTATCTAATTGATTATTTAAACTTTAAGGAAAGCACCATGCATTTATTATTGAGTAGATTTAACTAATCAATGATTATTCGCTATTGACGCGGTGACAATTAAATATCGTATGGTTTATTTAAACTTAAAAACACTTGAATAAATATGTCGCCGATTGGTTAACGAATAACAAATCTATAGCTAATTTGCATCAAAAAGTAATGGCTCACACTAGTGATCCGAGTTGAGAGACTTATCTAAGAAACAAAAGAAATACACTATTTCAAACAGTTAAGTGATCACCATCCTAATCCTGTTATTGCCAAAGCGTTAAGATCTACTTCGATAGTCAAGGAGACGATTCTCCTTCATGTTTTCGATGAGTTATTCTTGATGTGTTACGTATACTTATTGTACACATCCACAACTCAATACTCGGAGATATATCTTACTATTAATTGGATTTAATAGGATCGAAATGAAAGATACTAATAGCGTACGGATCGAAGAAGATTTATTGGGCACGAAAGAAGTTTCCAATGAGTTTTATTATGGCATACATACATTACGTGCCATCGAAAACTTTAAGCTGAGTAATCAAAAAATTTCCGATGTACCTGAATTAGTCCGTGGCATGATGCTAACAAAAAAAGCCGCTGCCATGGCTAACAGTGAATTAGGCGCTGTAAGTCCTGAAATCGCTGACAAAATTATTGAAGCGTGCGATCTAATACTCACAACGGGTCGATTTGTTGATCAATTTCCGGTCGATGTTTATCAAGGAGGCGCAGGCACTTCAGTCAACATGAATACCAATGAGGTATTAGCCAACGTTGCACTGGAGATCATGGGGCTAGAAAAAGGCCGTTACGATGTCATCAATCCTAATGACCATGTCAATAAATGCCAATCGACTAACGATGCCTATCCAACAGGTTTCCGTATTGCGGTCATCAACAGTACCGATATTCTGTTAGATGCATTAACCGACCTTATCAGCGCTTTCGACACTAAAGCCACAGAGTTTAAAACCATCTTAAAAATGGGCCGCACTCAATTGCAAGATGCCGTGCCTATGACCTTAGGCCAAGAGTTTCATGCCTTTGCTGTTACATTGCGAGAAGAAATTAAGTCCATCAAGCGTTGCCAAGAGTTGTTGTTAGAAGTGAACTTAGGCGCAACCGCCATTGGTACAGGGCTCAATACGCCTGTCGGTTATTCTGCATTAGCCATTAAGTATCTGGCAGACATTACTGGCCGCGCCTATGTGCCAGCGGAAGATTTAATCGAAGCGACATCCGATTGTGGTGCCTACGTTATGCTGCACAGTGCAATTAAGCGTATGGCGATTAAAATGTCCAAGATTTGTAACGACCTACGCTTACTTTCATCGGGTCCACGTACAGGTCTGAAGGAGATTAATCTTCCTGAGCTGCAAGCGGGTTCCTCCATCATGCCAGCCAAGGTTAACCCTGTGATCCCTGAGGTCGTCAATCAGGTTGCCTTTAAGATTGTCGGCAACGATATCACTATCACTATGGCCGCCGAAGCAGGTCAATTACAGCTTAACGTAATGGAACCTGTGATTGGACAGGCAATGTTTGAGTCGCTCAGTTTGATGGGCAATGCCTGTATCTCCCTGCGTGAAAAATGCGTTGAAGGTATCACAGCAAATCCAGAGATCTGCATGGCTCATGTGATGAACTCTATCGGGATCGTGACCTACCTTAACCCAATCATCGGCCACCATGAGGGTGACATCATAGGCAAGATTTGCGCCCAAACGGGTAAAAATGTCCGTGAAGTGGTACTCGAACGCGGTTTGTTAACGGTTGAAGAACTCGATGACATTCTCTCAGTTGAAAACCTGATGAATCCTAAATATCAGGCTAAACGCAATACCAGCAAAGCCAAAGTGTAACTCAGTGGGGCTGGGGAGCCTTCCCCAGCCCACAACTCGATGATTCAAGAATAAGCCTGCGCAGAGTGAACATGCGTAGGCTATTGAAATTAAAAATAAAATAGAGTTAACACTATGATTATATTAGAGATAATTATCGTCCTCGGGGCTATTTACCTTGGTGCAAGGATGGGTAGCATGGGAGTCGGCTTCGCTGGCGGTGTCGGGGTACTGATACTGACCGCGGGGATGGGACTCAAACCGGGCAATATCCCGATTGACGTGATCCTCATCATTATGTCAGTTATCACCGCGATTGCGGCCATGCAAGTGTCTGGAGGGATGGATTATTTAGTCTCACTGGCAGAAAAATTATTACGTAAGCATCCCAAACAAATCACCTTTCTGGCCCCTGTCGTCACCTATTTCATGACACTTTTTGCGGGTACAGGCCACACAGCATTCTCCACCTTACCTGTTATTGCCGAAGTCGCAAAAGAGCAAGGCATTCGCCCCTCTCGTCCCTTATCTATTGCCGTTGTCGCATCTCAAGTCGCCATTACCGCCTCACCGATTTCAGCGGCTGTCGTGTTCTTCTCAGGCATCTTAGAGCCGTTTGGCGTAGATTATTTAGTACTGTTAGCCGTTTGTATTCCCTCAACTTTCCTCGCCTGCATGGTCGGAGCCGTTGTTGCCAACTTAATGGGCAAAGAACTGGCCGATGATCCTGTCTATCAAGAACGCTTAGCCAAAGGTTTAGTCAAAACACGCGGTACAACTCAAATCGAAATTAAAGCCGGCGCGAAACGATCTGTGATGATTTTCTTGCTGGCGATTGCGGCTGTCATGGCCTATGCCACTGCGATATCTGACAAAGTCGGTTTGATTATTGACCCTGTATTGCCACGCGACGCCGCCATTATGGTGCTGATGCTCACGGCAGCTGCCGCTATTACGATTTTCTGTAAGTTAGACGCAAGTGAAATCTCCAATGCGGCCACCTTTAAATCAGGCATGTCCGCCTGTGTTTGTGTGTTAGGTGTGGCTTGGTTAGGCGATACCTTAGTGTCGAATCATATCGAGGAAATCAAAGATCTTGCCGGCACCTTACTGCAAAGTCAGCCTTGGTTATTATCGGTAACCTTATTCTTTGCCTCCATGCTGCTCTACTCCCAAGGCGCGACAACAAAAGCGCTAATGCCCGCAGCCTTAGCGATTGGCGTAAGTCCATTGACTGCCGTGGCCTCTTTCGCCGCCGTCAGCGCGCTGTTTGTATTACCGACTTACCCCACGCTACTGGCTGCGGTCGAGATGGATGATACCGGCTCGACTCGGATTGGTAAGGCGGTATTTAACCATCCGTTCCTGGTCCCTGGCGTTGTGACGATTGCCACCAGTGTGGCATTGGCCTTCCTGTTTGGCGGCATGATGCTGTAGCTCAATTTTACCCTAAGTGCTCTCAGGGCTAATGCCTACAAATGGATTAACCCTCTTCTTTTAATCTGTATCTATAGACTTTGTGTTGGCGTGATGCAGGTACATTCACGCCATAGCAAATCGAGTAAGAGGTGAATTAATGTCAGCAAAAACGCGTGTTCCTACCGCCATTAACGGCGGACCATTTGGCCAAGCTTGGTCGGCTAAAGCAGACTGCTTACAAAGTGTGACAGGGCTTATATTAGGTATTTTCCTCTTATTTCATATGCATTTCGAGGCGAGCATTTTATTTGGTAAAGAAACCTTCTTTCACATGGTGCAATTCTTAGAAGGCAGTATGTTTAGCTCGACGGGTCATGGCTTCCCCATAGTGACCCAGATCATTTCAGTCATTATGCTGGTGATTGTTGCAGTACATGCCGCCACCGCACTACGTCGTTTTCCAGTGCAATTAGGCCAATGGCGAGCGATGCGTGGCTTTATGTCTACTATCAAGCATAGAGATACCCAAGCATGGTTCTGGCAGATGATCACAGGTTTCTTACTGTTTTTCTTAGTGTCAGCCCATCTTGCCACTATGATTTTAAACCCTGATATTGGCCCTCACCTTTCGGCCGAACGGGTTTACCACGATAACGCTTGGCTCTTATACGTGGTGTTTTTACCTATCGTGTTATTCCACGGCATCGTTGGTTTATACAGAGTGATATTAAAGTGGGGGGTGAGTAGTAACCGTCCACTTATCCGCACTATAGCGCAAGTATTGATCGTCTATTTATTGTGTTTAGGCACATTAAGCCTAGTGACCTATATCAATATTGGTATCGAATTAGTTTTGCCAGTACAACCGTTTATTCCTCAGTAATGGGCATGACGCTATCGGCGCACCTAGCCTGTATAGCAAGACAAACAACATACGGATCCTCCTCTGATACATAGTTGCAGCGCATCTATGCCCGAGGAGCGCAATGATAAATCCATGAAATGTTATCTAAATTATTAGATAAGGATCTGATTTGAAAATCATTTATACAGACTCATTAGTCATTGGCGCAGGATTGGCAGGCCTCAGAGTCGCGATTGCCACCAAAGAGCGAGGCCTAGATACCTTAGTGCTATCGTTAATTCCCGCAAAACGTTCACATTCGGCCGCCGCACAGGGCGGAATGCAAGCCAGCCTAGGCAATACTGTTAAAGGCATGGGCGATAACGAAGACATTCACTTTCAAGACACGGTAAAAGGTTCTGACTGGGGCTGCGATCAAGACGTCGCACGCATGTTTACCCACGTTGCACCGAAAGCGATCCGCGAACTCACCAACTGGGGCGTACCTTGGTCAAGGATTTCCGCCGGCCCGCGTGAAGTCATCATGAATGCACAAAGGGTAACGCTCAATGAGGCTGAAGAAGCTCACGGCCTGATCAATGCCCGCGATTTTGGTGGCACTAAAAAATGGCGTACCTGTTACACCGCAGACGGCACTGGCCACTCTTTACTGTACGCGGTCGATAACCAAGCTATCTCCATGGGCATTCCAGTACACGAACGGATTGAAGCCCTGTCGCTGATCCATGACGGTAAGCGTTGCCATGGTGTCATTGCCCGCTGTTTAGTCACAGGTGAACTGCGCGCTTATGTGGCCAAATCCACCACTATCGCTACTGGCGGTTATGGCAAGATTTATGAAATATCAACCAATGCAACCATCTGCGAAGGCATAGGCCAAGCGTTAGCACTCGACACAGGTGTCGCCACCTTAGGCAATATGGAAGCGGTGCAGTTTCACCCTACCGCCATAGTGCCCGCGGGGATCCTTACCACTGAAGGTTGTCGTGGTGATGGCGGTATTCTGCGTGATAAAGACGGTCATCGCTTTATGCCAGATTACGAACCCGAGAAAAAAGAACTCGCTTCCCGCGATGTGGTTTCCCGCCGCATGACAGAGCACATGCGTAAAGGTAATGGTGTCGAAAGCCCTTACGGCCCGCATCTGTGGCTGGATATTACGCAGCTGGGCCGTGAGCATATCGAAACCAACCTGCGCGAAGTGAAAGAGATTTGTGATTACTTCCTCGGTATCGATCCTTGTAAAGACTGGATCCCCGTCAGACCTACCCAGCATTACTCCATGGGTGGCGTGCGCACCAATGCTACAGGCGAGAGTCCACAACTCAAAGGGCTGTTCAGCGTCGGAGAAGCGGCCTGTTGGGACATGCATGGTTTTAACCGTTTAGGCGGTAATTCGGTGGCAGAAACTGTGGTCGGCGGCATGATCATCGGCAAATATGTCGCTGATTTTTGTCAGAATAACGACTTAGAAATTGATACCGCACTGACTCAAAAATTCATCGATAAATTACAGCAAGAAATCGATGGACTGGTCGAAGGCAACGGTACAGAAAATCCCTTCCAAATAAAGAAAGAAATGCAACGCATCATGATGAACTACGTCGGGATCTTCCGTAATGGACCCGAGTTAGATAAAGCCATCAAAGGCTTGAAAGACTTGCTGCTGCGGGCAAAAAATCTTGGCCTTAAATGTAAAAAACGTCACTCCAATCCTGAGTTAGTCGAAGCGCTGCGCGTCACCCGTATGTTAAAAGTAGCCCTAACCGTCGCCTGTGGTGCAGAGGCTCGCACTGAAAGTCGCGGCGCCCATTCACGGGAAGATTACCCACAACGCAACGATAAAGATTGGCTCAACCGCACGCTGGCGACTTGGCCAGATGCCGAATCACTTGAACCAGTACTGCGTTATGAAGCGTTAGATGTGATGAAAATGGAGCTACCACCGGGATATCGAGGCTACGGTAACGACAATACTATCGCCCATCCTGATACCGAAAAACGCGTACAAGAAATCAATCAAGTGCTCGCGAGCTTAGGTGATGACCCCGATAGAGACACACTGCAGCGAGCCCTGATGCCATACGAGCTGCCAAGCCACCTGCAGGCTCCTAATGAACGCCTCAGCGATACCTTAGCGATCACTCCAGCCCAACCGGTAGGAAACAAACCACTATGAGCCGTCAAATCAGCTTTAATATCTTTCGCTACGATCCGCAAGATGGCCAAGACAAGCCAAAGATGGAACGTTATCAGTTGACTGAAACACCGGGCATGACAGTATTTATCGCCTTAAATCAACTACGTGAGCTACAAGACCCTTCACTGCAGTTCGACTTTGTCTGCCGCGCGGGCATCTGTGGCAGTTGCGCCATGGTGATCAATGGTTTCCCCACGCTTGCCTGTCGCACGTTAACGGCAAATTATCCTAATGGCGAAATCACCCTCATGCCGCTACCTGGCTTCGAGCTGATTGGCGACTTATCGGTGAACACGGGTAAATTTATGCGTGAATTAGCCGAACGCTTAAAACTGTGGCTGCACCCTAGACCCGATGATCAGGACATTCATCGCCTCGAAAATCCAATGGCACCTGAAGAAGCCGCGCGGATCTATGAGCTAGAACGCTGCGTCGAATGTGGCGTTTGCGTGTCGGCCTGCGCCACCAAACAAATGCGTGACACCTTTGTTGGTGCGGTTGGCATGATGAAAATTGCCCGCTTCGAAATGGATAGCAGAGACAGCCGCAGCGCGGATGATTTCTACCATGTGATTGGCAATCAAGACGGCGTGTTCGGCTGTATGACGTTACTCGGCTGCCAAGATAACTGCCCCAAAGATTTGCCGCATATGCAGCAGATTGCTTACCTGCGCCGCAAAATGGCCGCGACCATACTCTAATCCTCCCTCTAACGTCCCGCTGTTTCGGCGGGATTGATAGGATTACACCTTTCCAAAACCAGCTGACAGGTTTTATCTGTCAGCTGCTGAGTTACGAAGCCTAATTTTCTTAGTTAGGCGCCTCCCCAGCACTATCACAAGTGCAGCTCCTTACTACTAGCGATACAGCTCAATCGGCAACAAAATCCATTAGCGTAACGCGAGTAGTTGTTATGTAAGGAAACATAAATGAAATCGTCTAAACTCACATCAGCCATACTTGTGCTGAGCTTTGCCACACCTATTTTTGCCGTTCAAGCCAATAATACAGCAGAAACCAATGACGAATTACGCACTGAGTTACAACAAATTCAGCAGAGACTCGCCATGCTCGAAGCTCAAGAAAATGAGCCATCAGTGCCATCGGATACCCAGTTTAATTTTTATGGTTCTTTACGCCCAACCTTCGGTCTGACCCACACTAACTCGGACGATGTGTGGGATGTAGGCGATGCGAACTCGCGGATTGGTTTTGCTGCAGAGCACCAACTCGGTAATGGCTTAGTCGGTTTTGCGAAAGGGGAGTTTAAGGTCGATATCAAAGATGATGGTGACTTTGGCGATGCGCGCAAAGCCTATGTCGGATTAAAGGGATTTTTTGGTAGCGTTGCCATTGGTAAACAAGCCGTCACGCAGGAAATGATTTCCGATCCCGTTGATATATTTAACCGCTCAGGAACGCCTCTAGCTTATGACAGTGCGAGCCCATTCAGGCTCAATAATCTCGTGACCTATCGTAAAGAGTTTGGCGACCTGTTATTTTCGGCCGATGCGCAATTCGACGGCAATAAAGGCAGTGGCGGCAGTGACTTCGTTAACACGGGTATCCGTTATAAAACCGACTTCATCTACATTGCCGCGGCTTTTTATAATAAAGAGTTAGAGGACAACAAGGATGAAAATACATTCGGTGTAACCTTAGCAAAAAATTTCAATTCTCTGTTCCTCGCCGCAGCCTACCAAAACATTGAAAAAGACAGCGTCGATGGCACCACATTGGATGGTTCAACACTGGATGTAGTTGCAAGCTATCCCATCACTGACAGCTATAAAATCAAGCTAGGCGTGTCTAGATATGACGATGGCGACAATGACATCACCTCCGCGAAATACAATGCCTATAACACAACGCTGGAATGGCATAAAACACCGAAATTCAGCACCTTCATCGAATATCAAAAAACAGATTTTGAATACCGCGAAACCAATGACCAGATCATGCTAGGCATGCGTTATAACTTCGATTATAAGTTTTAAGTTTCTATCTAAAACTAATGGTTGAACCAGCTTTAACGCTCTTAGTCTGCTTACACTGCACAAAGGCCAAAAGCACTAACGCTAAAAACAACAAAGCCACGACTCGCGTGGCTTTGCTTATTTAAGACGATACCGTCTTTACACTTCAATACGTTCCAATTTAAAACGGTAATACCCACCCTTGATCTCTGAAGCTATACTGGTTTGTATTTTGTTGGCTTCAATCATAAATTCAGAAGCTTGGACAGAGGATTCAACGTAAGCGGTGAATAAACCGCACATACAAATAAACAGCGCCAAACCGAAAGGTTGGGCGCTGTTTAGGGTGCTAAGGGAGCAGCTGATTAACCTTGTTAGATAATAAGTTTAACCACCGCAGCCATCAGAATTTCTAGAGTTAATATAGCGAACATCTTTCGCTCTGTCATAGTCGACAGGATCAAGCGTGTCATGCTTTTTGATGAATTGATAAAGCATATCGGCATCAATAAAGCCGGTGTCTCTCGCCTTTTCCTTCAACTTGGGATATTTGTTACCGCCCGCAGCATTATAGCTAGGGAGGGTAAATCGATAGTTATCCTCTAGCTTGAAGGGCTTGTCACCAACAGTATTGATATCGACATCTTTAGCTTTACAGTCAACGGTCATCTTGATGCCGCTGAAGTGGGCAAAGCCTCCAGAGCCTTGAGTCATAAGCGCAACATTAGACAAATACTTTTTCAGTTCGGCACCATTCATCTCAGCCACAGTGACACTGTTGGAAAAAGGCAGCACCTCAAGCACATCACGATAACGAATAGGCCCTTTCTTTATGGTGGTACGAATACCGCCAGAGTTCATTATGCCAAAATCTGCTGGCACAGGGAGCTGAGTCTGAGCATGGGCTATCATAATCCCTAGAGGTGTAGCTTGGTAACGAACAGCCTTACGTTCACCAATGAAATTAGCCTTTGCAACACCAATCTCCTCTCGCAGTTTCATCTGACCATTACGCTGATATGGACGCAGCAACTCGAGGGTTTCCGGATCTTTGGGGGTTAGCATATGAGGTGGATAGTAGGAACCGAATTTGGTTTCGGTATTCACAGGTACTAACTCGTAATGAGCCAGGTGTAACTTACCGCCATAGTATTCAAAATCGGCGCGACCAACGAACTTACCCCACTCGTAGGCTTGCATGATCCAAGTGCCATTTTGACGATCGGGTTTACAAGGCTCATCTCGACCATAATCTTTTACGTACTTACCAGTCTCTCCTTCCATACAAACAGGCAACTGTGAATGTCCGCCAATGATGACTTGAATCTGACCAGGCTTTAGGCTTTTAGCAAGTTCAACATCACCGGGGGCGTTACTGCCATGTACACCGTTTTCATAGTGCCCCATATGGGTGAGGCCAAAAACAAGATCCGGTTGATACTTCTCTTCGAGCTCAGCCAAAATACCTTGCGCCTCATCTTGAGGAGAGGTGAATTTAAACGCTTCAACAAACTCAGGATTACCAATATCGGCGGTTTGTTCAGTAGTCAGACCAACGACGGCCAACTTCAATCCTTGAACCTCGAATATCTTATAAGGCTCAAAGTAGCGCTGCCACTCACCATCGACTTGGCGATAGATATTGGCCGATAACCAAGGAAATTTTGACCAGCCACGCTGCTTATCCATCACAGTCAATGGGTTATCAAACTCATGGTTCCCCACGGCCATGGCATCATAACCAAGATGGTTCATGCCGATAAAATCTGGCTCGGCGTCTTGAAGATCAGACTCTGGCACACCAGTATTAATATCGCCACCTGAGAGCAGTAGCGTCTCCCCACCTTGTTCAGTGACCTCTTTGCGGATTTGGTCCAGTATGGTTTTACGTGCCGCCATGCCATACTCACCTCTAGGGCCATGCCAAAAACGGCCGTGGTGATCATTGGTATGCAGCAAGGTAAAGCGCTTACAGTCATCACCAGCGGCTTGACAGGCAACCGATGCAGTCGTTTTAGGCGCCTTTTCCACCTTTTCCTTACTACAGCCGCTTAATGCTAACGTTAGCGCGATAGCTGAGCCGGTAAGAAGTAGGCAAGAAGGACGGAGTGAAGTATTCATAATAATCCTTCAATAATATTCAGATAAACCTTGTCACTCGCCCTAAGGGATTTGCGTCTACAGTGAGAACGCAGTGCACAAGGAGAGATGTAGACAACGTCTGTACCGTTAAAAAAAGCAGCACCCAGTGCGATACCGGTGCTGCTTTTTATAGGCTTAACGTATGATTAGCCTTGCCGACGACGCAACCAGATTAGCGGTAGTAACAGAGTTATAAAACCACCTAAGCTACCCGCTCCATCAGGCTTAGTCCAACCAGCATCTTCGGTGTTTAACACCTCAATGCTAACAGACTTGCTGAAGCTTTCTTTATCGGCATTCGTAACCGTCAGTTCAAAAACTAACGATTGATTTATGTCGACCTTAGGTGCAGTCACATCAAGTTTCAGGTCAGTGGCAGTAAACTTAGCAGTAGTGCCTGATACTTGCTTCCAGCTATATGTTGTTCCTACTGGCGCATCGGCAACCGTTGCAGTGATAGTCGTGCTTTGTTCTTCTGCAAGCTTAGTATTACCCGCAAAACCGACTTCCACCATGAAAGGTACGTTCATCACGCTCAAGCTAACAGCTTTGGTTGTTTCCGAAGTACCGTTGCTGATGGTCAAGGTGAAGTTCAACGTATCATCGGCTTTAACCTTTGGTGCAGTTAGAGACAAGATAGCCTGATTGCCAACAAGGGTTTTCTCTTCACCAACAATCTGCTCCCACTTGTAAGTCAGCGTAACACCTTCGCCAGCTTTGATTGCTGAGGCATCTAGGGTGTATGCAGCGCCTTCTGTAACACTTTCAGGAGTAACAATTTCACCTTCGACGACCAAACCAGGGTTTGGATCGTCACCACAGACTGCACCGTACACTTCTTTTACTAACTCAGGGCGGTCAATAAAAGGGTTACGGTTGCCTTGGTATTTGTATACCTGATTGTTACGGTTTTGCTCGTAGCTATCAACAGCGTCTAACTGGCTCCACTCATACAGAGTACAAAGTGTACCGATCAGCGGAGCGTCATCCTCGGCTGTCGTCGTTAGGCGATCAACTGCGACGAGATCTGGCATTTGAGTCATAGCAGTATCAGTGCCTTGATAGCGAGTATCCATATACATGATCATACGAGCGACATCGCCTTTTACCTTATCACGAGGCTCCCAGCAGTCCGTGGTTTTGTCTAGGTAGTTACCCGTACCAGCACCGTTGAACAGCACCTCTTCACCTGTATCTTTACACGCACCAAAGTCATTGTTGCTTCGTGCAGTGTTGATACCTACATCTGAAGGACGTAGGTGATGAGCATCGGTATAGCCCCACTGAGACTCATTTGGGAAGCCATGGCTTTTGGCCCAAACGTGTTCACGGTTCCACTTACCCACACCGCTACCGCCAGTCTGGTTGTCGTATTTGGAAATAGAGGCGCCTGTGTAGATCTCAATAACATTTTTATCGTTAGCGGGATCTTGGTCAGCGTAAGTCAGTGTGCTCCAAACCTGCTTATAGGTCAGTTGCTTATGATTTTTCGCTATGATTACAGACAAGGCATTCTTCAGTTCTTCAGCATTGGCAAATTCGCCACTGAGCACATCAGAGTAATAAATTTCACTATTGAACGTCGCAGGATCGGCAACCGGAGTCAGCGTCTCGCAACCCGTACAAGGACCTGTTTCTGGCTCTGGTGGCTTTGGTGGCTCTGGAGGAGTGACATCGCCAGTACAAGCTTTTTCACCTGGGCAACCTAGGCCATCAGCGGTATCTATAACGAATACGGCCCACTGGTTGTTGGTACCTGGAAAGTCAGCTTCGGCAACTGTATCACCAGTAGTGACACTGGCTTTACGGCGCAGTGTCTTATTCACTGAAGAGAAATCGGCGTTGTTTGGATCTTTCCACTCAGTGCCAGGGTCTTCACCGCGCTTACCAAAGCGATCGATAACCACATCATTTTTGGTTAATACTACGGCATCGTCACCGTTGAAATAAGTTACGGTAGAAGCACTGCCGAGTTTAAACGCATCGATGGTTGCACCAGCATTATGGAACACAATACTCTTACCTGGCGCTAAAGTGCCAGTTAAGGTCTCAGTATTACCTGGTTTTGATGCATCTGCGCCATTGGCAAACAGGATCAGCTTATAAGCGTTAGCATCCAGGTTAATATCACTGCTACCTAGGTTTGAGATCTCAATAGCTTTATTGTTGGCGCTGCCTTCAATGTATTCAGTAATAACTAAATTTGCACTCGCAGCTGTAGAAAAAGTGCCCAAAACTATGGCAGTCGCGGTGGCAACTGCACTCATTTTAATTCTCATAATGTTATCTCTTTTGAATCTTTGATGAGAAGCGCACTGCCCGAAAGCAGGCGCTTCATTATCTAGTTGAATGCTTATTTGCGAAGACGACGGCGAATTGCTGCCAATCCGAACAGAGATAACAAGCTGATGAAGCCAGCACTACCCGCTTTACCATCACCGCCAGTGTTATCGGTTTCTTCTTCTACAATTTCAGCAATCAAAGAATCTCGACTAGATACCTTCGCTATAAAAGTCTGCTCAGATCCAGCAACAGGCTTACCATCACGTTGCAGGCTAACTGTCACGTTGTAGTCTGCTGATGGGGCACCAAAGACTTCGAAAGTGACCATAGTCTGGCCATCTTTAGTCAGTATCACTTTAGGCAGAACCATTTGAGTTAGGTCAAGACGTTTATCTTTATCAACTGGACTCAGGCTAACAATCGCCACATCTTTGGCCTTCGCAATACTAACAAGTTTACCTTCAGCATCCTTAGAGCTTGGGATCTGATAAGGCACCTTGATTAGCTTATTCAACTTAGTCAGGCTTAAAGGCACACCCGCATCTGCATCGCCGGGCTTATAGCTAAGAGAAATTAATGCTGGGTCATGATCCGATGCACGATAAACGTTCGCTTTGTAGAACTTATGCGTGCCAGTACCGTCGATACTACCTTTAAAGCTGTTTTGGTAGTCATACAAGGCTGTCTCTGGAGCATTAACATGCCAGTCAGTGGCGTCAATCACGCGATCTTTCAGAGAAGGAGAAATCAAGATGTGATCAAGTGAACCGACTTCATCACTGAAAGAATAGCTCCAAGGTGTCTTACCCTTCTCCTTGAACTTTTCACCGACGATATCGATGTAGCCGTAAGTCTTAGTGATAGTCACTGGTGAGCCATCTTCGTTAAACTGAGGCTTAGATCCAAGGAAAGTGTGGCTAGCGGTAACGATAGTCTTGTTGCGTGGGTTCTCGGTAAGAACCAGTACAGGATCTTCTTTACCATAGGCGTTCAAATCACCAAGGATGATTTTATCCCCAAGCACATCTTCCATCTCTTCACCTAAGTGCACGGCACCGGCTACGCGGAACTCGGCACAAGCCCCTTGGTAGTCGAGATCAGGTGCTTCACGGTTATTCCAAGTCGTGGCATTGCCAAACTCAACATCTTGCCATTCTTCCCAACAACTAGAGCCTTTTGACTTAAGGTGATTTACAGATAGCGTCAAGCGCTTGCCTGTTTGGTTAATGATAAAGGTTACCACCAAGGCATCACGGTGGTAGTTTTGACCGTCCTCTAAGATCTCTTGGTTTTGATCTTTTATCACCTCACCTAAGTCGTTGACGATAGTCGGCGCTTTTTGCTGAGGCATTGGAATAACGCGAGTGCGCTCAATGCTCATCTTGCTTGGACGGTAGATAATACCTGTGGAAATAGCGTCAGAGCCAATGGCGTCTAAGTTATCCAATATCTGATTACCGTTGTTATCAAAACCAACGAACACATAACGGTTTTCTGTAGAGGTAGGGCCATTATAATCTTGGGGGCGCTCATCCACATACTTGATATTGACTTGGTTCACAATCTCAGCAATGGCACTGTCATCGCCAAAACCGTTGTTTTCAATCTCCATCAGAGCCATGACGTCAGCATTCTGAGCACGAATGATTTCTACCAGTTTGCTTCTCTGGTTAATGTATTCGTCGTAAGTTGTAGCGCCTCGGCTCTGACCAAAGCTATTGTTGTCACCACCAAAAGGAGAGTTAAAGAAGTTAAACAAGTTCTGGCTGGCAACGCGGATAGCAAAATTATCACCTGTCACAGTATCTTTAAGATCTGGTTTACTGGTACGCGGTAAATTATGGATAAAGTTAGCGCTAGTTAACTGGTTGGTAATGGTCAGGCTGTAGTCCTGATCATATTTATCAGTGCCAGGGATCAACTCAGTTTCATATTGACTGATCACACCCTGCGCATTAACAAGACTATCGTCGATACGAATATAGTTAGTGTGTGGGTCACTGTTAAAGCCTGCGTAATAAGGCAAATCAATGCCATTGGATTTAGTGGCACTTTCGATAACTAAGCGATAATCATTGTTTTGCTCATTAGCCGCTTTAGACTCTGGGCTTCCTGCAACATGCAAGTGGTTAGGCTGTAAATTAGGACGCTTATAAGCAGCCACCATGTTGTTGCGACCGTTAGGAGACGACAGATAGTTGTAGCTGAAGCTGCGAGTGATACGCATATCTTGGTCGCCATCAGTCTGAGGATCCAGATCTGTAGGCAAGTTAACCAACATACCTTCATAACGTTCTAGAGTCTTATCGAAAGAACCGTTATCAGCGCTAATAACCTCAATATCGGTAGGCTGCGTTAGGATATTAGTATCAGTCACATTCCAGCTAAATGCCGTATCAGCGGACAGTTGAGTCTGACCTTGGTATTCTGCCACTTTACTACCGATACAAACGGTTTGACCAACCTTCAGAGCACCTGCGGCACTAGAGCTAACGAAGATGCCATCGGAAGTCTCAGGGTCGTTGTCAGAAACAAGATTGCGAAGATAGAAGCCTTCATTAGGAATCGTTCCCTTAACAGAGATGATCCCCTCTACGGCAACTTTTTCAGCTGATTCAGTCTTACCTTCAGCAATTAAAGGCGAGGTAAAGCCTGTCCCCTGAACTTCGCTAGGAGACATGATTTCACTCTTATCAGTTGGACAAGTGAAGATGTCCATGATGTCTTTTGCATCAGCAGCCGGCAGCTCTGATTTACCTAAATCATCAAATCTCATTGGCAAGATGTTCTGCCACTTAGTCGCATCGAAGGTGCCTGATTGAGCAGGATTCTTACCGTCAGCAGTTTTTTTACGACGTAAAGTGGTGTTCGATGCCCACTTGCTGCCGTCATTCACTGCTCCAACACGATCAATAACGGTATCACCATTTTTCAGGAAAAAGCCGTCATTACTGGTCATGAACAGGTTGTTATACTTATTACTGGCATCATATGTAGAGATAACAACGGTGCCACCTTGAGTAGCAATAGCATTACGAAACTCTTCACTCGCTCTACTATTAACAATAACCATAGAAGCACCGGAGGCAAGTGTCTGACCACTCAACAGCGGCTTAGCATCAGACTTGAACAACTCGTTGTCATACTTACCGTCAGAGCGTTGGAAAGCTCTAATATCATCAGTAAAAGTGAAGGCATCAGAGCCTGTATTAGTGATCTCAACCGCGCCAACATTGGCATCGGAACTTTGGGTCATTTCGGTGATCAGCAGATCTTCAACGCCAGCGAAGGCGCCCATGCTGATGGTGCTGGCAATGGCCAGCGATAGGACAGTTTTTTTCATAGTAAACTCTATAAAAGTTGAATTCAATTCGGACTAGAAATAGATACGCGCGTAGGCGTAGCCTGCTTCAGGGGCTTCGCCAACTCGGCCTTCTAGAGACAGCACGATGTCGCGGGCAGGACGATAGTTGAAACCTAAACTGGCCCACTGACGCTCTTTGCCGTACTCGGCAGGTAGCTTCGAGTAGTCATAGTTCGGACCTAACAGATCCCAGCCCTCGTACTCTTCGTGGTTTACTGAGCTGATTATTTCCCATTGTTGATTCAGGTCGTACTTGGCACTTAGTGTTACCCCCTGATTACGGAAAGTCTGGTAATCTAGGTGTACGTCACCGCTCTTACGTGTCGACAAGTCTTCATCTTCTAAAAAGCCATTTAAACCAATAGATAAGTCAGACATCAGTTTCAGACGGACACCCAAGCCTATCTGTTGCTGCTCACCATATTTACTGATCCCGTTAGAGCCGCCGCGCGTTTCTAAGCCAACCACGACAGAGAGCAAATCAGACATCCACCCTATGTATCCGTTAATGATGTCACCTTGCAGCGCACCACTCTCGTGTTCACCATTGTATGAGTAAGAAGTACCGAAAATTAGATTTTCAAACTCAGCTTGATACTTAACTGTGTTCTCTTGGTCACCCGCTTCACCGGTTTCAACGGACTTGTTGAAGGTGAAATCACCGAAGTGGTCGTAATCGTCGAATGCTGTATCGGTCAAGCCGAGCTCAATCCACTGTTGATCGGTGAAGGCATAGCCTACGTACATCTTGTCGATGGCCAACTCGAACTCACCGTCGCCGCCAAGCCAGTTACGGCGTTGGTAGTCTAATTCAAGACGATAGGTAAACTGTTGACGTTGACCCGATACGCCCATGGTGGCTAAGCTATCATCTACATAGCCTTTGGTATCGTAGAACTCATCGTGGTTGTAAGCTGGATGAGTATCAAAATGCCCACCGACACCCACTTCGCCATATAAGCGAACATGGTCACCTTGACTGTCACCATCTAGCATTACAGCGCTTACTGAACCAGCACTAAACATAGTGATGATAGCGATTGCAATTGTTGTTCTTTTTAACATTACCGTTACTTCCGATTAGTAATTTGTCAGCCTATATTTGAAGGCCAAACTCAAAATTAAAAATATTGATTAGTAAATTCTTAAACTGCTAGCTGCTCAGATAGGTGGAGCATTTGATGGCGAAATCGCCGATACATTTATTACACGCTTCATATATCAACCCCATTTTTATAATATTTCCGCTAATTTGTATTAACGTGAGGCGCGATTGTTGCAGAATTTGGCAGCAAAAAAAAGGATGTTTAGTCACATTTGCATACATAAGTACCTGTTAAACAAGATAAAAAGAGACTCATTGAGCGCCATAGGGAACGGCACGCCATCTTAATTGGTTTATATTTATTTAAATCATACACTTAATTAAGAACGTGGTCGGATGTGTCTTGTGTGGAATAATGTGAGAATTAAGGGGGCTTATTTCAGTTGTACTTATTAAGATAGGCAAGCTAATAAAAAAGGGGAGTGGCACGCTAATTTGGGCAACCTAAATAGAGGTGATATTATTACCTCGTAGATGACTTTAGGTGAACACATGAGATCGACAACCAGAAAAACATTTAGTGCTGAATTCAAACTTGAAGCAGCCCAATTAGTCCTCGATAAAA
>Ga0172380_10000100_pt1 | contig 185226 bp, 175 predicted proteins | sample Leawe162metaG_FD_119747 | JGI IMG/M metagenome (GOLD analysis project Ga0172380, IMG submission 119747) | Leachate microbial communities from a municipal landfill in Southern Ontario, Canada - Leachate well 162 metaG | ecosystem: Engineered > Solid waste > Landfill > Unclassified | place... | reverse complement strand
GGTGGCTTCAAATAAGGTTCTGTCTTTAGAGAATGAATTGGGGTTAGTAATAGTAGAGGTAGCGATTGTAACAGTCGGATCCAAATACAAAGGGAATGTGGCAGAATCGACGAAGGTGGGGTCAATTTTGTATGTCGCCAGACTCTTTTCAGTATCGAGTTCAAGTGTTATGGACCCTTTTTGTTTTTTGGCATCTTCTATAATCGGTGAGGCGATTTTCATCACCGTTTTGCCACTTTCATCCTTGAGATTGAAACTGTTATTATCACTCTCTTCTGCGATTAGTCCTTTTAGATCGAGACTAAAGCTAAGGTGATAGTCTGGGTTTTGAGTCAATACACTGGCATCTTTGATAACTGCAGTTTCTTTTATCTTCGACTCATTTTCAGTATCAGTCGTGCTATAGACGAGATCAAGATATTGATTTACCTTGATAACGGTTTTGTCCTTGTCTTTTGTCACTTCCTCGGTTTTTGCCTGAGTTTCTGGTAAATCTGAGACTTTAGAATCTGGCACATCGGGGGTCGCAGTACTGACGACAGTAGCGGTACTAGTAGCGGTCGGCGATATCGTTGCGGTTGGGGAGAGATCTAATTGTTCAGGTGGTGTTTCAGTCTGAGATGGTACCGCACTGTCTTCCTGCGCCCTAGCTTTTGAAAAAAGACTTAAGAATTTATGTGTCAGTGACTTTTCCTTATTCAGCATGGAAACAGATTGGCTGACCAGGTTTGTTGGTTGAAGAACGGTAAATGAGATTGATTGTTCTTGCTCCGATGTAGTCTTGGCCTCAATCTTTGTTTTAGCTTCCTCGCCGGCAGATGAGAAATCGACTTGGGCAGCTTTGAGATCGATGATCGATTTGTCTTCCTTGTCAGAAGCTTGAACGCTCTTTGTTTTGCTCTCCGAATCGCCACTATCCGTCGTAGTGACAGTAGTAGACTTAAGCTGTCTTTGCGCTATAGCTGATGTGCGCGCTGGAATCTCAACGAAGTTTGAAACCAAAAAGGCAATAGCGACAAGATAAATTGCAAGCGAGGCGGTATGAACCTTTGGTGCAATGGGGTTGAAGTGCCATTTTTCATACCAAGCAAAGTTTCTTTGAAGCGATTTGTCTAGACCCCTAAATGACTTGAGTGCAACTTTCGCCCCACCTTGCCTGACAAATTCAGCACGTTGGCGCAAAGCGATCTCGTGTCGTTTTAACGCAATAATTCTTTTTTGCTCGTTTTTTCGAGCAATTTTGAGCCGCTTTTCATAGCTAGCATGAACCTGTTTCTGTTTTTTGATAAGGACAGCCTCTTCTCTCCTTTTTCGGTCATAAATATCTTCTTGAATCCGAATAAGTTTTTCTGGAAAACCCTTCTGCTCCCGCTCTATTTGTTTTCTTTTTTTCTCAAATATTCCAAGAATCTTTCTGGTTGATCGATTTTTTCTCTCAACCTTATGAATGCTCAAGTTTTCCTTAAGCGAGTGAAAAAAGTTTTGAAATTTGTTTTTTTGATTACTCACGTGTCTTTTTTAATAAATTTTTGAGCTCTTCGCTTTGGGGCATGAGCTCCAGACCCTCTTTGGCACTTTCGGCCGCTTGGGCTTTTTCGCCTCTTGTTAAGTCAATCATGACTAAGTTAACCCATGCCGTTTGGCTGAAAGGATTTAGTATGGTTGCATCCTTGTAGTTTTTGATCGCAAGATCAGAGTTGCCTGCCAGGCGATATGCATTGCCAACTAAATTTTTATATAAAGCAGACTTCTTCTGCCCTTCATAAAGTTTGGCGCAAGACTCAAAATTTCTTACTGCTTCCGGGTAGTTGCCTTTGCCCATGTTCGCCTCACCTAGAGTCGAGCAAACGAACTCCTTGTCCCCATCTTTTTGATTCAATTTACTCATCAACTTGATCGTTTGGTTATAGTCTTTCTTGGTTAAAGAATCGTAGATTTCTCTTTTAGTTGAATCTGAAACTTGCTTTGGTTTAGGAGGAGCAAAAATCACTAGGGCACACAAAACAATCACTGCCAACACCAATACGAGCAGTAAAGGGATCATCCTGATTAAACCTGGAGTTTTTTTCCCCTCATTCACACATTTATTTTATCATTTTATAAAACAAAAACAAAGGATATATGACATCGAAAATAAGGTCGAAAAATAGATTCTGGTTGTCTAATGAATAAGGGGCGGTTGGAGCGCGAAGATCGCACCCTAACCGCCCCGAGAGGGACGACTTCCGTCCCTACAGAACCGCTTTCATCCTCTCTACCAGATTGAGGTCGGCGTATTTCGCCGACACTCTGATAGCGTGCATGACCGCTTCGGAGTCGGCGTTGCCGTGCCCGATCATGACAATGCCGTTGGTACCAAGCAATGGCATGGCCCCGAACTGGCTTGAGGCTAGCTCGCGCTTGACAGCGCTCAGCGCTGGCTTGAGGAGAAGGGCACCGAGCTTCGTGTACCACCTCGAACTGATGTTTCGCTTAAGCGACGAGGTAACGGCTCTGACTCCGCCTTCCATCGCCTTGAACGCAATGTTACCGGAAAAGCCATCGGCCACAACAACCTCCACATCGCCAGAGATGATGTCGCTGGCCTGGACGTTGCCTGCAAACCCCGGGGAGCCCCGGAGCATTTCGTGCGTCGCCTTGGTTAGGCGGTCGCCCTTGGTATCCTCCTCGCCGTTAGCAAGCAACCCGACGCGCGGAACGGTGATGCTCATGACAACACTGGCAAATGCTCGACCGAGCTGGGCAAACTCGACTAGAAGTTCGGGGCTACAATCGGTGTTCGCCCCTGCATCGAGCAGAACGACCTGGCCCTGTTTGATGGTTGGGATGAGCAGGGCAAGCGGGGGGCGCGCGATGCCCTCGGTCAAACCGAGACCACCCTTGTCGGACAATCGCGCTGCCCACATTACGGCCGAGCGCGTGTCGCCAAAAGACAATACTGCATCGGCCCCCTTCGCTGCCACGAGAGCGACAGACTTAGCCACTGACGACTCGCGCGCATGCAGAACTTCGTACGGACCATGCTCCGCAGTCGTTGTCGTCTCCGCCACAACGATCCGTTCGACCATCCCACGACACTCGTGAAAGAGCATTTGGCAAATGCCGGGTGGCCCAACTACAACAACCTTGACCTCGCCACCGAAGGATCTGTACGCCATTCTCACTCCTTCGGCAATCTCCTCAGGACCTTTGTCGGAGCCGAGAAGATCAACGGCCACAACCGGCTTGGCGTGATTCACGGCGCTCACTCCTCGTGTGATGGTTTGGTTTTCGATGATACGCCTGATCACGAGAGTGTATCATTTTGATATAAATTTTCAATCGAGTGGCAACTTGATTTAGAAAGTGACTTTGCTACAATTCAGTAAATGAGGAGTAAAATGTATCATAAAAAATTGTTTAAAAAGTTGTTTCTGGTTTTGATATTATCGAGTTTTTTGGCAGTTGGGCTTGAGGGTGCAGTGATGGCTCAGGAAGCTGGATCCGATGTACATATTAAAGTTGAAGCGTCAACCAACACCGCAGAAGAGGTCGCAAATGGCGAGGCAACATGGGTCAACTATTCTGGTACCGAATTTTCCGGAGGGGTTTCTATTGCAGCTAACCCAGGAGATAAAATATTTATCAGAACAAAAATATGGAATAGCTCAAGCTACTGGGCGGCTGACAACATAACTGGAACATCGCAGACAGCAAATTTTGGGTATGTTACCTCGGTCCTTGAAAATGATGATTCTGACGGGGACTCCACTGCTTACGATAGCTACTTTTTTGTCGGTGACGGTAACGCGGCAATTTCAAGAGCATATGCATACGGTAGCGAGGACGATGGTGGCATAAGCGAATATGGACAAAACTGTCAGGGACTTCTAACCTCCGTTACTCTAGACGATAGTTTTCCGGCAGGGCAAACAGTTATAACCGCCCAGGGAACGATATCGGACTATGAAGATAGAGAGGTTGTTGGGGGTATGTTGGATAAGTTTGGCATTGCGTATGCACAAGGAGTGGATAGATCCTCGATGGTGAGAATCACCGTTGGCGAGGGCGCAACCGCCACCCCAACCGCGACCATTAGCTCGACAGCTACTCCAGAACCAACTGCCACCCCAACAGCAACAGCGACAGCGACCACTGCAACTCTACCCACAACTGGTAGCGACAACAGAAACAAAGCACTATTTAATATATCAGCGAGCTTACTTGTGGCTGTATCCTCCATCGTCATCGGAACTCTAGTTTACAAGATTAAGAAGAGTGCTTAGTTCAAATCCGAAGAATAGATTTACATAATGCAATAATCGTTTGCACAAAGCTGGAACTGTTGGCCTGACACTGTTTTCAAGTTATTTTTTAGTTTGTTTAACGGAATGCTGAGGGGAAGAATGGGAAAATCTGTTAGGATAATGTCTTTGTTTCTGAGAACAGTTATTTGTGTCGGTATCTTTTATACAATACTGCCTGTAGCTCTTGCTAGCGCAAGTAGTGAAGATTCTTGGTCAACTGGCACGGCCGGAGGGACCGCTAGAATTAGTCACACATCCGTTGTCTATAATGGCAAAATCTATTCGTGGGGTGGGGTAAACGTAAGCAGAAGGCAGATACTTAATACCTTAGATATTTATGATATTGCCCATGATTCTTGGTCCACTGGCACAGCCGGAGGAACCGCCAGAAGCGAGCACAGTTCCGTTTTATATAATGGCAAAATCTATTCGTGGGGTGGAAGTGACGGAAACGGCTGCCTCGGTACTATGGACATTTATGATATTGCCCATGATTCTTGGTCCACTGGTGCGACAAGTCCAGTTGCTAAAGAACAACACACATCCGTTGTCTATAATGGCAAAATCTATTCATGGGGTGGAAGAGATGGCGATACCACTTTTAACGACGTAGACATCTATGATATCGCTCATAACTCCTGGTCCGCTGGCACAGCCGGAGGACACGGTAGATATACTCACACCTCGGTTTTATACAATAGCAAAATTTATTCGTGGGGAGGAGTGACGGGCTATAGCAGCTTCATGGACATCTATGATGTTACTAACGATTCCTGGTCCGCTGGCACAGCAAGCGATACAAATAGAGTCAACCAAAGTTCTTCTGGCCTATATGACGGTAGGATTTATTCATGGGGAGGAAGAGGTGGGGACAATGATCTGCTCAATACAATATCCATCTACGACATAGTTAACGACTCTTGGTCTGTCGGAACAGTCGGGGGCACTGCCAGAGAGAATCACGCATCAATTCTGTATTATGGCAAGATTTATTCGTGGGGAGGAACTAGCGAAAGTGGCAGCCTTAACACACTCGATATTTATGACACCAGCGTGTTACCAACCTATAAAAACCTACCTAACGACAATCGTGAAATAAATCTAGACGAAGGACAAATTGTTACCGAATCTCCCTATACCCTCAAGGTAAGACCTTCAACCGGTAGCGGCATCACGGGAGTAAATTTTTATGTAGACGATACCCTGCTCTGCACCATCACCAACCCCGACTCTGACGGAGTCTATTCCTGTGATTGGGATACCGAAAAATATCATTCGGATGTTAGAGTTTTAACTTATTTTGAAAGAAACGATCCAATCGCTCTAGAACGCAGTACAATTGTTCAAGCTACTTCAACTCAAACTGCAACCGCCCAAAGCTCAGCCACACAAGACAGTACGATCCTACCCGAGACCGGTGCAAATACAAAAGGCGATAAAAATATAGCTGTAAGTATAATATCAATCGTAACACTCTGTATAGCTTGCAGATTTTTTTGGACTAAAAAGATGACTATCCAGTAGCTAATCCTTCTTGAAAAAAACAGGGGAAAAAGATAGGATATTTGGGAATGGAGAGGTGTCCGAGTGGTTTATGGACCTGGTCTTGAAAACCAGTGTGGGTGCAAGCTCACCGTGGGTTCGAATCCCACCCTCTCCGCCATGTACCGCGGCAAAATCTACGATTTTAACCTGGTACATGGCGACGCCGAACCATTTCTTTTTACAAAAACATAAGGAGCCAATATGAAAAAAGTTTTGATCGTCCTAGGAGTGATCGCGCTTATTATTGTTCTTTTCTTGGGTTACATCGGCTTTATCCCAGGTATTTCCAATCTATTTGGTTCAAACAAGCCACGTGACCTTGGTATAAAATATACCGAGGCCGACCGCGCTTCCGCGCGGGGTAAAAGTAAAATCGAGTACGAAGCCCTACCCGCCTCAACTGCCCCTGAAAATAGCTTAGTCAGAACCGGAAGTCGCGCTGTTACAACAGACTTTAGCTCGGCCGAAATATCGGCCCTGATGAACGACAGACCTTATAAGTTCTGGCCCTATAAAAATGTGCAGATGAAATTCAACGCTGACGGAACAGCTGAAGTATCAGGCGCTCTGATCAAAGATCGCGTACCAAGCTATTGCGCTTCGATCGGTATTCCAAAAGCTGTTGCTGACAAAGTTGCATATTACCTACCCTCGAACACCGTTTACTACGTCAAGGGAAAAGCCTCGCTAAAGGATAATAAAGTAGCAATTTTTGAACCACAGGCCTTCGAGATCGGGCGATTGAGGCTACCAGTTGGGATGTTTTTATCAAAGATAGAGATTACAGATACTGCCCTTGCCCTCGACACAACCGAGCTATCAGCTGACTTATCGAAAGCTAGTGGCAAGAAGGGCTTGATTATTAACTACATTAACGACCACTTGGCCTCAATCAAGGGATTTTTCGCCAAAGAAGCTTACTTTAGCGAAAACAAACTTCACTTCGATGGCAACCTTAACGAGAAGGAATCAACTGTTCAATAATAATTATCAGGAGGAAAAATGGCAGAGCAAAATGGTACTTACAGATGTAATGTTTGTGGCAATCTAGTTAAAGTCCTTGAAGCCGGTATCGGCACACTAGTCTGCTGTGGACAACCAATGGAACTAGAAAAAGAGTCCGAGAAGAAAGAGTAGCTCTAGAGAACAAATCCGCCCCACTCAACCAGATAGTATCCAGATCTGGTGAAGTTTAATGTCGGAAGTGGATTTGGTGTCTCAATACTATTATCCAGGCCATTAAATATCAGCCTGATGCGATATGTCTTTTCTGGTTTTGGCTCGACTTGCATCGGCTCAATTCTGTCTACCTCGCTACCTGTCATCAGACCGACTTGGTAATAATTCTTTTTGGGTAGTTTTGCCGTCCAATAATCGGCCATTTCGGTCGCCTCGCGATCGCTCAGTGACAACTTCTTGCCAAGTGCCTTTATATCCTCGTGGAGCTTGGATCCATCCAGAAGATCAAACTGTTGGCTCATGCTCGGTGTCGGTAGCATTGCTTCGTAGAACAGGTGACGGTAGGTTCGGCCATTTGTGTTGATAAAACCGTCGGGCGTTGCTTCAACATTCCACCCATTACCATAAAATGGATCGGAAACTGTCATCCAGCCGATTTGTGGCTTCACTTTAACTGAAATACGAGTTGTAGTCGTTGGATACAGATAAATCGCAGGCTTGCTCTCTGGAGTAAAACCGCACCACGGGTCGCTAGTAATTTTATTCTCTTGGCCTTCAACACCAAAGTTGCTTACTTGCGGTCCGACACCTTGTGGCGCGGCACCGCCACTGGTAGCAGAATTTGGAACAATTTTTGCCAAGGTGCTAGATTGTGTGTGATAGAGGTAGTTTATTGTTTTACCATCTTTTTTAATCGTAAGGGTGATGTAGCTGGTTGCATCCTTGGAGTAACTTAGCGTTGATCCTACATAACTAGTGCCCCGACCCGTAATCAAATTAAAATCATTCACCAGATTACCTAGTTTTATCTGCGTACCTGCAGTAAAAATATTTCCATGCGGATTATCACTTGTAACCTCGCCACTTGAAACCCATTGGTTTTTTATTACGTTGTCGTCAGCGAGAAGCTTATCGACAAGATCTTGCTTCCCGTTATTAAGATTTTTTAATTCTTTACTTTTTCCGGCAAGCGATTCGATCGAGATCGTCTTCGGAACTATACTGGTATATTGCCCTGTATTTGCCGGATCGAGGCCGGGCTGCGCCTGACCCTCCTGTATTGCACCGAAAGACGTTGGGGCAAGTAGATTTATCCCCGGTTGACCGCAATCCTCTAGAATTTGTCTGATTGTTATTCCAACCGACATTGGATTGCCGTCTTTATCATAGGCTTTGATATCGCCGCGCTTCGAGTTGGGCAGATCTAACTCATCCTGCATTGACTTAAGTATGAAAATGTCGAATAGCCTGCCACCAGAAGCCAATTTATTTGATTGAGTAATATTATCCAAAAATATTATTTCAAAGTCTTTTGTTCGATCAAGAACCAGCTTCTGCGTGCGAAAATTCTCCTCCATCACATATGCTTCATTGCTGTATTTGTCGGTTAATGCAGAACCCTGAGCCTTTAATTCAAGTTTTGAATATTTATAACCTTTTGTTTTACAATCACTCCAACTGAGAAGTTTGATTCGATTTTGGGAACAGTCGGTCTTCCCTTCTGCTATTTTGCCATCAGATATAAATCCTTGGCCAATCCAAAGATACGTTCTTGGATCATCGGGTTGATCACCCTTGTTATCCCAATAAGCTATTGTTACGTCAAGATTTTCGTTGATTTGGGATATAACCGGGTAGGGATTATCGGGATCATCGCCGCTATTTAGTCCGTCCGCCCGAGAAGAACCTGAGTTTTCCTGAGTTGCAACTTCAGGAGTCGCTCCCAAACAACCCGGTAACAATATTACAACCAGTAAAACGAAAACAAGATTAATTTTTCTTCGTATCCCCTCTAAGTTTTTCACAATGTTAGTATACTGTATTTGTCTTGCTTCGGACAATGGTATGTAATAGAATATGTCTAAAGGTAGATTAAATGAGGGGATAATGCCTACAAAAAAACTTAAAAAAACTAAGAAGACTCGCAGGGTAGACAAAAAGGTTGAGAAACCTGTCGTAAGCACGACTGTTTCCAAGCCCGTCAAAGAATACGCTGCACCGCAGAATATCATCCGCTGGAATGCCCCCGATTATTACACTTTTGAAAAAAGCCCCTACTGGTCATTGATCGTCGGACTAATTGCCATCGCCGCCTCTTTGATCCTCATTTATACCAATAACTATTTTCCGGTCATTATTATCATCTTGGCAGTGATCGTGACCTTTCAGGTTGCTCACGAAAAACCCAAAGCCCATGAGTTTGCGGTTGATGAAAGCGGGGTGTTGTCGAGAAATACTTACATCCCCTATATTGAGCTCAAGTCATTTTGGATTGCCAAACACGGCACAAAGTCGATACTTTATCTTGAGCCGGTTAGTCGCCTTAAAAGCGCCGTCGTAATACCGCTTGGCAACCAGGGGGCACCTGAAGTTAGAAACTTTATCTTACGATTTTTGCCGGAAAAGTTAGAGTATGGCGAGTTATTTTCGGAAAAGCTTATTAGAATATTTAGGTTGTAAGTTTCGGCACTCATTAAAGTTTTATTTTTAAATCGGCTATTTAAGCCGTTTTTTTGTTATATGCGAATTGGCCACCCGCCGCCTCCGTTAGGAAGCTTTGGGTGACCCATTGAGTCGGGGCGGTCAGGGCTCGTCAGTGATGACGAGATCCTTTCCGTCCCAGAGAACGCTCTTTCAGTTGCCCTGGATGTCATCTGCACATACGCTTGTCTCGAGGACAAGCGGCTTGATGTGCGGGTGTGCTTCCCGGGAGTGCAGTGGCGGTGAAGCCACATAGGTATGTCCCGGAGGCACGATGGCGTTAGATGGGACGCGAGCTAGCGCCTCCGCAGACGGCTGCCAGGATGTGCCGTCGAGTCGTTTGAGGTGGCCTATCCCCCTGAAGTAGGCTAGGCCGGCACACGTCTCGCCATTACCGATCCCATTGCCATGATCGCTGTGTGGCTGACGCAGTCGGCGAGGGGTAAAGGCAATACGGTGGAGTTCGCGAACGATCGCGAGGTTCTGCAGAAGCCTCAGCCCTCTCTGACAGCTACGCTCCTCGTAGTGCTCGAGGATGTTGAGCAACCCCCCGTGACCTATGACCGCCTTCTCGTTTAGCGTTCGCGAGAAAACATTGTAGGTCAGATGAACCCCGAGGTGAGGAAATGGATGGCCGTCCCCGTAGAATGTCGCCAGACCAACTCCGGTCAGATCCTCGCTCAGCCCAGAGAAGTCAAACGACATTTGCGTCAGGCCGTCAGCGGCGACCCAGCAACGGATCGACCGTGTGCCCTCCTCGGATCGCGCCGCCGATCGCAGCTCGTCCCAGTACGTCTTGATCTGGGAGCGAACCTCCGCCTCACGCTCTGCAGCCTGAAGGCAGAGCTCCTTGAGCCCCACGAGAGTGGCGTGCGATCTAGCAATGCGGTTTACAGCCTCAATTGCCTTCATCTTGTGGATTTCCGTCTCAACGGACCAAGGCACTGGCTCAACCTCGATCCATATCTTCGGATCGTTGATGACAGTCCCATCCATCCTCGTCCCCTGAACCCTAGCGAGTGTTGTCCCCCTCTCTCTTTGGATCACGACAACGCCGGGTTCGTTGGTCTGCGGTACCGGCAACTGGCTCTTGACCATCATCGTCTCGACGAAGATCTCGAGCACTCGCCTGACATTGGCGTCCTGTTCGGCTTGGCTGATGATCAGCGACCACGCAGACGGGGGCACCTCAAGAAGCTTCAGCATCACAGCGTGCGCTACCTCAACAAGCTCAATGCTCGTCGTGGTAATCACGAGGATACTGACTACGTCGGAGTCTGCCTCAGCCAGAAAACAGCCCGGCCATTTGCCACCGTAGGTCTGCTCTCCGAGAAAGACTTCTGTAATGAACCGAGTCCCAAGCTCTGGACCGACAGCACAGAAGATCCCCCGGAGAAGATCGAGCGCTTCCCTGCGTCTGCCAACATCCTTGAGCTCAGAGGCAGTTACCCACCCCCGGGCTATGAGCTGTGGATCCTCTCTGACGAGCGCCTCAACTTGAAGACGTTCTCTCAGAGCCTCCAGAACCAGCTTATGGTTCGAGAGGTGTTTGCGTTCGACAGTTTTCAACGTACATCGCCCTCCTGGTGTTGTAGCGATAGCTGCATTGAAGCTTCGACCCTCCTCGAAGCTTCAAGACAAGGTACCAAAAACAGGTTCGTCGGTCAAGACGATGTCCATTTTTTATTGAAATTAGAAAGGATCTATCCCACCTGCTATAATATTTATATTGAAAAGGAGGGGGTATGTTTTCGCCTATTTTGTCAGGAATCGTTTTTCTTGTCCTATTTTTCTTTGTCGCCATCATAGCCATCATTGGCATAGTGATATTAATTGTTGTCTTGAGACGTAGAAACAGTCAAAGTACCGAATCGGCGGCACCCGCACCGCCCGCACAACCAGTCCAAATCGAAAATAGTGCTCAGCCAAAACCTGAAGCCATAAAGCCAGAGGAAGAGCCAAAGATGGTCAAAAAGAGCCAACCTCCAGAGCCAACACCCAAAAAGCCCGAGACCAAAGAAGCGATGCCTGTTGATAAAAAGACCGTTACCCAAAAACAAAAAAAACATGTCGGTAAATCGAAAAAAGGTCTAATCGTCGCCATTGTTGTGATTTTTATTTTAATCCTTCTTGGACTTGGCGGATTATATCTTTACAAAAAAATTGCTAAAGCGTTCAAGATAAACATCGGGGCTTTTGGAACTTCTGAAAGTGTCGAAAGCGGAGAGTACACCACCTCTCTTAAACCGATAAAAGCCCAAACCGATGCCGACAAATCAAGAAGTGTTACTAAAACCGTCTCCTCAGCCGGTACAGTGATGCAAACTCAAGGTGCAGACGGGACACTTTATACCCTGACTGTTCCGGTAGATGCGATTATCTTGCCTTCAGAGTTGACCATGACACCGCTCACTAATGTTCCCGTCAGTGGCTACAAAGACAAGGTTGTCGGTGGAGTCGTGCTCAGTGGCAGCTTTGATTTTATTAGACCGACATATCTAAGCATCCAGCCAAACCGACAAAAACCGGAAAAAAAGCCAGCGTTTAGCTACTGTGTCGTTGGCTCAAGAGGATTTGATCCTGAGGTCTGCGCTGGGTTAGCCGGTGTGCCCCTGACATTCGGTGTTGCTCCGGGCAAAATTGTCGCCTTCGCTTCGCAAAGTAGCGAAGGAGACGCCCAGACTTTTCTCGAACCAACTATCTACACCGGGATGAAAGATACATATACTGCCCAGGTTCTGTATCCGGGTGCTTATTTTGCCGACAATGCTAGCAAGCAAGATGTTGAAAAGTTTGCCCAAACAACCTTTGCACTTGGTGCTGATTTCACCAATAAAACCGAGGTTCTGATGCATCTGGCTTCGCTTGGCGGAAATCTTGGACCTTATAAAGCCGAGATAAAGCGCTTTGAAAGAGGCAAAAAAGACTATCCGCGCGAGGTTCTAAAATCTGCAATGCTTGCCTTGGCAATCGGTGACAAAGAAATTGCAAAAATTCGCACCGACGACTATTACACTGCAATATCCAAGAAAAGCGATAATATTCGCTCTTCATTTATTCCAATCATCAGATATGCCGGATTAATTCGCCAAGTAAATAGCTCAGCCAATAAAAAACATCGCTTCGCCAAGAGCGATCCAAACGTCGCCTATGCCCTAGATGACTTTGTCCCTTCTGGCAACGGTGGAGATGAAAATTATGACTGGCCCCTGCCGGATTACGAAGGTGACAATGGCGTTGATTATGGCGATGGCTGGGAGCCACGTAGCTGGCAAGATATCTGGAACGAACTTTTTCCACCAAGTACAGTTCCGCCCGACCTTAGAGATTGGGCCGATGTCGAAGCTGAAGCTGCCGCCCAAAAGAAAGCTGATGATGAATTGGAGAAGAACTGCCGAAATGAGCTAAACAGTAAATACGCAACCGCTTGTGAAAAATCCCAAGCCATTCGAACCATCATCGCCTTAGGACGTATGAAAGGCACTGACTACAGTAGCTTTAGAGACATCGTAAATGAATGCGCAAAGAATTGTACAACCATGGAAGAATGTGAAGACATGGGCGATCTTGGCGACAATTGGGGCAATGGCACAATCCGCGACAATGCGGCTAATAGTATTCAAGAATTATTACTCAAAGGCAAACAGGAGTGTGATCTGGCTCACAAAAAAGGTCTCTCCGATTTTGGAGACAACTCCTGCGAATCTACTGACTCGTCGGATGCGCCCGAAGCGATACCGATAGGACCTCCGAGCTTGGATCTTTAAGTTCGCTAAATCATTCCAAAATTCCTGCGCAATCGTTTTTTACGCTTGTTACTCTTTCAAATAGGTGGAAAATCGGCTTTAATGGGGATAAAACAATAGGAGAATGCCATGAGCAAGATATTAGTCACGGGCGGTGCAGGTTTCATTGGGTCTAATCTAGTTGATGCCTTGGTTGACGAAGGACACGAAGTTGCCGTTGTCGACAACCTCTCGACCGGTTCAAGAGAAAACATCAACCAGAAGGCCAAGTTTTTTGAGCTTGACATCACAGACAACGAAAATCTTTTAAAAGTATTTCAGGAATTTAAACCCGAAGCAGTATTTCATCTGGCCGCTCAGGCAAGTGTCATAACTTCAGCCAAGGATCCATCTCAAGACGTGAGGGTAAATGTGATTGGCACAATCAATCTTCTTCAGTGTTGTAATGAGCTAAACGTTAAGAAGTTCATTTTCTCGTCAACGGGTGGAGCGATCTACGGCGACGACGCTCCAAGACCAACAGTTGAAACAGCAACCGAACGGCCTGTTTCTCCCTATGGCATCGACAAACTGTGCGCCGAAAATTTCATAAGGTTTTTCACATCAGATGATTTTCAAACAGTTAGGTTAAGATACGCCAATGTTTATGGTCCAAGACAAAACTCCAAGGGTGAGGCAGGAGTGATTGCTATTTTTAGCTCAAGAATGCTCGCCGGTGAGCCGGTTACAATCTACGGCGACGGCACACATACTCGAGACTATGTTTACGTAGGCGATGTCGTGACAGCAAATCTAAAGGCGCTTGAATCAACTAAAAGCGATGTCTATAATATCGGCACTGGCCAAGAAACATCGGTTAATGACATTGTTAAGCAGTTACAAGTCCTGACCTCATCAAAGGTCGAAGTCAAACACGCGCCTTATAAGGCCAAAGAGCAAGCCTCGAGCAGTTTAAATGCTGACAATGCTCAAAAGTCTCTATCTTGGCAACCCGAGGTGACACTAGGAGAGGGACTCAAGAAAACTGTTGCTTGGTTTAAAAAATAATCGAAAATCAAACTATGATTTCTCCAGAATTTTCCCCAGGCGAAACGGACGCTAAATCTGAATTTGCCGAAGATCCTTCATCTGAAAACCACGAAAGGTTGACGCAAAGCTTCCCGGTCCTCCTAGTTCTTGGTGGCGGTTTCAAGAAAGCCGAGAGTATACAGCTACAGGTGGAACCTGGACTAAGCCGTGAATCACGGATGCGCGTCTTGGCGGCCGGAGAAATGTTTAAAGCAGGCATAATCGGCAACATTATCCTAACTGGAGGAAAAACTGCCGGTGGAAACAACCCTTCGGAAGCAGAAGCGATGAAGTTATATTTACAGAGTAAATACCCCCAGATCCTTGATGAACACATCACCCTCGAAGACAGTTCGCTAGAAACCTCCGAAAATATGGGGAACATGAAAGAAATCCTTGAGAACAAGGAGTTTGACGAGGCAATTATTCTAACTTCTGAAACTCATCTTAAAAGAGCCGAACAGCTAGCTCAAGAAAATCACCTAAACATCATAGCTGGGGCAACAGCCGAAGATCAGATTATTAGTCGCTCACCCCGTCACTACGAGAGGTTTGTAGAAAATTATACCGCATCGAGTGGTTACAAGATATCTCAAATAAAAGAATTTATTCTTCGAAGCCTTCTCATTATTGATCGAGGGGGATCAATTCCTCGATTTATCGCTCATCAAACTCGAAAGAAATAATATGACCCACCTCAGTATTATCATTCCTGTCTTCAACGAAGGTACTGTTATTAAAAAAGTAATTAACGGCTTACCAGATAAAATCAAGGGCGTCGATAAGATAACCATTTTGGCTGTAAACGACGGATCAACTGACAATTCCGCAGAAGAGATTAAAAAGACAAGTGCGATACTAATTTCTCATCCTCTTAACATGGGCGCAGGTTCCGCAACGGTTACGGGAATTTCGGTCGCCAAAATATTAAAAGCTGACGTTGCGGTAACTGTTGATGGAGATGGCCAACATCACCCCAGTGATATAGCTAGGGTCATTCAACCCGTTTTACAACAAAAAGCTGATATCGTCATAGGCACTCGACTTAAAAAATCCAAGGGTATGCCGGGTGTAAAAAAATTTGGAAATTGGGGGCTGAATGTTATAACTTTTGCACTATCCAGGATCTGGACAAGCGATTCGCAGTCTGGCTTTAAAGCTTTTTCTAAAAATGCTATAACAAAACTCGACATTGGCTCGCTAGGCTATGAATTTTGCTCCGAAGTTCTAATCGAAGCGAAGCGCCAGAAGCTTAAAATTACCGAGGTTCCGATTCGGGTCATTTATACTGACTATTCAAAGAGAAAAGGACAGAGTATATTCAACGGAACCAATATTATTATTAAATTGATTATTAGAAAGATAACCAGGACGACATGATTATCATTGCAAGAGTTTTGGCAACTGTCTTCGCCTTGATCGTTTTGTCTCGATCGATCGTTGATTACAGAAACAGAAAAGAGTCATTTCAAATGACGGTTTTCTGGATAATTGTATGGCTTGCTATCGCAATAATCGCATTTTTTCCATCAACGGTTGACACCGCGATCAGATTATTCGGTGGAAACAAAACTGGTTTAGGCACAGTATTTGGTATGGGACTCGTTTTTATAATGTTTGTCAGTTACAGAATTTATGTAAAAGCAAATAGGATCGAAAAAAACTTGAATGAACTTTCGCGAAACTTTGCGCTTCAGGCTATCGATCGGCCCTCACCAAAAAACAAACCCTCAAAAAACCATGAGTTCAAAAGCAAGAAAACTATTTCCCGCCAGAAATAAGTTTTTCAAGACGATTTTCGATAGTCAAAGCAATATCTTGCAATGACGGCTCTAAATTTTTGCTATCTTTTGTCCTAATTGATTTAAAAAGTGCGAATAGATCGGAAATTCTTTTTTCGTCGTAATAGTAAACATTGTTTTGGCCGTCATTGTCTGGAAAGATGTCTATTAACCCTGGAAGTTTGGTAGCAATGACTGGCTTTCTACATGCCAAATATTGGTAAATTTTGCTCGGAAAGATTATTCTAGTGACCCTGTTGATTGCAAACGGATTGATGCAAATGTCAGCGAGGTTCAAATAATCATTCAGTAACTTATAATCAACAAAACCAGTCATGATTACATTTCCCTCAAGCCGATTAGAGCTTACGATCTGTTGGAGTTCGGCTTGCTGCTGACCATGGCCAACGATTAAAAGTTTCGTATGTAAAAATTTACTTTTGTGTTTTGCGAAGTACTGTAAAACCAAATCGAGTCCAGAAAAATTATATAAGGTACCAGCAAATACAATAACTTGATCGGTTTTCCTAATATTATATTTTGCCATCAGCTCTTTATCTTTTGGCTTTGGAAAAAAAAGATCTTCATCGTACCCGGTGGGCAAATAGGTGGTTGTGTCTTCATTGGCTCCAAGCGTAATTGCGTATTTTGTTAATTTAGGAGTAATACCAGTTAATTCATCCACCTTCCGATAAACCGATCGCTCCATTAAAAAAGTTGGCCATGACAATATCTTGTACGGAACAAGCTGATGTAGGACGTCAAGCAAGCGAAAATAAACTGGAATTTTACATACTCGGGCCGCTCGGACTGCCTGCAATCCGTTCGTGGGCACTGAGTACAAATACAAAACATCAATATGATGTTTTAAGATAGTATTTTTGATAACAAAATAATGGTTTATTGCAGCCGTGACGCGGCTTATAATCGGTATTTTTATGAAACCAGGTCGGATTAGAGTTACCCCGTTATTTTTGCCAGCTCTTTTAACATTTTTTATCGTTTTGGTTCGGCTTATAAAATCAAAAATACTAGACTTTTGCCAATTAGTTTCAAAATCAATAACAAAGACCTTGTGGCCTTTTGAGGCCCATATTTCCGGTATGATTTGATATTCAAAAACGACTTTTTTAATGTATTCTGTTTCGTGTACAACCAAAATGTTCATTTTTCACTAGACCCCTTTGAATCCAAAGAGAGATGTTATTTGATATCTTTATGCCAAACAGTGCGATTAACATATCCTGTATAGCTCATTATTATGCGTGCCACTTTTTTTGACACGTTGTCGACGTCATAGTCTCCGACAATGCGAAGCGTCCTTACAGTCGATGGTTGGTCCGCAGTGGCGATTTTAATCGAATCCAAGACCGTCTCAGGACTTAACCCTGACATAATGACCGCGGCTTCATCCATGCCCTCTGGCCGCTCATGCGCTTGACGTATTGTGATCGCCGGGAAATTTAAAATGGAGGACTCTTCGCTGATCGTTCCGCTATCAGAGATAACGCAATATGCGTTCTGCTGAAGCTTAATGTATTCAAAAAAACCAAGCGGCTTCATAAACTGAACGAGTTTGTCCATTTTCTTCTTCCCCATTTCTTGTAGTTTTTTGCGAGTCCTGGGGTGGGTAGAAACGATTATCGGCATTTTATACTTTTTGGCTACTGCGTTTAAAGAATCGAGTAAATTCTTAAAATTATCTGGATTGTCAACATTTTCTTCTCTGTGCGCACTGACAACAAAGTACTCCCTCTCAACTAAGTTCAGGTCTTTAAGTACTTTGCTTGTATTGATCTTCGGCATATAGTATTCCAGAATTTCTTTCATCGGCGATCCAGTTTTGATGATAGTTTCAGGTTTGATCCCCTCGGCAATGAGATAACGCCTGGCATGTTCTGTCAAGGGCATATTTATGTCGCTTAGGTGATCAACTATTTTGCGATTAATCTCTTCGGGAACTCGCTGGTCAAAGGCTCTATTCCCGGCCTCCATATGAAAAACTGGAATTTTTCTTCGTTTGGCTGGAATAATCGCTAGGGTACTATTAGTGTCTCCGTAAAACAAAATCGCGTCTGGCTTTATTTTTTCGAGCAACTTATCGGACATGCTAATGATATTGGCAATCGTGTCGGCAACATTGCCAGTTGCTACCTTTAGAAAGTAGTCGGGTTTTCTAACCTCTAATTCCTTAAAGAATATTTGATTGAGCTCGTAATCATAATTTTGTCCCGTATGGACGAGGATGTGTTCAAAATGACGGTCAAGCTCGCTAATAACACGACTTAACCTGATAATCTCGGGTCTGGTTCCGACAATTGTCATTATTTTTAGTGACATTTTTCCCTTTCATTTTTGGGGCTATTGACCTAACTAGAGACTTCGATCAGCAGACGCGCCTACCTTAAAAACTCTCCGCTCATTTTCGTCTGACCGATCATTAGCTTGTATTTATTTAATAGATTTTTTGTTTCTTCAAGAGTGAGCGTATCGTCTCCGGAACTATATTGCCTATTTAGGGCTGGTTTCGTTTTGGGTTGCGCCAACTCGGGAAGCATCGGTGAAATTGCATAGTATTTGCCTCTTTTAACCGTTCTAAAAGATTCCTCTTCTGAAATTAATATCTCATCGATTTTTTCTCCAGGCCTAATTCCGGTTATCTTAACCTCAACGTCTCTTGTGCCAACCAAGGCCTTGGCAACATTGATAATCTTAAAAGATGGAACTATCGGAATGAAGGTCTCTCCGTTTTTAGCGTGTTTTATGGCAGCAATAATCGTGTCAACCGCCTTGTCGAGCGGCAACAGAAACCTCGTCATATCCTTAGTGGTAACAGTAACGGGACCGCCATTTGTGATCTGCTCGTGAAAAAAAGGTATGACCGATCCGCGCGAAGCCAATACGTTTCCGTATCTAACTAGAACAAATCTCGTTCTTGGAATAGTGATGCCTGCTGCAATAAAAACTCTTTCCTGGAGTGCTTTTGTCATCCCCATCACGTTAACCGGCTTGCAAGCTTTATCAGTTGATACTCCGACAACTGTTTCGATTTTATGATGACTATTTTTGATCGCTCGAACAATATTTTCCGCTCCTAGAACATTAGTTCTGGTGGCCTCCCAGGGAAAATACTCACAGCTGGGCACTTGCTTTAGCGCAGCAGCGTTAATAATGATATTCACGCCGTCGATAGCAGACTTAACAGACTGAAAATCCCTAACATCGCCGATTCTAAACTCTAGGATTCTCCTAAAGTTATTATAAATAATCTCGTCGGTCGGGCTTTTCTTTGTCTCGTATTCAACCCTCATATAATGCTGCTTAGCTTCATCGCGAGAAAAGATTATGACTTTTTTAGGCAATCCTTGCTCTCCTGATAGAATCCTGCGGGTTAGAACTTTGCCCAAAGATCCCGTTCCGCCTGTGATAAGTATCGTTTTCTTTTCAAATATCTTCATATTTAGACTCCAGACTTAACATTATTAGACCAAAATACCCATTTCAGCTTTGAGATTACCACATTATCGAGAAATAACAAATTTGTTCTCCTAGTCACCGATAACTTGATTTTTTCGACAGGAAAACGCGTCTAGCCATTAACTGATTTTAGTCATACCTGTTCGCTATATGTGTCAGGACAGCTTGGGTCAAATATTTCATTTGAAAAAAAGAGTGTAACAAGGGGTTTCGAGGAGATATTAACAATATTGTGGGCATACCAGATCGGTATATCAATTATGACAGGATGGTTCCCGTCAACTAAAAATGAATAAATCTTTTTGTCACCAATTTTTCTGATTTTAACTTTCGCCCTTCCTTCAATTACACAAAATCTCTCGATTTTAGTCGTGTGAAAGTGATTTCCTCGCACAACACCCGGATTTGTAGAAGAGAAAGAAAACTGCCCCCTGTTTTCAGACTTTGTCATCTCGCAAAAGTATCCTCTTGGATCCTTTTTCTTTATAAGCGATATTTTCCTATCGCCGTCATCGATATACGATCTCAATGTATTAAATAGGTTAATATCAAACTCATTTTTCAATTCAGGAATAACGTTATTTTTGAGATATAAGGTATCGAAATGTTCTAATTTTTTAAGAAGAGCCGAGACCTTCATTTTTTTATCTGGTAGAATCTTTACCTTGACTGGTCCAGCGCCGCTTCGTATTATCTTAATAATCTCAACCACTAAATGTTCGACATAAATCAGTTTTAGCTCGCTATCATTTACTATTTTTGGTGAAGCATGCGTAGCGAGCTGATGACAAAATGTTGCCAGAGCCGAATTGTGAAATGGTTTTGCAAATGGTCCAAATATATGGGGGATAATTAGTCCGGTAAACTTGGTATTATTTTTCCTAGCCCATTTATCAAGCATCAGTCTCGAGTCTTTTTTTGATCTGCCAAAAGAATTATTAGTCCTCTCATGGATTGATGATGCAAAAATAATTTGCGGCCTGGCACCGGATTTATCGAGTGCATCAATTAACTTTTTTGTTAGATTGATATTTGTTTTATAAACTTCGGTTTCATCACCCCTCGACATTGCAGCTAGGTGGACAATCGAATCGCATTCCGGAACAAACCGTTGTAATTTTTTTTCACTTTGAAAATAGCCGTCTTGAAATTCAACTATTTCCATCCCCTCGGGAACAATAAACTGAATATAATTTTTTAAATATGATCCGACAAAACCGCCCTGACCGGTTATTCCGACTTTTTTAGTTTGTTGTTTTTTCATTTAGATTCAAGGTAGCAAAATCTTTCTTCAAGGTAAAGAAGAAGGGCCGGCGAGTTTCCTCGCCGGCCCTGTTTACTACTTCCTTTCGTTGTAAGCTGTCACAACACCCCGCACCCTCGGAGGAACTCCTCTAGAGGCCAAGGCTTGCATGGGGTGTACTGAAACGCTACCAACCCCGCTTCACGCGCGGCAGCGCAGTTTGCCTGACTGTCGTCCACGATCAGGACTTCTTCGGGTGCAACAACGATCCTGAACTCACATGGGATCCAGTCCGTGACAATCCGCGCAAATACGCCTTCGTCGCCTTTGAGTGCGCCCTGTGTGTCAGAGCGCCAAACACGACTGAGGTGATCTTCTACTCCCAGTGTTATGTTGCGTGTCCACTGGGGGTGAACCGTGTTGGTCGCCCCTCCCACCTCTGGAGGAACGGGCTTGGTCAGGATGTCACGGATCAGGTCAGTCACGCCCGTATCGAGAGCGTAGACGTGAGCAGCGTGGGCTTCACAGATCTCGTCATTCGAGATCCCGACGCCCCACTCCTCACGTAGTCGCTGGCAATACGAGTCCCAGTCAACCTGTCCGCGTGCAAGTGCCATGTAGTCCGGCCGATCAAAGTAACACTCGGACAGCAACCGCGATATGCCGAACCGCAGCGTGAACACTTCTGGTGTTCGCTGCGTATCGGCAAGTGTGAGCACGTCACCAAGGTCAAACAGTATCACTCTGAGCACGGCTACCTCCTTCCTGATGCGGGTGTTAGCCCCTCAACCAGTTCAGCCCGTGGGGACCAAACCACTGGCGCCCCAGGTGACTGATGTTGAGCTCGACGGCCTCATGCGAGAGTGCAACGTGGAGCCCGCATTCGTCCAGACCCCCGGCTTTGTCGAACTCGAACATGATCGGCGAGCGACCGGGACGGCGGTTAGCGACCGCGGTGATCTTGCGATCGAGCACCCGAACTCTTCCGTCTTGCTCCTCGTGAGACTCGAGATCGCGTAGCTTCCAGTTGCTTCCTGGCTCAAGCGCGACTCGGGCACCGATCACGAGACTCAGGTCGCCCTCGGCACGCGCCGAGATCACTCCCAACCGACCGTCGAGGCTGTCCGTGCCGATGTTCATCGGCTCAAGACGGAGCGTGTGCTTGCGTGGAAACCCCGGGTGAGCGATGCTCCACCAGAGCTCCTGCTCGGCCAGCACTTCGGCCGAATAGTCCTCCTCCGCAAGCGATGAAACGTCAAACGACGCCCAGCCGTCGTTTTGGTAGAAGCCCATTTCGACGGTCTCTAGCATCGTTTCGAGTGAGAGGTTGGCGCTCTCAGCCATTCCCCCACTGAACTCGGCAACGTTCTGGATATGGGGTGCGCCAGTGTTGCGCACCTCCATCAGGAAGACATCCGGCTCCCAAAGTCCGTACTTCACAACAAGCTTCCCGACGAGAGGCGCAGGCAGAGTAAGGAGCCCGCCCCAAGGAGCGCAGATCGCGGTCGCCCCGCCGGGCCAACACCACGTCTTGAACACACCTGGAACTCGGTCCTGGATCCGCTTCAGAACAGCTGGGTCGGCTCCGGGAACATCCTCGACACCTCGGGGCCGGGGACCTTCGCCAGGCTCGATCTCTACCACTTCGGCCTTGATCCTCCCGTCAACATACACGCGTCCCTTCACTAACGCTCGCATCCATCCTGGTGCCGCCATTAGTCGTCACCTTCCTGTAATGTACTCGTTCTGCAACCGTTCAGCAGAATCAGGCAATAGTACTACAAGCCTCCCTTCAAGTCAACGGAGGTACTCAATCGTAATAGACCGGCTCCAAAGGAAAATTGCTTTTGTTCAAGATATATTCTATCGTATTGATATAAAAATATTTCAAGCAATGCACCATTTACAAACCCGTACATGGCTGTATTCGCGTGGATATTAGCTGATAAAAACAATTCCAACGTCAAAAATGAAAATACTTTATGTCGTACCGTATTTCGTACCCGCATGGAGCTATGGAGGTCCGGTTAAAGTAGTTTATGACTTTGCCAAGGAACTAATTGGTCAGGGGCATAACGTGACTGTTGCAACAACAGATGTATTAGATAGCAAATCAAGAAATAAAAAGTTGCGCGAAACGATTGACGATATTAAAATCATAAGATTCAAAAACATCAATAACGGAGTTGCCAGAAACCTCAACTTTTATACTCCAGTTGGTTTCAAAAAGTGGCTTAAACAAAATATTCAAGATTATGACATCGTCCATATCCACGAATTTTTTACATATCAATCTCTTGTGACGTGCAAGATATGTTCCAAAGCGCAAAAGCCATACATTATTCAGCCGCATGGTTCGCTCTCTCAAGTATGCAGAAAGTCACGGTTCTATGGCATTAAAACCCTCGCAGTTAAAAAATTTAAGCGGTTAATAGATACAAGCAGCGCTGTCATTGCACTAAATAGTGCGGAAAAAAAAGACATCTTGAGCATTTACCCAGAGAGTAAGTCAAAAATAACTATTGTCCCGAATGGTCTTAATCTCGATGAGTTTAAAAATGTCAGGAGGGTTGACCTACATAAATCCTATAAAATTGCGAAAGAAAACAATATTATTGTATTTATCGGAAGGATACATTATAAAAAAGGGCTGGATATATCTCTTGAAGCACTGGCTTTGTTGAAAAATACACTCAATTTTACATTTATAATCATTGGGCCCGATGAAGGCGAAAAAAATAATCTTATAAAGCTGGCGAAGACGCTTAAAATTCAAGATCATATCATTTTTACCGGGTTAATGTCCGGCATTAAAAAACTCGAAACCTTAAAAAGCGCCGATCTTTCGCTTCTAAACTCAAGATCCGAGGGGCTACCGACGACCTTACTCGAATCAGCAGCGCTTGGCTTGCCAATAGTTTGCTCTGACGGATCGAATTTTCCAGAAGTTGGTCAATTTGAAGCAGGGTTTGTTGTTGATTCAAAAAAGCAGACAGCACAAATGATAAAGCTTATTTTAAATGATAATCAGCTACGAAAGAGATTGTCGCAAAATGCACTGAAGCTGGCGAGTAGCTTCAACTTAAAAAATTGTGCGCAGACACTTAACAAAACCTATCAGTCTTTAATATGATTTCCGAGACTATTGCCTCCCTTACAATATTTTTACTAGTTTTTGCAAGTGCCTTTGCGCTATACCTTCCGCTTTGTGCTATCACAAAAGATAGATTAATCGGCTTGAGATACGCCATTCCCTTTTCTATCTCGGTGGAGGTCATAATCGGATATGTTTTCTATTGTACTAACTCGGTTAAATATTTTCCGATAGCTTATTTGACAACCGCTATTCTAGCAAATGTCTGGGGTTATTTTAAGTTAAAACCAATTGTTATTCATAAGCCTAAAATTGACATCCCAACAGGACTATCTTTATTGGTTGTTTTTATTGCAATTGTTTACACCCGCTACTTCGATGCCTTTAAATTCGTTGGACCAGGAGGAAACGACACTTCCGCTCACGTAAAATTTATAAAAGACCTGTTTGAAATCGGACGTTTGTCAAACGGTTATTATGCTCCAGGATTTCACTTGTTTCTAATGCCAATTGCAAAAGTCATTTCACTTTCATATTTGTACAGATTCGCCGGACCCGCCATCGGCATGATTACTGTTGTTTCATTAGTGCTCCTTACAAAAGACTATTTAAAAAACAAGGTTTTGCTTATTTTTTTACTGGCTCTACTGTCTCTACCAATCTTTAATCAATTCACCCTACAAACGATTTCCTTCTTCTCATCTTCATTAACTTTCATATTTTTTACATCGTTTATTCTCTTGTTAGCAACTGATAATAATAAACAAAGGAAAAATTCAGTTTATTTGTTTTTAATTTTTTGTAGCGCACTTGCCCTTACCGTGCCATATCTCTTCATTGGTCTGATCCCATCGTTCTTTTTGCTTCTTATAGTTGCTTCAATCTTCAAAAGGCATTTCAAAACAGATTACTTTCGCTATCTTTTTAAACTGTTCTTAATTTTGTTAATAGGATTTGTTTTTTCCTTTGGACATATCTTTATTCAATCAAAAATTTTGCACCGCTATACTGGATTTCCAAACATCCCGGTTGCATCGTCCGGAGACGACGAGGATCAAGAGCCAGACACTAATAACGAATTGGTAAAGCAGTATAAATTACCGTTATTCATAATGCAAAACGAACTCTTGAGACCAATGCTTGGCACGGGACTTGACTTGGTGAGAGTAAAAAATCTGAGACCGGCCAACAACATTTTGAGCATAGGAGCATACCTGTGGATAATTCTATCGTTCTTTGTGCTAATCTACGCCATCAATAATAAAAACCCCACCCTACTGGCTATCGCAACATTCAGCATATTTTTCGGACTGTGTACCCAAACAGGAGTGTTTGAAATGAGCTACTACCGCGGACGCAGTGGGTGGTATTTGCTTTTACTTTCGATTCTCGGTACTACCATATTCCTAGACGAACTAAATCTGAGGAAATTTTCTAAATGGCTGATGGCAGGCTGCATTATTATTTCTGCCACAGGATTTATCTTTCCACCAAAATTTTATCGAGCGTATTACGACGAAGAGTTCAGGGTCATCAGGCAAATCGCCGGACTATATTCCAACACTACTATATCGCTGGTCACCGGTCATCGTCAGCTTAAAATCGTTGCACCCAATATTAAAATACTTAGCCTAGACCATGAAAATTTAACAGCAAAAAATGCTTTCCTTATTATCGAGAAAAAGATGTTCCGTCCAAACGCAATATTGTCACAAAGTACAGTTTTGGGTAATAGAAACCTCACTGAATTCAATGATCGTTGGGATGCCAAGGAAGGGGAACGTAAAAAAGAAATTGAGCTAATTAAATCAAGTGAAAAGTTTCGCGAACTCAACAAATTATTTGAAAACGATGATTTTGTCATTTATACGAGTTTAGGTAAGACAAATTGAGGTATTCAGCTGGAAATATCTTGTTTCACATCAAAAAGGAAATCGATAGAAGAAAATCACGAACAAATTTTTTGGCTTTATGCGCACTATCTTCCTCTGATAAAAATGTCCCGGCCGCTAGTGAGATACTACTTGTTGAGCGAAATAATTTATAAATATAACGATAAGTGTCCTGCCTGTCGACCTCTTGATTTACTAATTTCACCAATTTCGCTCCAAGCTCATACAAGTCCGAGCAATATTCTACCGACGGATGTAGCCCGTAATAAACATTTGGCGCAAAAGACAAAACCGGCTTACCATAAATCAACGCTTCAATACCCGTAGTAGCATTGTACGTCAAAACCCCTTGGCTTTGCTTTAAAACCTCATCGATTGGTATTTTAGGTGAAATCAGCCTGACATTGGGCAGTGCTTTGAGTTTTTTAAGATATGAAGCGGGGAATCTCATCCTCCAACTCGGGTGTTCTCTGACATAAAGATAGTATCCATAAGGTAGCACCCTGCTTACGCATTCAATCAGCGATGTTTGGGTCATATATGGCAATGCTCTTAAAGAAATGGTTGATTCGGTCGGCAAGTGAAATCCAAAAAACAGGTAAGGCCTAGATGGGTCAAATCGCTCTTCATATAGCGGTTTTAAGACCTTCTCCTCAAGACGCAAAAGAGGATTGATTAGCACCAGTTTAATATATTGCGGATAGCGATAAAAGTGCAATATCCGGGGTAGGTAAAACTCCCTAAAATCGGTCTTTGCATGCGGTTTTTGCTGATATGAGGACTTTCCGTTCCTGACATAATCTTCAACAAAACTCTTTGCAGATGATAGCGATACGGACCTGTCTATGGCTGGTAAGGATATTTTCTCTTTACCAAATTCAAACTGACGATAAAACACACTCCTACCCAAAAAAGATTCGCTCTGGCGTAAAAATATCCTCCTTTCTTTCAGACAAATCGATCTGGCAAACTCCATTTCCACCTCGGGGCTTTTGTCACAGAAAACAACGTCTATTTTTTTATCTTTAATAATTTTTTCTAGAAATAAAAACCTAGTAACCAGATGGCTAATATTGTTGAATTCTTTTTCCGGCAAGTGAATTTTCCGATAATCCTGGTGTTTTGAGACCTGAATCTGGTCGGGAAAATACGCCTGTTTAAAAGTGAAATTGTACTCTCGTTCTAGTTTCGCAGCAATATCATCAGCATTTTTAATTTTATTTTCACATAGATCGTAAAAAATATTATTTTTAGTTTTTGCACGTAATCTCATAGCATCCGAGAAAAATACAAAATAAATTTTATGTCCCAAGCTTTCGATTTCGCGTTCAACACCCTTTAAAAAATCAGGGTAGTAACGAGTTTCGCTTCTGCCTTCAACATATTTATTTAGTATCCAAAGAATTCGCATTATTTTTAACTTAATATCCTCGGTTTGAAAATAGCTAGGGTCTGAGTCTTAAACAACGGACGAGTTTCCTTAAAAAGCGCATTGGAAAAATACGTCGCGATTGAAATCGATACAAGTGCTGTGAGCGCAGCTGCAACAATACCATATTTTGGAATAAAAATAAGATTTAAAAAAATACTTACTACCGACCCAATCAAAGACTTGATTGGAAGAAATTTTTGCAAATTTTCGGCATATAGCCACTTTTGACCGGCAACGTCAAGAAACACTGGAACAGCCGTCCATACATATATTGAAAGTACAATCGCTGCTTGGCTGAACCGCGGACCATATAAAAGATTAATTATTTGATGGGAGAAAATCGAGATAGGTAAGCACATCACGACCGCTGAAACTACCATCAGGCTGTAAAGTCTTTTCATTCTAGTCTCATAAAGATCTACATTATTAAGCTTCGTATAAATAATTGAAGGATAGACAGAGATAGCAACAGCAGTAGCAATAAAACTCCAAGAATCAGTCAACATTGTTCCAACGGAATAGTTTCCCAAGGCACCTGGACCTATATAAGTGCCAACTAAAATTTTATCAACTTTTGAATACACAACACTCACAATTCCAGCCAAGATTAATGGCGTCCCGGCAACTAGAATTTGTTTGGCAATCTTTTTGTCATACCTCCATAGTAAAATATTCTCCCTACCAAACCTGGCAACTCCGATATAAGAGATAGAGCAGATGAGAACTTCGGCTGCACTGGTAGCGGCAAACCAGATAACTGGATAGCCCTTAACAACAAAAAATATTTTAAATAAACTTGAGGTAATAAATGCAATCGATCTAGCGATAACAGCATAACTCGACTCGACCTTGGATTCAAACCAATAGCTGACAACTTCGAAAGATTGAAATATTGTACCAAGTGCCACAATCAATACCATAGTTTTTACCAGATGGCTCTGATTCGAAAAAAGATAGATTGAGGAAACACTAAAAATCAGAGCAAAAATAGCACCGCAAAGTTTTAAGACAAAAGAGCTACCGAGAATTTTATTTTTATTTTCTGGAGACTTGACCAGTTCGCGCACAACTACATTGTTTAGCGCAGAGCCTATAAGTACAGCAAAAATAGAGACATAAGATAGGGCATAATTCCATCTGCCATAGTCGTCCGGACCGAGATAGCGGGCCACCCACACACCGATAAAAAAACCCGCCACGATTCGTAATATATTGTCCACAGTTAGCCACACAGAATTAATTGCAAGTTTTTTAATGCTTTTCTCCTTAAATATTTTTAAAAGTTTTTTAAACACGGGTTTTCCCTAACTTCTTAAAAATCGCTTGCGTAATATTAGATGTGTTGTTAGAATCCTCAAGATTAGACGTCAGTAAATAATCGCTGTCAATCGTACCGTTGACACTCACGTTTTCCATCGCCTTTAAAAATATCTTGAAATCTCTTGGGCTGAACGTAGGCCCTTTTAAAATTCGATCGATGGCAAGCTTTAAATCAAACCTTGTTCTGATGGAAAACACGCCGGGAGAGTGCTGGAAAAAATCATGACCAAACATTAAAAGCGGCTTACCGCGAAATAAACCTTCAAACCCAACCAATCCTACACAGGTCACAACTGCTAAACAGCTGCTGATAAGATCGGCAGAATTTAGCCTACGGCTCATTAGCCTTGCATTAGGCAGGCTTAGTATTTGCTGATAATATTCTTTACTCCTTGTATGGGATTGCTGGTTTGGATGCTCCTTAACAAAAATCTTGGTATCACTTGGCACAACAGCAGACAAGAGTTGTATCATCAAGAGTTGTTCGACATAAACATCTGCTCGCGGCGACGTGGACATTTCTGGTTGAACGTGAAGCGCCACAAAAAAATACTTTTCTTTTGGGTCAAATTTTGTACACCGTCTTTCGTAGTAGTTCATCAACAATCTGACCCTGAAATAATTTGAGAAGCGACGGGTCAATGCTCTTGTTACCACTCCCGCCTCCCGGAAATAAACCATTGGGTCTTTTCTCAGCTTCCCTGAAATAGAAACGATCTTCGCTCTGCCCTCTCGAAACAACGATTTTTTAAACATATAAAAAGGAGCAGAATTAATCTTGAATTCGGTTTGTATTCTATAATATTCTTCAAACCTCTTTGTAAGTTTAATATCATCGGGATCATAGCCAATATATCTTTCTTTAAGTTTTTTATATTCAGAAATTATTCCGTAGTCCGAGCTCTCCCAATCCTCGCAAATAAAACAAGTGTCGGGAATGTGGGTCTGAAAAAGCATTACTGTTTGGATATTTTTTAACTTGCACAGACTATAACAGACAAAATCTGATGTTTCATGAGGAACATTAGAAGAAAGAAAAAAGTCGATCTTTTTTCTTTCGACTAAATCATTCCAATACCTAAGATGTTTCAAATAAAGCTCTTTTCTCTCTCTGTAGGAGTAATCTTTGAGCGTTTCGAGCCGATCCATCATCTTCAAGACCACGGCTTCGCATTTTCTCATCGAGTCAACAATCTCTTCATCAAGAGGTTTGAGCGTATTAAAGTCAATTCCATAATCACCGTAAAAATTTATTTTGCGCCAATTAATCAGTGTTGCTCCAGAGCTGAATCCGCTGAAATCTGGCTTGAACGTGTTATAGGTAAAAACAAGGCTTTTTACCTTAAGACTGGAAACTAACTTCATCACAATTGGAATAGTCCTTTGGTCCTGGAAACCATTAATAATAATATTCATACTTAAAACATCTCCCTGCTTAGAGGGGTACCTCTTTTAATTTTCCGCCTTGCTCGTTTGCCTAAAACAGATTTTAAAAATTTTGGAGCAAGTCCGAAACCGGGTCGAATCGAACGAATGTTTTTTTCAGTCAAGCTTTCGCCCCGAGCAATGTCTTCAACGACAAAAAGCGATCTCGCAAACTCACGACTCTTTTTTGTGCAACTAGATAGCTCATAGGTTACTTTTCCTAACGCTTTTTCGGTATTTCTTATTGCATGAACCATTTGTTTAAACTCACCGGGCTCCATCGAGAACTTGCTATCAGGGCCGCCTAATTTTCGATCTAGAATAAAATGCTTTTCTATAATATTTGCACCAATCGAAACCGCCGAAATCGCAACTGTTGATCCGATTGAATGATCGGATAACCCAACAACTGTTTTAAATCTTTTTGCCATATCGGGAATTGTTCTTAAATTCATTTCTCCACATGGTGCCGGATAGGCACTGGTGCATTTTAGCAGCGCAATCTTCTCATTGCCCGCTTCTTTGCATACTCTCAAAGCTTCTGAGATGTCTTCTCTTAGCGCCACACCGGTGGAGATGATCATTGGCTTATTTTTTTTCGCAACGTACTCTATGAGCCCCACATCGGTAATTTCAAAGGACGCAATCTTGTATGCGGGAACATTCATTTTTGCCAAAAAATCAACCGCCGAGTTATCAAATGGGGACGAAAAAAAAACCAGTCCCAAGCCATCGGCTATTTTTTTCAATTTTGGTTGCCACTCCCAAGGAGTAAAGGCCTTTTGGTAAAGTTTATACAGGGTTGTGCCGTCCCAAACCGTTCCCTGACTAACTTTAAAATATTTATTTTCGGAATCGATCGTGATAGTGTCGGCCGTATATGTCTGAAGTTTGACCGCATCGGCCCCCGCCGCTTTCATCGCTTTAATTGTTTTTACCGCCAAATCAAAATCTTGATTGTGGTTTGCCGAAAGCTCGGCAATAACAAAGATCGGATTATCTCCTCCAATTTTTCTTGAACCAATTTTTATTTCCATAAGCTTTAAAATCTATATATAAACCTTTTAGCAGGCGATCCCGATATCTGAACATCATCGTCGTAAACAAAACCATGTTTTTTGAAAAGACCGATCGATGGAGAGTTTATAGATTTGATGAACGCCTCGATAAACTTAATTTTCTTTTTTTTGGCCCTGGTTATCACTGACTGTAATAGAATTGATGCAACCCCCCTGCCCCGATATTCACTTCCCACGCTAACGCCAATCAGTGCCTTTTTGTTTTCAATATCCAGCCTTATCTGACCAGCCAAACTTTGGCCAACGACCGCCTTGAGCCAAACAGTATTCTTGTCTTTTAGCTTTTCGGAAAACCATTTTTCATGGTCTTTTAGTTCGATTTTTGCACTATTAAACGAAGCGGCTCTGACATCTTCCTGATTTGAAAGATTATAAACATCCATTAGGTCGTTTTTATTTATTTTTGCCACTCTAATCCCGCCTCGATTAGCCCCGCCCTTCAATTTATAATGATAGGCATTTTTAGATATTTCCCCTCGGCTTATATAACCCAATATTCCCATAATTTCGCTAAAAACAAATCTATCTTCATCGCGGGAGTTTTTGAAAACGAGGGGATAGAGCATTATGTCAACATTTTTTGGGAAAGGCCTGAATTTTTCTACCATCCTCATAACTCTGCTCAAATGAGCAGCGTGAGAGACAACTCCAACAATATCAAGTTTTTCTAATTTTAGTTGTTTTGGAAAAGTTAAATTCATAACCTGATCTATTGTCTTTGTATTATTCCCTTCGGGAATAAAAAATTCGTTTTTGTTGAGACCTAGATTTTTGCTAGCGATCTTTCGCAACACCTCGTTCTGTTCTTCTACACCGTTATATACAAAAATCGGGTTTCCGCCTTTATTTTTAAGATCATGCAATAGCTGAGCGCAATAGTCTAGACGCTTTTTGTCCGTACCATGTGCCCATAGCGAGCTCTTCAATGGTATGTCACTTGGAGCACTGATCAATGGCTCAAGGTAACTTCCACTACCAGAAAGACACCAAATCGCTTTTGTTTTTTGAGTTGTTTCCTTTGAAATTTCTACATTATTTTGCGCCGCGTCTTCTAAATCCTGAACTTCTCTTTCTATTTTAGAAAGTAGCTCTTTCAGTTCACGCTTCCTCTCAGCCCAAAAAGGGTATCTCTCGATCCCCTCATTAAAACATTTTTGTGTCAGCTCTTTATCCATGGTCTAAAAAAGCCCCAGGATAAAGCCCCTGTCAAATTTATGATTGTCGTGTGTAACATTATTAATCCTCACTGGAATATTTTTGTGGGCTAAATATTCTTTCGCTTCCATGGGAGTTTGTTGAGTGTAGTGAAAAATGCTTGCTGCGGCCACTGCCGAGGCCTTTCCTTTTTCGATTACTTTGTACATGTCTTCGTAATTACCCGCACCACCAGATGCAATTACTGGTATGGAAACCGTCCTGGTAACAATTCTAACGAGATCAATATCGTATCCCTTCATCGTCCCATCCTGTTCGATTGAGGTAATAAGAATCTCGCCCGCACCAAGTTCCTCGAGTTTTTTCGCCCACTCTTGAACCCCAATGTGCTCATTTTTTTTACCCGAGTTGCTATAACATTCATATTTTCCTCGGGAATTTTTCTTAGCATCGATACTTGCAACGATACATTGGGATCCGAACATTTGAGCACCAGTCGAGATCAGGTTGGGATTTTGAAAGGCAGCAGAGTTGATTGCCACTTTGTCCGCACCACAGCGGAGCAACTCTTTTATATCATCGGTTGTTTTTATGCCACCACCAACAGTAAAGGGAACAAAACACTCGCATGAGATTTCGTTAATAGTCTCGAAGTCGGGTTTTCTTAGTTCTTCTGTGGCCGTAATATCAACTAAGATTAATTCGTCGACCTGTCTAGTATTGTAAACCCTGATCGCGGGCAAAAGAGAGCCGACCCTTCTCCAACTATCGAAACCGACGCCTTTGACGAGACCAACATTTTTCCAAAGCAGAGTTGGAATGATTCTGGTTTTTAACATGATTAAAGATTAATAAAATTTCTTAGCAACTGAAAGCCCGGTCGTTGACTTTTCTCTGGATGAAACTGTGTACCGTAGATATTTCCGCTTACAACGCTTGATATGAAATTTTCGCAATACGGTGTAGTGGATAGAATATTACTCTTCTTCTTGGCAATAAAGTGATAGCTGTGCACAAAATAGAAGTCTGTTCCCTCTGGTATTCCGTCAAATATAAGATTTTTTCTTTGAGGATAAACTTCATTCCAGCCAACGTGCGGAATTTTCTCATTTTTTTTACTTGGTTTTAGCTTATCGACCACACCCGGTATCAGTCCCAAGCCCTCGACCTCCCCTCCCTCATAGCCCCTGTCAGCCATGAGCTGCATCCCGAGGCAGATACCAAGAGTCGGCACTTTATCAATTAAGGACACTTCCCTTATCGCATCCTTAAAACCAAGCTTCACCAGATTATCCATTCCATCTTTGAACGACCCGACGCCCGGCAAGATGATATGCGTCGCATTTTTTAATTGCTTGGGATCAGATGCTATCACTACGTTTTCGGCGCCACACTCCACAAGAGCGTTACTAATTGATCCTAAATTACTCATTCCATAATCTACAACAACAATTTGCACATTTTCTCCTTATGGTTCGGGTTTATAAAGCTTAACCAAGTTTTGAGTTTTATCTTTGACGAGCTGTCCCCTAATGTCAGTTTTAAATAGTTTTTTATTGGTAAACTTATCGCATATTTTTATAAATTCATCAACTGTTATGTCTAACGGCTTCAAGATTTCTTCTAATGGCTTGCCTAAATACGACCAGGGAAATTTTCCATCATGTCTGCTGATCAACTGGATGCCGTCCTGACGGGTCATCCTTCCTCTTCTAATGTGCAGGGAAGCAAGGTCAGAGGCTCGTCCAAAACCGAATTTAAGAAACTTAAAATAATCGTGAATACCGGTTTGATAATTATCGAGATTTTCATAGTTGACCATGGATCCCTCGATGGTCGTTTCGTAAGTGCGAAAGCCAAAGCCCTGTGAGATAAGAGCGTTTGAATAACCATCCCACGGTAGATAATAGCCAAGAAATATTCCCGTAACTTTTGCATCCTTCAACTCCTTGTCCGTCGGGTAAATATATGGTAAAAGATCCCTTTTCTCAATCCCCTCGAGACCCACCAAGTCAGAAACTCTCAGCCCAAGTAAACCGCCGAATTCCTCGAGCCAACGTCTTGTCAGTATGTTGTTTTTACTATCAACAGCTGGACCGCCATATTCATGTTGAGAATTTTCGCCCCAAACAATCAAAGGAATCCTGTATCGTGTAGCAACTTGGATGGGAATTGTAAAAATACCAACATGCTCGGGCCATGAAATGTCGCCGACCTGTGTCAGTCCGATGCGATTTAATTTTTTTCTAATCACCGGACTAGGTGAAAATTCCATCAGATCGACACCCAGATTTTTTAGGTTTTCGAGATTCTTTATACCGATATCAGTAAAGTCACATGTTGTTGAGGTGATACACAGGGGATTCATGCCCAACTGCAGCATCCTAACCACTTGATAAGTACTGTCTTTCCCTCCGCTGACTGGCACGATACAGTCCCAAGTGCTGGAATCCTTTGATCGATATTTCCCAACAATTTCAAGGAGTTCCTTTTTTCTTTTTCCCCAATCTGTTTCTTTTCTCAAAGCATAGCTTCGGCAAGCATTACACACCCCGTCTTTATCTATGAGGAGATCTGGTTTCGAATCCGGCATGACACATTTTTTACAAAATCGCATTTTTCATCTCCTCATTAAACTAAAAAAGAAATATTTCTTCTCAAACAAAGTACATCGTCAGATAGGTAAAATCAATACTCCGGACCCCTCAAAAACCCCTCAGACTTGTTTTTGAATTTTATATTTTAACTCAGCAATCCTCCAATCCTCTTCGTTGTCGATGTCTTGAACCTCTGACTCGTTCAATATAAACGGAACCGAATCTTTAGCGAAAATCCTTTTTTCCTTCAAGAAGCTTGCTGTTTTTAATAAATAAAACTGACCGCAATCATGATATGTAGTTTCTATATCTTGGGAATTTATTTTTTCATTTTCTGGCCATATCAGCTCCAACTTATCATTCCTTTTTCTGAAAGCTCTTTGTATCGGATAACTATATGAGACCACTGGTATCAACGCATTGGCATCGGATCTTTCAAAAACCTCGAAGGCTTTTTTTAGTGTACAACCCGTAACAAATGGGGCTGTTGGCAGGATGCAGCAAATATTATCGAATAATTTGTCAATCTTTTTATATTCTTTAAGGACTTCCAGAATAACGTCGGCAAGGGTTGATTTGTCGGCAGAGTTTTTAGTGCTCCTCATAAATGGGATTTTCGCTCCAATTGATTTTGCCACCTTAGCAATTTCTTGATCGTCGGTCGAAACCATCACTTCGTCAAAACACTTTGAATTTATGGCAGCGTCAATGGAATATTTAATGATTGGTGAACCTAAAAAATCTCTGATGTTTTTCTTGGAAATTCTTTTTGACCCACCCCGTGCTGGAATAATCGCAATTGTCTTTATTTTTTTCATTTTAGTAGAACTCAACTACCTGCACTCTCTTGTTTCCAGTATCAGCGATATACATAATATTTTTATAGACTCTGATGTCATAAGCTAGCTTGATCGCCCCGACCTCCGATCCTTCCCGGGACAATCCGTCCTTTGCCCAACCGTTTGTTACACCCGCTCCCTCTATGGCACCAAACCAGCCGATAAATCTTCCTTCTTTAGAAAACCTTTGAACTCTTGGGTTGCCATATTCGAGTACTACAAATTCATCGCCGCCAGAAAAATCAAAGGCAATCGGGGCATTAAATCCCCCGGGCCGCTTCGACATTACTGCCGTTCCGTTCGTCTCCCAACCGTTAGTTAAGTCACCGTCTTCTTTTGCTCCAATCCAACCTGTAAATTTACCTTCACTTGAAAATCTTTGAATCCTGTGATTCCACGTATCGATGACATAGATCGTCCCATCGGTGTCAACCTTTGCGCTATGAACACGATTAAAACCGCCAGGTTTGGCCGATTCAGAAGAATCACCCGACATTTCCCAGCCGGAAGTTGCATTTCCATCGGATTTTGCCCCAATCCAACCCAAAAATTCCTGGTCAGGGGAAAACTTCAGGAGGCTATTAGAATCAAAATCTGAAACATAAAGATTGTAATTTAAATCAAAATAAGAAGTCGCTGGTCCCTTGAGTTGTTTGGGCGTTGTTAAGATTGAGATAAAATCGCCCTCAGGAGAAAACTTTTGTACCCTTTTGTTCCCATAATCTGTAATAAAAATGTTCCTCTGTGCATCAAAATCCACGGCGTGGGGCATTTTGAATTGACCGCCCTCATTGCCAGAAGAGCCAATTTCTTTAACCAAAGTATAGTTTTTATCAAAAACTTTTACCGTATTGGTGCCAAAATCACAAACGTAGAGATTTTCTTTTTCGTCCTTTATCACCGAAAAGGGGCGGCCAAATCCCTTGACTTCTGTGATATGTGAATTATTTTTAGAAATATTATTTTTCATGGTAAGCCAACTGCGCAGACTATATAGTGCAATAAACGCAAAAACAACGACCAACACCGCAAGAAGAATAAAAATCATTTTTTTCATTTTATTGCTTATTATTGTGTTATTGATTCAACAGGTCAATACCCTAAAATTTGACACCTCAACCTTTCAAGAACAAAACACCGACTATGTTAGGGCTGCCGATAAGATCAACCCTGTCTCTAACTGGTGTGGCTAGATTCTCATAAATAGGCTTAGGAAAATCCTTTGCCCAAATTTTGCACGGTTGGATTATTTCCACTACCGCAAATCCGTTAAACCTAATTGCCTTTTTTAAAACTTCCTTAATCTGGTTGATGTTATCTTCGTGAACTCTGGCGATAAAATTAGCTTGAGTGGCTACTGCCAGATCAACTATTGAAAGCGGCTCGAAACTATTTACCTTTTGAGCAGCTCTTGGCAAAACACCTTTAGGTGTTGCCGAGGACTGCTGCCCGGCCGTCAAGCCAAAGACACTGTTATTGTTTACAAATAAAGTAATTGGATCATTTCGCTCTATTGCGTGAATAAAATGGTTCAAACCTTCATTTAATAGCCCACCGTCGCCGGCTTGTGCCAACACAGTTAAATCATTTCGAGCAGCTTTAATACCGCACGCCACTGGAATAGATCGGCCATGCAAGGTTTCAATCCCGCAAACGTCCAAAATGTTTATCATATTTCCGCTACAACCAATGTCGTAACTGACAACTGTGTTTTTGCTTTTGATCCCCAACTCCTTTAGCGCTTGTTTGAGAGCAAAGCTAACTGCGTAGGTCCCGCATCCGGAACACCAAGTCGGGATTTGACCGGGATTCTGTTTGTTCATGATTTATTTCTTATTAGCTGAGCTAACTCATCTTTAAAAAATGGTCGACCATCATCTTTTAGTATAGATGTGGTTTTAACAAGCACCTGACGCTCAATCAATTTGGCCATCTGTCCAGTAGAATTGTTTTCAACAACGATTATCTTACTCGCCTTCGATAATTCTTTTTGCAGCTCTTTTGAGAATGGCCACGGCCTCCAGATATGAATATATTTAAAACGAGGGTTGTTAAGAATAAACTCCTGAAGCAGTGTTTTAGTCGAACCCCAGCCAATAATCGCAGTAGCCGATTTCCTGTCTCCCATTATCTCAAAGCCCGACTTTAAATCAGCTAGTTTTTTAGATCTTTTTGCCACCATCATATCTCGTGTCTTAGTATCATCGGTCGAAAATCCGAACTCATCGTGCTCGTATGAGTTGGTCAAAAAGGCAGTTTCTCCAGGGATGGCTCTTGGTGAAATACCATCTTTTGTTATCTCGTAACGAGAATATAGCGCCCCTTTTTTGAATCTGGCACCTCGGTCAATTTTTACCTTAACTTGATCGAGAATCTTCTTGGAAATCGAGAAGTGGGTTTCACTCAAATATTTGTCCGTTAAAATAATAACTGGAAGTTGGTATTTGTCCGCTAGGTTAAAGGCCTCTTGGGTTAATAGAAGTACTTCTTTTAAATCTCCAGGAGCCAAAACGATTTTTTCCGCCTCACCATGTGTTGAAAAAATGGCTTGATTTAAATCTGCCTGGGAACTATAAGTCGGGATCCCCGAAGAAGGCCCCGTCCTCTGACCGAGAATGATCACCAGAGGAATTTCGGCCATCGAGGCAAAGCCGACTGCTTCGCCCATCAGACAGAAACCGCCACCAGAGGTGGCCGTTAGCGCTCTTGTCCCAGCATAAGATGCTCCGAGAGTACTTAGGGCGGCAAAAATCTCGTCTTCAGGGGTGATCATTTTAAGATCTGTTTTTGAAAGTGCCTGAAGTAAGCTGGTGATTGGCGTCATCGGATATATCGAAGCATAGCTACAGCCAGATGCGATAATTGCTTTAGCAAATATTTCATTTCCACTCGCCCCGATAATTTTATCTCTGGATGGTTTGATCTTGATTTTCTCAGCCTTGAGCCCCAGGTTAAATCCAGCTTTTGCTGCCTCCATATTTGCCTTAAGATTCTTTTTGCCTAAACTTAGCTCAATTTGTGCAAAAAGAATTTCGGGTTTCTGACCACATAGCCTCCAAATAGCACCGGCAGCGGCAATGTTTTTAACAAGAGGATTTCCCAAATCCTCCGCTATCTTGTCAATCCCAAGTTCACCAGATTTAAGGATAATTCCGCCTAGACTGACCTCGTTTTTATGTAAGTTTGCTAGATTCTCATTCATCACAAATAGAATGTCAACTTTTTGGGACAGAGCAATATCAGGTCTCTCCGACACAACAATTTGAACATTATTATCGCCGCCTCGAATCCTAGATGGGTATTCGGGATATGCTAGCGTGTAAAAGCCGACTCGCTCAAACGAAGAAGATAGGATCTCGCCAAGAGCCATGATTCCCGATCCGGCCGGTCCGCTGATTTTAATTGAGATTGAAGTCAGACTTTTAATATTACCGCCTCTTATTACGATAGTTTGTTTTTACTGCCAAGAGAATCCGTAATCCTATTTAACAGTTTCGAGAATTGTCTTTATAACATAATTCACATCTGCTTCGCTCATTTTGGGGAATAGAGGAAGAGAAAGGGCGCCTCGGTAGTATTGTTCGCAAACCGGATATTGCTTACTCTCAAGGGTAAAGTGTTTCTTGTAATATGGCTGGTGGTAGACAGGGATATAATGCACCTGAGTCCCAACCCCTCTATTTTTTAGTTCTTCCATGAACTCTTTTTTACTTTTACCTATTTTTTTAAAATCGGCCTGGACGACATAAAGGTGAAAGGCTGATTTTACCCCCTCTTTCTCGAACGGGGTGATAAGGTTTGGCAAATTTTTGAACGCTTTATTATATTTGTTAACTATCTGGCGACGCTTTTTCACAAAACCGTTGAGCTTTTTTAACTGGCTTAAGCCCAAGGCAGCTTGAAAGTCGCTCAAGCGGTAATTAAAACCCAAAAACTGCATTTCATAATACCAAGGACCTGGATTCGTCTTGAGGTTATTGGGGTCTTTTGTAATTCCATGACTTCGAAGCATCATCAGTCTGTTGTAAAGCTTCTTGTCGTTGGTGGTTATCGCTCCGCCCTCACCGGTTGTGATTGTTTTAACTGGATGAAAAGAAAAACAGGTTAAATCGGAATACTTGCACGAACCAACATACGATCCGTCTGCGTAGCGAGAACCGATCGCATGAGCGGCATCCTCAACAATATAAATCTTTCTTTTTTTAGCTATTGCTGAGATTTTCTCCATATCTGCCGGTTGGCCGGCGAAGTCTACGGGCACTATTACCTTGGTCTTTTTAGTTATCCTTTTCTCGATTTCTTTAGGATCGATACAGAAGGTCTTCTCATCAATATCAGCAAAAATGGGTTTAACCTCCGCATAAATTAGCGCGTTACTTGAGGCGACGAACGTATTGGGAGTGGTAATCCCCTCACTACCCGCTGGAATTTCCAAAGCTAGAACAGCCAAGTGCAAAGCAGCCGTGCCACTTGAGACGGCTACGCAATATTTTGCTCCGGTATATTTACAGACTTCCTTTTCAAATTTTTCCACACATGGCCCCTGAACTAAAAAATCAGACTTCAAAACTTCCTCGACCGACTTGATGTCGTCTTTATCAACCCAGTGTTTTCCGTAAGGAATAAAATTTTTCACATATTCTCCTCGTATTAGCTCCACTTTACAAAAACAATATTAACCTTGAACTGGATATTCTTCAAGGGCTATTTACAATTTAAGGTTCTACTACGGGTGTTAGAATCTTGATCATCTGTAATAATTATTACTCTTGAAAATTTCTTTTCGGTTGCCTGCTGACAGATTTTTTCATCACTCGAAAACTTTTCTAGATATTCCTTCTCCGAGGGAAAGTCGTATGACCAGAACCCACGATACTTGAGAAAGCGATAATATTTGGGTGCAATCAAATCGTAAATCACGATCTTTTCGTCATAAGATAAATCTTTCCTTAGAAGATACTCGACCGTCTGCTTTTCCTGCAACTGGCCGGTTTCCCTGTCATCAACCGTAGAATAAAAAGAAGTAAGTGTTTTTATCTGTTTGTCATCAAAACCCACGGTTAGAGCCTTCATCTCTTTTTCGCTTAGCTTAGCTGGGATAAATGGCTGAATTCCACCTATCATGGGCATACCGGTCAAAGACGGCCCAATAAATTGAACGTTCTCGTAAGCAACAAGGTTCCAGTAAAGATAATTATCCTGCGGAATAAAGATTGCCAGTTTGTTCTTATCGGACAAAAAAGATTGCGCTTTTAAAAATTTTATCAGTTGATATCCCTTATCCTCGTTAAGTTTTTTTTGCGGCTCAGAAGCGGCTGCGACAAATGCTTTTATAGCTGGCGTGCGTTTTTGGGAGATCAAATATTTTACATATCCAATATGCCCCATCTTCCTCACCTCGCTTTCTTCAGGCATTAGTTGATATCTGATTTTGATATTTTCAAAAACAAATCCGTATACAAAAGTATCTTTGATATTTTTATATGAGCAAAATGCTGCAAGCGTAATTAGCAGAACAAAACAGGTGGGAAAAAATAAAAGCCCAGACATCCGCCTTTCTTCGTAAAAGAACTTTCTCGGCCACCATAATGGTATGGTCGCGAGAACAAAAGACAACGCCAGCCACCTTTGAAAATCAGAGAAGAAAAAAGCACTCCCCCCGGGGATATCAAATACCATGCCCGGGATAACCCCCGCCACCGCGACTATCAATAATAATTCCAAATCAAGTATCTTTTTTCTTTTCAATAACCATCTGATATCTTTAAACGTCTTTGCGCCTAATAATTTTAATCTAATCACTAGGTAAACCCACACCCAAAAGAAATAAAATAATGGGAAAAAAATACGATAATCTATATCCACCCATGTCTTCAGATAATGGAAAAGAAAATATTTTGACTCTCCTCCCAAATATGAATATTTAAAGACAGCTAAGGAAATAGCCAAAGCAAAAACAGCCGAAAGAACAAAGTTAATATTCCGATATAGCTTCAGACGAATAAAAAAATATATGAAAGAAACAGCCAATAAAATAAAAACCGAAATTTTAAGGAGTCCTATCAGCCCCAGCATCAACGGTAAAACGGCGATAGCAAATATTTTAATGCTTAAAGACGGTTTTCTGAGAAATATCTGCTCCTTAAACTGAAGTAATAAGCCCAGCAGAATAAACGCAACAGCAAGACTCAAGGAATATGATTCACTGATAAAGACATCCCCTATGAACATTCCGGCCTTACCTATCATCCCCAATGGAACTATTCCAGTGAAGGCAAAAAGTAGAAAAAGGTAAAATCGCCAGTCTAGCGAAAGGCGAATCTTAAATACAGCACGAAAAGCATCGATTAAATATAAGAATGATCTGACAACAAAGGGGGCAAAAATCACCGGGTAGGCAAAATTATAGAAATCTAAAGTCCCAATATTCAATAATTTTGAGATTTGAGCAAAAATATAATGGCTCCCCCAATGATATTTTATATACGGGATACCATCCAGGCCGATACTTGGGACCCAGTTGGTTTTTATCATACTAGCGATAGCACTGTGAAAAATAGAGTCCGCATTGACACTCCCCGTAACTATTTTTTCAAAAAACAAGGGATTGAGAAATCCCTTACCCCAAATAATGCCAGCAACCCAGAGTGAAAAAATAATCGCAAATATACAGGCTGCAAAGATAGCAGTCTTCTTTTGGGAGACTTTAATATATGCATAAAGGCTGACAGCAAAAAAAGCAAGACCGAGTATGCCGATAGGATATAGCAACTTTATAACTGGAGCTATTAACCCCGCTAGAAACAAGACGAATAATCCTACGATCGATACAAAGGGGGACGAGTTATACCATGATTCGGGAGAGTGTAATTTTAATTTAGCAAGATCAATAATGTTTGGTAAAAAAATGAAAAAAAACGACAAGGCGATAACTTCAAACACTAAATAGAGCGAATTGTCGTCAAACCCAAACCTCGCAGCCCAATACGTCAACCCAAGAAAAATAGCTATAATTGAAACAAAAATAGAATGAGAGAGGCGACTGTGCATTTCGTAATTTATTACATCGTTATTTTTCACTGAGATAAAATTTTTTTATATTCGTGCAAATCAAAACAACTTGTGATGGTTTTAAATCATGATACATCGGCAGGCGCAAGATTCTCTCACTTTCCTTGGTTGTATATTCATCCTTGCCTTTAAATTCGCCCGCTTTCATTCCCATAAGCGAAGAATGAAGGGGGATATAGTGAAACACAGTCATGATGCCTCTTCGTTTTAGATAACTTATCAGATTCGACCTTTCGTTAAGATCTTTAGTCTTGAGGTAAAAGATATGTCCGTTTGTAATACATTCTTTGGGGGTATGAGGCAACTGAACGAAGCCCTCGGTCTCGAGAACCTTAAGATGCTTGGAATAAAGGCTGCAAAGCTTTAGTCGCCTTGCTGTAACTTTGTTCGCTTGTTGAAGCTGGGCATATAAAAAGGCTGCGTTTAATTCGCTCGGAAGATAGCTCGATCCGATGTCGACCCAAGTATATTTGTCAATTTCACCACGATAAAATTTAGAGCGATTAGTTCCCTTTTCTCTTATAATTTCAGCTCGCTCTATTAGACCCTTGCGATTCAGGATAACTGCTCCGCCTTCCCCGCAAGTAATATTTTTAGTTTCATGAAAACTGATACAGCCGATATCTCCGATCGTACCGAGAAACTTATCTTTATATTTTGACATTATGGCTTGAGCCGCATCCTCTATTACAAAAAGTTTGTGTTTTTTGGCAATCTTTAAAATTTCGTCCATCATACAAGCTACTCCTCCGTAATGGACCACAACGATTGCTTTGGTTTTTTTGTTAATCGCGTTTTCAATCAATTTCTCGTTAATATTCATAGTGTCTGGACGAATATCAACAAAAACAATTTTTGCACCACGTAAAACAAAGGCGTTTGCTGTTGAAACAAAGGTGAAAGAGGGCATTATAATTTCATCACCGGATCTAATATCCAGAAGCACAGCCGCCATTTCGAGTGCATGGGTCCCAGAAGTGACCAAGAGCGCTTTTTTGCATTTCAAGTGTGTCTCGAGCCATGAATTGCATTTTTTGGTAAATGCACCATCGCCGGAAAGTTTTTTTTCTTGATAGCCTCGCGGATATGTTTAGTTTCCCTACCTACGAAACAGGGAATATTAAATGGAATCATCTTGATCTGACCTTTTGGACAACCACGAAGTGGTTATTTGGCTCTTCACTTAGGTCACCTAAAGCAAAAAATAGAAAGATTGGAATGTTTATCAGTGCGTAGACAAGGCTCAGTGGAAGTAATAAATAAAACAAAAAATTTCTCCGGTTATCACTTGTGCTCATTCCCCTAACCCGAAAGCTTTGCAGGAAAAAGTAAAACAGATTCGAAGCGACAGAAGAAAACAACCCGCCCAAGGGTTTGATTTCTATTATTTTTAATTTCGATTCTTTCATTGCCTTCAGAATCCAATATCTTGTGAAATTGTAGTAATGATAGGGCGCAAGGTGAAGTGTGGCAGTTTGAGGAATCAAAAATATTGCGTATCCGCCAGGTTTCAAGACTCTTGAGATTTCTTTTACCATCTTAATCGGCTCAAAAACATGTTCCAAAACCTGGATATTCAAAACCGTGTCAAAGCTGGCATCCTCAAATTTCATGTCACAGCCATCTCCCAAAACAAACTTGTATTTTTTATCTTTGGTCTTAATCCTGCTATCAGTATCGCTTTCTAGGTTGGTCCACGAATTAAAAGAGATTTTTCTTGCTTTTGCCGTTAGGTAAAAATGTCCTCCCCCAACATCAAGCACATCTCCAGAACAATATTTTTTCAAAGATGCAAAAAGCACCCTCGAGCGAAGATCTCGAAATTTATAAAGAGTTTTTAATAAAATTGTTTGACTCAATTTTTATCTACATTAAAGCTAGCGACTTGCCACGAAGATTCCCGCAACAATCATCAACACCCCAATCAATCTATAAACAGAAAAGGGCTCTTTAAGCAAAAAAATCGATAACAGAAAAACCAAAACAAAATTCAATCCTATGAAAGGATAGGCGATACCAAGGCGCATTTTGGTCATAGCTGCCATCCAGAAAACTGATGCCACAAAGGCCGAGAACAATCCGGATAAGATAAGCGGATCCCCAAGCAGTTTTAGTAAAAAACTGATTTTCGGTAGAAATTCCGGGGGTAGTTGACCATAATCACCGATTCTGATCTTAATAATTATTTGGCCATAAACCGTGAACAGAATCGTCCCGGCTATATACAAATACTCCAAATTACCTCCGAGATTATTTTACCCATTTATAATACCAAGATTCTATTTTTATAATTACAAATCCATTTTTTATGTAAAAATTCTGTGCCGTGATATTCTTTCCTTCGGTCGAAACAGTCAAGATTTTGCGTCGCTCCTTATATGCCAAGTTAGAACAGGCTGATATTAATTTTGAACCGATCCCCCGACCTTGAAAACCGCTTGTTACAGCTATAAGACCAATCGATGAACTTGCGCTTCCGACTCTTTTATATGTCGCGAAACCCGCGACTTCCCCCCTTTCCTCTGCAATAAAACATAAGTCGTCAAAATTGCCCTCCACCGATTTTTCAACCCAAGATTCATAAAGTTTCTCAACCTTTCCTTTTTCAATATTTATGTGGTTAAAACGGCTTTCTCTTGCAAATGCTTTGCGGGCAATTTTTTTTAAATCTAAGATGTCTTCTTCTCGCGCCAGACGCGTAGTTTCGGCTTCCGCTACGTGTGGTTTTATAGAAAACGTTAGCCTCAAGTCAACAAATTCAAAACCACTCCGCTCCAGCCGACTAATGTTTTTAGTTTTATTTGTTTCCACAAGAGAGCTGATAAGGCGAATTTTGTTTCTCCTTACATATTCCTGCATTCCATCTACTGCCCCGGGAGATAGTTTCGCAATGCCAAAACCAAAAAAGTCGGAATCCCATTTTAGCTTTTTAATTTTCATGTTTATGATTTCTCATCCCAATTATGTCCCTAACAATATAGAGAGGTCTGTTCTTGGTTTCATCAAAAATCTTGCCGATATAGAGCCCGATAATGCCCATGTTGGCCAGGAGCAAACCCGATAAGAAGAAAATCGATACTATCATACTCGTCCAGCCTTCAACTCGGATATCAAAAAATGAATGCATTAGCACCAAGACAGTTGCTGCAACAAAAGAAAGTAATGAAAGGATAAAACCAAGCTTAATCGATATTTTTAGAGGCCTGTTGGACTGGGAAACGATACTATCAACCGATAAATTTATTAGCTTGCGGAACGTATAGGACGTTTTGCCAGCAAACCTCTTCGAGTGCGTGACCCTGACAAAGCCTATCTTGAAGCCCACCCATTTAATGAACAGGGGGAAAGACCTATTTTGCTCGCCTAATTTGCAAAAGTTTTTAATCACTATTTTCTTGGAAATGCTAAAGTTTGCCACGGAAGAATCGAATGAACTTTCGGTGAAATAATTGTAAATCAAATAAAAAATCCTGGATGATATTTTCTTAAAAAATGAGTCTCTCCTTTTATCCCTTTGACCAAAAACGACATCATAACCAGTGGATAGTGTCTTGTACAATTTAATAATGTCTTCCGGCCTATCCTGCAGGTCGCAATCCATAACTACGACGAGATCCCCTTTGGAATAATCTAGACCAGCTGTAATCGCATAGTGTTGGCCAAAATTTCGAGAAAAATTTATACCCTTAGCCCTTTTATCGCCTGAGCAGATATTTTTTATTTTTTCCCAAGACCGATCCGGGCTAGCATCATTTACAAAAATTATTTCAAAATCACTAGTTATTTGTGGCAGTGTCTTGATCAATCGCCTATAAAGATCATCCAAGCAATCCTGCGCTTTGTAAACGGGCGTAACGACCGATACTTTCATCTTTTTTTATAATTTAATAATGACTACGTTTTTCAATCTAGTCTGCGGGGATAGAATAGTCAACCTCTTAGAATATAAAAATCTGGTGATTGAATTTATCGGATTGGGATGCTAGAATTTCACATAAACGAAAGGGTCATTATGAAGGGAATCGTTCTAGCAGGCGGAAATGCTACTCGCCTTCGACCGACAACTTATATCACCTCGAAGCAACTCTTATTGGTATATGACAGACCGATGGTCTTTTATCCAATCAAGACTCTGGCAAAAGCAGGAATAAAAGACATTTTGGTTATTGTTGCACCAACTTTCTCTGGCAGTTTCGTCAACCTTCTCTCTCTCGAACAGCAAAAAGTAAAAGAAAATGGCGAGCCGGGAGAGTTTTACGGAATCGATTTCACTTTTAAGGTTCAGTTAGCACCCAAGGGTCTACCAGATGCATTTATTTTGGGTGAAGACTTTATTGGAGACGATAATGTCACTATGGTTCTGGGCGACAATATTTTCTTAGGCCACGATTTTTCCGAAGAGATAAAATGCTTCAAATCCGGCGCCATGGTTTTTGCCAAAGAGGTCGGCGATCCAGAACGGTTTGGAGTAGTTGAGTTTGATAAAGAAATGAAAGTGAAGAGTATCGAGGAAAAACCAACAAGACCAAAAAGCAACCATGTCGTGGTTGGATTGTATACCTACGACAACAAGGTTATAGACTACGCCAAGACACTCAAACCGTCCTCGCGGGGAGAACTCGAGATTATCGATTTGATCAATATTTATCAACAAAATAGCGAACTTACGGTAAATGTTTTTGACGGAACATGGGCCGACGCAGGAACGTTTGACGCTCTAAATGATATCCAAAACGAAATTAGAGAAAGAAAAAATTCTGGGGAGAAATTTTAAGGGACTACGCCCTCTACTTGCAGTGCGCAAGGTGAAGGGGCAGACCGGCGGAGTAAATGATCAGAAGTTTATATGAATAAAATTTTAGTAACAGGCGGAGCGGGATTTATAGGTTCAAACTTCATTTTATATATGATAAATAAATATCCCGAGCTAGAAGTTGTCAACCTAGATAAACTTACCTACGCCGGAAACCTTGAGAACCTAAAACATGTTGAGGATAACAAGAAATACAAATTTATTCACGGGGATATTTGCGATCGAAAAAAAGTTGAAGAAGCCATGCGAGATTGTGATATGGTGGTAAATTTCGCCGCCGAATCGCACGTCGACCGCTCGATCACCGGACCAGCCCCATTTGTTCAAACAAATATTGTTGGAACTCAAGTATTACTTGATGTGGCAAGAGAAAAAGGTATTAAGCGTTTTCACCACGTTTCAACCGACGAGGTTTTCGGTTCCCTCCCGCTTGATAAACCAGAGATAAAATTTGACGAAAATACACCCTACAATCCGCACTCCCCCTATTCGGCCTCCAAAGCCGCCTCCGATCACTTGGCGCGTGCCTACCACGACACTTACGGATTACCGATCACAATTTCAAACTGCTCAAATAATTACGGCCCCTACCAATTCCCCGAAAAAATCATCCCTTTATTTATCACCAACGCTATGCAAAACAAACCGCTTCCGATCTATGGCAAGGGCCTTGCTATACGTGACTACCTTTTCGTTGAAGACCACTGCTCGGGAATTGATGCAGTCCTACAAAAGGGAAAAATTGGCGAAACGTATTGTCTCGGTGGCGACGCTCAAATGAATGGGATCGAAGTCGCCGACACAATCATCAAAGCCTTGAAAAAACCTACATCGCTAAAAACTTTTGTAGTGGACCGTAAGGGCCATGACATGCGCTACGCGATAGACCACACCAAAGCGACAAACGAACTTGGCTGGGAGCCAGCCTACGACTTCAAAACGGGAATTGCAAAGACGATTGAGTGGTACATTGCCAATGAAATTTGGTGGGAGAGAATAATTTCCAGAGAGTACTTGGACAAGCAAAGACAAAATGGAAATTCCAAAACTATTACTTGACTCAATTAACTAATTTCCCGCAACCGAATATAGAACTGTTCCGTCGATAAATCTACGCATCTCTTTAAGCATAGGCTTTCTGCCTCCTTTCGATTCACTCGCATATTGTTTCAAGAGTTTTGTTGATTCCTCATATGGAGCAAAAAACGGGTAGGGCTTGCCGTCGGGGTTAGCACCTGTTTTATTTCCTATGAAGATATAACTTACCTTGGATGCCTTCACATACTGCTTGAATGATAATAAATCTGTCATTTTTTTAGGATCGGCGAAAACTATCATTCTCTCTGCAAAAATAGGAAAGTAAGGGGTCGTCTGGTTTGCCAAAATCGCACTGCCAGGAGTCGTCGACTGTTTAATGTATTCAGTCTTTTCGTTGTCATCGGATGTAAACCAAATCATGTTTTTAAAATATTCTGGTGGCCCATAAGCGCCACCATTCACTTGCGTTAGGTTCATAATAACAATCAGACCAAAAACACCACACAACACCGCTTTTCTAGAGATACCTGGGATCGTTATAAGCAAGTCTTTTAATGCCAACCCAGATAAAACTGCGAGGGGAAGATAGCTCTCCCTCATGAACCTGCCCGGCAGACCAATCCTTTCTGTTCTGGAAACTAGAAATATAACTAGAAACCAGGCAACGAGTGCAATCATGGCGATCTTCTCGCCGCTTCGCTTTTCCGTCTTTCGAAGCAGCAAGCTAAGTGTGTACAGCAGAGAAAAAAGCCCAAAATACCACGCTAGTTCGCCCGACTGGCCGTTGTATTCGCTAAATTCCGTCAGTTTACTAAATGAACTAACCGATAGTACATTCCCCGTTTCGTTGAATGAATGAATGGCAGAAATAAACACAGTCTTTGTAGGCAGTAGATATAAAAACGAAGCTATCACCGATACTATGCCGACAAATATTATAAAGGTCTTCCAGACCTTGGGCATGATCTTCTCGTACCTATTCCAAACAATTAAAAGAGAGAATATTGCGAAGATTATCATGATGTACATAGCAGTTGAAAGATGATGGGTGAGAACTATAAGAAGAACAAAAGCGGCCATAAATATGTAATTGCGCGCCTTCTTTTCTTGTAGAGATTTTATAAAATACAAAACCGCCAGAGGAAGAAAAAATCCTCCCGCAATAATATTTGGGTAGTTACCATCTCCAAATGCCACCAACCCATAGTTGCTAGCCCAAAGAACAATTATGAAGCTAAACAGTCCCGCTACACGGCCAAAAAGTTTTGACGTAATTATTAAAACAGCGATTGAAGGCAGGACGATCAATGCCGGTGTCACTATTCTCATAATCGTCATCGGATTTTCACCAAAGAGCTTGGATAGCCCTGCAATAATTATGTGGAATAAGGGCGGGTATGCAAAATTTACCTTCCCTGCAAGAACTGTTTTAATCATCAAATAATGGCTAACCGGATCATCCCCCGGCGGGACTAAATATTCAAAGAACCTAAAGGGGAAATACAAGTAATAAATTTTCAGAAGTATTAGACAGGCGACAAAGACCAGCGCACCAACATTCATAGTTTTTTTATAGGAATCTTCCATAACAAAAATTATATCTTAAACCTTTTAACAAAGCACCCCTATGCAAACAATCTCATTGCGTTGTCCTCTGGCCTTATAGCAGAAGTAAAGACACGCAAACATTTATTTCTTAGCCGATAGCGACAGATAAAACACAGACATCGCCTACCCCTGCCCGTTTGAGCAATTTTGTCGCCTCCTCGACAGTTGCTCCAGTAGTTATAACATCATCTATCAAGAGTATTTTGCTCGGGAGAGCAACATCTTTTTTAATTGAGAAAATCCCCTTAACATTTTGTCGCCTTTCTCCTTTTGATCCTATCTGCACCTGAGACAAGACGCTTTGTCTGCGTTCCATAATATCAGCATACGGCACATCAATGTACCGCGACACCTCATTTGCCAGAAGAAGGGATTGGTTGTACCCTCGATACCTTAAACGTTTTTTGCTCAACGGTATTGGTACCAAAACAAAGTCATTTAAACTATATTTGTTGATAGCCCAGCTCAATTTTTGCCCAAAAACCGAAGCTAACGACTGCCCATCCTCGTATTTAAAAATATGAATCAAATCCTTTGCCAGGTTATCATATCGATAGATCGCCAATACTTGATTTGGTCTACTTTCAGAACTACATCCCGCACAATACAATCCATAGGGGTTGTGCTGCCCACACTTTAGACATTTCAGGCGGGCTGGCTCTAGACTGTTAAGACATTTCCTGCAAATCGTGGTGCCTGATTTGCCACAAGAAAAACAAGTTTCATAGAAAAGAAAATCTAAAAATGCCTTACGGAACCCGAACATCCCAATATATGCCATAGTCATCCATCCAGCCGCCACCATTGTCGGCTACAAGCTGGAAGTACTGGCGGTGAGTGCCAGACGGGGTTGAGTCGTTTTTCATATAGAACGTGAATGTGGCGTTCTGTCCCGGAGCGACCGAGGCTTGTTCGAATCTGACTCTATTGCCAGAGATCCAGCCTGAGGCGCCACCATCAGCACTTTCTCTAGTAAAGTTAGGTATTCTGTCTTTGTCATGGGAGGTACCCAAGTTTACCCGATCTCTCGTCCATGTGGCTGTTCCGGTATTTCTGACATTCACCTGAAACTTATAGGCCTGTCCGTGAGCGATGGTTGGATAGCCATTCTGACTAACGAAAGCATGGGCATAGGCAGGGGTGGGCTGTGGTACATTAACATCCCAATAGATGCCATAGTCTTCCATCCAGCCGACGCCGTCGGCAACAACCTGAAAATATTCTCTGTAGATACCGGGTGAAACGTTGCCATTTTTCATCCAAAAGGAAAATGTTGCGTTAGCGCCTGGTGCAACCGAGGCTTCCTGAAACCTGATACGATTTGGGGTTATCCAGCCCGAAGGACCATTTCCTTCGCGAGTGAATCTCGAGATACGGTCTTGACCACGGGAAGTAGCAAGATTGACCCGGCCTTGTTGCCACGTCGTCGAACCGGTATTTTTGACTGTGACGCGAAAATTGTAGGACCCATTGTTACCGAGAGTAGGATAGGAGTTTTGAGTAACAAAGCTGTGTCGGTATTTACCCATCTCGCTTCCAACCCTTACCTCCCAATAGATGCCGTAATCTTCCATCCAACCGATGCCATCGGCAACCACCTGAAAATATTCTTTATAAATGCCTATGGGGACATTGACGTTTTTCATCCAGAATGCGAAGGTGCCTGTATGACCTGGGGCGACAGTTGCTTCTTGCAAAGAGATACGTTGGGCCGACAGCCATCCCGTGGGACTGCCTCCTTCTCTAGTAAATATCGAGATGCGATCATGGTCGCGAGCAGTACCAAGATTGATAGTGCCTCGACGCCAAGTAGATTTGCCTGTATTTCTGACAGTTAAAGTGAAACGGGACGATTGACCGCTATAAATCGAGGCAGGGGAATTGGTTTCTGTTACAAATTGATGCTTGAAGTCACCAGCTTTTGACTGAAACCTATTGTAATTCGCCAACCCGCAACCGTAGTAAATACTACATGAAGTAGCTCCGAGACCGCCAATTTTTTGCGCAGATGACCTAAAATATGAAATTATCTCGGAAGTGTTGGCACCTGAATGCCAACTGGCACCTAGTGCTGCAATACCGCTTACCTCGGCCGTCGAAACAGAGGTACCGGTGACCGTTGCGTAACTTGAGTTACCCGTATAATAGGCAACTATTATACTCTCACCCGGCGCCATCACATCCAGCTCCGATCCATAACCAGAGAAGCTCGATCTTGCATTGCTGGAATTTACAGAACCAACAGAGAGTACCAGGCTGTCTCTACCGGGATAGGCAAGAGTAGTTGCGTCGTTTCCAGCCGCAGCAACAACGATAGCGCCACCACTTGTCGCACGGGCGATCGCATCATGCATCGTTTGCGAATATTCAGAACTCCCCAAACTCAAATTTATAACCTTTGCCCCATTATTTATCGCCCAGTTTATTCCTGAGGCAACATCAGAGGCGAGGCCTGAGCCACTGGAGTTCAAAACCTTAATGGGGATTACTTGCGCATTATAAGCCGTACCGACCAATCCCTTGCTGTTGTTGGCCGATGCCGCCGCCGCCGAGGCCATTGCCGTTCCGTGACCGTTATCATCAGAATTAGCACCAACTAAAATTGCCGAGGATGTTATCACGTTGTATCCCGCTAAAGTTTTACCACTAAGATCCTCGTGCGTGCCCCTAACTCCGGTATCAACTATCGCAATCTTAGTTGAAGTCGAACCGGACGAATAATCCCAACCGGCCGACATCTCCATTTTTGCAAGATTTGTCTGGATAGAATAATAAGGATCACCGTAACTCGCAAACGCATTGACGACCACGTCTTTTTCAATCTTTTCTTTTCCGTATTCATCTAGAACCTTATTAGCAAACTCTTCTGCTTTATCTGGGGAATTGAACGTCAATGCGACCTTATCGAGATCACTAACTTCTTTTTCTTTTACAACACTTTCTTTGAATTCCGGCAATTTCTCCAATACGTTCTTATCTTCAACTACAAAATCGACTAGCTTTTCCTCTTTGACATCTTCTATTTTAAAATTAGCAAAGTTTGGCTGTTGTTTCTTTTGGCCAAATTCACCCCAAAAATACGCTGTCATACCAGCGGCTATAAAAAATATGGGTAGTGCTATAAATACTATTTTTTTCATTTTACTAGGTTTCCTAAACACTTATGGAAATTTTCATTATCTTAAGCATCTCTCGTGTCAGCTTACGGAACCCGAACATCCCAATAGATGCCATAGTCTTCCATCCAGCCGCCACCATTGTCGGCTACAAGTTGGAAGTACTGGCGGTGAGTACCAGACGGGGTTGAGTCGTTTTTCATATAAAACGTGAATGTGGCGTTTTGTCCTGGGGCAACTGAGGCCTGTTCGAATCTGACTCTATTGCCAGAGATCCAGCCCGAGGCGCTGCCATCAGCACTCTCCCTAACAAAGTTGGGTATTCTGTCTTTATCGTGGGAGGTACCGAGGTTTACCTGGCCTCTTGTCCATGTGGCTGTTCCGGTGTTTCTGACATTTACCTGGAACTTGTAGGCCTGGCCATGGGCGATGGTTGGATAACCATTTTGACTAACAAAAGCGTGAGCATAGGCAGGGGTAGGCTGGGGTACATTAACATCCCAATATATGCCATAGTCTTCCATCCAACCTCCGCCATTATCAGCTACAAGCTGGAAGTACTGGCGGTGAGTGCCAGGCGGAGTTGAACCGTTTTTCATATAGAACGAGAATGTAGCGTTAGCACCTGGTGCAACTGAGGCTTCCTGGAACCTGACTCTGTTAGGTGATGTCCACCCCGAAGCACTACCATCGGCACTTTCTCTGATAAAGTTGGGGATTCTATCTCTATCATGGGATGTGCCTAAATTTACATGGCCCCTTGTCCACGTAGCTGTACCGGTGTTTTTGACTGTGACGCGGAAATTATAGGCCTGACCGTTGGCAAGAGTTGGATAGGCGTTTTGAGTAACAAAAGTGTGGGTATAGGCGGGGGTGGGCTGTGGAACTCTAACGTCCCAATACACCCCATAATCCTCCATCCAACCGATGCCGTCAGCAACAACTTGAAAATATTCTCTATAAGTACCAGGTGAAACATTGTTATTCTTCATCCAGAACGAGAACGTGGCGTTAGCACCTGGTGCAACAGTGGCTTCCTGGAACTTGATGCGATTTGGGGTTGTCCACCCAGAAGGTCCATTCCCCTCGCGAGTGAATCGCGAGATACGATCCCGGTCACGAGAGGTGGCAAGATTGACTCGCCCTTGAGTCCATGTGGCCGTGCCGGTGTTTTTGACTGTGACGCGAAAGTTGTAGGATGCACCATTTACAAGACTAGGATAAGTATTTTGTGTAACAATAGTGTGGGCGTACTCTGCTACCGAAAACCAGCTATCCATAAAGTTAAAGAAGTTATAATTCCCGTTATAGACATGGGGTGTGTAGCGATAAAGAGAAGCTGTCGCTTTATTGTCAAATCTTCCCGTGTGGGTGCCGTTCCAGTCTTCAAAGCTGAAGTCTTGTCCAACCTGATAGTCACCAAATCCATGGCCCTGAGCCCGTTCATAGTTGTATCTAAATTGCCAAGCCGCGTTTTCAACCTGTTTGGTAAATCCTGCATAGGTCGCGCTACATCCGCCAGAGTCAGGGCAACCATAGCCCATCGCTTTACGCAAAGTTGTGTCCGAGCAAGATGAACTCGTAACCAGACTTTGTTCTTTTTGTAGCGTTACTAGAATTGCCTCGGGGTTGATTGTTCCAGTTGAGGTATTGACAGATATACCGTTCATAGAGCCAGACGCATCACCTATACCGCGCGAGGCATCGCGAATGATTTGTGCTGCCGAGCGACCATTTTCTGAAAAGTTTTTTAGACATGAGTTTCTGCCATCTAAAAAGCGTTGAACCGCCGCCGTATCCATTTTGGTGACATTAATAAAGTTACCATCGGAGATCAGATTGTTTGGATTGAAAGTTGCAGCCTTTGCTGTTTTTGCTCCCTGTATGTAGCAAATAAAACCAATGGAGCAAACGAAAACTAGCCCCAACCCTACAGCTTTTGCGATTGATTTCCCTCTCATTAGGTACATTATAGCATGCTTGGCAAGAGATGTTTATTAGTAATTGAAGTGCAATCCGGCTTTTCCATTCAGCTTGCTATCAAATGAAAGCCCCGCTAAAGGCGACTCGGTTTGAAGATGATACGGAAAAGCGGCATAGTCTGAGTAGGATGAATTTTTACCGTTGGCTAGAGACATAAAGCCATCCCAAACATTTTTCCTCTTCATTTCTTCGGCTATCCACCGGGCAAAAATTATTGATGTCGGGGTGTTTCGCTGGTTACCGACATTCCCCCCAGGTTTTTCGCAACCGGGATAGTCAAACGTCATAAGGTGAAGTGCTAGTTGGGCTGTTTTATAGACAGCGGCGTCTTTGGCAAAAGATTGCAACGCAACCATATCTATCGCTGGACCAAAATGCATAACATTAGGATTTAAAGGAGCAGTTAAACCATTGTCGGTCGTCCCCGGATTCAATTCGCTAAGCTCTTCTCTAGGGGCAGCTTCTCCGCTTGGCAAATGAGGAAAATAGTCAACCGCACAATCAATATTAATAGTGCATTGAAGGTCTATCGGGTAGAGGATAGCCTGCTTTGAATATGTTCCGGAAAACAAAATGTTAAACTTGCTGTGTTTGTACCATAAGGAATCACACGCGGGCGGGCAGTCTCCGACGGCACACTGAGGTGGCGGAAGTTTTTGATACGAACACTTTATCAAATCCGCTCCAGTGATCCTTGCCCCAACGCCTCGGTTCAAGGTTGAGTTGGATTTTACAATTGGCTCCGGATCACTTAGGTCTGAAGCGTAGTCGCTAAGATTCGTGTTTATCGCAATTCTATCGTGTTTCGGATCCGACAGTGGCAAAATGTTCCAGCCACAGGCTTGCTTCAAAAGATCTCCTTCTTTACCGACGTAAGAGAGTGCCCTTACTAGACGCTTGTCCATATTAATAACACTTTGAGACTCTTTAGCTTGAACTTTCGAGCGATCTAATAACAAATACGGAGTTCCCTTGAACAGGGGATCGCCAGTATCGGTGTTAATAAATAATGTTTTAAACTGATTCCAGGAAGCTAAATCAGAGCCGCTATTATTTAGAGCTTTAAGCGGCGTCGTCCCTGTATAACCAACCGAGCAGGCCAAGCCGATCATAAAAATAACAGCTGACACAATAAGCGCGCCAAGCATTAGGGGCCAGCGGAAAATACTCCAGCCCCTCGAAAACCCCTTCTTTTTCTCCCCGCCTTCTGCCATAGAATTTTGTTAAGTTATCAAAATTTCTTGAGTTATTCTCAATTCAATATTCTAGACTCTCAATCCTCTTACATTCTAGCTCAAATTTCGTAAAAATTCTTGGAGATTATCTTTTAGTTCTGGTCGTTTCAACGCTAGTTTGATGGTCGCTTCGAGATAGCCGGCTGTTTCTCCAGCATCAAGACGCTCACCTTCATATTCGTAAGCATAAAAATCTTTTTTACCGAGCATGGCACGAATCCCGTCGGTTAACTGAATCTCTCCGCCCGAGCCAGCCTGTGTTTTCTCTAGTTCTTCAAATATTTCAGGAGGGAGAATGTAGCGTCCCATTACCGCTAAATCGCTTGGTGCATTTTCTGGTCCCGGCTTCTCGACAATATCAATGATTTTATGAAGTTTCGGATTATCCGTTGGCTCAACCTTCATGATTCCATATCTTTTTTGGCCTTCAGCGTCTGTCTTTTGTACAGCGATGATCCCAGCCTCAGTTTTTTCATGCATATCAGCCAGCTGCTTCATGCAGGCAACTTCACAGTCCATCACATCATCAGGCAGGAAAACAGCGAAATATTCATTGCCGACGATTTCCTTGGCCATCAAAACTGCGTGTCCAAGTCCTAGCGGGGGTTGCTGCTGCCTAACATACACAAACTTACCCAAATTTGTTATCTTTCTTACTTTCTCCAAAATCTCTGTTTTCCCCTTCTTCTCCAATGCTTCTTCGAGTTCATATGAGGTATCAAAGTGATTTTCAATCGATTGCTTTCCCTTGCCCGTGACCAATATCATCATCTCCATACCTGCTGCCACCGCCTCTTCAACTGCATATTGAATAATTGGCTTGTCAACAAGCGGAAGCATCTCTTTAGGCTGAGCTTTTGTCGCAGGCAGAAACCGAGTTCCAAGTCCTGCCACAGGAAAAACGGCTTTTGTAATTTTCATATGACCTCTTTTATTTTATGAAGAGACGGAAATTACCCTTGTCTTTGATTTTTCCTGTTTAGGAATAGTAATTGTTAGAATTCCGTCTTTAAGTCCCGCTTGGGCCTTGTCGCCATCTACCGGTACTGGAAGCACATATGAGCGTGAAAACGAGCCCCAATAGCACTCTTGGCAAAAATATTCGGCTTGCTCGACTGACATCTCTTGCTTACGCTGGCCACGTACCGTTAGGACCTCATCGGTTATCGATATATCTATATCAGAAGGCTTCACCCCAGCAATTGGCGCTTTGACTACAACCGAGTCATTGGTTTGGTAGGCATCAATCGCTAGCTGCCCTTCATACTCCTCAAACCAAGCCTCATCTTCCTGACTGGATTTTTCCTTTTCTTTCATCTTGTGCCCCTCCTCTAGCCGCATCGGTTTAATCCGAACGACTTTCCGCATCTCGCTACTGCGAGACGGGTCCTTTCCTTATAACTTATTGTAGAAAATTATTCACCCAAAAACAATAGCAGAGCCCATTTCTTAGCCCATGATTTCAAAAACAAGCTTTTTGACGTATTGTCCTTTGAGTTCGTCGTTTACTCTGGTAATAAATTCTTTCTCTCTTGATTTTACCAAGTGCGCTCGGGCGCCACAGTCGACACGTATTTTCAAAACACCATTTTTAAAGCTCACTGCCTCAAACTGGCCGTCAGATACCTTGTCAGCCCCAGCGCAAACCCTGGCAGCGCCATACTGCTTACCAAGTCCCATCGCATTTATGCGGCGAGAAAGAATTTTTGAAATCGACTCATTGTCCATAATCTTGTTTAAAGCTTTATAACTTTTGCTTTTTTCTTTAGTATCTCCGGCACCACTCTATCATCTGTGGCTGAAATAAATATTTGCCTGTCTCGAGCTGGTTCGAGAGATTTACCTCGAGTACCTCGGCTTTGCTCGGTATGAACATTATCGAGAGACTTACCTTGAGTATGATCGAGGGGTTTACCTCGAGTATTGTCGAGAGGCCCGCCATCAGCAATCTTGGCGACCGCCTCCCTTCGATCCTTATCAAGTTCGGAGAATACATCGTCAAATATTATTATCGGCTCTTCTGCTCCTTCGGTTAAATACTGCTTGGATCTTATCTTAAATGCAACCGCAGCCAAACGCTGCTCACCCCTACTTGCCTGTTCCCGAAGTGAGATTCCGTTATTGCTAAATACAAAATCATCTCGGTGAGGACCGATATTGGTTAAGCCCACTCGTAAATCCTGCTCAAGGCTTGCCGCAAGCGCCTCGTCAAATCGTTCGTATTCACAAGATGGCACAAGTTTAAGCTTAAGGTTACTTTTCTTCAGGCTAAGACCCCTGTGAAGCTCGGCCAGCCCAAGGTTCATTTCATTTATAAATTTCTTGCGCTCCTTCATAATAACCCTGGACAACTTTGCAAGCTCATCATCCCAAAACCCTAGCTCCGCTTCTTTGGCAACCCCCAGTGAAATTCTTTTTAAAAGTTGATTCCTCTGTTTAAGTACGTTTCTGTATTCAAGTAGAGTTTTGACAAATGTTTTTTTCTTCTGGGCAATAGCTAGATCGAGTTCGCGCCTCCTTGTTAGCGGTGCTCCAGCAACAAGGTCTATTGTCTCCGGATTAAATAGCACTGTTTTAAAAAACCCAACCATATACGAGGCGGGTGTTTTGTTTGTCATAACCTTAAATATCTTCCCTCCTTCTAGAAGCGCGCAATCTGCCTCTGTATCGCTCCCCTCTTTTACACCTTGTATTTCAATCCTGCCAATTTCACTGCCAAGCCTCACCGCCTGGAAATCTGCCCTAGCGCTTTGAAACGATCCGAAACCAAACAGTGCAATCGCCTCCAGGATTGTTGTTTTACCAGATCCGTTTGGTCCGATAATCAGATTTACCCCTTCATCAAATTCAAATGTGGCATCTTCAAACGAGCGGATGTTTTGTAATTTTAACGATTTAATCATTTTCGTATCTTATGAATACGCTCGCCGTTTCCGACAGATTCTACGGCCCGCAAACCTACTCTGACCTTAGTGGCATAATTATATATTTTAGTCCTTCGCTTTCTGCTGATGTTATAAGGGCGGGGTTAAGCTCCCCCGAGAATCCAACTTTTACTCTTTGACCCTCCATAATACTGAGCGCATCTAGGATGTACTTGGCGTTAAAAGCAACTGTGATCGGTGTGCCTTTAAAATCAACAGCAAAGTTTCCCTGTGTATCCCCTGTTTGGCTGGAGACGGCGTTTATCGTTGCTCGGCCATCTGAAGCTGATACTTTTATATTTCCTCCAGTTTCTCTTGCAAAGATACTAGCGACCTTTACTGCCTCAACGAAGCTTCCCCTTTCTGACTCTATCTCACAAACAAAGTCCTTCGGAATAATTTGGTTGTAGTCTGGAAAGGAGCCTTCAATTTGTCTTGTCGAAAATTCAATATCGCCAAATGCAAACTCTACTTGATTTTCACCGATTGTGATTAATACATCGGTTTTGTCTTGTGGCAATATTCTTGCCAGTTCGTTGGCAGTGCGCGACGGAATGATTACCTCGAAGGGTGATACGACTTTATCGACTTTTATGACTTGCTCTGCCAGCCTGTAGCTATCAGTTGCCACGATATAAATGCTGTTGTTTTTAGATTTTATAAGAAGTCCAGCCAATACCGGTCGCGCCTCATCCAGTGCCGCCGCAAACGATACCGATAAAATGGCCCGTTTGAGCTGATCGGCCGATACCTTCACGGGTTCGGCACCTTTTATCTTTGGTATTATAGGAAATTCCGAGGCTTCAAGACCCTTGATATTTGCCTTGTTGTGCTCGCTTGTTAGCCCAATATCCGTTTCTTTAACGGTCAGCAGTATCGTTTCATCAGAGCTAGCTAGGATATAGTCAGTCATCGTCCGTGCTGGTGCAGTCACTGCGCCTTCTTCGTCTATCTTCCCGCCTATCCATGTACAGACAGCTGCCTCAAGATCGGTGGCTGCAAGTTTTAACCTACCCTTGTCCGTCGAAAGCATTATGTTGGAGAGTACCGGTAGAGTCGCTCTTTGCTTAACCATTCTTCCTACTATTGCCAATCCATTTGCTAAATTTTCTCTCTTACAGCTTACTATCATATTTCTCCTATTCTTCGGCTTTTATTGACTTATCCACAGCTTATAACCGGTTCGCTGTGGATAACTTTTAATCCATATTTTGAAATTGTCAACCTGTTCTCCCCAAGTAATATCGGCCAGTGGATAACTTGTGTTTTAATATATTTCTTCTTATTTATACACATATTGTGACCGACTTATCCACAGGTCTTTCCACAGCCCAACAAGATTTAATCCACAGTATCCACAGTCTTATTGTTATTGTTGTATTTATCTAATACCTAAATATAAATAATGCAAACTTAACCTTTCACAGAAAATATCAATTCTCTAATTCTTTCAATGTCTGATTTTAAATTGGAATCTACTTTAATTCCATCAGTTATCTTCCTTTCTGAATGCAAAATAGTGGTATGGTCTTTTCCACCCATAATCTTGCCAATCTCCGGCAGAGACTTGTTTGTTTGCTCTCTGAGCAGATAGATAGCGATTTGTCTTGGCCTGATCAGCTCCTTTTTTCTGCCGCCGGAGAGCACGTCGGACTGCGGAACACTAAAAAACTTACAAACTGCGGTTATAATTTCTGCGGTGCCAACCACCTTGTTAGACGAAGACACCATATCCTTAAGTACCTCCTCAGCTATCTTGGTAGTGGCCGGTGTGCCCTTGAAACGACAGAAAGTAATTAACCTGTTCAGTGCGCCTTCAAGCTCGCGAATATTAGAGGAAATGTTTTTTGCGATGTATTCAATTACTTCTTCGGGCAGTAGATATTCCTTCTCCTTGCACTTGCCAGTTAGGATAGCCATTCTTGTTTCAAAGTCGGGCGGCTGTACGTCGACTATCATCCCTCCACCAAATCGAGAGGCGAGTCGACCCTCGAGAGCGGGGATTGCTTGAGGCGTTTTGTCGGCGGTTAAGATAATCTGCCTCGAGTGCTGATGAAGGGCGTTAAAGGTGTGAAAAAATTCCTGCTGCGAGCCTTCTTTGGAGGAGAGGAATTGGATGTCGTCAACGATAAGCACATCAACTTCGCGATAGTTGTGTTTAAACTCGGCCATTTTTCTGGAAGCTATAGCGGCGATATATTCATTGGTAAACGTTTCGCATGAGACGTAAACCAGTTGCGCCTCGGGTTTTTTTGATCTTATTTCTTGCCCTATTGCCTGGGCTAAGTGTGTTTTGCCCAAACCCACGCCGCCGTAGATAAAGAGGGGATTGTGGCTTTTTCCGGGCTTCTCAGCCACCTCTCGTGCCACTGCGTAAGCCAGGGCGTTGTTGTTTCCAACAACAAAATTTTCAAATATATATTCTTTATTAAAAGAGGCCGGTCGTCCCTCGGGTCGCTTATTTTGCTTCGGGGGACTGTCTTGTACTTCAAGCTCGAGTTTTTCAAGTGGTTTTTGCTTTCTTACCTTAAAAGTCAGTGTTTTGACATCAGGGGACGATTTTTGGATTGCTCCCAAAATGTCCCTCTTGTATTTACTGGCGAGCTGATCGCGGCTAAATGAATTTGGGGCCAGGATCACCGCCTCCCCGTCTTTTCCAATTTCAATGCCCGTGTCTTTAAACCACGTTAGAAACTGACCTTTTGGCAGTATCACTTCCATTTCACCGAGTACTGCTTGCCAAACATTATCTTGGGCCACAATCCTCCTTCGATTTGAGTTATCCACAGGCAACTCTAATGTAAGATGGTTTCTGTCATATCGTCAAGGGCCTGTGGATAACTGACACATTTAACCTGCAAAAAGCCAAGTTGTATAAAACTTTATACGTTCTTGTTCGCTTGTTGTTTGTACTGCCTGTGGATAACTTGTGGATAACTTCATGTAGCTTGTGGATAAGTTATTTGGTCACGGTTAACCCGCGCAAAGGATTGAAATATTCTATAATTCAGGTATAGTCAAATCCATGAAAAGAACGTATCAACCATCAAAAAGGAAGAGAGTTAAAACCCACGGCTTCAGAGCCAGACTAAAAAGTCTCGGTGGTCTTAAGGTTCTCAAAAGACGAAGAAACAAGGGCCGAAAGAGCCTGGCCGTATCTAAACCTTGTTAAATGACAAAGCGCACCAAAATTTCGCCTTGGCATATCAAACGGATGTTTGCCAAGGGTCGAGGGCGAAGGGGAGTATTTTTGAATCTAAAAGTATTTCAAAGAGAGCCAGACAAGAAAAATGAGCCAGTGCGAACAGTTGTTGTCATACCCAAAAAGGTCTTGCCGCGAGCGGTTGACAGAAATCTTTGCCGCAGAAGGATACAGGGAATATTTAGAGAACCGGGAGTCTCGTTAGATGGATATGACGTCGTCGTCTTTCCACAAAAGACAGCTTTAGATGCAGACTATCGCAAGCTGGCCGAGGATGTAAAAAAATGCCTAGACGAATCGCGATCTTCGCGATAAGAGTTTACCAGAAGACGCTAAGCCCTGACCACGGACCACTTAGCGGGCTTTACCCGCAGGGGTTTTGTAGGTATCATCCTACGTGTAGCGAATACACAGCCCAGGCCATAGAGGGTCGCGGGGTAATAGTCGGAAGTGCGCTTGGTGTTTGGCGAATCTGTCGCTGTAACCCATTCAGCCGAGGAGGATACGACCCGCCACCAGTTAAAAAAAATAAAAAATAAATATTTATGCTTACGAACTTTTTCTACAACCTATTAGTTACAATTACAGCCATTGTCCCAGGGCATTATGTTTGGGTTTCTATAGTAATTATCACAGTCTTGATTAGACTGGTTTTTCTAAAGCCCAGCATTTCAATGACAAAAATGCAACACAAGCAAAAGTCACTGCAAAAACATGTCGAAAAAATCAAGGAAACACATAAAGAGGATAAGAAGGCAGAGCAAGCAGCTACCCTCGAGCTTTACAAAAAAGAGGGGATAAACCCACTCTCAAGCTGTCTGCCGATGATTATTCAGCTAGTTGTCCTGATCGGATTTTATCGCATATTTACAACTGTTGGACTGGGTCCGATCAAAACAAGTTTGCTCTATTCATTTACCCCGCATCTTGATGCGCTAAACAGCTCGTTTTTTGGTTTAGATTTATCCTGGAAAGTAATGGACTTGGTCAAGCTCGGTGGTTGGTCTAGGCTCGCTCTTTTGTTCCCAATCCTAGCTGGTGCTACTCAGTTTGTCCAAGCTCTTCAGACCAAAGCACTTCAGCCAAAACCAGGCAAGGATAAAACCGACTCTTTTCAGAATGCTCTAAACTCGCAGTTCACCTATCTTTTTCCAATTATGACAGCCTATATCTCTTACACCCTAAGCTCTGCACTCTCAATTTACTGGATTGTCCAAACCGTGATTATGATTGCCCAACAGAAGTATATTATGACCAAGCTCGAACCGGTTGTCGCGGATGTTAACGAAGGTGTCGCGGCACAGTTGTCTACTCCCCAGATTACGAAAAAAGGCGGCGTGGTTGTTGAAGTCAGGCAGAAGTCGAAAGAGTAAAGAGAGTAATAAGTATTTGGAAGCGTGGCAGAGTGGTCGAATGCGCTGGTTTCGAAAACCAGTGTGGGCGCAAGTCCATCAGAGGTTCGAATCCTCTCGCTTCCGCCAAATTATGGCGTCCTCGAGAAGGGCGTTTTTGAATTGAACTTAAAAGACTTCTTCAAAGCGTGTTTAATTGAAAGTCACGTTTATTTCGATTTATTTTGGTTATAATGCTATAGAGTGTATGGGCAATACTTTTAGAAACAAATTGGCATCAAATAGTAAAATAATGTCATTTTACAAACTTGTTAGATTTTTAAAAACGGATTATCTCTGGCTTAGGGTTCTGATTGGCGCGGTAATATTATGTTGCTTTATTTATTATGCAAAAGTTAACACAGATCCAGACATGTATTGGCATATATCTCTGGGAGAGCAAATACTTCGTACCCACGAATTGCCAAAACTCGATACATTCTCGTATACAATGCAGGGATATAACTGGGTTGATCACGAGTGGCTACCGGAGATTGGAATATATTTGCTATATAGTCATAATCTTTGGCTTATCGCAGTTGTTCTCGCCGCACTTATAACATTTGTTCCGTTTGCGACTTACCTAGTTAGATATAAGTCTCTTCCTATGCTTCTGCTGACTGCTTTGGCTGGCCTTGTTGTCATTACTTATCTGTCGCCAAGACCTCAAGTTTTCTCTTTTTTATTTTTCTTTATTCTGATTGAGATATTAATAACCGTATATATTGAAAAAACTAAAAAAATTTCGTTTCTTTTTCTACTTCCGATACTTTTCTTTTTTTGGGCTAATATCCACGCGGGTTTCTTTACGGGTCTAGCAACTCTTGGATTATTTGTATTTAGCTCGCTTGTTCTCTCGCGAAATAATATTTTAAAAAGAAAAGAAAATTTATGGGGTTTTGCTATCCTCCTCATATGCTCAATTGTAGTGTTGATCAATCCTTATGGGGCAAGACTCTATAAAGAGGTATTTTTGGTCTCGTTTTCTCCAAATGTCACTAAATATATCGGAGAGTGGATATCTCCTCTCTACACGGGCGGTATGAGAATTGCGTTTTTTGTTGGTACTTTTATGGCAATCGTTTTAATTTACCGGAAAAAGCTTCCGCTTCATCTTGTTTTAACTAGTGTTCTGCTTGGTATTTTTTTCTTAAAATCAAGTAAGGCTGGTGTCTATTTTATTCTTAGTGCGGTCCCTCTTTTAGCTATCGGGTGTGAAATAATTTGGCAGGAGGCAATACAGTCTCGTCCTAATAAACAATTTAGCACAAGAGAAAGGCTGATCGGCGTGATTCTGGCAGTATTTGCCCTGGGTGCAGTTCTGTCTGGCCTAATAATCACAACCGTAAAAATCAAGGCGCCATATGAGCCAGAAGCAATTACTAGATTTATGAAAAAACAAGTTGAAATGAAAGAAAAAATAGTAATTTTCAACACATATAGTTGGGGTGGATATTTTATTTACAACCTACCTGAAGTCAAAGTTTTTGTTGATGGGAGAATGCCGCATTGGCGCGATCGGTCGGGTTACTCTGCGATGGGCGAATATGTCGATGTATTTTACAAAGAAGACCTTTCTCGATGGAGAGAAGTTTTTGAAAAATGGGAAATCAATGAAGTCGTGATTTATACTGGAAGCACTTCATTTAAAGAGTCACGGATTCTAAAAAATAGATCGCTGGTCGAAGGAAAGATATTAAATAGTTTTTATAATGATCTACATATTTTGAAAAAAGATTTTGATCTTGCTAAAGCTCTGACGGATGCTGGCTGGACTACAATCTATAAGGATGATCATGGAATGATATTGAGAAAGCCATGAAATAGTACTAATGCAATGATTGACAAAACGACTTTCTTCAGGTATGATCTTGCCGTTTAGGGGATGGACGTTGAAACAAAGCGGCGCTAACCGCTCGAGCGCTAACGGGAGGAAGTCGTTGCCGAAGTACATTTTGACAAAGTCCACAGCCTGTCCCCATTGGGGCAATCGCAGAAAGAGATGAGAATCTTGAGAAGAGGAGACCCAGCGACGATGGCCGAACGCGGTCGAGCAGCAATTCGCGAGTCTGAAGACGACGAGGGCCTGCAAGCTCTCATGGATCTTGTTGCGGTGCTTGACGACGAGGAGTTTGCGGCGATGGCCGAGGGAGTCATAGCTGTTGACGATCCCTCACAGGCTGCCGTGGACACCTTTTTCGCTGAAGGCGAGACCAGGGCGTTGGCCCTCATGGATCAGAGCAAGCATCTTGCGGCTGTTGTCCTTGCTTCGAGGTGCTGCTCGCCGTCCATGTTCGCCAAGACTTGCCTGAAGTCTCTGAAAGCCCACCCAGACGGGGCGGACGCTATCAGAGCAAAGATCCTCCACATCACGGAGAAGAACCCGCTACTGCTCGCTAGGGTTGGCGGCAAGCCACCGATTGACGAGGACTAGCTGTCCGCTGGCAACTCGAGAGCCAACGCAGGTGCCATGTCCTCCCCTGCTCCACAACGCCTCCGTACTGTGTACCCCACAGGCCGGAGGCGTTTTTCTTTTAGAAAGGGTTTGGCGAAAATGGTAGAATAGAGCTGGCTCGACAATTGACTGATTGTCGAATTATGAAATTTATCAAATAATAAAATATATGTCCGATATCGATAAAGCTCTACAAATATTTTCACGCGAAGGAGAGGAGCGCGCCGAAAAAATAAAGGCGCAAAAACTCGGTCTTCCTTATGTAAATTTGGTCGGCTATCCTTTTACTCCAGATGTTCTAAGTATCATTCCCAAAGACCAGGCAAACCTACTGCAGATAGTGTCGTTTTATAAAATTAACAATCAAGTCAAGGTTGCATCCCCTGTTCCCGAAAATCCAAATATTGTAACTTTCTTAAAAGAATTGGCCCAAGCGACAGGGTTAAGATTTTACTTGTATATGTGCTCTGAGTCGAGCGTGAGATATGGCCTAACGCAGCTTGAGTTCGTCCGTGACAAGCCAAAGACACTGGAAAAGCATGTCATTACCGAAGAGTTTTTACAGAGCCGTTTGGGCCAGCTCAAAGGCATAAAATCGATCGGCCGCAGAATTATTGATACCGAAACGACAGAGGTGATGGACATGATATTTGCCGGCGCGATTCACCTTGATGCCTCGGACGTTCATATCGAACCGCTAGAAGTTGGGGCGAGACTTCGATATAGAATTGATGGTATCTTGCAGGACATTGTGACCATACCCGTTGAAACATTTCATTCAGTTAGAAACCGTATCAAGTACTTGTCCAAGCTAAAAATGAATGTGACCGAAGAGCCGCAGGATGGTCGTTTTGATATTGCGATCGGACAGCAGGACATCGACGTTAGGGTTTCAATTATCCCTGGAGCATGGGGCGAGGTAATTGTGACAAGACTTCTAAATCCATCTGGCGATATGATCTCGCTTGAGGCGTTAGGCTTTCGCAAGGATGCTCTGGCGGTTATTGACGAAACTATTAAAAGGCCAAATGGTGCCATCTTCAATACCGGTCCAACCGGATCGGGTAAGACGACAACGCTGTACGCAATTTTGCAAAAATTAAATAAACCAGAGATAAAAATTATTACTCTCGAAGATCCGATCGAATATCGAGTGGCCGGCATTGACCAAAGTCAAATTAATACGGCCAAGGGCTATGATTTTGCATCAGGCCTTCGCCACGCTCTGCGCCAAGATCCAGATGTTATTATGGTCGGGGAAATTCGCGACAAGGATACGGCCGAAACAGCCTTGCAGGCGGCCCTAACCGGGCACTTGGTTTTAACGACCTTGCACACAAACTCAGCGCCTTCATCTATCCCGCGACTCTTGGATATGGGGGTTAGACCATTTCTGCTTTCGGGTTCGATTACCTTGATAGTTGCTCAAAGGTTGGTGCGAAAGGTTTGCCAGGTCTGTCGTCGTGGTCCAACGATGACAACCTGTACCAACTGCAAGGGGACGGGCTACAAGGGAAGGATCGCTATTATCGAGACGATGAAAATAACCCCACGGATCGAGCATTTAATTTCAGTCAAGGGAACTATTTTAGAATTTGAAAAAGCGGCCAGAGATGATGGCATGGTGACGATGTACCAGGACGGGATGGAGAAAGTGCGTCTTGGGCTGACCACCGAGGAAGAGGTAAAGAGAGTAACTGTCGCATAATTAACAAGATACCGCCTAAATCAAAAACCGCCCTCTAGGGCGGTTTTTGATATGCTCTTTGACTGCTTAGAAATCGCCGGTTTCAGGATTCGCAGTATTCTGATCAGGTGCCTGAACAACAGCTTTATATATGGCAAACGAAGCCATAATAATGATAATACCGATGATAGCATTTGTGATAGCCGTTCGTCCCTTGCCTGCCTTTTCCGCATCACCACCGGCGGTAATATATGTGATTCCACCCCAGACCAGATAGAGGACCGCAAGAATACCGGCAATAATCAGTATAAAGTTTACCAAGTTCGTGATTAACACGGAAAGGTTATTGTTCAGCAGGGGAACCGCTTGTATTTCCCCAGCGTTTATCTGTGCCATCGCAAACTGTGCCGAGCCAGCCAATGTTGCTACCGCCAAACCGATTTTTGCTAACTTCTTCATAATCCTCCTTGTGGATGTAAGTTTAGATAAATTATATATTGTTGATTTTTCAAATGCAAATTCATTATAGCAAGATGAAGTTTCAAAGTGCAAGGGTACGTACTAAAAGTCAATATCAACTTTCCAGATTGCCAGACCTTCTTGAGCGAAAACGCTGTTGTTCTGTGCTGATATGCTGCCAATACTAAAGCTACCCTGTGTTCCAATTATAGCATGAACTGCACCGTCTTTGTCTACATAACCAATGGCACTGTCATTATTATCCTCGCTCTCGATGCCACCGGGCTTTGTTATAAACAGAAATCCTGACTTGTAGTTTACGATATTGTCGGGATCTATATTAGCAATCCTGGAGAGAACCATCCCTTCTTTGTTAATTAGCTGACCTTCGGTTTTGTTGCCCGATTGTTCGACGTACAAGGCGACATTGTTGTTGGCAAAAAGACCTAATGTATTTTGAGCGTTACCCAGAGGGAGATCTTGCTTGCCAATTTCTCTAAAAATAAGCTTGCCGAGGTTTTGCTCCGAATCGTAGTTTGTGATTGCATAATATTTGCTACTGGCAACCGGTGCGATCGCAAAAACCATCTTTTCTCGATTTGGGATATTGTTAACTTTGTTCGAATTAGCGTCTAGCAAAACATAATCTTTTTCAGTAGGGAAAGTAAAAAACTCACCACTGGTCTTGCCAAAGAAAGATGCGCCTACGTCAACTTTAGTCATATTCCCGAGAGGGTCTATTGAGAATGTATCAACTCCATTCTTACCTGACAACGTTGCTATGCATCTATTCTTACCGCTTAAGATTCTTCCTTGATTGTATGCCGAAAAGCCCTTCTGTAATATTTGTGCATTGTTACTCGAGAATTGCTGAAAGTTAACAGAGAGGTCGCTTGAAAGGAAGCATATTCCCCCACTGTTTGTTCCAAATCCGGACTTCTCAACACCGATATTTTCAAGTACTTGGGTAGCGTTTTCGCGAGTCAAAGTTGACTTGAGGTTTTGAATGTTTATAAGAGACACACTATCTTGCGGATCTGCTTTTAGAGCAGTATTTTTAGCTTTTATACCAATGTAAACTATCATAGCTAAAACTGCTGTTAGGGTTATAACAACTGGAACTATTAATTTAGGCTTCGCCATCTTTATAGCCCTAATACTTTCTTCATATTTCTCCAAAGGGAGCGGACATAGGCAGTATTATGGCTGTTGTCGCCTGAAGTTAGTAGCTTTGTGTCGCCGTGTACAATGCTTCCATTTACCGACATTTCAAAATGGATATGTGGTCCAGACAAAGGATAAAGTCTTCCGATTGCCTCTCCCGCCTTGACCTTGCCGGTCTTTGTTGGTGTGACATGGACATAATCGGAAATCACCTTGCCGTCATCACTTACCAACCTGACCCCGATTAGGTCTGACCTCTTGCCAAAACTATGGCTAGAGGCGGTTCCGCTAAACGTGGCGTAGGCCAGCCCCTTTTCGGTCATCGAGATATCAACCGCATCTCCGTTATAACTTGAATAACCATTGGTTGCATTGTGGCCTCCCCAATTCTTGGGATAACAAAGAGTCCGGCCATGGCATGAATTTGAGCTGGCTAAGGCCCCTTTCCCGCCAGGATAGGCAGTTTCGCCTAACCCCTCTGCCTTACCTAGGATCTCCGTTGAGCCACCATCTTCACCACTGCCGTAGTCGGGGGTAAAATAGCTATGATAGTCGTCTCCTGCAGTTGGTCCCGGTTTTGGCTTTGTTTCCGGGCAACGTTCGCTTGGTGCTGACGGCTCGGCTGCGAGTGTTGTTCCCCCTTTTATTTTACTCAATAAGTTTCGCGCACTGTCGTAAAGTGCAGAGGCCATTTTTACGGCCCCACTACCTACGACCTCTTCTTTACAGTCTATCGGCCCTAGAGGCAAAGACTGATCTTCAGCAAATCCAACAACTACAGTCGCCCCAGTTGAAGCTCCCAGCGACTGCATCACTTCTTCTTGTGCGCCCAAAAGATAATTTGTCGACGGACCTGTTTCGTATCCAGCGACTGCAACAACAGTTTGACCGTTCTTGGGGTTTCTTATGATAACCCTTGTACCCTCAGCGGGCTTTTTTGACCAGTACATATTCATGATCCACGGCTCAGACGAGGCAGGCGGGGTGCTCCCGCTTCCACTCCCTACCTTTCCTCCACCCTCAGCTGGTGTCCACGAATCGTTATGGGAAAAAGTCCTTCCGATTGCCTTAGCGGTTATTTCGTAATGCCGTGCAATACCATCCTTTGTACTCGTTGGCTGAAAACCGTCCTCCTTCGTCACGATATGTGATTCTTGAACAATCTTACCCGAAGCTGGCAAGGAGATATCCCCCTTATTTTTTAGATTGATAGCTTCGCTCCTTGTCTTGCAGTTACCAGAAGAAATGCCACCAGATGATGGTCCTACCGGGGCTGTCTTGATACCAAAGCACTCTTCAAGTTGAGCGTCACTTACCCACTTGCCGTCGTCTATACCCACCTCACCGGTGCCGAGACATTTACCTTCGGCTGTAGCTCCCGAGCTCTCGGCTGTGGCGCCGTTGAAATGATGTAAGAAGAAGTCCTTGTCATCCTTGGTCAGTGCATCTCTAAGCTCTGTTTTGTTGGAGCGAGCAAAAAAATCCTTATATTTATTAATTACAAAAATCTCAGCCTCTTCCCTGCTAAAAGCTTCCACTTGGTCTCGTCTTATCCAACTCTCCTTACCGTCCAAAAGCGAGTCCTGCATCGGAAGCCCTTGGGGGGTGAGTTCCAACGGCTCTTTTTCGATATAGTTTGAAACACACCAAAGCCTTGGCTTTTCGGTTGACGTAGCTGGTGCTGAATAGGTTGAAGCAACCAGTCCTGTGGCAAGTATCACAGGTAGGGCGAATGCAAAAAGCCCAACTTTGTTTTTCTCTTTTGGATCTTCGATTTTAAGTTCTGCCATGACTAACCTATTTCATTTATTGACACGAAGCGTAGCTTGTCGGATCGTTTAGACATTTTCTAAAAAAGAGCTTTGATTGCTCACCGCTTGGCGATAGCAAGAAGATACCAACCCCAAAAATAATGATGCAAATCCCGAAAACCGCTAATGCCATTATATCTGCTTTTGCTTGAATCTTCATGAAATTAAGGGATTGCATTGATAATTTGATCATTTGCGTCCATATTATCGTCTATTCTCAGCGGATCTCCCATTGTTGCTTGATCCGTTCTAGTCATCGTTTTGATGAAGGTATTGTAGGCGGCATAGGACACGAAGATTATAATCATACCAATTATTGCGCCGACCAATACTTTCTTGCCACGTTCTGCTTTTTCAGCTTCGGCTCCAGCAGTGAGATATAGGAAGCCACCGTATACAATCGCAAGGAAGGCGATAATTCCAAGCGCCCATGTAAAAACAACGATAACTCTGAGATATGTTACAGTCACATCCTGTAAACCCGGGTTTGTGCCATGATTAACATCAATTGAGCTAGGACCGAGCGGGCTGTCTGGCTGGTTTATAACTGCACTTTGAAGCGCTTTTAGAGATGGCATAGTTATTAGTTTTTAAATATATTATTATCTATGTTTAAGTCAGAATTGTTGATAGCTTCTCCAGGGTTTTGAACCGGAGCTGGATTGTTGCTCCCAGGCCCATTGGCTGCCGGGCCCGTCGTGCTTCCAGTCGTGCCTGAAAATCCAGCTGTTTCTTTTTGTTCATATTCTTCAGTAATAAAACTTCTTTTGACATAATTAATAATTGGCAGCGACATCAAGGCGATTGAAAAGCCTATCATGGCAAAGGTCAAGGTTTTTTTGGCTTGCGTTGCTTTATTTTCGTCACCATACGCTGTGAAATAAAGAAAAGCACCGTAAAAGACAAACAAAACAGTCACAAATATAGCCGCTCCAGTTAATAGAGGAAGGGCCTTTCCTGAAAGCCACTGACTAAAAGTTAAGTTTAGTGCAGTGGGTAGGGCATTAGGATCGGTACTGCTTGCCGAATCTAGCACAGCATTATTGATGCCGTTTGTTAGCATGTCTAGGGCCGATTCGTCTGGCATTTTTGAAATACTCCTTATTCTAACTTAGCCTCGCTGTATTTGCGATCCACATTATAACGGACATTATGCCATACACGGACATGACGGCTAAAATCCCCGTTACTGTCCAAGTCAAGTTTTTCTTAGCTGATTCCATACGAGCTGGGTCCCCAAATGAAGTAATGTAAATTGCGCCTGAATAAAGTATTGCTAAAAATGCCAGTCCTCCCAAAAAATAGGGAATTTTATTCAGAATTTCATCTGAAAGTGAATAGATGTCGCTAAAGGTTGGGTTCATGTTATCGAGCCCCGTCGTATCAACAGCCCAAGCTGGAAGGGCTGTGAATCCGAGTGAAAACAATAAAAATAATATCTTCTTTATCATTGTAAGATTGTTTTTACTATCAAGGCGGCACCAATCAAAAGAACTTCGCCAGATATTGCTCCAAAAATATACTCCTTAGCTTTCTGCACTTTGCTGGGTTCGCCTGCGGACATGGCATAGCTTATGCCACCAAACATAATCACAAGTCCGGCTAAAACTGTTCCGATGGGTAGAAGCAACCTGTTATAAAAACCGCCAAGATAAGCATAGAGCTGAGTTACGTCCGGGTCTTCAACAGCGAAAGCAACGACGGGTAAAAGTAAGAGCCCCAAGCTCCCCAAGAGGGAAAAACGAAATTTATTATTCCTGAGTAACGCCATCTAACCCCTCCGTTGTGATGGCCTTACGTGCTGCTGCCGTGGCCCACTTAAGTTTGCTCGATTGTAATATACTTGTAATTTCCGTGGCAGCTGAATCAAGTGCATCCTGTTTTGACTTGCGAAGAGTGTAGGCGTCGTCGATCATCTTGATGAATGTCTTGTCAACGTCAAGCGCTTTTTCTCCTTTGTACCATGTGTCAGCAATCTTTTTTTGATCATTTAATGCTTTGAACCTGTTACTGTCTTTGCCGTCGACTAATGCGGACGACATTTGCATTGCGGAAAGATAGTCACTGGATCCTGTCTTGCTGGAGATATAGTAAACAAAAGACCACGCTGCTTTTTTGCGATTTTCATCTTTGGTCGTATCATTGTCTTTTTTTGCTGCGGGTACGGTCTCGACCCACATTTTACTTGTGGTTTTCAAGTTGTCTGTTCCGGTTGGATTATCCGGGTCGGAAACTTGTGGCAGCGGAGAAATATCGATTGAATCTTTTAAAGCTGGCGCCTCATTTATAAGGTAACGATAAAGCGAGCCATAGTGGATGATCATCGCCGTCTGCCCGTTTTTGAAGGCTTCGACGCTGTTGGGCATCTTGTCGTTCCATGTATAAAGTCCACTTGCAGGGTTAGAAAACTGCAGGTAAAAACTAAGCGCCTTTTCGCCCAAACTGCCCGTAGAAGCTATCCCGGTCTGACTTTGATTGAAAACCGCTGCATCAAGGTCGTCGGTCGTAAGTTTCGTACCATTTTGCATCATAATTGACTGCAGTATGTCGTATGACCTTTCAACGTTATTAGCTGTTCCCAGGGCAATTGCAGCCTGTGAAATCTGATCACCATCGGTAATCTTGATTAAGGGAATTAGATCAGTTAATTCTTTCCAAGTCGTTGGAGTTGTGTTGACGAGATCAGTTCTGCGCTTTAGTTCTTCTTTGGTCAGTGATTTTTCGATTGAATTTTTCTTGTTAATATTATCAACTGTTCTTTTAAGAACGTCTTTATTTCGGTACAAAACGAGAGAATCAAGAGCTATTGGTAGACCGTAGAGATCTGGTTTGCCAGTAGCCGGATTGTTGAAGGTAATTGACTTAAAGGCGGAGTCAAGATAGAGCTGTTTTGCATACTGAACCGATGATTTTCCGGTTTGTTTCTTAGCATCACCGTTCGACATTTTCGCATCAAAGAGTTTCTCTGGAACGGGACGTAACTCTAATAGGTGTGCGGGCAAGTCCTCGGCTTTGTATGACACAATATCCGGCGCTTCGACAGCATTTTGATTTGAAAGAAGCGCTTTTGAGACGTCTTCCTCGTATGTCCTTGGATCCTTGAGGACAATTTGAACTTTTATCCCTGTGTCACTTTGAAACTTCTTTGTCATTGCCGTGAGTGTTTCGATGTTTGCATCTTCTTGACTACGCCACCAATAAAGCGTTCCAGAGCTCGAGGCTGTCGTGGTTGTATCTTTTTTCGAGGAACACCCTGTCAGACCTACGCTCAGCATCCCTATCGTAAAAAATATAAATAATTTTTTATATATCATTTTGCTTTCAAATTGTTGTAAACATTTTCTGTCAGTGGAGCGCTTTTTACCCCCGCCTTGTCGGAGAAAAAGATTCTGCCTTCCAGCACCACAGCCGAATTGGCATTTTTCAATCCATTTATTTCAGCATAATTTATCCTTACATCGTTGTCAAAATCGACGCTGACCGGCCTTCCTTCGCTGACAATCATAGCTCTCGTTGGTGAGACCCAAGAGATAAGGTCGGAAGCTGTTTTTAAGCCAATCTTTGTCAGTTTATTGTCTTTTAGTAAATACGACTCACCATTAGTGTCGATGATAATTGCATACTTTCCGTTTGGTCCCCAAGTTCCTGACTGAAAATTTTTCCCTTCGTCTAGTTTTGTATATGAGCGTGAGGCGATGTCAAAAATTCCCGCCTCTCCCCCGACAATCAAAACAGTTTGCTGGCTGCCGGAGAGGTCTATAGTTGGCGAGGCAAAGCGCGTCGGGTCAATCCTCATTAAAATAGTCGATTTTGAAAGATTGGCGTCTGCTTGCATCAAATCCCATCCATTGTTGTCTTTTATGTCATAAATAATTTTTGAGTTTGGCTCAAAAGAGTAACTGCCCTTGCCAGTATTCCAGGTCAAGGAGCTAATCTTTGTGGCGTCAAGTGCTAGCTTTCCTTCGGTCTGGTTTAGGGCATCTGACCTTGAGAAGCTTACGGCTTTGACCGAATCTGTATCCAAAACCATGGCATACGTATTGTCGTCGGAAAACAAAAATTTCCTTGCTGTCTTGTAAGAAGAATTTGTCAGCGGATAAGCTGCAAATGCTCCTTCGACTGGTTCGGTTGCGACAGAAGCTAGCCTGCCGTCTGACGTCATCAGATAGGCAAACCGAGTTGTTGTAACCGGTTGCATTACTTTTATGGCGCCAGTTTCGACAAGTTGCGGTTCGGTCGCTTTGATCATCTGGAAGCTTACATCTACACGTTGATTAATTTTGTATTCCCCCGACTGGCGATAGGTAACATAGCCGTCCTTTTTTATTTCAACAGAGTGTTTACCCGGGACAACCTTCTGCAACCCTGCTGCTACCTCTTTTCCGTCGAGAAGAATTCGATCGGCTCCGCCTACGGGACTTAGGAAAAACTGCACCCGATAGAAAAATATAAAGAATACTGCTATTAAAACAACAACAATAATTCCTATGGTTAGTAGGATGGCTTTTAGTCTAGAGTGCGACCGCGTTATGATAGCGCTTTTACCTATTGGCAGGGGATTGGACTGAACTTGTGAGGTTGAAACAGGTGGTTTTGGCGCTTGCACAGAGGGTGTTACAGAACTTTTGCCAACAGATCCATTTTTCTTCGGAAATATCCGTCCAAAAAATCCTTGTTTTTTAGGCAGTGGTGGGGGAGGAGGGGCGGTCATTGGCGGAGTTATTTTTAGCGAACTGCTTGGCTGAGTTGTGCTTGACTGCTGTCCAGTTGGATTTTGAGTCGCTGACCTCATCGGTTGATCGTTTTTTTCGGTTGGTTCACTGGCTACTTTTGCACTGTCTTTTTCCTGAGATTCGATTCTCATCTGATCAAGAGGGTCTATTGGCGTTGCTTTGTATTGTGGGCTTGTATTGTCGTCCATTATTTTTTGTTAATTGGTACGTTTACACTCTGTGCCGGTTGCACGGGGGTTTGGGGCGCGATTGGGGTTTGCTGCGCTACACCGGCGGTTGGAGGCGTCTGGGGTGCAACTGGCGATGGTGCTGGAGCCTGCGGAATATTTATTTCCGGTGCAACTTCAGCCGGAGCCTGCCTTGGTGCTGTTGGTTGGATAGGGGGCTGGCTTTGTGATGCAGGCGCCTGGGGTGCGGTTACTACAGGAGCCTGAGGTGGGGCCGTTGGTACCGCTGATATCTCGGCTGTTTCAGGTGGAGCTGTTTCAAAATTGTCGTCAGCGGATATTGCATCACCCTGCATTTCCTGGTCTTTTTCCTTGTTTTCTTTTTGTTCTAGCAACTGTCTTGGGTCGGTTGTGATGATCTGGTCCTCGGCGTACGAAGCCACAACCTTGATAGCGACATGGCTTGATCCAGCGAAGAACAATCCTTCACCAACATCTGATTCTAGGAGTAAGAACTTCTCACCTTCTGTCAGGTGAAAAACTTGTGCCAGTTTTTCGACTGCGGCCGGAGATTGTTTCAAAAGAATTTGCATCGAGGAGTTGTTGAGAATGGCGCGACCCTGTTCGCTTGAAAGAAAGTCCTCAACATCTTGCGATATAATAGTCAGTCCGAGAAAATATTTTCTTGCTCTTTTGGCTAAAGAGTAAATATATCTGGCCGAATCGGGGTATTGCATCATGATCCAGGCCTCATCCACGATCAGGAGTCTCTTTCGCATGTTGTGTCTCACTTGTGCCCAAATGTAGTTTAGGATCATGTACATACCGAGCGGACGCAGAGCTTCCTCAAGGTTTTTGATAGAGAAAGTGATAAAACCCCTTTCGAGCTCAAAGTTAGTCGGGCGGTTGAACAATCCCGAGAAAGTTCCTTCAGTAAACTTAATTAGTCTTCTTGATAAGCTCTCGGCTCCGGTTGTATTCTGTAAGACTCCCTGAAGATCGGACAGAAGCGGTGGCGTATTGCCGTGTGTTGAAGCGTTTTCGGTAATATCTCGCAAGGCATAAGTGTCGTAAACCGCCTTATCCAAAATCGCGTCCTCCTCAGGCGTCATCCCCCCTACCATCAAGGCCAGAAGTCCCTTGATGTCAGTTACTGCAGTCCTAAGGACAGTAGCGCCATCTTCGTCAGCGGTTGCTTTGGGTAGGTCAAACGGGTTGATTCTTTTTTCTGAGTTTAGCGAAAGTTCAAAAAAACTTCCTCCAACCGCTTCGCAAAGCGCTTGATATTCATTTTCGGGGTCGATGACGATCACGTCAGTACCAAACATCAGGCTTCGAAGCGCTTCAAGTTTTATGGTATAAGATTTACCAGCACCAGATTTTGCGAACACGACTTGATTGGCGTTTTCCAAATCAAATCGGTCAAAAAGGATTAGAGAGTTGTTGTGACGATTGATTCCATAGAGAATGCCTTTGTTTGATGTCAGCTCAGCCGAAACAAATGGAAAGCTAGTCGAGAGAGAGTTGGTGTCAAGATTTCTTGTTACTCCAAGTTCGTCTTCACCAATTGGAAGGGTACTGTGGAAGCCTTGCTCCATCTGGAAAATACTTTGTTTGGTATAAACGAGCAAACCACCGAGCATCGAGGTCAGCTGATCGGTCACCTGATTGAGTTCCTCGAGCTTTTTACCGTAAATAGTAAAATACAGTCCAACTTTGAAAATTCTCTGCTGACCAGAAAGCAAATCCTCTCTTAACTGGTCTATATCTGATATAGCGCTATCAAGCTGAGGATTTCTAACCATCCCTTTCTCTTGTTCGATTTGTCGGCTGGATTCCAAGCGCCCAGCCTGTTTGCGCATTCTTTCCAGAAAAATATTTGAGTCGAGCGGAGACAGGTGCATACCAACGTCCATGGTGATGTCGTAGTTAATGACAGGAGAAAGCCAGTTGGTGTTTAAAAACCTTGGATATGAATAGACAAAATATGTCTTGCAAAAAAGATTGTTGATTTGAAGGTTATTCGGGGTGACTAAAAAACTGGCTGGAGCAATAAAATCCAGAACTGAAGCGGAGGTGGTTTCAATCTCCCTTTCGGCACCTTTTAATACCTTGGGATCCTGCTTTGGACCCTCGGGCACTTTATTTTTCTCGTCTTTTTTTCCAAACATATATTATTTTTTATTTGTTACGCCACCTGGTGTTGATGGTGCTGCACTTCCGATCGGATTGCTTTGACCTTCGGGTGAAGGGGTCTCGACGGCAACTGGTTGTGCTACGTCATCGGCTCCGACCGTACCGATGTCACCTGCAACCTTTTGCCTCATCGCTTCCTCGGGGTTATATGTTTTGTAGTAAAGCTCAATCAGTTGCTTAGTTGTCAGTGTTTGCGCGCTTATGCCGATTGAGGCGAGTCCGGATGTTATCACATTTGCTCGTTCGGTGAGGGTCAGTTTTACTTTCTGAAACTTCATCAAGGGCACTCTAAGATGCACATGGGATCCACCAAAAAGTGTTGAGAAAAATCCACCGCTTGGAATTTCTGTAGGAGGTAACTGGTAGGAGACAACGATAAAAAATTTCTTATCCATGATGTTGGCAATCGAAACTAATTTTTCGATAAAGTCGACATATTCCTGAATTTGATAACGAATTAATTCGTTTGCCTCTTGAGCAACCCTACCGCTTAGGTCTTTTATATATCCGGTTAGGTCGAGTTGTTTTGAGTGCATCAAAATTTGGATTGGGAAGGACAGAGAGTTTAAAAAAGATTGGTACTGATAAATGATTGCATTTTGTTCTTCCTCGCTTTTTAGGCCAAAGTTGACCGAGTTTACCATAAGTACTTGGCAAAATTGAGCTTTTTTTGTGACGATAACATCGTCGTAGATTGCCGAAAATGGCAAGAATTGCTGCGTCGAGATACTGCTCTTACCCTTTTGATTTTTTTGATCTGCCATATGCTTGGTTTACCAATTGATCAATTATGCAATTGAACAATTATTTTGTTGATATTCTGGATTCATTACGCGATTGTTCCAAATTGATTAATTTACAAATTATCTTTTAAAAAACCCCATTATCCCACCGGGTTTTGACTTTGCTTGTGTCGCTGGGTTTGCCGACAAAGCTGTCTGCGCCTGTGTCTGTTTGTTTGTAGCGGACTGTACGTCTTTAACAGATAAATTAATCGAACCCTGTGTGTTATTTCCGGTAGATGACATTGCTGTAGCAGCTTTTTTTACGACGACTGGTGGTTCCTTAGCCATTATTTCTTGCGACTTCAAATCTAGAGTTTTGGATAAGCTGTCCAAGTCTTCGCTGGTTTTCACAACCCGAATTTCCTTCTCAACTGCTTTATCCACTGTGATTATTGCCTCTGGCTTGTAGCCTTCACGCCACATCCTTTTTTTGGGAATAAACAAAAACTGCATAAAGCTTCCGACGAATAGTTCAAATGGACGGTCGTTCACCTTGACAAGAGCAAAGGCAACAGCTGTAAGCCCGACTGGTAGGGCAAGCGGTATAAATATCGCCATTGGAGATGGCTGTTCAAACCCTTGGGCATACTGCCACCAGCCATAGATGATAAATCCAGCTACCATCAGATACAGAAACTGCTTCATCGTAAACGGGCCGATGATTTTGTCCTCCAGGTCGATATTTTGCGGGACCTTATACTGCATGTTCCCCTCTTAAATGCTCTTGCAACACCAACACCAGTGGCTAACACATCCAACTAGTTCTGCCACCTCCTTGTCAGATTTACGCAACACAATTATAGCAAATATTTAAGATGCTGTCCGTCAATAAAATGATAGTTCTTTACTCGTCTTGGGCTTGGGCTAAAGCGGCTTTTTGGATGACGTCGTTTTCCTCTTTCATTTCTAGGTAGAGATCGTCAAGTGCGCTGAGGATTGCGGTTGAGGCATTGGGTGCTTTTTTGGAAAGGAGGTCTATGATCGCTTCTTCGCTTAACCCCTTCTCTTTGACTTCTCGATCCATCTCGTCACTCTGTTCCTTTGTCAGCGAAGTCATAAGTGTCTGAAGAACCCTCGTTTCAATTCTCTCCTTCATTGCGTCTACAAGCTGTGCTTTTTCATTTTCTGGTAAATCACTATAGCCAAATTCTTGCACCAATCGATCGACAAAATTATTATAAACATCTTTCGGATCCTCGACTATTCCAGCGGGAATAGACTCTTCCTCTTTCTCTCCCGTATCGGCTGTACCGTTAATTGACTCGGCAGTTTGGCTGACTGGCTCGGCAACGGGGGAGTCGGGCCTGTCCTGACCTGTTCCGACTTGTCCCGAGTCCTGTTGAGGGAGCTCTGTCGAGGAAGCATCGTCGAAGGGCATGGCCGGCTCTGGAATTGATTCCGCCGAGATAGGCCCTGATGAAGTTGGTTCCTCTACACCATCTGATATAGGTGGATCACTCGGTGTGACGCCGCCGATTCCGTCTTGAGTTAGTGCCCCAGCATCTTCATCGACATTCTGATTGCTGGCGACAGGTGGTTGGGTGCTGTTATTCGACGAATTTTCCTGACCTGTCCCGGCTTGTCCTGCCTGTCCTGAGTCTGTCGAACTGGTCGAAGAAGCGTCGTCTGTGGGCTGTGAGCTCTGCGTGCCAGTTGGTTGGTAATAATCATTGTTGGATGTATCCATGGTTCCTCCTAATATAAATTTTTCTTACGCAGCCTCGTCTTCGCCTTCTACGGGCTCTGGTGCCGCAGGTCTATCCTGACCTTCAATTCTTTCTCTTTCTGCGACGACCCGTCTTTGTAACTCTTGCTCATCGGCGATTTGTTGATCTGCTCGCTTCATGCTGGTCCACGCTGCCATGAGCCTTGTGGCCTCTGTGCTGTCCCAGCCGGTATAAGCCTGCTCTCGTGGTGATGGGGTCCCGGTTGCAGATCTTGTATCGAAGTCTTGTATCTTAACTCCAACTCCTGGACTGCGAAAATTTGTCCTCTTGGTAAATATTGCTCCTTGAATTTTTGCCTGATCGACTGGTTCTGGAAGAGCGCTTATTTTCGTTTCGGCTTCATCAGCGTTCCAAAACAACTCATTGTCGACATCGTCTAGTTTATCTCTTATCTCGAGCTGGGCTTTTTGTCTTCCCCTTTCAGCCTGAAGCTCGGTCAGTACCACACCAATAGCTCTTTCTCTCTCTTGAAACCTTTCAATTTCTCTGGTTCTCTGTTCGGCCACTCCTTGTTCGGCAGAGGCGCGTGTATCGCTAAACACATCTCCCGCAGGGGCTGCGGCGGGCGCGTCTGTGCCTTCGGCGCGAACACCTGCTGCTTCGTCGGAATCCTCACGTATTTTTTTAGCCGCATCGCGATCTACAGCGGTACCTACCTTCAGGCCTGCCAGTCCGGCGCCCGCCAAAAGCAACCATCCCGGCCATTTACTTGTGGCTTCGGTCGTTGCAGCTTCTGTAGTAGCGGCTGCTACTGTGCCTTCGGTTGCGGCAGTGGCCGCACCCTCGGCTGCAGCGGCAGTTCCAGTTTGCGCAGCTCCATCACCTACTACACCAGCTGCTTCAGCGGCTTGCCTCATGCCATGGTCAGCTAGAATCGCATTTGCATCAAAGACAGCGGAGTCGCCGTTTTTGGAGATTGCATCAATTACAGCTTGAGTTTGTTCTTGTGAAAGTTCGTATCCTATCCCAACATCAGTTGGCAGAGCAGCGCCGTGGTTGCCAGCAAAATTCATAACATTTGCCACATGGTTTTGATCCATGCCGTGGAAGTTAAGTTGTCCCTTCCAGTTTAGGACTGCTTCGCGTAGTGCCGCACCCTGATCGGTTCCGACATACTCATGTCCATCAATAAATGTTGTCGGGCATCGCCCATCATTTAGAAGATTATCGAGCCCAAGCTCGTGTGCTCGCTCTGGTGTAAACATTTGCTCGGGCATAGTGTTTTCATTGGTGAAATAACCCCAGTGTTGCTCTGCGCCTTGTGCTGGCCCAGCGGGTGCTGCGGCAGCGCCAGCGTGTTCCGTGCCCAGCCCGGGTCCTGCGGGTGCAGCTCCAGCATGTTCCGCGCCGGGTGCTTGAACAATACCACCGTGCTCAACGCCAGGAGTTTGGACGGCAGCGGCAGCTCCGGTAGGCGCTGTCCCATGTTGCCATGGCATGCGCAAGTCTCCACTGACTAAGCCATGTACAACCTGGCCAATACCCCAGCCAACTCCTCCGGCAATACCTCCGGTTAGAGCACCCTTGATCGTCGCACCGACGACCATCTTTCTGGCCTCGCTACGCTTCTCGGCAATACGCTCGTCCATTGATTCGGTCAGGTTTCCCCTGATCCTTTGTTCAGCAGCGCTTAGTCTTCGCATACCTCGGCTTGCTATCGGACGAAAATCACCAGCCGCAACTTCTTCTAGCGGTCCGGTTATCCTAAGTTCGTCTAAAATTGCATTCTTGTAAACACTGTAGAAGGCCGGTGAGTCCATCAGACTTCTTTCGTCTGCCGTTACTGTCGCGCACAACTCTCTAAACTTAGATGCTGCAAACGATCTTCTCTCAGCATCAGTTGTAAGCTCAGCCCTTCCGTCTGCAGTCTCGCGTGCAACCTTGGTCAAGGCCAGTCTTCTAAGGCCCTCCTGATGCTTCTCAATGACCATCAGCGCCTCAGCTCGGCTTCGATTTCTAAATAATTCATTTTGTCTTTTGCCCAGTAGGTTTTCTGCCGTCATGACCGCTTGGCGTATTTGTCCCTCATCGTTTGAGCGCAATGCTTGATCCATCTCGTTGGCCCATGCCTGACCGCTAAATTGGCTCTCTGTCGCCTCGCGACGACCCCTAAGCCAGCCAGACAGTCCCCCTACTAGTGCACCGCCGCCTACCGCGCTACCGAGCCCTGCCAGCATCGATGATCCTAACAATGTTGCCATTCCCGATCTTGTGGCGTAGCCCAGTCCCATACCACCGACAAAAGTTGCTCCGGTTGTTCGAGCGCGTCGGTTAAATAGTCCTGCCCACCATGAGTTCTTGTTGTTATCAAAAAATCTTTCAAATGAATTGGCTCTTTCGCCGACTCTTTGTACCTCACCAGGACCGGTTCTGATTTGTCTGTATAAACCTGTGTCAAAGCCCCTTTGCCCAGACATAAATGTAGTCTCGTTCATTAGCCGATTAGCTTGACGCTGCGACTCTGGTATCATCTGAGAGATAATTCTGCGAATATAATTCTCACTTCTTCCTTGAGCCGCGTAGTGCTGTCCAATCGCTTCTTGCAGAGCCCAGTTTCTCACAAGTTCTTTTCTCGACTCTGGTATTTGGGATTCACGATCGGCCACCTGCCTTGCTTGTTTGCGAAAGAACAGTGCTCCAAACAAACCTTTCTTGTCGAGTTCCCGCGCCAATACTCGCTCTCTTTCTTCGCGCTCTATCAGACCAGTTTGCCTGTTTGCAATCGTCGCAGCCAATCCCTCGATTGCCGTGCGATCAGCATTTGGCAGGGCGAATTTTACTTCCTTTTCGGGCAAACGCCCACTTTTTGATATTGCCATGGCAATGTCGCCATGCGTCGGATCGGCAGTTTTAACACCCTGGGAAATAAGTCCGCTAATTTCGACGGCATCCTTGCCTTCCTTAACCCACTGGTCGATCTTTCCTTCCAGTCCGGGAGTATTGGCTGCATTTTCGCCCAAATTTAATAGTAAATATTTATCGGGTAAAGTATATTCTTCGGTCATCACTCCAGCCGGAGCGCCAGGGGCTGCCCGTCTGGTTCTGGCGGCCGACATTACATCAACCAGTCTTCCGCGCTCGATATCAAAAACAAGCACTTTTCCCTTGGCTAGGGCGCCTTGGGCAACAACTAGCTTCTTTTCGCTTTCAATTACCCTAGTTAGTGTCGCTGCCGATTGTGCTCCGTCAACAGTTGCAGTTCCGGGGCCGCTCAGTATAGTTCTAAATTGACCCAGAGCGTTAACAGCATTGTCGTCAGCTCTTTGGTTGGTGTTAAGATATGCTTCGATTTTATTTAGCTGACCGTCTGGTGTTTCAACTGTGACCCCGGCTGCAGGAGTTACGTCCTCGATCACACCACTTGTTCTGCTGTCGAAACAGCGGTTTCGGCCGTTTAAAATTCTCGCCTCGGGTTGCACAAGCGGCATTGTGGTATCCGCTTTTCTTTCTAGCGACCCAGTATAAATAAAGTCAGAATCCTCGGCGTCAAAAAGCTCGATTCTTTCACCTGAGTCGACGTTTATACTAGTCTCAATGCCAGATGCAATACCATCGACGCGGCCGTTTTGTGTCCTAATGTTATTTCTAACAGTGTTTGAGGTTTGATCCCGACGATAGTTTTGCTCCTGTCGCGCAACCTGACTGACAAAAGATGCATTGTTGGCACCGTCTAACTCGGTTGTTAAAGTCGTATCATCAGTCGGAGTAATCGAACCAGCATAGCCCGGAACTCCCATGATTTCTCTTGCCTTTGTTTTGAGCCTATTCAAAAGACTCTGTCGTTCTTTTGCCCCTTCAAGCAGGCGCCTGTTGCGCTCTACTTCGGCCCCTGCACCTTCGACTTCTGGAGTTCTCATTTGCATATTTTTCCCCTCCGCAATCTAAGATAATAAAATACCTTAGAAGATCCCCGAAATATCTTTTTGCAACAGCTATTTACGGGGTAATTAATAATAAATTAACTTAACATATAGATCATATCATATTTTATTTATGTCAAATAATGGGCCAATGGTTAGAAATGAAAAGGCCCCATCTTTGCTCGAGAGAGCATTGATGGGGCCTTTGTGGGAGCGGGGCGGACTAGCAGGTGCTAGCCGCCGAGCCCCCGGGTGTTGTCAGGCTGAGCCTGAAGACTGTCGAGAAGACCAGTCTTCTTAGCGATCAGCCCAACGACTAGCAGGACAATCGCGGCGAGGACAACCCCGAGGGGAGTCCAACCGCCGAGCATACCCTGCTGGGTTGGGGGCGGTGTTCCACCCGTGGTAGCTCCGCCAGCCGCGGGGCCCCAAGCGGGGGTAACGGTCAGGACCGCGTCACTCGATGTGACGGATCCGGTCGCGTTGGTAACGACCACACTGTAATTCCCGGCCTCCTCGCTGGAGACGTCGGTCATGGTAAGTGCGGCGTCTGTGGCGTCTGCGATAGCCACTCCGTTGAAGCGCCACTGGTACGTAAGTGTGTCACCGGTAGCGACTACCGAGAAGGTAACGTCACTGCCGTCGGCAGCAGTCTGAGATGCCGGCTGGGTCGTGATCGTCGGTGCGACGGGTGTGCCGACAGGCGGAGCTGCGGGCGGTGCGGCAGGGCCGGCGCCAGCAGGCGGTGCGGTGGAACCTCCAGCAGCGGGACCAGCGGGTGGTGCGGCAGGGCCGGCGTCAGTGGCAGGGCCACCGGCAGGCGGAGCCGCGGGCAGAACGCCCTTGGCTTCGAGCTCACCGCGGAGGTCAGCGACCTTGCGGTCAGCGTAACCTGCTGCAGCCTCGAACGTACGTCCGGTGGCTGTGGCAACTTCCTCACGGGTGCACGCTTCCCTCCAACGGTAGGTGTTGTTGGGAGCAGCAGGCCCGCAGTCGCCGACGAAAACGCCGGCTTCCTTGGCGCCTTCAGTGATGGCCTTGGCCCAGGGGCTGGCCTCCTCCTTGGAGGCGGCGAACGCGGTCATGGTGGCGAACAGTGCGACGGCGATAGCGAGTGCGCGGGTTGCGCGGGTCATGAGTATTCCTCTGCCACGTCACACGTGGCCTGAAGTTTGTGTGCGGGTACCCGCGCCCAGCCGTGCGGTAAACCGACGACTGAGTCGCGGGGTGAACATGTGCTCGGCTACGCGTCTGCGGCGTCGCTCTCAACGCGTTCTTCGGCTTCGGCTACGGCTGCAACTGGCTCTTCGGGTACCCAGTTGAACCTGAGTACCACTCCGTCCCCAAAGTCGAGGGCGACGGTTCCGGCATCGAAGTCGCGGGTCAAAATGACTCCCGCCTCGCCTTGCGGTCCCTGCGGACCACGCGGAAGATTGACGGGATACCGCGAGCCGTCCGAGAGGACGATCTCGACGATACCCTCATCCCCGGTCTGAACGACTCCGGTGACAGAGACGCCTGGGGCGCCGGGCGTTCCAACACCCTCGATCCCCTGGCGGCCTCTGACGAGGCCCACGTCAACTTCGACGCCATCCCGAGTCATCCGGAGATGGCCGTCTTCGTCAACGCGGGCGCCAGAGTAACTGACGCCATTAGCTCCCGGGGCTCCCGGATCCCCGTTGCGGCCAGATGCGCCGGCGGGGCCGGGCTTGGCCTTGCGGATGGCGATGACAACAGCGGCGGCGCCGAGGATCAGGGCAAGTAAGACACCCACGATCCCAAGCACGTTCGCTCTGTATGCGTTCTCAATGGCGACCGTCATGTCCGGCTCCGGTCCCTGAGGACCAGCCGGGCCACGGTCGCCCTTGTCGCCCTTCGGTCCTGTGGCGCCCTCGATGTAGGTCTCGGTGGGGGTGTCAGGCGTCGGTGCGGCGGCGGCCGGTGCTGCCGATGCCGCGGGTGCGGCGGGTGTAGCAGTGGTGCTGGGTGCAACAGGTGCGGCAGGCGTGACAGGTGCGGGCTTGGCGGTCGCGGCAGCAGGTGCTGCCTTGACCGGTGCGGCCGCGACGGGCGCCGCCTTGGCCCAGGGGTTCGACTCCTGGGCGTACAGGTTCGTGGCCGCCACTGCCATCAGGGCGGCCAGAGTGAGCAGAGTCGTGAGAGATTTCATCTCTACACGTCTCCTTTCTCCGCCAAACGGCGGTGGCGGCCACTCTGGTGGGCCGCCTACAACTCCAGCTTCAGGGCGCGAAAGCGCTGATCCTTCTTGCTGGATACGACAGGCGGTCCTGAAAACCGGACCTATCTTCGCCCCACTTGCGCCCGGATTGCGCCGTGAGTGGGGTTAGTTTCTATTTGGTGTCTCCTTGAGTCTCGCAGGATCTGGACTCGTGGAGACTGATTTCAAACTACTATCCTGCGAACGAACGAATATACCACAAATATGCAAAAATGTCAAGACCTGCTACCGAAAATATGAATATATAACTGAAGGTCGCAGACCCCGTGCCACCCGCAATGCGCGTAGAGAACGAAGTTCCTTGCGCAGTAAGGGTTGATGCTGGGGTCAATAGCCAGGACACTAAATATATGAAATATAAGGAGAAAGCCCGAGATCTGGCGGCTGCCAAAATGCTCGGGCCCGGGGTTGTGCGGGGCGACGTTTTGCGTCAGTCTCCGCGGTAGCAGATGATACAGCTGCTGCGGTTGGGGTCGTCGTGGCAAAGGCATTTGACCGCAACTTGCGACAAGTCTCTGCGATCGCGCAGAAGCCTTTCCAGTAGGGCCGATGTTGTCTGGGGTGTCTGCTCTGTACTTACAATATCCGTACTTGCCATCGTCACTCTCCGTACCTGATAAGCCAACTAAAAAACGGCCCCGCGGTCGTTTTGTTGGCGTGATGCCACATCAGGTATAATATACTATAAATAAGGTTAGGTCAAGGTATGACTACACCTGTTGCTTTTCTTGTCTAGCCAATATCTTTTGTTGTACTCGGTATGGCTTTTCAACGTTTTTTAAGGACATGGCTGTTTTGGCCCCCGAAGTCTCTACCTCTACGTTCCCAAAACCGAGAAGCATTTGCCCTGGTCCCTTCTGGGAGTGAGAAACATTCTGGATATTAACCAAGGGAACCTCTGTATTTAACCTATAAAAGAGGGCTTTTTGAGTAATAGCGAAAATTCGCTGATTAGTTAAGACATAAATCGTATTTAACCATAAATAATAGCCCATTAAACCATATAAAAGTGCCACAACCGTAAATAAAAGCATAAAAGTAATACCCCAACTAGGGGACCAAATGGCCTCGGGTAGCGAACCAAGAACGATAATAACTGCAACCACTATCGAGGGCTTCATTAAAACCCAGGGGTGTTGTCTCCAGGTAGCGGTGATTTCCTCGTCTTCTCTTTGGCCGTCAAATGATTCGATTATCATGAGCGTGATCCCTCCCGATCATTATCAACTTTGACAGAATTCTTCTTGATAAAGTCTTTTAAACCTTGAATAACGCCGTCTCTTAAGTCGGGGTCTGATTCGGCTACCCAAACAGCCAAATTATAAAGCTTTTGGGGCAAAACGGTAAGCCAAAAGCCATTTAACAGGAGAAATATGAGAAGCGAAGTCACAGCAGTCCTCTTGTTACCATTTTGCAGGGGGTGGTTTTTTACCAGTAAATAGAACAATATCGCCCCCTTATCTTCCAGGTTCGGGTAGAGATCGTGGCCATTATAGGTTTGATAAGGAGTGGCAACGCAGCTTTCTAGCACGTGTGGATATCTGGTATAGAAGGAGGGGATGGGCTCATCCCAACTCATAGTGGCAATAGCCAGTTTATGAGCTACATTCTCGATATGGTCTATACCGATTCTCTTAAATTGCATCAGCTGTCTCCAAGTTTTCTGATTACTTCGCCATATTCTTCGATTACCCTGTTAACACCTTCGGAAATGATCTTCTCGTCACTCTCGGTTAGCTTATCTGTAAAGTTATCCGCATAGCTTCTCGGTATCAAAAATATCCGTCCAGCTCTTTGGGCGGGGATTTCACCTGATTTAACCTTACGAAAGGTTTGAGATCGGCTCAAACCTATAATTTTAGCCAATTCAGGTATAGTGATGAACATATCCTCTTTATGTTGCATAATGTACTTAGTATGACACGGCAGTTGCACTGTGTCAAGAGTGCAACGAAAATCTGTTGTAATATAGAGGCAAAACTGGTTAAATGGCCTGATCGGGACGTATCATTCTGGTGCGCTCGACGCACCTATAGGAGAGTGGGCTTACAATGTCAGCCATTTGTGCCTTAACTCGTCGCATCATGGTAGTTGTCTTCGGGGCAACCACGGGTGCGACAGCCTTTCTGTTGGCGCCCGAAGGTGCCAGCCTGCTGTTTCACGAAGCAATCCCGTGGACTCGGGAGCGGCCGTTCTTGCTGTACTGGCCAATGGACTGGCTGAAGAGCCTTGTTCAGCGGGTCAAGGCGGATGCTGGACCAGAGGGTATTGTGGCAGTGTGCGGGTTTGGCGCGGGTATAGCGGCTGTGAACGAAGCGAACCCCTGGGACAGCAAGATTGTCCACTACGCGTGTGTACCTGGGGAGGGCAAGTTCTACGAGTTGGTACTCGAACGAGCTGGGCTGACAAAGGCAGAAGTGTACCTGGGGACAGGTGGCGCGAATAGCTCCTGGTACATGCCAAGTAGCCTTATCGCGCTTCTGCGCGAAAACGATCCGAGAGCGCTTGCTGGAGGTGGCCCAATCGTGCCGTGGCAGGACTTTGTGCGCATGATGCTTGGCGCAGGGGAAGGCCACGACGTCATCTGCCATCATGACTTCGGGTTCTCGCTCGAGGGTAGACGAATCTGTGCACAGCTCGCTGGCGATCCGAGTCTCGAGAGCCGGCTTGTGCCGTGGCCGACGGGGATGAGCCTGAACCAAGCCAGTGACGGAGTGATCGTCGGCGAGTGCACCCACGACACGCCAGTGGTCGTCATGACCCTGGCTGACGGGAAGATTGCGGTTGCGGTCCTCAGCTCAGGGACGTGGAAGATCGTTGGCATGCTGGTGGATGTGGCCCCGACCCTTGAGATGTTCGAAGCCGGCATTGCCTTCGAGGGGCCATATGGCAGAACCTATGCTGGGTCGAACATCTGTGCCGCTGGTCCTGCGTGGAAGGCGCTCAAGGGAGGTCTGTCGTTTGACGAAGCGGCTGCACTAGCGCGACAGACTGCTTCAAGGCATGGTGATGTGATCGTCAACGTGCCTGAGATGCCGATGGAGCCAGCGGAAGCGATTGCGTGGCTGGAGAGGGTGACCGGTTCGAGCGAACAGGGCGTTCTGCTGTCGTCGCTTGCAGCATCCAGCGCATACTGGACTGCTGAGCGGCTGCGCCGGATTACCGAGCTGACGGGTGTCCCCGCTGGCAAGCTGATCGGCGGTGGTGGCTGGATGCTCAATGAGTACTTCGTGTCGGCACTGACGACCTCTGTCGAGCCGACACCGGTCGAGGCGTTCTCGTACCCAACCGAGACAACCGCCTGGGCTCTGGCAGCCAGACAGCTCGTCGCGTGCGGAGATGCGTCAACTCTCGAGGAAGCTCTCGCGATGTTGCCTCCGCCTCCGGGGTAAGGTCTACGAAGGAGCGACAAGATGTAATCACTGGGGGCTGTCTGCGGACAGCCCCTTAATCGTGCTAAAATAAGAGTGTGCTCGCGTTTTTGCCAAAGTCCAGCGGTTCCTGAGTCGATGTTCTCCTGAGGATAAATATCAGGAGGGTGCAAAGCGAAAAGGACATTCCGGCGAATCTCGATTCTGGTTTGCCCCTCGACATTGTTTACATCGAACGATGTTGAGATGCTCGGGGTAAAGAGGGCCTTTTGTTAAGGGTTATTATTGTATTTTATAAAAAAGTCTGACTGGTTAAGATAGAACTAAATCAATATTCTGAAAAATTAATCTAATTTGTCATATAAATGCGAAAGGCCCCTGCCAGCACCTTGGGAGGTGACGGACAGGGGCCATGAGGTCAGGAATTCAGTCGGCGCCTGAGGGCGACGACTGGAAGCCCGAGGACGAGCAGTAGAGCCGTTGACGGCTCAGGGGTTGGGACGGGCTTCAGGAGGTAGCCGCGCATTTCCCCGTTGAGGGTGCCGCGACCAACGATCCAGCCGTTCTCATTGATGTCCTCTGCAGTGTCGAACTTCCAGCCGGGCACGGAAGCGATGTCGTCAAGGTATTGCGCGTTGCCGCCTTCCCAGAGGAAGGCGCGCGAAGAGGAATATCCGACTGCTACCCCTGCATTGTTGATGGCCTCGGCTGCGCCGTTGCCACCGACCAATGCCTGAGAGGTGCCGTCGTGCCAAAGAGCTGGCCGTTCGGTGCGGGCGATGTCCTCGGCATAGCCGACGACCCAACCTGCATCGTTGATGTCGTAGGCCATCGAGAACAGCCCTCCAAGCGTACCCAGGGGCTGATACGCACCTGTAACGTCCCAGGTGCAGGCGGTGTTCATCAGTTCGCCGGCGACTGTGCCGTTCTCGTTGATCGCCCAGCCGTAGCTACCGCTTGCTGGGTTGGTGTCAAGCATCGTCAGCCCATCGCTGGAAGACCATCTGAAAGCACGTGCCCAGCTTGTGCCTGTCGGGCCGTCTTGGATACCGCCGACGACGACGCCTGCGTTGTTGATTCCCCAGGCATTGCTGTACTGTCCGAGGGAGTCAATGTCGGCAATCGTGCCAGACATGTTCCACGAAACAGCGCTCCATGGTCCGGGCCGACCGATCTGGCCGGCAACGGCGCCAGAGTTGTTGATGTCGTTGGCGAAGGCCTGGTTCTGGCCTCCGCGATTCAGGTTGGAAAGCGTTCCAGAGTCCCAGAGGAAGGCCTCGCTGATGGTGGTGAAGTCGATGTGATACGACCCAACCACCTGTCCGGAGTCGTTGAGGGCCTCGGGAAAGATGTCCCCGAGGTCGGTAACGGAGTAGATGGTCGAGCCGTACGACACGCTCGCCAAAAGTGCTATTGCGACAATTACAGCCGCGGTCTTCATGACTGTGTACCTTCCTGAGATGTCAACGGTCTACGTCCAGAGATACTATGCCACTTTTTCAGGTTTAGTCAAGATAAGAAAGCAAAAATGTGATAAAATAATCCAGTACTTATTTTTTGCCTAAAGACTGTAGATCCTATGCCAACGTCCGTCTGTAGAGACAGCCGAGATAAATCCGTCTGTTAAGGCAGCCGAGACAAGCCAGGGTAGAGTAGGACATTCCGGCATCACTAACTTTTTAGGGAACCTCTCGACTTTGTTTACATCGAACAATGTTGGGATGCTCGAGGTAATCTCTCGACAAAGCTCGAGATAAAGGAGGGCTTCAGATAGAAGACCTATCTTAGTGTTTGTAAAAGAAATTTTGTTTATATTGATTAAACAATGCAAGATTGGTAAAATAACTGAAGTAATATCGTTTTGCGCCCGTAGCTTCAACTTTCGCTAAAGCTACGGTTTACAAGCAGCCAGATAATTAGCCCGCGTAGTTCAATGGATAGAATGTAGGCTTGCGGAGCCTAAGATATAGGTCCGATTCCTATCGCGGGTACCATTGCGTTAGATTGCTTGCCCTGCCGCAGTACGCACTGTTCGTACACTATGAAATAGGCTGAACAGTAAGTACGAAGGAGGGCGGAGCCGAAGGTCAGAGGCTCGGCTATTTGCCGAGAGCCGGAACCCCGAGGAGGGGTGAGGCGGGGTCGCGGACAAAATCAGTAGATTTTGATCTGTGACCGAATCCTCTCGGGCGTACCAGATAGTGGAATTTATTTCTTTTCTTCTTTTAAAATTTTGAGTACTTCTTTGTACATTCTAAATCTTGATTTAACTATTTCGACGAAATCATTGCTTTTTTGCTCCTTTTTAACCTGAGCCAACCCGTCAAGTTCAATAACGGCTCTTCTTGGACGCGGTATGTGGCGGGTAATCAAAAGATCTACTCCATATCGGCTTTTCTCGATTCTTTCCATCGGAGGAAGCGACTTGCGCCAAATGGCGCGCTGACCAGTGATAGCCGGAACAGACCAGTTGGCGATCTTGGTTGAGGTATGCTCACGCATATGCTTTAAGGCAAATATACCCAAGACCAAATCGGCTTCCTTGGTGAATATAATTGGGGCTAATATTTTCAGGATATGCTCCGCCTTAAGGCCGACTAGGTCAGAATCCAAAAAAAGAAGTAAGTCATGCTTAGCAGTTTTAGCACCTGTCGCAAGCGCTGCTCCCTTGCCTTTGTTCTGTTGATGAACTACAAGCTTGATCTTTTTGTGAGCCTTAACAACATCAGGAGTTCGGTCGCTTGACGCATCGTCTACGACGATTATTTCGTCAATCCAGTCAATTTTATCGACTACATCTAAAACCTTGTCGATGTAACCGGCCTCGTTGAATGCTGGGATGATACAAGAAATGGGCTGATCAATTTTCATTGTAGTATTTGCTCGGATGGCCCTATTGATTCAGGGTCGTTGCCATCTCCGTTTTGCTGAATCGGTGGCCAATTTTTTCCGAATAACCCAAACGCTTCTGTCAGAATTTCTGATATTTCAGGTATTCTATCATCTAAGTTCTCCCCTGATATATCGGCAACGAGCGCATTGTATTTTCCGACAAGCCCATCGTATACTCGTACAGCTTCCATGTCTGAAATCCTAACCGCCTTTTGATGTTCGCTTTGTTTGGTTATAGAAGCCAGATAATCAGCATATGGTACAGGTTTAAGATCCGATAATACATTTGCTAATTCTTGCTTATCCTCATCGCTGGTTCGAGTTTTGGCAAGATCCAGCATTGTGGAAACTACAGTCCACTCGTTCAGTGCTTGAGGCAGGAGGCCTATGCCCACAAGTTTCCAATCAAGGTCGATACCTTGCTCATGTGGATTTCCAATACCTTGCTCTGATTCAATCATTTTATTTCGATAGATTCGATCTTGTCGCCGATTTGTATTTTTTTAACAATGTCCATGCCTGATGTAACTTTACCAAAGTAGGTGTACTGGTTGTTTAGGAAAGAGCAGTCTTTGGTGCAGATGAAAAATTGGCTGTCATTTGAAACCTTAATATCACCTGCGCGAGCGACACCCACAGCGCCTTCGGCAAAATTACGGTCAGATAGTTCTGTTGCTTGATCGCCGCCACCCATTCCAGTGCCTTGTGGATCGCCACCCTGAACCACCCAATCTTCAACTCTGTGGAAAATCTTTTCCTTGTAATATCCTTCGGTTCCTTTCTTAACAAAGTTTTCAACTGTTTTTGGGGCTGCTTGAGCATCTAGCTCAATTGCAAATTCCCCGCGCGAGGTCAAAACTCTCGCAGTCTGACTAGCCATATTTTGCTCCTTTGTGTCGGTTGTGTTGCTGTTTTTTGAACACCCCGATAAGGTGAAGAATGCAAGTATCACTCCCAACACTAATAAGATTCTTTTTGTCTTAAACATTTTAACTAAAAATTACTCTAGAATACTAACTGACTGAACCGATCTAGATATTGATCTTTTCGCCGTATTTGCCGATCACTGGCAATTCTACTTCTTTTCCACCAACTGCATTGACGATACCCATGATGAACAAAATAACAGAAAGGATCCAGCCAATACCGCCGACTATCCAACCAATAACAGGAACGGCCGAGACAGCGCCCAAGATGACTTCAAAGATCAATAGAACTAGACCTTGCTTGATGTGAAACTTCACGAAAGGATCGTTTTTGGCATCGGTCAAAAACGGAATCAAAACCAAAATTCCTAGGTAACACAATACAGCCATTCCTACATTCTTTTCCTTGCCACCCGATGGTGCGGCCGGTTTTGTTTCTTCTGCCATACAATCCTCCCAATTTATTAAGTTTTTTACTTATCTACATTCTAGCAAAATTTACTAAATTGCAACACCTATCAGATTACGTCAATTCTGATTACTTTTTTGGTCTGAGTATTATTTCAAAAATCAATACAAAAAAGCTTGCCAGAAGGTAAATGACAATAAAAAACAAAATTAGATTAAGGGCGAAATCGAGTATTTTTACTGCAAGACTTCGCGTGGCGAGAATGTTAATGTTTCTTGGGACAAAAAGAAATGAGTATGCAACTAGCGCGATAGCAAGGGGGATCGATAATCCAATTCTACGGGTGGATATAAATTTCATGAATAATTTTAAACAGCGAGGGAGGGATTTGGTCACATCTTGTCGAAATATTCTTTAAGCATTATTCTTAATGTTTTCTTTCCCTTGGTCGTTTTGAAATAATCCTCTCTTCTTATCGCGTCATACTTGTCGCGATACGCTTCATAAAATATCAATTTCAAGGGTCGCCTATTTTTTGTCGCTCTTACAAGACCATTATGATGGGATGAAAACCTCTTTACTAAATTTGAACTTGAACCGATATAGAATTTCTTGTCTAGCAGTGAAAGCAATACATAAACATAATAAAATTCTGGCGTCGCCATGTACCGAGGCAACATCTTTTAATTTCGCTGAATGTAAAACTTGGCGGAGAGGGAGGGATTCGAACCCTCGGATCCCTTGCGAGATCAACACATTAGCAGTGTGTCCCATTCGACCACTCTGGCACCTCTCCGAACTAACAAATTAAATTCCGATATAAAATAACTAAGAGGGCACAGCTCAAGTACCTCTTCACTCGAGAGTTAACATACCAACAAAACAGCTGAAGATCAATAAATATATCAATTAGAAAATGTTTAAAAATCTTGTTCGAACCTGGAGGTTCTGCTACAATCTCGAGCTAGTTGCGACATTTGACACAAAGGGAAAGGAGAAAGGGCAGAAGAGGCTGAAAGACCGACCTATGGTTGATACTGAAACGGAAGGACGGTGTAGTCCATGGACGTAACGCCCCTGGTGCATCCCTCGGAAGAAGTCGTCGAGGCAATCTGGAAAGCGGCGCAGATGATGTGCGACCAGATTCCCGACAAATCTGTCGGCAATCTCGCTTGCCATCTGGCGAGGGTCTTCAAGCGTCGCGTACACTACGGCGGATGGAGTATGGACAAGGTTCGCGGAACCCAGGCACCTCTGGCCAACGATTTCACGCAGGCGGTGACGAGTGACTCGCTCACCCGGCCGGAGCAGGTCAACGAGTTCGCCAGGCAGCTCAAAGCCTGTCTCAGTGGCAACCTTGACAATAACCTTGGTGTCGTTATCCACGGTGGTCTCTACCCCGCATGCGACCCAGGGAGCCCGAAGCCGTGGGACGAACTGAGCTACGAAGACTTTGCTGTCTACGTCGAAGCGGCCAAGAAGGGCGGCTGGTTGGTCACCATTGACCCGACGCTCTTCAACCACTACCTCGCCAAGCACGGGCTCGATCTGGCGACGATCTCGTCGCTCGACGAGAAGAAGCGTCGGTTCTTCGTCGAGCACGTCAAGCGCGTGATCGAGATCGCCCAGAGGATAGCTGATGAACTCGGCTACCAGGTCGTTGTCAACATCTGGGCGATTGACGGTCGGCAGACCAAGGCGGTCAACCGTCTCAAGCGGCGACAAGCAATGCGCAAGTCCCTGCAGGAGATCGGCGAGTACGCGAAGGCCTTCAAGGGTGTCCAGCTTGCAGTCGAGTACAAGCGCTGGGCGGCGGAGACGACGCAGTTCACCGTCGGCAGTCCCGAGAGTCTCGCGATGTTCGTGGCGCAGCACCTCGATATGTTCTGTCTGACCCAGGACATGGGGCACGAAGTGCCCGGGATGGACTGGAGCGACAGGATCTCGGCGTGCGAGATGAACGGCGTCAAGATCGTTACGCATGCCAGCCAAGGTTGGTTCGGCGACGACGACCTGACGGTTACGCCCACGGACCAGCTCATCGAGTACTTCCGCGAGCTCAAGATGTGCGGGCTCGAGGAGTCCCCGGTCATCATAGACACCTTCGACAAGGTGACCAACGCATTCGCCGCGACTGTCATCTCGGTCCTTTCCGTGCGTGTGGCGCAATTCCTGGCCGAGATCTACTATGCCCTAACCGAGGCGCTCGAAGAGGCCGAGGACCAGGGCAACAACGGGGCGATCATGATGATCTCAGAGGCGTCGAGGCTGCTAACGCCGAGCATGATCGTCGCCAAGGCGGCTCTCATGTTCGGACTCGAGGATCCGGCTCCGCTCATCGAAGCCATGTGGCAGCCGGCCTAGCCGGCGCGCCCCATCAACTCAACCAAGACGTAAAAGTCATACTCACGGGTCTCCAGCGATGGAGGCCCGTTTGCTTTTATAAAACAGCGAGGGCAGGCCGAGATGGCCTGCCCTGATGAGTTGCTTGGTTGAGCGTCGCGCATTATGCGACTGGGACTTATGAGCCTGGGTCGCGTGGCTCAACGTGGAGTAGGGTAGCGGTGCGTTCGGCCCCGTCGACCTCGACGTCGACGAACGCGGGGTAACAGACAAGCTCGATGCCGTCTGGGGCTACGAGCCCTCGTGCGATGGCGATCGCCTTGACTGCCTGATTGAGCGCACCAGCCCCGATTGCCCGGAGAATCATCTTCCCTTTCGTTATGATCTCCTGCGCGACCGTTTCCGCGACCTTGGCCGGGTCTGATCCAGACAAGACCTTGATCGTCAGGACCTGTCTCGCGTCGTCCGATGCGGCTGTCATCTGCGATCCCTCCTGAATACGGTGTTTTCTGCGATTGATGGGTCGCCCGTCTGCTGCGTGTCGGGCGAGGCCTACTTGCCCCAGTCGGGGTCGACGCCTTTGCGCTGGCTCCGTCTTGGCGGATCGGGTGGCGTGAATCCTCTAGCGCGCTTGTCGGGATCGTCTTCGGGCCAGTCCTTGTTCTTGGGTCCTCGCCTGCGATGAGCTCTACTCATACCGCCGCCGACTCTCTTTTTCTTGCGGCGCTTCTGGCCATGAGGTGACGGGGTCGGTAGTATCTCCGCTTTCGTCTTGTCCCTACGGAGGATATCCGAAGTCGGAACACCACTCCTGCCGAAACTGAGGCAGTGCCTAATGCCAGTGCGATCCTCGCCATCAATCACGATGTTGACGAACTCGGGCGCACAAGCGAGTCTTGGTAGCCCATGCTCGTTTCTAGCAATGGCGATTGCTTTGGTTGCCTGGTTCAGCGCGCCAGCTCCAATGGTTCTAAGAGCACAGGATCCTTCGGCCCTTATCTCTTCTGCGATAATGGCCGCGACTACTGCGGGATCAGAAGTTGAGGTAACCGCTATGTCGATTTTCGGCACGGCTATCCCTCCATGTACTGTGATGTATGGTGCGGGACAAACTTATGAACGATTCTATCACATTTTCTTGAGAGTTCCAGGTTTATGACTTAAATTTAGGCCCGTCTTTTTTTACCCGCCATGTCGAGCGAGACGAAGAGAATTATTGAAAATAGGGCAAGGATTAGTATTAGTATAATTTTTGCCTTACCGGCCGTTAGGAGGCCTGCTAGACCAAAGCTCAGCGAGAGCATGGTGATAATAATTAAACTCAAAGTTGGCGTAAAACCAGCGCGTAAAAATCGGTGATGTAGATGCGATTGATCAGGCGAAGTAAGTGGATTCTTACCTTGAATTAACCTTTTTGAAATAACATAGAGCGCGTCGATGATAACAAGACCGAAAACGAGAAGCACTGTTGCCAATTTTCCGCCGGAAATAACAGTCAGGACTGCAAGCATTAACCCTAAAAACATCGATCCTGTATCCCCTAAGAATATTTTCGCCTTCGGAAGGTTGAATGGGAGAAAGCCAAGGATTGTCCCGGTGAATACAGCTGCCAGAAGAGCTGTTGCGAGTTGCCCTTCTTTCAAGCTTAAAACTGTCAATATAATGCCAGCAATAAACGACAAGCTGGGCGCTAGGCCATCAAGCCCGTCAATAAAGTTAGTCGCATTTGTGAGCAGGACTACCCATACAATAAAAAATAAATCAGCCCACAAAACTATATGAAAAACGCTTGTACCAAGTGATACAGGGATTCGAACCGTATCAAGGTTTATCACTAATCCAAAAGGGTTATTTAGATAAGTAATACCGACCCCGGTTAATATTAATAGCAGTGCTACCCCAATCTGAGTGGCGAGTTTCTTGTATGCCGCTACGCCCTTGATATCATCGCGAAACATCACAGCTGACATTAAAACCGTTGCCAGTATTATGCCAAGTAGCCGCTTATCTATTGAGATGCCAAAAATCGCGTATGGAAAACCGAGATCACTTGCAGATTTTGGTGCAAATGCGGCGATTAAGATCATGACGATCAAAAAACTTGTCACGACCGCTACGCCACCAAGGCGAGAGGTCGGGGTTTTGTGGATATCCCGATCACGTGGAATCTGAAGTCCAACCTTATTCTTGAGTGAATAAGATTTAATCAATAGAACAAGGCTAAAAGACAATATTACGCTAACGACGGCCCATATAAAAATCATGCGTCGATTTCCAGTCTTTTACTTTTTATTTTTTACTTTTCCCCAATCGTAAGTGTAAAGGAGATCTTCGATAATGAGGTCATAGTCGAGGATTTCTTCCGGGCGAAACCAAAGTGCTATTTCTGTGTTTGCTTCATCGCGAGTTCCTGATGCGTGTACAAGAGAGTGAATGGCTCGTTCAAGCTCGTCGGACATTTCATATGACTCCATTGAGTAATCACCGCGGATTGAGCCGATATCAGCAACAAGTGGGTTCGTAGCGCCGGCAGTCTTGCGTCCCAGGGCGACAGCGTGTGGCCCTTCCCAGATCATCATTAAGATCGGTCGGCCGGTCAGATGGTCCATCAGCATTTTTCTAGTTCTTTTAGCTAGTTCAACCGGAGTCATACCAGGGTCGATGCCCTTGTCTTTGTAGTTCTGCCATGTCTTGGTTCCAGATGAAACATACCACTCCTCATCATCTGGATAGTGCTTGCCGACTTGCTCTTCGGTTGGGGCAATCAGTTTGCAGGCGACCATCTTCAGCCCTCGTTTTTCCAGTTTGCTGATAAATTCACCGATCAGCTGTCTTTGAATCGCTTCCGGTTTGATTGCAATTAATGTTTTTTCTTTGTGGGTGGTTGTTTTTCTTTCTGACATGTTTTCTCCTGTATGGTTACTTTTGAACTCTCTACTTTTTTATAAACTGACTTTGTACTCTTTCGGGCCAACTATGGCCAGACCCATTCTATCAGATTTGAAAATCTCTTGCGAGAGTGTTTTTATCTCTTCCCTGGTCACTTCATTTAGATTTTCGATGATTTCTTCAGGTTGGCGAATTCTGCTCTCATAGACTGACTCTTCGGCCAAATAAGAAGCAATCTCGAATGAATCCTCGAGCGCTAGAGCTAAGTGCCCGCGCAGATTGCTTTTGGCTCTTTCGAGCTCGTCTTCGGTTGGTCCATTCTTTTGGATATCGGCGATCTGGTCCTGAATGATTTTGATCGAGTCGTTGAGCTTGTCTTTTTGCACGCCGGCATAAATAGAAAAGATGCCAATGTCGAGGTAGCTTGCGGTATCACTCTTAACGTAATAAGCCCAGCCACGTTTTTCGCGTATCTCAGTGAAAAGCCGGCTCGACATACCACCAGACAAGATGATCGATAAAAGTGACAAAGCGTACCGTCTGGGATCTGATTTAGGGAAGGTAAGATAGGATTGAACAAAATGCGTCTGATCGACTTTACGCACTTCTTGAACTAACTTTTCGATTGTTTCTGGTTTATATGGATCGATGATAGGGGAATGATCAGACTTCTCCATCTTAAAGTATTTTTCGATTGATTTTGTAAGATCATTATTTTTGGGATTCCCGCAAATGACCACAAGCGTCGAATCGGGGCTGTAACCAGATTTAAAATATTCGATGAGGTCTTCCCGAGTGGCGTCCTTGATCGTGTCCGGTGTTCCAACAAGGTCTCTCCCAAGCGAAATAGATGGAAACATCTGGCGTTGGTTTAAGATCTGAACATGAGCCTGGGGTACATCGCGACGCATATTCGCTTCTTCAAGAATGACCCCTTTCTCTTGTTCGATTTCTTCTTTTGGAAAGATTGGATTCAAAAACAGGTCCGATAAAAGTTCGAGCGAATTCTCAAAATCGTTAGCGTCTGACTGTATGTAGAAGCCAGTAAATTCTTCACTGGTGAAGGCATTGTAGTTTGCACCCAGAGAGTCTAGCTCTTTAGCTAGGTCATAGGCAGTCGGACGATTTTTTGTACCCTTGAAAAAAACGTGTTCTAGAAAATGCGAGATTCCTTGCTGCTCGAACTTCTCGTAGCGTCCGCCGATTTTAACCAATATTAAAATTGTTATCGCCTCAGTCGTCGAAATTGGAGCGGTTATTAGCTTTAAGCCGTTATCGAGTTGGTGTGTTTGATATTTGAGCATCTAGTCCTTCACTCTCTCTACATATTCTCCCGTTTCAGTGTTCACTTTTATCATATCACCAACTTTGATAAAAATCGGGACAAGGACTTTGGCGCCGGTTTCAAGAACGGCTGGTTTGGTCACCGAACCTTGGGCGGTATTACCGCGAATAGCTGGTTCGGTTTCGGCAACCTTGAGATCGACTTTGATTGACGGGCTAATGTTGATAGCTTTACCATTCCAGTTTAAGACATCAACTTCTGCGCCTTCTTTGAGAAATTCACCACTTTTACCGACAACCTTTTGGTCTAGGTCAAATTGTTCAAAAGAGGTCATATTCATAAAGTGAAAACCCGTCTCATCTTTGTAGGTAAATTGAGCCTTGACACGTGTCATTTCAGCTTCTTCGATCTTGTCGTTGCCTTTGAAGGTAAGCTCAATTATTGCACCGGTAATAAGGTTTTTAATCTTGGCGCGCAAGATTGCACCACCACGACCAAGTTTTGAATGTTCCCGCCAGACAAGCTGGTGGGGCTGACTGTTGTGGATCAGAGAGGTGCCAAGTTGTAGATCGCTGATGTTTAGCATAATAAATTAGTCAATTTAATAACTTATCAATTGATGAGTTGCTGAATTTAAAACCTTTGACTGGTTGAACCTATCTATTGACGTAGGGTAGGAGTGCCAGAAATCTTGCTCTCTTGATAGCTCTGGTCAAACTTCTTTGATGCCTGGAACAAAGCCGATTATCTCTTCGGCCTTTAATTCTAGCCCAACCAGAAACATACCTTGAAAGGCCCGAATCTTTGTGGTCAAATTCGATCAATCTAATTTTACATGCACTGCATTGTCTTGCCATTTTTACTCCGTAAATTTTTTAAAATGGAATATCATCCAAGTTTATTTCATCATTTTCAGGTTTTTCTTCCTTCTTCTTTTCCACCTCTTTTTTGGGGCTACTATCGCTAGGGAGAGGTTCACTTATCTTAGGTTCGCTTGGGCTTTCGCTAACCGGTCCACGTCCCGACAAAGCGATAATGTTATCAGCGATAATCTCTGTTTTCTCGCGCCTCGCTCCATCTTGACCTTCCCAGTTTCTGGTTTGCAGTCTTCCCTCGATGTAAACAGGGCTTCCCTTGTGTACAACCTGATTTGCGATCTCACCTAGCTTACCCCAGGCAACTATCTCGTGAAACTGAACTTCTTCTTTGGTTTCTCCTGTTTCTCTATCATTCCACCTGCGGTTAGTGGCAACTGCAAAACCTGCAACCGAGCGCCCGTTGGGCGTTGTGCGCAACTCCACGTCTCTTGTGGCGTTGCCAATTATCATAGCGCGATTGAGATTCAACATGGTTTCTCCTTATTAGTCGAGTGTAAGCTCTTCCAATTTTTTATCCAATTGGTCTGCGGCGATTTTGACAGGTTTCTGAACTTTTCGTCTTTTTGGTTTTTCTTCTGATTTTTCTTCAGCCTTCTTCTCAACTTTCTCAGACTTCTTGGCTAATTCAGCTGTTTTCTTGACTTCTTCAGCTTTCTTTACAGTCTCAACAACTTTTTCCTCTTCTTTGATTTCGGGTGCAGCTTCTTCTACAACTTCCTTCTTCTCAACTGGGACTTCTTCTGTTTTTGTTTCAGCTTTTTCAACAATTTTCTTTTCAGCGTCTTCGGTTGATCCCTCTTTGGCTGGTTTTGGTATGGAAACGCGCAATTCTTTGATAATCAAATATCTGATAATTGTTTTATCGAGTCTAAGGGCTTTTTCCAGTTTTGGAAGGTCTGTTTTTAACATCTCAAAAATGACCGCATAAAGACGTGCGGAGGTGATTTTGACGATTGGATAAGCAAGCTTTCTGACTCCTAGGTCGTTTTCTCTTATTATTTTTGCGCCCGCAAGCTCAAGTATATTTGTACAATCCTTCGGAGAAGAATCCTCAGACAATAAAAAACTAATTTCGTATTTTTCGGTTTCGAATGACATTTTTTCCTTTCTGGCTCCCCGTCTCGTATCTAGCGAGCCGCGGGACCTCCTACGGTTGCAGCAGGAGGAACGTTAATTTATCTAATTGGATATTAGCTTATTTTGGAGAATTGGTCAACTACTTGAGGGCAATTTTGACGAGGTGATCGACTAATTTAACAAAATCTAAGCCTGCGACCTTGGCGGCTTTGGGGAAAAGGCTTTCGCTGGTTAGTCCAGGAATAGTGTTTACTTCAAGTACTTTAGGTAGATTATCGCTCCCAACCAATAAATCAACGCGAGCAAGGTGTCTGCAGTCTAGGGCGTCATAGGCTTTGAGAGCGGCTGTTTGGGCTTCGCGGGCAAGTTTCTGGTCTATCTTGGCCGGAACGATCTCTTCTGTCGTGCCGTCATACTTTGCCTTCAAATCAAAAAATTTGGATTTTGGGATAATCTCAATAACTGGCAGGGCTTCTGCTTCACCATTATCTTTTTCTAAAATAGCAACAGTCAGTTCGTGGCCAGTGATATATGGCTCGACAATGGCTTCGCTAGAATACTCAAGAGCTCTCTTAGCTCCAATTTCGAAATCAGCTTCGTTGGTACAAATTGATACCCCAACCGAAGAACCCTGGTTATTTGGCTTAACCACAAGAGGGAACTTAATTTTTGGTTTTTGCGCAGTGCTGATAACCTCAAATGGTAAGGTCGGAACGGAATAGGCGGCAAAAATCTTTTTAGAGATCTTTTTGTTCATAGCTAGGGCTGAGGATAGGGGACCGGAGCCAGTATATTTCATGCCGATATCATCAAGAAGCGCTTGCAGGCCGCCATCTTCGCCAAATTTACCGTGCAAGGCAATAAAGACCATCTGAAAATGGCGCTTGATATCAACAAGCGGGAGATTGACTACTTCCGGAAGTTTTTCTGGGTTTTTTTCAAGACGATCAAGCTCTGGGGTTTGCATTAACTTACCCGTGCCTGTATCGAGAACCGCAGTTTGATACCCTAATTCTTCCATAGCGGATACAACTTGTCGGCCGCTTTCAATTGAAACTTCACGCTCACTCGAGCGTCCGCCTAATGCTACTAAGATACGTGGTTTGTTAGGATCGAAAGACATATTATATCAACACTTTCTCTTTCATCGAGTCTAGGTCTGTAAAGTTATCAACCTGTTCGATAAGGCGAGAAGATGCAGTTTTTCTAAATGCAATTGCTTCACCGCGACAACCGAGTGACTTTACATGCTCAACCAAGTCTTTGAAGTCACCATCACCTGAAACCAAGACTACGACATCAAGTTTGCCGGCAGTTCGCATCACATCCATAGCAATTCCGACGTCCCAGTCGCCCTTCTTTGCACCACCAAAAAATACTTGTAAATCTTTGGCCTTGACGTCCCATCCCTGCTTCGAAAGAGCCTCGAAAAAGTTAGATTCCTGCTCGACATCAGCCTTAATGACATAAGCGATTGCCCTGATCAACTGTCTGTCGCCGACGGCTAGTTTTAAAATTGCGCCAAAATTAACCTTTTTGCTATAAAGATTTTTAGCGGAGTAATACATATTTTGTACATCTACAAAAACGCCGACTCTCTGTGATGCTAATGATAATTTTTCCATATTTCCTTTCAGTCCAGATTTACGACATCAGCTTATGGTTGTTGGCTGATTAAAAAAATTAATATATTGCTGATTTTATAAAATCTGGTAGCCAACAACTGGTGCTATTCTACTATAACTTTACCCTTTATGGAAGGATTGTCTTCTAGGTGGTATCCCCACTGCCCTGCATTTTGAAAAATATATTCATATTTTTCGTTCTTGTACATAAGCTCGGAATCTAAATCTAAAAGGAGCGAATGCTCGGGATGAGGGTCGGAAACTATTCTATGAGTTTTATTATCTAGATTTAAGAAAGTTACCGCTTCTCCAATTTGAATAATAGCTTGAGATGGCACAATTTTGTCATTTTCTATCTTGATAACGTTTGATAACTCCGGAATTGCATCGGCTTGAGTAATATTTTGATCGCGTATCGATCCGATCTTGGGCATACCACAACCTGTTAGTCCGATACACAACACGACAAAAGTGAAAATTAAAACAATATTTCTCATCACTTATATATAGGGCATAACATCTAGAAAGAAAATAGTTACTTAGATTTTTCTTCCTTGTCTTTTTTTCGTCTCTTGAAAATCAGGAAAAGAAATAATGCCATCATAAGAGAGGCTAATATTGAAAGAATTGCGATATTTCGATTTGTAAAGAAGTCGGTTGCTCCAGAAGAAGACAGAACCTTCACCTGCAATGTTTCCTGCTCTACACTACCGTCTTTGTTTGTTACCTTGATCGTTGCTGTGTATTCTCCGTCTGGAAGCTTGGTATTGATTTTCCAGGTGCCATTATTTTTTATAACTGTTTCAAATACTTGTCCGCCGACAATGACCTCAACCTTGGCGCCTGGCTCTCCCTTGCCCTCAATCTTTTTATTCTTGTCGATTATAAGTATGCCATCGTCATCAACTCCATCGACGATATGTGCCACTTCTGGAGTCGCTGTTATCTCGGGAGCGGGAGTAGCTGTCGCTGGTATTTCGGTCGGTTTCGGTGTAGCTGTTACTACCACGGGAGGAGCCGTTGGCTCGGGTGTGGCCGTCGGCTCAGCGGGAGGAGCCGTTGGCTCGGGTGTGGCAGTTGGAACCGGCGTCGGCGTCGGTGCAGAAAATAGCCAGTTTGTGTTGCTCCCACCGTCGGTATTAGTACCGTTGTAGGCAATGATTGATGCGCCAGGCGATGCATCAGAATAAGAAGGAGTGACATATGACACGGTTGGCTGATTTGTGACCTTGAGATACCATTTGGCACTCGTTCCGTATGGCATAAATATTAGTTTTTTATTTGATTGACCTGTGACGTTGAAGTTAGTGAAGGTTGCAGTTATACCTGGCGCAAACTGAGTTTTGTATGAACCTGTCGGCGTTGTGTAGGTGAAAGTGTTAGCGGTTACGCTGTCCATAAATGAAAGACCAGCATTGCTTCCATGCCAGTCTAGATTCGCATTTGTAATTTTATAAAATGTATTTGTACCTGAATATACGACTTGGCTCCAAAGACTGTAGTCGCGATTGAAGACAAAAGTCGAAGTTCCAGCATTTAGGGTTCCGTTTCTGAAATCGACATCCGAAGCCCCAATCGTCCAGGTACCGGATCCAGCCTTGAGAGTTTCACTTCCGCTACCGGTACCCATGAAGCCGAAATATCTTCTGTAGCCACCATAATTTGTCGTTGACACTGTTGGGTTGTATGTGCTGGCCTCAATAGTCAGGTTGCCGGTGCTATTGGCGTAAAATGGGAAGCTACCATCGATGGAAAATGTCTGTCCGGGTGCCGTACCGAGGGTTGCTGTCAGATTGCTACTACTCGAATTTGAAATAATAACGCTACTGCCATAGGTTCTGGCGGTAACGATGACGTTCTGAGTAGAGGCCTGGTAGGTAATTGGCGCACCTATCGTTCCTGAACTACCGATCGTATTTGCATCTGAATCAACTGCGGTTATGCCCCCTCCACCTGGAGCATAAATCTGGCCATCAAGTAACAACCTGGAACCTTTATTTAAGGTGATTGTAACTCCGAGGTTAATGGTCAGCGTTTTGCCAGTCGGAATAGTAATGGCGCCGTTTGCCTTGAAATCAGATGTTCCATTATAAATATATGGAACTTCGGTGTTTTGATTAATTGTTATGTTATTGAACGATTGGCTGTTTCCATAGATTAGTTTATCGTTGCCATTTATTATGACTGTCGAGGTGCCGGCGCTTAAGGTACCATTTCTAAGATCAATATTGCCCGTTGTTGTCCACGTTCCGCTTCCTAGCTTTATCTCTTCTGATCCTGCACCAGTTCCGGTGTAATCAATATTCCCCGAGAGATTGATATTGGGGTTAGAAACCGATGCGTCGAAAACGCTGCTGCCAGTTGAGTTTGAAGCAACGTAGAGATTAACTAAGTCGAGATTGCCAGTCATGGTAATGGTATGAAGAGCCGAGCTTGCGTTTCTGATTGTCAGGTCGTTTAGGGCTTGATTGCTTACCACCAGCGAATGGTCATCACCGTCAAGCACGAGATTTGAGCTTTGGCTGTTAAGTGTCGATCCGGAGAGATCGACAGTTCCACTTATAGTCCAAGTGTCGGAGCCCAGGTTGATTGTGCCACTTTTGAAAACTAGATTATTTTCAATAGAGATGTTGTGAGTTGTTGCATCGAGCGTCCCGTCATATTCGGTATTGTTGATGGCGCTGACCGAAATATCGGCGTTAATGTTGCAGTTACCCGCTGCAGCAGAATCAAAAACCGCTGTCTCTGTTGCGGTTGGATACGGAGCTCCACCAACTCCACCAGAAGAAGTTGACCAGTTGCTGTTATCAGTCCAATCACCATCAGATGTTGCTATCCAATACCGTCCGTTTGTAGTTAAAAAATCCCAATTTGTGTTGTTGAGCGAATCAACGGAATTACTTGAGTAGATTATTGTACTTGGTGATGCGTTTGAGTAAGCAACATCAACGTAACCTGCCGTATAGCTGCCGCCCGCATCAATGTCTAAAACCCAAGGCGTTGTATTGCTCGATCGCAATGTAACCAGATTGCTGTCTGAACCGCCAAGATTTATGGTTGTTCCACTTTGGGTTAAGACAGTTGATCCGCCAATGAAAGTATACGTGAAGCTACCAGCAAAGTTCATCGTTCCGGCATTTAAATTAATGTCATGAAGCCTTCCTGATCCGGTGAAATTGGTGTTGCCACTGTTTGTTGTTGTAATGTCTCCACTTGGGGTGGTTCCTGAGGATAGGGTCACTGTTTGATCTGAGGTTCCGCTCAAGGTTACTGCGAGGGTTCCACCGTCAAACCCAGTGCCAATAGCATAACCTCCTTTAACAGTTGCTTCTCCATCTATTAAGCCATTGGTCAAAGTTAAACTGCCGTTTAGCGTTGGATTTACATTGAGTGTTACTTTGACGCCGTTTGATTTATTAATAGTAACGTTATTGTAAGTATTTGATCCTGGTCTCCAGCTTGTGTCAGTGCTACCGACAAAAGTAATAGTATTCGTTGCAGTGGTAAAAGTGCCGTCACTGACATCGAAATCCCCATCTACCGACAGTCCATAAGAGCCCATCGTAATGGTACCGTCAATGTTCATTGCACCAGAAGCAGCCGTACCGATACTCGGAGAATAAGTCTTGCCTGAGTCGATTCTAGTTTGAAGTGCGCCATCAAAGCTAGCGTTGTTGCTTGCCACTGTCACTTTGAGGTCTGAGTCAGCGCAAGTGATGGCTGTTGCTAGGGCTGTGTTTGTTATCGGTCCAGCATTTTCATGGCGTAATACAATCTTTCCACTATACATTTCAAGGCCGGTAATGTTGGTATTGCTGTCAACTGCGATGGTGAACAGAGATCCTTTTTCAGTTTCATCGTCCAAAAACAGTGACACGGTAAAGTTGCTTCCTATAGAGGGGTTGAATGAAAATGAACCGTTTGACCCTGTCTCGACAGTTGTCTTGGCCCCACCGTTTACTGACAGTGCAACTGTTTTGTTAGCGCCTATGTCAGTGCTTTTATCATCAGCCGTATAAACTCGTCCGCTTATAATAATGCCACCAGAGAAATTCCAGTTGAGGTTTCCGGTCCCGTCAGCGTTTGTGCCACTATTGGCACTGATAATGTTTCCTCCGGTCGCATCAGAGTCGGTGGCACTAGTGTAATTAATTGATTGTGTTCCGCTGACGTTAAGCTTCCATTTGGTTCCGGGGGTTGTCGAGGTCAAGGCAACCATTGTGCCGACGGCCTGTCCGGACAAAGTAATATTGTTGACGGTGTATGTTGAATTGGCACCAAATTTAAGCTTCGAGGAAGCGGTTGTATCCGTCAAGGTACCACTTATAATTATATCTCCAGAAAACGTCACACCGTCGGCGTGAGCGTTTGTAATGGTTAAATTATAGATTGGCTGCCCGTCGCCGATTAGCGTCTGCCCAGCCGTTCCGTTTAGAGCTAAAGTGCCGGTTCCCGCAGTTGTGGTACCGCCTGCAAAGCTGACGTTCCCGCCCGTAGTTAAAGTACTCGAACCAAAGTCCATAGTTCCGCCGAGCATTTGAAAATTTTTAACTTGTTGGGGCGCATCAAGTGTGACGGTGCCCGACTCTATCCATGCAGACCCCTCTTGTGCCGGCTGCTGAGTGGTTGGCCAGTTGGCGGCGGTTGTCCAATTGCCAGTTCCGACATATGCGTTTTTATAAAGTTTTGCGATATCTGTTGTTGTCAGTGGTCTGGTATAGACGCGAGGTTCATCCATCGATCCAGTATAAAGTCCGGCGCCCGCCGCCGATCTTCCAAGAGTAAATACGGTTGTATTGGAGGCGTTTAAGAAAGTACAGCCAGAAAAGTTTAGTGAGTTACTCGATGCTGTGCCGCAAGTTCCCGCAACCTGAGTGATGTTTTGTAAAACCCCGTCAACATATATTTTCGCAGTTTGAGTTCCAACGTCATGAACACCTACGGCATAATGCCAGTTGTTATCGTTAAATGTTGAAGATGTATTAAACAGGGTCGATCTTATTTGGGTTCCGCCGCCGACTCCGAACTCAACCTTTCCATCAGCAATGCTTAAGGCGTAACCAGCTGTCCAGCCCCAATGCCCTTTGCTTATTAGGCGTCCGGTTGAGCCTGCTCCCATTGTTGTCTTGAACCAAGCACCTGCTGACAAACTTCCTGTTCCAAAATCAAGAGATCCATTGGCTGGGTCACCCATTGAAACATAGTCGTTGCCGTCAAAACTTGCCCCCGCTTGAGCCATATTTTTTCCAGGGGCAGCCATTACCCCTTGAGCGGTTATGGTTGACCCGGTATTGGTTCCGGTATTAGCGTTTGCAGAGGTATCACTATAGTCATCATCTAACTTCCAATATCCATTGAGATTTTCTGTTAAAAGAAAATCAAAAACCCAGTTGACGCTGTTGTTGCCGGAATCAGCTGATTGAGAGCAGGTAACATTGTGGTTGACGACAGAGTCTTTGACGTCTAGATACGTTTTGCTCGTATCGGCTGGTATTACAAGATCCCACTGATTGCCGTCTGAATTGGAATAAAGATAGACTCGTCCCGCCCCAGAACCGCCGACATTGAATGTCGAACTAACTGTAAAAGTTGCAGTATTGTCGAATTTTATCTTTGTGCTTGGGGTGATGGCGTTCAAAGTTCCGGTTGTGATTGATCCGGAAGTTGTTACTCCAGCGGCGTTCGCGTTGGTTATGGTAATTGTGCTAAATGTTTTTCCGTTTGCAGTCAACGTTTGTCCGGCTGCACCGTCAAGAATAAGAGTTGAAGATCCGGGGGTGAATGTACTACCACCTAAGTCAAAATTACCCGACACATTCATCGATGCTGATGCCGCATCGATGGTGGCGGTATAAGCGGCGTCAACTGTGATTGATACAACGTCAATGCTTTGATTGATGGTGCAATTGTTATTTGCGCTCGAATTAAAATAAACTTGAGTGGTCGTGGTAGGTAGCGCTACCCCACCTGTCCCGCCAGAGCTGTAAGCCCAGTTTGCAGCATTAGACCAGTTGCCAGGTGATGAAGCGACCCAGTATCTTTTACCAAAATCCCAGTTCGCGTTGTTTCCACTGTCCGTAGAGGTACCATCTGCGGCGATTATTGCTGCTCCGCCCGCAGCATTCGAGTATGAAACATCTACATATGACACAGTTGGCTGGTTCGTGACATTGAGATTCCAGCTCGCACTCGAACCATATGGCTTAAAAACGGCCAATTTACCTGCTTGACCCGAAACGTTGAAATTGGTAAATGTTGCAGTTATACCTGGCGTAAATTGAGTTCTATAGGTGCCTACCGGCGATGTGTACGTGTAAGTTGTGGCGGTGACTGAGTCCAAGAAACACAATCCTGCATCCGTTCCGTGAGTATCTGTATTGGCGTTGGTAATGTTGTTAAAGGTGTTGCCACCAGAATAAACAGTCTGGTTGTATAGGCTATATTCACGATTGAAGATAAAAGACGATGTACCGGCATTTAGGATACCACCCCTAAGGTCCACATCAGACGAACCAACCGTCCACGTTCCAGATCCTGCATTTAAAATTTCCGTTCCTGAGCCCGTACCCTGAAAATCGAGATAATATCGATAGCCGCCATAATTAGTTAAGGTAACCGTTGGGTTATAGGTCGTACCGTTAATTGTTAGATCACCGGTTCCGTTGGCATACATTATCATGCTGCCAGATGTTATAGTCTGTGAATTAGCGGTTCCCAGGGTCGCAGTGTAACTTGTGCCTGCCGATGCGTTTCTGATATAGAGGCCACTGTATGCTCTTCCTTGAACAAATATATCCTGCGTCTTGGCATCAAAATATGTATCGACAGAGATAGTTCCGGCTGTTGGTACTGTTGTTGCAGTCGGGTCCTCAAGGGTTATCGAGCTTGCACTTGCACGAGAGAGGCTTCCGCTAGTATTGAGATTAAGTGATGCTCCTTTTAGAAAAGTTACGTTAACCCCAAGGTTAAAATCGAGATTCTTTGTATCGGCAACATTCAATATTCCGGCAACTTTAAAGCTAGATTTTCCAGAGCTACTATATGGAATGCTTTTCCTAGAACTTATGGTGATGTTATTAAATGTGTTGTTTCCGCCCCATATTTCAGAGTTAGCTGCACCACTTAGAGTAATTGTTGAGGTTCCGGGAGTAACTGAAGCTGTATAAAAATCCAACATTCCAGTTACATTTAAATTACCGGACCCAAGATCAAAACTCCCGACTTCATAGTTAACATCACCGCTTACAGTAAGTGTATTTGACCCAAGCGAAATTGTTCCTGCATAACCACTACTTGTGATTGAAGCAGCCTCACCTGCACCAGATAAAGTACAATTAGCAGATTTTGCACTATTAAAAATAACCGCATCTGATGCAGTCGGAATACCAGCTGTTCCGCCGACTCCGCCGGAGGACGAGGCCCAGTTGTTAGCATTGTTCCAGTTATTTTCATCCCCAACTGCACCACCTACCCAGTAGATACTGGCGGCATAGGCCTTCTGCGGGATGTTATTTAGAATCAAAGTGATAGCAAAAGAGAAAACCACACATACAATAAGTGCGATCCTAAAAGATTTCGACCGTTTCAGGTTTTCGATCACGGGCAAATCACCCCTCCTTCTGACAATTAAAATTATAACACAATATAGATAAGTGTGCTGTTAATGGTCGAATATTGAGGGCAATATGGCTTCTGAAAGGTCTAATTAACCAAGTACAAAAAGATCCCGATTCCAGCAACTGCTTTTACAACATAGGCAACAGGGACCGAAACTTTGCCAATTTTCATCCACGGATACCATGTAGTGTCGATCGGATTCCATTTAGAAAAAGGGCGAGCGGGGTTTAGGACAAACCACATAAAATCTTCTAAGATTGTACCGATAAGGTATGAGCCAAACAAAAGCCACGTCATATTCCATGAAAAGCCGATCAATGCTTGAGGTAAAACGATCAGGGCGAGTGGAAAGACGACGTAGTAGGTAATTATATGATATGAGGTATAGTCGTGATTGCGTGATATCTTGAATCGCCAGCACTTGCGGTCTTTAGCCCAGCCCTCTTCGCCTTCGAGGACAGCTTCCGAGTATGCAAAAGCAACCATAATCAACTGAATCAGTAAAAAAATTTCTAAATGTTTTGAAATCATATTGTTTGGGTCGCAGACCATGAGTGTTCCATTTGCGGAGCAAATAGGAAATCGAATGGTTCCGAGACTAGGGGTCGAACCTAGGTTAACGGCTTCAGAGGCCGCTGTCCTGCCATTAGACGATCTCGGAGCATAACAAGCGAATATTACTTGTTTAGCAGGTTTTTGTAAACCCCGATTGTCTTTTCGATCATTTTCTCTTCGGTGTAATTTTGCCTTATCCTTTGCTTGGCACATTTACCAAGTTTCTCGCGAAGCTGTTCATCTTTTAGCAATTTTAAAATAGCTTTGGCGATTTCATCAATTCTGCGAGGATTGACCAACAATCCACAGTCTCCAACCAACTCCTTTAAGCTATCGATATTAGAGGCAATAACAGGTAGTCCAACGCCCATGGCCTCGGCAATAGCTAGCCCAAATGATTCGGAATTACTAGCACCTAAAAACGCTGTAAAGTGGACCAATCGTTCTTCAGTAGACTCAACGCGTCCCAGAAAGTGAACGATGTCTTCAATCTTTTTGACCTTAACAAGATTTTCAAGATTTTTGCGAAGTGGTCCCTCGCCGATTATTTGATAGTGAAAATTGATTTCAGGAACACTCTCTTTAACCTTGGCGATAGCCAAAATCATGTTGCGATAATTTTTAACTTGGTTCAGGGAGCCGATACTGCCTATAACCATCGGAGCTTCCTTCGGTTTCTTGATTGGTTTTAGATCTAGAAATTGTGGCCGGATGCCGTTTGAAATTACAACAATCTTTTCTTTGTTGAAATTGCTTGAAGCTAAAAAATCATAGACCGCTTTCGAAACAGCGATCGTCTTATCAGTCCAGCGATCCATAAACCATATTCCGTTGAGTTGAAACTTTTCATATGCAGCGTTTGAGAGGTGATATGTTTTTGTCCAGAGATGTTCGGTATATACTTTTTTTATCTTTGGGAGCTTTCGTGCGGCTAATCGCCCGATCCAGCCACCCCTGACCCCATGAAAGTGGGCGACATCTGGCTCGAATTGTCGCAAAATCTCTCTGATCTGATGATCGGCATTTCTGTCAAACGGCCCTCCCATTGGCACTTCTTTGGTTTTAAGACCTGCCTTTTTGCACTCCCGGATTAGGTTGCCTGGTGGCGCTATGACTAGCGTGTCGAATTTTCTTAGTTTGAGTCCTTGGGCTAACTGCAAGACATGAGACGGCGCACCCGTCAGCGATGAGTCTCCGGAAATTAAAGCAATTTTAGTCATAGTAACTCGAGGGCTTTTTTTATTCGTAAAATAGTTTTTTCTTTTCCAAGTGCTTCGGCTAACTCTTCTGGAGGAGGAGATTTCTCTTCTCCAGAAAGAGCATATCTAGTTGGCCAAAAAACATCTCCATTAGTCAATTCATTTTGAGACACTACCTGCTCCAGGGCAGATTTGAGATTGTCCTTTGACCATTCCGAGACATTTTCAAGTTTATCCTGCGCTAACTCTAGGGCTTGTTTGGTTTTCTCTGAAGTTGATTTTCTGAAAACAAGTATTTTTGGGTCTATTTTGGGCTCTTCGGCGATAAATTTAATTTGCTCCTTGAAATCGCCTAAGGTAACCATTCTTTCCTTAGCGATCTCGACAATTTTTTCAATATATTCGCTTGGTAGGGATTTGATGACTTCTTGGTCAAGCAGAGGAATAAGTTCTGAGGTAGACTTCTGTTTAATATAATACTGGTTAAAGTGGTTGAGCTTGTTGATATCAAATACGGCTCCAGCTTTGTTTACTTGCTCAATTTTAAAGCGCTTCTCAAGTTCTGCGAGAGTAAAATATTCCTCCTCTGTTTTTGGATTCCAGCCAAGCAGAACCATGAAGTTTATCATGGCCTCTGGTAGGTAGCCCATCTCCTTATATTGCATAATACCAACCGCTCCATCACGCTTGGAGAGTTTGCCATGGGTAGGCGAGAGAATAACTGGCAGGTGGGCAAAGGTTGGTATCTCAAAGCCGAGCATCTGGTATAGCAAGATATGCTTTGGGGTTGACGGCAGCCATTCTTCGGAACGAATAACGTGTGTTACAGCCATCTCATGGTCATCGATGACACTAGCTAAGTGATAGGTTGGAAAGCCGTCGGATTTTAGAATGACCTGGTCATCAAGAATGGAATACTCAAATTCAACTTTACCGCGGACCAAGTCGTCAAAAACAGCTTTGCCGCTATCTGGCATTTTCATCCTGATAACTGCTCCGTCGGTTAGATCCTTGGTGTTAAGCTCCCGGCAATGTCCATCATAGCGAGGCGGCTTTCCGAGAGCTTTTTGTCTTGAGCGAAGTTCCTCTAGGCGTTCTTTAGAGCAGGTGCAGATATATGCGTCGCCCTTTTCTACTAGCTCTAAAGCTGTTTTTTTATAAATCTCGAGGCGCTCGCTTTGAACCATCGGACTATCGATGTTTTCGGGAGCTATACCGAGCCAACTTAGTGCATCCTTGATTGTCTGAATTGAGTTTTCAACATAACGCTCTTGGTCAGTATCTTCAATTCTAAAAAGGAATTTCCCATCTTGAGAAGCAGCGAAAAGATAAGCAAAAAATGCGGTCCTAATATTGCCGATATGTGGATCGCCGGTCGGGGAGGGAGCAAAACGGGTAATAACCATGGTTATTATTATTTAATTGTCTTCAACGGCGTTTTCAAAATGTTTTATTTCAGGTGGGTTTTGACTGGTATTAACAGATATAATATCTATTCTAACCGTCATATCAGGATACTTCGTTTGAACTAATTTGGCAAGGGACAGGAGCTTCTTCTGTTTAAAATAATTTACCATCTCAAACCCCTCACCAAACTCCAATCCTGACTTGGTTTTGACTTCAACTATCACTATAACATCTTTTTGACGCGCTAAAATATCAATCTCACCAATCGGCAAAGTTAAATTTCGCGAAAGTACTTTATACCTGTTCTTTTTCAGGTACTTTGCAGCTATGTCTTCTCCGAGATTGCCTGTTTGTTTTTTGAAGTAAGCCATGGTATTTACTTTTGCTCCGATTTTGATACTATCATTTCTTCTGCCGTACAGACAAAACCTCAAACGAGGGGAGGGAGACAGATGGACAAAGCCAAAGGTGGACGCGACAAGACCGGGGACAAACATCTCGGCAGTGTCTGCCGCGGTTCACGTGGCGTTCACCGTCAGCGGGGCTCGCCCAAGCCAGGGGCAGTCTCCAAGAAGAAGCAGCAGAAGTCGTAACGGGGCGGGGGGTTAGCGCTGATGCAGCGACCCTCCGCCCTTATCCATTAAAAAACAGCCCTTCGACGATGCTCGGGGCTGATTTTTGTATAAAGTTTAAGACTTATTTGTCTTTTTTCTCTTTTGGTTCGGGTTTTTCTTCCGTCTCTGGTTTGGCTTCTTCTTCCTCTTTTACCTCTTCTTTAGGTTCGGCTTCTTCTGGTTTGGCTTCAGTTTCTGGAGCTTCGTCTTTGACTTCTTCCTTCTTTGCCTCTTCCTTAACTTCTTCTTTCTTTTCTTCGACGATCACATCTTCCCAGACTGCCTTATCGTCTTTTTCTCTTTTTAGTCTGCGAGCCTTTTTACCTACCAAGTCTCTAACATAGAAAAGCTTGGCTCGGCGAACTTTGGCAGATTTAACCTTCTCGATTTTGACGATTGAGGGAAGGTGTAGAGGGAAGCATTTTTCAACACCAACTGATAGCGAAATTCTGCGAACGGTGAATGTACCGTTTATACCGTTGCCATGTTGGGTCTTGATAACCAAACCTTCAAAAACCTGAATTCTTGTTTTGGCACCCTCTTGAATTTTCTGATGTACTCTAACCCTGTCGCCAGCTCTAAGGTCTGGGACATTTTTCTTCAGTTGATGATGCTCATGCGTGATGCTCGGATCCATAGTATTTAAAACCAATAGTTAAGTTATTTTTTTGTATCTTTGCGTCTAGGAATCTTCGGAAGCTCCTGTTTGCGGATTTCTTCTCTTTCAGACGTTCTGGATTCTTTTTCTTCAAATTCTTTTGGATTATACTTCTTCTGCTCTACAATCTCTTCTGTTTGCTCTTCGGCTTTGATTTTCGGCTTTACAGCTTTAGCTTTAACATTTGTCTTGCCTTCTTCAACTGAAACAACTTGTTTGACTTGCTTATTGCCTGTGAAATTGGTGTAGCGAATCTTTTTAAATTTGACCAATCCATCGCAAATAGCGTAAAGAGTGTCGTCTTTGCCTCTTTTGACTCCTTCGCCTGGCATGTATCTGGTTCCGCGCTGGCGGATGATAATCTGACCACACTTAATAGGTGAGCCGCCAAATATCTTGACGCCTAATCTTTGCGACTCGGAGTCGCGACCTAGCTTAGTTGTGCCTTTTGCCTTTGTATGTGCCATAAATTAAATCTTAAACTTACGTAAAATCGTTAAACATAAAACCGGCTAAATGCCTCATAAATCTATAACAAGAGAAACTTTAGCAAAAAAGAGATTGACTTTCAAGCCCTCATACGCTATTATTTCCGGATACGTTTGTATCGACTACGACCACCCATAGCTTTATGCGAAGGGTGGCGACGCTTGACAGGGAGACGGAAATGACAAAGGGAATCTCGGGTTGTCTTGAGGGGATGGCTCGCGCTTCATTCGAGGCGCACAAGCAGGACATGATCCTCCGGGTGACCAGGGACGTTCTCGGGCGCTTGAAGACCGACAAGGTCTTGCTCGCGGAGCACGTCGAGAGCATCAGGATGGTCGGAGTCGGCATGGAGTTCACGATCGGTGGCAAGGAAGTTCGCCGCGTCGTAGACCCGGCCCTTTGGCCGTTCTGGCTGGATGGGGGCAAGTTGCCTGAGGGGGCGGCGATGGCTGGATGGCTTCCCGAGATCATCGCTGACGGTCTCAAGCACGTCTCGGGACACGAAACGTCCGGAATCTTCGTCGTGGTGCAGTTCGAGGGGGGCAAGAGCGACGAGAGGGTTCCGGCGGAGCTGGAATGGACGATCGTCAGCGAGGCGATCGGCGAGGCTGTCGGCCGTCTCGAGTCGTGGGTCGCAGTACTGGCCACAGAGATTGCGGTCGGCCCAGACGGTTGTCTCGTTCATGGGAGCGAGGTCAACGCAAAGTTGCTCGCAGCCGAGTTTGCTCGGATTCTGCGGGCGCTCGCGGCCGAAAGGGCGGCGGAGACCGACAGGTCGGACGACTTCGCTCCGGCTATTGCCGAAGAGCTCATCGCTCTCGGCATCGAAAAGCCGACCGAGGCCGACCTGTACATCATCGGAGCTGTACCCAAGATCTACGAGGCCAAGCTCGAGCAGCAGTAGACGTGGAAGACGAACTAACAGGAGGGAAGTCCATGTTGTACCCACGTTTGGCCGAGAACGCATTGCGAGATATGGAGGTGGTCAGGGCGAAGTTCAGCTCTGACCCCGCCTGCGTTCTGCAGTGCGCCGTTGCCGCAAGGGAGTCACTCAGTATCGCGCTTCGCGAGGAGCACATCGCCGTGGAAGATCAGCGGACGCTGATCAAGGCGGATGCCCTCGTGGGGTCTTTGCTGGATCACCTGCGGGGCGGGCTTCAGCTGCCTGACCCGCACCGCGTTGTGAACGAACTGATCGTGATACTCGATACCCTTAAGGCGAAGTGAGGTGGCAAGATGCCACAGCAAGAGTTTACGGACGAACAGCGGGCAGCAGCGCGGAAGGCTGTTGAGATCGCGCCCGAGTTGTGTTCTGCGGTGGCGCATACTGCGGTTGTGCTGATGCTGATGAACGAGGAGTTGCCGGCAGTCACTCTGCCGGTTGATGAGATTGAGACGGTTCTGGCGCAAGGGCTCGCCGGCGCGCCGACCGTAGTTGACGGCCAGGTCGTGGCTGAGATCATACCGAGGCCACTGGCGAGATTGGGCCCGCTCGAAAGGCAGAGCGAGCTAAGCCGCTTGTTCAGGGGTGGTGACTGGACTGCGATGTCAGAAGCGGTTCGGATCGCCTGGGAACAGCACTGTCCGGGGGGACTGGCTCTCCCGAGTGACACCCCGACCCCCCCCCGAGCTACTCGGATGAGACGCTCCGGGGGATGGGCTGGGACGTGTGAGACTGGCTAAACGATCGAGACCATCAAGGGAGGGCAGAGATGCTCGAGTTGTCCGCGGCCGTGCGCGCACGAGCCGAGGAGCTCGTGCGTCTTGCCGGCTTGCCGATAGAGAGCATGCGGCTTGAAGCCTGCGGACGCTGGGGCCTTCGGGTTCTTGTCTGCAACCGGCTTTGCGGCTTCATCCACACGAACACGACCGATGACGGATACCGCACACTAGCGGAGGGAGAACCTCATGCCGGACCTGACGATGACTGAGGCAGATCGGGAGCTCGAGCTCCTAACGGATGCATTTCACATGCTGGAGGGTGCCGTAGTGGCCTTCCACGCAGGGAACGGGTCAACAGTGTCGAACCTGACTTTGGCGGCAGCTGCCAAGGTTGAACAGACGGGCTGGATACACCTGACAGCCGAGCTTCATCAGGCGAAGACAGCGATTGAGGCAGGCAACATCTGCCCGCGAGGAGACAATTACTCCCGAATAGGGATCGCCTGGCTCGGCCCTGTCGAGCGCACCCGCGGTGCGCTGTTGGTTCTGACGCAGAAGCTCAATCCGGGGCCGGACGCGTGAGCGTCCTGCCCCTACCCACGAGCCCGCCCGCTTGCACATCTGATGTGTAAGTGCGGCGGGCTTTTGCATTTAAAAACGAAAATTAAATTTATAAAACAACATGCCCCGCTGCAGATTCCTTGCGGACTGCGGGCGGGGCACTAGTAGGGAAGCGGTAGATCGTGGGGGTCGGTGAGCTCGTCAACCGGGACATAGTCGGGGTCGGCAAGCTGATCTACCGCATCCTGGAGCTCTCGTTCTGAGTCGGTCTGTTCGTGATCTTTGGTTCGTCCGGCACGACCGCTTAGCTCTAGTAGCCTTTCTTCGACAAACGGTCGGCGGTCGGTGCCGAGGACAGCGGTGGTGTGGGTGATACGGGTTGGATACACACCATTGTAGATGGATCGACAGAGTGACAGCTTGCCCCTGATGCGACGGGCTATCTTGGCTCTCTTCTTCGGGCTACCCTGTGGATGATAGACAAAGTCGAGAAGCATTCGCTCCGTTTCCTTCAGCCATTCGTCAGGCAGAAGGAGGCGGTCGTGGGACACTATGATCCCAGTGACCTCGATTGGTGAACCGCTACCACCCAGCTCCATCAGCTTCGTCTTGCTCTGATTCGGCCGGTACCCGAAGTTGTGCAGCAGGTCGGTCATGATCTGCACTAGGTTTCTCGGCAGGGGGTCAGGGGAGCTAATTGTCATATCGTCCCCGTACCGAGTGTAAGTGAAGACCTGACCGGATAAACTGCTTATTCCCCTGAGCTTGCGCAGCAGTCGTTCGTCAAACGGCCTCAGGATGACGTTAAGCACCGACGGTGAGGTGGGGGTTCCAATCGGCAAAGCCGGAACCGGTCCTCGGCCGTAGCGAAAAGTCATCAATGTCGAGAGTGTCTCGATTGCCATTCGAACAACTTGGTCCGGAACGTCCTCTCGGCGCATGCATTGCCCGATTGCCTCATCAAGGACCCTGTTGATCCGATGGATCTGTGTACTCGGAAAACAGTCCTTAATGTCGACATTCAGAGCGTAGCGCGCGCCACTTTGCAGGTGTATCCTGGCGTTGGTGACCGCTGATCGTCTCTTGCGAAAGCCGTGTGGGGAGCGTCCGACCGGACATCGGTCGATCAGCTCCGACTTGACCAATCGCAAGAGGTCCATCAGAGGTTCGTGAGGAACCAAGATCAGCCTTTTGCCCCCGCTTTTCTTGGGGATCTCAAACGAGTGGTAGGCAACTTCGCCCATTCCACTTGCTTGAAGATAGAGGCGAATCAGGCAACCCTCGATCACTTCCTTCTCGCCCCCTGGTCCGAGATAATGCGCGAGGGTTTCGAGCGCTTCCTGATATGTGAGCATATCGAGGAAGCTGGCCTGACCTGGTACGTACGGCCAAAACGGTATCGTGCGCCGCATGTCAGCTCCCTCCTTGCTCTGGTGTTTTGAGGTTCGCGGAAGCCGAATAGACAAAGCGTCATCTACTCGGCTTCCGTAGGACAGTCCCGTGCGGATAGTGCCGTCTGGCGTTGGGTCGTGGCGTGAGGACGACGACATTCTCATCAGCTTCGTCCAGCGCTCGCACCCGCTTGTGCTCTGGCGGCCGAGAGGGCGTCGCGTCGTTGGTCGCCGTTTGATCCTGCCCCTGCGCTTCGGCGCCCGCTCTCGTGGGCACCCGCTCGCGTCCCGGCAGGACATCGTCAGCGCGTCTCGGGCGCCGCTGAGCTTCCGTCTCGTCGCCTGCCACCAGTCGCTACCAGAATCCAACATTGGAACTTCACCGGCTCGATAAAGCGCGGCTAGCCTTTGGCATGAAGCCAATTGCGCGCCCCAATTGCATCCGCCCGGACCTCCACAATCGAATCCACTGGTGGATCCTAGTAAGAGGACCGCTTGGAAACAACCATCAGCAGGTGGCTGATGTGATCCGACAGGACTAAAACTAGAGTACAAACTTCGAATTTATTGTCAATAACCTTATCAAAATTTTTGCGTTTCCTGCCCGAAATGCTATCTTAAACATGTATCAAAATATATTTATTTTTTAGCTAATTTTAGTAGTCCAAATGAGCAAAACAGACTTCGTGCATTTGCACGTCCACAGCCACTATTCACTCCTTGACGGCTTAGCTAAACCGGCCGAGCTTGTTGAGCGTGCCAAAGAACTGGGTATGAATGCCCTGGCGTTAACTGATCACGGGGCGATGTATGGAGCAATCGAATTTTATAAAGCTGCCAAGGCGGCCGAGATCAAGCCTATTGTCGGAGTTGAGACTTATGTTGCGCCGCGTACGCTGCAGGACAAAGTTTCAAAATTAGACTCGAGTCCGTACCACCTGACTCTATTTGCCAAAGATGTTGAAGGCTATCAAAATCTGATGCGCTTGGTCTCAATTGCTCATCTCGAGGGGTTCTACTACAAGCCTCGTGTTGATAAGGACATTTTAAAAAAATATTGCAAGGGAATAGTTGCCTCATCTGGATGTATGGCGGGGGAGGTGGCGCGCAATATCTTGTCAAAAGATATGACAGGGGCAAAAAAGGCAATTGGCGAATATCAGGCAATATTTGGCAAGGATGATTTCTATCTTGAAATTCAACATCACCCCGAACTTCCTGAGCAGGAAATAGTCAACGAGGGGATGAAGAAACTATCGAAAGAGACCGGCGCTCCGCTGATCGCCACTTCTGACACGCATTATGCCAGAACCGAGGATGCCCAAGCTCACGATGTTTTGGTCTGCGTTCAAACTGGCCGAATTGTCGATGATCCCAAGAGAATGCGCTATGAGGGCGACTATTCGCTCAAAGATCCTGAGCTTATGGCCGAAGTTTTCAAAGATGTGCCCGAAGCACTTGAGAATACGGTCAAGTTAGCCGATAAGTGCAATCTCGAGATCCCCTTTGAAGAAAACCTCCTACCAGAATTTGAGATAGAAGGTGGTAAAAAGCCAGACGAGTACTTAAAAGAGCTTTGCTTGATTGGTCTTAAGGACCGCTACAAGGATGCAAAACCAGAAGAGGAGAAAAAACTTCTCGAGCGTCTTGATTATGAGCTTGGCGTGATTGCTAGAATGGGTTTTTCAAGTTATTTCTTGATTGTTTCTGACTACGTCAAAAATGCTAAACAGAATGGTGTGATGGTTGGCCCAGGACGTGGAAGCGCTGCTGGAGCTTTGGTCACTTATGTAACCTACATTACAGATGTTGACCCGATACGTTACGGACTAATGTTCGAAAGATTTTTAAACCCTGACAGACTGGAAATGCCGGACATAGACTTGGATTTTGCTGATCATAGGCGTGCTGAAGTTTTGCAGTATATTACCGATAAATACGGCGAAAGCCACGTGGCAGGCATTATTACTTTCGGGACAATGGCCGCTCGTGCTGCAGTACGCGATGTCGGCCGCGCCTTGGGATACCCCTATGCCGAGGTAGATGCGATCGCCAAAGTTATTCCGCCCCCGGTTCAGGGCAGACATATCCCACTTCAAAAATCAGTCAAAGATTCAGCTGAACTAAAAGATGTATACGAAAGAGATCCTCGCGCCAAAAGACTTCTTGATATGGCCATGAAGCTTGAGGGAACGGTCAGGCACGCTGGACAGCATGCCAGTGCTTTCGTCATCTCCAAGGAAGAACTGGTTCGCTATGTTCCGCTCCAGACAGCTCAAAAAGAGGGTGTCAAACAAGTAACTCAGTACTCGATGTATCCAGTGGCTGAGCTCGGACTTTTGAAAATGGACTTTTTAGGTTTATCGAACCTGACTACAATTGAGCGTGCCCTTGAGATTATCGAAGCTGTTTATGCCAAAAAAATAGATATTTATAATTTACCGCTTGACGATAAAAAGACTTTTGAGTTATTGGGTAACGCTGAAACAACTGGTGTATTTCAGCTGGAGTCATCTGGTATGAAGCGTTATGTCAAAGAACTCAAACCGACGTCCATAGACGATATTGCGGTCATGGTGGCGCTCTATAGACCTGGTCCAATGCAGTTTATCGATTCATTTATTGCTCGTAAAAACGGTCGCGAAGAGGTTAGTTACCTTCACGAGATGACTCAATCTGCGCTTGAAGTTACCTATGGAATTCCAGTCTACCAAGAGCAGGTCATGCAGATTTCACGCGACATGGCCGATTTTACCGGTGGCGAAGCTGACAAATTGCGCAAGGCCATGGGAAAGAAGATTGCTAAACTTATGGCCGAGATGAAAGAGAAATTTATCAAAGGGGCGCAGAAAAAAGGCGTCTCAACTCACGAGGCAACCGAAGTGTTCTCCCAGCTTGAAGACTTTGCTGCTTATGGCTTTAATAAGTCACACGCCGTTTGCTATGCCATGATCGCTTACCAAACCGCCTATCTCAAAGCTCACTATCCAGAATGTTTTATGGCCGCACTTCTAACTAGTGACCTAGACGATATTGATCGAATCGCAATTGAGATTGCTGAGTGCGAACGAATGGGGATTAAAGTATTACCGCCCGACATAAATGAGTCGTTCGTAGACTTTGGTGTAGTTCGAGATACCAGTAACGTTCGCTTTGGCTTAGCGGCAATCAAGAATATTGGCGAAGTACCATCGCGTGTCATAGTGCGTGAGCGCAAGAAAAATGGCCCATATAAATCGTTTGAAGACTTTATTGACCGCTTGGCTAAAACTGATGTTGAAGGGGCGGAAGAAAAAACTATCATCAATAAGAAGGTTTTGGAGTCATTGGCTCGTTCGGGGGCACTCGATGCTTTTATTGAGCGAAGACAAGTTGTTGAGGGCATAGAAACCATTACCAAAAGAATTGCTGAAACGACCAAGAATAAAAAGTCATCTCAGATTGGGCTATTCGGAGAAGTATTGTCAGCCGATATTGAGCTTGGGAAGCTGGAGCTGCCGAGCGTTGAGCCGGCAACCAATCAGGAACGATTGGCTTGGGAAAAAGAGCTTCTGGGTATTTACCTGTCCGAGCACCCACTCAAAGAAGTTGGCGAGAAGCTGAAGGGCGCTGTTAGCCATCAAATAAGTGATCTGACGCTTGGTATGGAGGGAAAGAGGGTTAAAGTTGGAGGGATCATCACCTCGATCAAGAAAATAAATACTAGGTCGGGTTCGCCAATGCTTTTTGTCTCATTTGAGGATCCATCAGGTAAGGCCGAAGCACTAGTTTTTCCAAAGCTCTTGGAGCAAACCAGTGATACTTGGCAAAATGATCAGGTAGTTTTGATACAGGGGAAAATATCGACTAAGGATAATGAGGTCAAAGTTCTAGCTGATAAAGTCGAAAAATTTGAAGCTGAAAAAAAATATCTCAAGCCAAAGGGTTTTGCCGAAGTTTCTAAGCCTAGCGGTGGAGACGGAGATTCCGAGCAAGGTCGCAAAGTGGTTACAGTTGATACTGATGAAGACAAGATTGTCGAGATCGATCTCAATGACGAACCGGAGGTGGAGTCAGTCTCGGATGAGCTGGAAAAAGTTTATAAAACAGGTCAATTCGTTTTATCCAAGGAAAGCGAAGTTTATGTCATCTTGCCTGAAAGTACGCACAAGGAGAAGCTATTGGGTCTTAAGGAAATATTTGAAAAATACCCGGGAGATCTAAGGATCATTTTGGCATACAAGAAAAATGGACATTTTGAGTTTAAAAAAACAAAGACATCGGTAGCATTTTCAGAGGAATTGGGGAAGAGTATCAAAGAACTATTTTAAATTATTGGGCTTCGCCCATGTGTTTATAGCAGACTACGTCTGCCTATTCTTTTGCAGAGGGTAGGAGGGCCTACTTCCGAAGCGCCCCTCCTACCCTCTGCACTCCCACCACCCTGCACGGCTTAAGGAATAATTTTCTTTAGCTGAATCTTCCGGAATTCATTCTGTTCGCTTTGCGAACGATAATCAGTTCCGGCTTTCAGCTTGAGAAAATTATTATTTGCTTGAATACATCAATTTCAGCGGTTCTTGGCTTGGCCAAGAACCGCCAGACTAATAGAGCAAAAGTTCTTATGATTCGATTGAATGTGTCACAAACTTGTTGACGCGGTTTGCGGGTGGAGCGCAAACCTATGCAATAGTGAATAAGAACTTTTGCATTCTATGAAGCGAGCTAGGGGGTTGGTTGTCAGGATAGGGGGAACGCTTCGCAAGTAGGTCCCCCTATCCTGACAAATATAATCTCTTGACTACCTCTCGACAAAGTCTTAATATTTAATCAGCAGTTAGCAGTACATTCACATCTTGGATGAAGAAAGGAGAACAAACTCCGCACAAAACAAACGGTTGGTAACCGTCGTGGTCGCTGCCGATCAGAGACTAGTCTGATCGGGAAAACAACGATCAAAGGGCTCGACCTCTTCGAGCACAACCTCTCAGCTCCTCCTCTCACTTGGCAGAAGACGCACAGCAGTTTCACAACGAGGCAAGACGGTTGCATCACAGCCAAACCCAGACGTTCCGATGTATGGCGGTGAAGCAAGACTGGCGTAAACGCAGCACACAGGCGACACGCCCGAACTGGCCTCGAAGGCAGACGGGTACCCCATGGGGTGATCTACATGAGACGACGAGCTCTGCTTCTGGCGACGCAGCACCGCAGAAGGCATGCCGTTGTGGCGATGGGCAGCACCTCCGACAAGGGCGACAAGGTCGGCACATCCCGCACGATCGGCGACGCAGTGGCTTTCTCGTTCTGCACCTAGGCACGCCGCCGCGGCCCCTCAGGGGCGGTGCAGATGGGGCATCAGTGCCCACAGAGAAGCCACTGGAAGGGCGTACCTACCGGCATTGAGCCGGTGACAGGTTCCACCCCCCCCCGCAGTGGGTCGTAGCAACAGCCGTATGGCGTTGAGGTTGGCGAGTTGTGGGGTTGGTCCGGGGCACATAGCTTGTTGCAGGCCCCCTGCACTTGACGCAAGTCGTTGATGGGCTGACGGTTGGACTCCAGTGAGAGCGTTACACGCTCTGGATTGTGGCTCGGTCACACTCTCGCTGGACGCAATCATCATTCAGCCGGGGCGGCTGGGAGCTCTCACCCCAATCGGGGCGGGGGCTTCCGCACTCATATCTTCATCTGATGTACTCCCTAGGGTTCGCCTGAGGGCAACCCTGCACAAGAAGACAGCGCATCTTGTGCGAAACGCGGAACAGGGCCGGCACATGTGTGCCGGCCCTAAGGCTTTTAAAAACACGAAAAAACCGGCCAAAAGCCGGATTTGACTTTTTATAAATGATTTATTTATAGTGGCGGAACTGTTGGAATGGGTGGCGGGGTCTTGGAGACTTGTGGGGGCATGGTTGGTACTGGTGGGGGTGTTCTAACAGTATCTGTTCCAGAGCACTGATAGATCGGACATCCTTTTGAATCATAGCCATTTTGCTCGGCTACACTTGGAGGGGTGCAATTTATTGCAATAGCGGGGCAGATAACGCCCGTCTCGTTCGGATCGATGCAATCACAGCCGGCTTTGCCCTCAAGACATCTCCAGTGGGAAATAACACTCGATAAATCAAGAGCGTTTAGCATGCCTTTTTGATCCTTGGCGCTATCAACTAGATTGAAACGCGGGGTAACTTGCTTCCAATTACCGATGATGACATTGATATCGAGCGCGTTGACAATACCATCGCGGTTAGAGTCACCGCAAACCATTGGACGCGGAGGGACATAGGGTCTTTCAGCTGGTGCTGTCTGAGGCAGTGTTGGTATCGGAGGTGCAGCAACATCAGCCGATGGCTGATTGCTGGCCATCCACCAACTCAAAAGCCCAACTGCTCCTACCAGCACCATCGATACAACGAAAGTGACAAAAACTGCCCTTTTACTCATTCCCCTCTAATTTTTAGATAAACACTTGCTCCACTTATGGTTGGCATCGAATAGGCTTCGAGCCACTTCCTACTATCTATTTTAGACGAAAAAAATACTTTGACAAATCTTTCTTGTGGAATATGAAAATCAACTAGTTCCAGATGTCTTTCCAGAAAACTTCTGACAGTTGAGCTTGGGACGTGAGAAAGTTTTTGTCTTGGCCGCCCAAAGTAGATATCAGTCGTTTCTGCTTCAGTTAAATTAAAATGAATATTGTCGTGGCCGTCAGATTGAATCTGCTTGAATATTGAGGCAAAAAGTCGTCCTGAGGGGGTAGAAGAGAGGTCAAAAATAGAAGACACTTTGAAAGATGTTGCCCGCTCTCTTTTCTGGCCGAGGTCCATCAATCTTTTTTTAATTTTCGCCCTGATTACGTCCGGAGAAACGCGCTCCATCATCTTAACTGGTGCAAAGTCTAGAGATTTATTGGGTCGAACATAGATCGGCTCATCTACTTGAGGTAAGGCATCGACTTTGGGTGGATAACTTTTTTTCTTGGCAATTTTGTAGTCATTAACATCGTGCTTCAATAGTGGCGAGGCCTTGAATTTAATATTTTCCTTCTCTAGGAGGAGTCTTTTGGTCTTGGTATTGATAGAAACTATTGAACGGCTTTTTCTAAGCGCTACATAAAAGAAGCCAAAACCATGGATCCTGACCTTTGAAGTTTTTTTAAGACCACGGCCTATCTCGGAGTTTATTTCGACAAGGATTTCCCGAACCTTAGGATAACTTAAGCCAGTATCGACTCGTAGGTCTTTGGCAATTTGATCTAAATTGACATACTCTTTGCTCATTTATCTATAGAATAGCACAAAATATTCGGTAGTTTTGACATTGCAGTTTGTTGTGTCATAAATTAGTACTACCAGCAACTTATTTTTATTTTATGGCAACTTTATATCGCAAATATCGCCCACAAATTTTCGACGAGGTTCAAGGCCAAGACCATGTTGTCGAGACTCTCAAGCAGGCCATGGAGACTGACAAAATCGCCCATGCCTATCTTTTTTGTGGTCCTCGCGGTGTTGGCAAGACGACCGTCGCGCGAATTCTAGCCAAAGCAGTCAACTGTCTTGAAAAAACAGATAGGCCGTGTGGCAAATGCCGAAACTGCGTTGACATTTCGCAAGGGAGATTTATCGATTTGATCGAGATAGACGCTGCTTCAAACCGTGGTATCGAAGAGATCAGAGAATTACGCGATAAGATAAAATTCGCACCGTCTATTGGAAAGAAAAAAGTTTATATAATCGATGAAGTGCATATGTTAACTCGAGAAGCGGTTAATGCACTTTTAAAAACCCTAGAAGAACCACCAGAGCACAGTATTTTTATATTTGCCACGACTGAAGCGCATAAACTACTCGATACGATAGTCTCAAGGTGTCAGAGGTTTGATTTTCATCTTGGCAACTCAGAGTTAGTTGAAGCTAGCATCAAGAGATTAGCTAAACTTGAGAAACTAAAAATTTCAGATGACATTGTCACACTGATTGCCAAAGCCAGTGGTGGATCGTATCGCGATGCCCACTCGCTTTTAGGTCAGGTTGCCCCAAGCTTATCCAAAGGGGAGCTAACCCGAGAAAAAGCCTTGAAACTCCTAAATCTAACAAGTCTGGAGAAGGTACTTGCGTTTGAAGAAATCCTACATCTTGGCGATGGATCCAAGGCTATTTTGTTTCTAGAAGATTTAACTCAGCAGGGGACAAACTACGAGGAGTTTCTAAATCAACTTATTTTTCAAATTAGGGAGAACTTGATTGAGAAAGTTAAATTAAAACAACCAACTGACTGGTACGAGCGGGTGTTAAACAGGCTAATCGAAGCAGTTGCTGCCTCAAAATATTCTCCAATTGACTCTTTACCTTTAGAGCTAGCAGCAATTGATATATGTCAGGGTAATGTAGAGCCTGTACCCCAGAAGTCTGAAGTCCAGCCAAAGCAAGAAAAGACAGTCGAAGCTCCGCTTGATAAGTCAGGTGATGTTCCGGCTATCGAATCCACTCCTGAACCAAAAAAAGTGAAAGATATAGTGGCAAATTTCTCGTCAAACAAAAAACTGGCGATCATCGAAGGAGTGAGCGCTAAAAACAAACCCCTGGGTACATTGCTTGGTACTTCCCAGTGGCACGCTGAGGACAACAGTCTTAAAATTATGGTTGAATACCCTATTTACAAAGAGAAGATTATGAGTGAGAATTGCGTTGCCCTGCTCGAGGGTGAGATTGAGAAAGTGCTTGGTGGAAAGCTTAGGGTAGTCTGTGTCGTCGACAAAGGGAAAGAGGTTGACGAGGAGATCGGCGAAATTTTTGAATTAGACTAATACAGGGTTTATAGATGGCCAGAGACGAATTACAATCAGTTAAACTTCCTCCGCAAAACATTGAAGCGGAGCAGGCAGTTTTGGGTGCGATATTGGTAGACAAGGAGGCACTTTATAAGATTGGCGGACTTTTAAGCTCGAGTGATTTTTATCGCAATGACCATGAGGAAATATATCAGTCGATGCTTGAGCTTTTTGAGAAGAGAGCTCCGATAGATTTGGTAACTTTAACCGATCAGCTCAAAAAAGATAAAAAGCTTGAGATGGCCGGTGGAGCAACCTATCTTGCAACCCTAGCCAATCAGACGGTTAGCTCGGCACATATTTTAAAACACGCTGAAATAGTTAGCGAAAAAGCAATTTTGAGAAGACTGATATCGGCAGCAACGCAAATCATAGAAGATAGTTATAAAGAACGCGAAACTATCCCGGTCATTTTAGACCGCTCCGAGCAGGTACTGTTTTCTGTGTCGCAAAAATTTGTGGTTGATAAATTCTCACCAATAAAAGATATTCTTGTCGATACATTTGACCGTATCAACGAGCTTCATGAGAACAAGGGCCAGCTCCGCGGTGTACCAAGCGGGTTCAAGCAACTAGATAATCTTCTGGCTGGTTTTCAGAAATCAGATTTGGTCATACTGGCAGCACGACCATCGATGGGTAAGACCTCTTTGGCTTTGAATATTGCCGCTCATGTGGCGGCGCACGAAAAAATACCTGTTGGTATATTTTCGCTTGAGATGAGCCGAGATCAGCTAGTGGATGCGCTTTTAACTATGGAGGCAAATATCGACTCCTGGAGGTTAAGGACTGGAAACTTACGAGAGGATGATTTTTCAAAAATAAACTATGCTATGGGAACCCTGTCGGAGGCGCCCCTTTATATAGACGACTCTCCGCTTTTATCGATTATGGATATTAGAACCAAAGCAAGGCGTCTCCAGGCTGAACACGGGCTAGGGCTTGTTATCGTTGACTACCTGCAGCTTATGGAAGGCCGATCGAGAAATGCCAATGACTTCAATCGTGTGCAGGAAGTTTCAGACATCTCAAGGGGTTTGAAAGCGCTTGCCCGTGAACTGAAGGTGCCGGTTATCGCTTTATCTCAGCTTTCACGTGCTGTTGAAGCACGACACCCCAAGATTCCGCAGCTTTCAGACCTAAGGGAGTCAGGTTCAATTGAGCAAGACGCGGACGTCGTTATGTTTATTTATCGCGAAGACTACTATGAACCAGATACTGAGAAAAAAGGTGTGGCTCAAGTATTGATAAAAAAACATCGCAATGGACCTATTGGCGATGTTGAACTATATTTTCATCCTGAATTTAGGAAGTTCTCTAGTTTAGAAAAGAAACGCGAACAGTAAGACTTGAAAAAAGGTGCTCAGCAGTTATTATTTGGTTGTATTTGTTCCAGCCAGCCACACTACGGGAGGGACAAGCATGGCCAAAACGGGCGAGACTTATGTCTGTACGTACGAGGGTCGAAGGGTCGAAGTGGTGGCCCAAAGTCCGAATGCCGCTCAGTGGGCGGCGCAAGCGCAACTGGATGGGGTCAAGCCGGACCAGGTCCGGTCGATCTCAGTCGCACCCAAAGGTGGCAAGTCCCGCAAGAAGTAGGGGTGTGCTGGCTTCGATTCGGTGGCCCAGGGACGCTTCTGGGCCACCCCCTTCTTTTGAATAACAAAAAAGCGCGTGGTGGTTGAGTAATCGGCAATAAAGAATTTTATTTATGTACCGCTCTCACACGCGCTTTTTTATTGGCCAAAACTTTTGTTCCTTCCAAGTCTAGAGTTCTTGGCTTAGAAAGATAGACGTTTTGGCTTGTGCCCGCGACCGAGATGTTAAAGTGCTGCCGTATTTTTGTATTGGTTGGAAGCTTTAGTACTTTTTTAGTTGAACTTATGCCCTCCTTCTCAACCTCAACAGTATCATTCTATCAAGTTATATAACATTTGTCAAGGGCTGTAATCAGCCCGCAGACCCCGAGTGTGGTCGAGGGGTTATCTTTTTTACATTGTGGGCCGAGGTAGTTACATATAGGGTCAAATAATGTTAAGATTTCTTTATGTTCAATGCAATAAAGCGCATGTTCGTCAGGGAGAATTCGGTCAAGGGTGCCAGCATTATCTTGATTATAACGCTTGCATTATCCAATTTATTGGGTGTTTTTCGAGATCACTTTTTAGCTCAGAAGATTCCAACTGACCGCTTGGATATATATTTTGCAGCGTTTAGACTGCCCGATCTGATATTCAATGTATTAATATTGGGATCGGTCGCAGCCGCCTTCGTACCTGTTTACTCTAAATATATAAAAGAAAAAGGACAGAAGGAGGCACAGGAATTAGCCCAAGCATCGATAACTGTTGGTCTAATTGCGGTGGCAATCTGTCTTGCAATTCTTTACTTCCTTATGCCATACCTTATTCATGGTCTGGTACCGAGTTTCAGTTTAGATAAGAAGACTGAGACCGTGACCTTGGCTCGCTGGCTTCTTTTATCGCCGCTGTTTTTTACAGTCTCATATTTCTTGGGAGGAATATTAAACTCGCATAAAAGGTTTTTAACATATTCGATTGCACCATTAATCTATAACCTTGCCATCATTGTGTCGGTATTATTATTTGCCGATAGACTCGGTGTTAAAGGGGTGGTGTTTGGAGTGATCGCTGGTGCGGCCTTGCACATGCTCGTTCAGCTACCAACAGCGATTAAAATTGGTTTTGTACCAAGTTTAAGGTTCGATTTTAAAAATCCTGGAGTGCTAAGAATTATTAGACTAATGGTGCCAAGGGCAATCGGTCTTGGGGCAAATCAAATACTTTTAGTTGCTTATACAGTCATGGCCTCGGCCTTTCCTGGAGCAATTGCCATCTATAACTTTACTGACAATATTCAAACAGTGCCATCTGTTATTTTTGGTACCTCCTTTGCAACGGCAGTATTTCCAACTCTAGCTGGACTCTCAATAACCCATAAAAACGAAAAAGAACAGTTTCAAGCCTTCTTTATCAAAACTGCCCGGGCAGTTTTATTTTTTATGCTTCCAGCGACAGCAATGGTTATTATCCTGCGCGCCCAGATCATTCGTCTTATTTTGGGGTATGGCTTCTTTGGATGGTCTGATACTCGCATTGCTTCAGCAACCCTAGGATTTTTTGCACTTTCGATTATTGCCCAGGGTTTAATACCGCTTTTTGCCCGTAGTTTTTATGCTCTGCATGATACAAGGACACCGATGATATCTAGCATCATATCAATTGTTGTCAGCATTGTTTTGGGGCTTGTACTTATAAAATCACCCTTTGGAGAAACAAATGGGGTTGCGTCCTTAGCTTTGGCTTTTTCGATCGGTACGTGGCTTAATTTTGTTGTACTTTTAATATTAATTGCTAGAAAAGTTGAAATCGATATTATTCGTCAGTTTGGATTTATCTTTAAAGTGATAGGGCTTACGATCTTTATGGTTCTGGCGATTCAGCTAACCAAGATATTGGTCGCAAATATTTATGATATTGACAGGGTAAGGTTCTTGGCCCTGCAGACAGTTCTAGCGTTAATAGTGGGCGGACTTGTTTATTTGGGCGGTGCCTGGGTTCTAAAGTTCAAAGAAATTCGCTCATGACATTGTATTAGATATGAAGAAATCCAGCGACAATAGTTTCTATAGAGATCTTGATCGAGCAAAGGACAAGGGTGGAAGTTGTAATTGCGTAACTCTTGCGGTTGTATTTATTATCATTCTAATACTTGTAGAAGGGGGGATATTCTATTTTTTCAAAGGTATCAGGGTAAAGCCAGCTGCTAAACAAAACCAGACGACGTTTGGCACGATAGGTGGAACTTCTAAAGTTGATCTTGGAAATAATCAATCTCAAATTACAATTACCCAGAGCGGTCTTTGTGAGGAGCTTGTGAAAAATAAGTTTGCAAAATCGGGGGAGGTAGCGTGTGTAATCTCGCCAGATGGTGTTGAAATCAGCGGTAAGATTAGCCTAATAGCTCCGGAAAATTCCAGCGTTCTGCTTGTTCCTAAGGTTGAAAGCGATAGGTTAAAGCTTGAAGTTAGTAAATTCTCAATTGGAAAAGTAAGCTTTCCTAAAAGTTTGGGAGAAAAAATGTCCGCATCTGCTACCTCAGCACTCTTGAAAGCTTTCCCTGAGCTTGATAAGGTGACTGTTCAGGAGGTGGAACTGCAGGATGGGGTTATGATTCTAAAAACAAAGTAACAATGTCAGACCAAATAAGAAATTTTTGTATTATCTCTCACATCGATCATGGCAAATCAACTCTAGCCGATCGACTTTTAGAAGTAACCAAAACAGTTGAAGCACGTCAGATGAAGGATCAGATTTTAGACAATATGGATCTTGAGCGGGAACGGGGTATTACAATAAAGCTTCAACCAGTACAAATGAAGTACAGTCTGGACCAAAATCAATACACATTAAACCTAATAGATACCCCGGGGCATGCGGATTTTTCCTATGAAGTATCAAGATCTCTAAATGCAGTTGAAGGTGCGCTTCTCTTGGTTGATGCTACTCAAGGAGTTCAGGCGCAAACTTTGGCCAACCTGGACATGGCCCAAAAAGCGGGGTTAGTTATTATCCCAATTGTCAATAAAATTGACTTGCCCGAAGCCAGACCGGAGGAAGTTGCTTTCGAGATAGCCGAAATCATCAATTGTGATCCCGATGATGTTGGATTTATCTCAGCCAAAACGGGGGAGGGTATAGAAGATCTTCTGAAAACGATTATCAAAAATATACCTGGTCCCAAGGATTCTGAGGTCAGCTACCCAAGGGCACTAGTGTTTGATTCCTCGTATGACGATTATCGTGGGGTCGTCGTTTATGTCAGGATGTTTGATGGTGAAATAAAAAGAGGCGATGAAATATTATTTTTCCAACAAAATGTGAAGACGATTGTATCGGATATTGGCTATATCCAACTTGGGCTAAAATCCGCTGATTCTCTAAAATCAGGTGAGACGGGTTTTATAGTGACTACGCTAAAAGAGGTTGCCGAGGCACGTGTTGGAGACACGGTGACGGTGGAAGGTGAAAAGGACAAGGCAGAGAGTAGGGAAAATTTTGAGCCGTTACCCGGGTATAAAGAGCCAAAGCCGATGGTTTTTGCCGAATTTTATACATCAAGTGGTGAAGACTATGTGGAGCTTCGCGAAAGTTTATCAAAACTGAAACTTTCAGATTCATCAATCGCATATGAGCCGGTTTCGAGCAAGGCGTTTGGATTTGGGTTTAAATGTGGTTTTCTAGGGCTCTTGCACCTCGAGATTATCAAAGAACGTTTGGAGCGGGAATACGACCTTGAGTTGGTTATTACCACGCCAACTGTTGAATATAAGAGGACTGAGCAGGGTGGCTATCTTGAGCCTTGGGTTGAGGCGGAAATTATTACCCCGCAAAAATATTTGGGACGGTTGATCGAACTTTTGCAGGAGAGAAGGGGAGTCCAGAAGAACATCCGTCACCTAGAGGAGAAAGTGATTTTAGTATATGAAATTCCACTAGCAGAGATAATTGTCGATTTTTATGACCAAATAAAATCGATAACTTCAGGATACGGTTCGCTTAATTATGAATTTATAGAATTTCGCGAGGGGGACTTAGTTCAGATCGATTTTTTGATCGCTGAAGAAAAATTTGAAGCGTTCTCGCGTATAGTCTACAAGGGTTTTGCGGAGCGAATTGCTCGTGCAGCGGTTCTGGGCATGAAAGAGCTAATCCCCCGTCAAAACTTTGAAGTCAAAATCCAAGCTGCCTTAGGCGGGAGGATAATTGCATCGGAAAGAATAACGGCATTTCGCAAGGATGTGACAGAAAAGCTTTACGGCGGAGATGTAACTCGAAAACGCAAGCTTTTAGAAAAGCAGAAAAAAGGAAAGAAGAAGATGGCTAAAATTGGTCGGGTCGATGTTCCGACTGACGTTTTTGTAAAGCTACTTAAGTACTAAATTTTTAAACAGAACGGGCTCGGCCTCCCCTTTCGGGTTGGCGCGAGCCCATGGGTCTAGCTGCCTAGGCTAACTTCGACGCTGATGGCAGCGTCAGGGTGGCGTGGAGGGTAGGCTCTCAAGCCACCCGCCCCGTTGGTACCGATGATCAGCTCCTGTGTTCCAAGCCCGATGACTGGCCTGTCGGTAGTGACGGGAACGGTGACCAGGCCGATTGTGCGTGGCTTGATCGTTGCGTCAACACTTGCCCGACTTGTTCCGATCCGGTAAGACAGGGTGACTTTGGTGTCGGCCGGCACTCCCAGAAGGTCGCCGTAGGTCATGGGCTGTCGCTCCCTTCGATGACAGAAGTCAGCGTTCCGAGCGAGTAGCGACTGAACCCGTGGCGGAGGATAACCCTTGATCCGCCCACTAGGGTGTCGGTCGAGTCGCACTCGACGGTGATGTTCCCTACCTCGACTCTACAGTTGTGGTAGTAGATACCGCAGTCGAACGAGTGCTCGCGACCGAAACCGGCCAGACAGATAGTCCTGAGGCCTTGACAGGCGGGCTCGAACTTCACGCCCTCCTCGTCAATTGTGACGGTGATGTCTCCCTCTTCGGGATTCGCGATCTTAAGCTTCGACATGGGGTATCCTTCCCGAACATGTGAAAGTCACTTGATCGTCAAAATAGTACCCTTTTTACGTTTCTTTCAAGAGATCAAGGCAGTCTATTCGAAATCCTCTCTTTTTTCCCTCACGAACGTCAACCAAGATTCAAAAAGCGAAATGAATGTTTTAAACGGCGATTCAACAATAATATCCCAAAAATAAAGAGTGAAGTTATACTCCGACCATTTGTCGGAGAGCAATTTTCCAATTATCACAAAAGGTAGCAATATAAAACTAAACACACCCGTGATCAGCCCCTCTTCAGTCGATCTAACCTCAAGTTCCTTAGCCGTAGATCTGATTCTAAAAGCAAGGAAGCTGACAACTGATACAAAGACAAAGAACAAAATAATGCTGACAAAATTAAATTTAAAATAGATTAAAAGCCAGACAGCAAGAGCCAAAATTACTAAAGATAATATAGAATAAACAGCGTTGAACAATAAATATCCCCTAGTTTTCTTCTTTTTTAATGTGTTGAGCCCCCTGACTTGAAGCACATTGTCAAAGACTATTTGCTCAGTCATTCGTAGGATTGCGCCGGTGTTTTTAGGACCAGGAACGCGAACGAAAAGCCCAGCCACTGTCATGATAATAGGTGGCGTGGCAATATTGGCAATTAGAGCCGTATAGTTTATTTCACCCAGGAGATTTGCTTCGTATGGCACCTCGATGATGAGGGCCAGGACAATTTTGGTTAGGAGAACAAACATGATGCCCCGCGCAAGAGCTTTGACAACTTTTTTATAAATATTTTTATTCTTAGTATTGATCAGGCGCAACGCAAATTCCTGCAGCGAACTTCTGCTGCCAAGAATTTTTGCGGCTCCTGTTTTATTTTCACAGATCATTTGCCACAAAATGGTAAAAGGCGGGATATTTCTTTTGACATACTTAAAGATTTTCGAATTGCGGTTTAAGTTGATCTGGTAGTCTATTCCGTTTAGTATTTCATCAAAGTTGGTTGCGATTTTGTCGGCCTCTTCTTTGGTTATTTCGGGCCAGTGATTTTCATAGTTTCGCATCAGATGAAAGCGCAATTGTTCAATATCTGTTTTGAATAGGAGTTTTTCTAAAGATATATCAAGCTGAATCCTTTGAGTGACAGGATCCATTTCATCTTCGGGAATTTGAATCTTATCGATAAATAACGACCTTACAAACCCAAGATAGAGTTCGCGTTCTTCTGGAGGTTTAAGATACTCTTCAATTTCACAGGCCGAAAATCCATCGATGATACTGGCTATTTCCCTTGGATTATTTTTTGACTTTGCGTTGTTCTTTAGAAAATCGTATTTGCGCAGGAAACTAGCCACGTCATCGATAGTGCTTTGAGGTAGGGTGTCGTTTGGAAAGTATCTTGCCCAAACAAGCTCGTGCATAAGTCTTTTAGGCTTGTCCTGCAGGTTAATAATACTTTTTCGTTTTAAAATTCTCTTGATCGCATTTTTTAAAAATAGATGCTCCTCTTGGTAATCGAGGGTATTGCGAAGTTTTTCATAAAAAAAAGCCGCTGTGCCAATGGCTTCATTTACAACAATTCTGGGCTCGTCATCATTCGTGTCAACGACAGTTCTGGCTTTGCCAAAATTTGAGACAATTTTTGTAAGTTGTGTGTTCACAATGAGCCAATGTTACCCTTTTTCTTATTCAAGTCAACCTGTTAGTATAGTATTGTGATTATTATAATACTACTAGATTTATTTTGGTCTATAGCGGCTTTTACGGTGGACTGGCCGAAGCTATTCGAGATCCCTTTGTGGGCGATTCCTTTTGCCATTATTTGCCCGGTTTACCCTCTTCTTTTAGCGGTGGTTTGGTTTCAAATCAGAAGAAATGGAAAACCGAACAGATATCTACTAGCTTTTGCTACAATTCCAAGTGCTGTTTTTGGGATTTTGGCATTGATATTCTATCCATCACTGATGGTTGCCAGGGGATTTGCATGGAATGATCTTGGACAAATCTTTTGGGTGCTATTCTATAGTGCTCAGGGCTGGTACCTGGTTTTTAAAAATAAAATTAGTTTGCTGCCGGCATTGTTGGTACTTCTATACCTTTTTGTGAAATTCATCCTCGATTATAAGTTTTTGACCTTCGGATACCTTGAGGCGGAGAGTCTATCCCGGCAATCGCTGTTAATGATTTCTATAGTCGCATTGATTGCGCCAGTTTTTATCATTATTTTTACATTAAAAAAGATATCCGAAAGTTCTTGATTATTATTGTGTTGCCGTGTAAGATTATTTGATCCGAACCGAACCGAGAGGAGAGTCAAGCAAATGGCAAGCATCTCTAGCGCGTTTGCTGAGCTCCTCAGGGATGGTCCGGAGGAGCTTCGCGAGAGGTTGGTAGATGTTGTAGCAAAGCTGGAGAGGCGTTCTGAGGGACGCGCGTTCGAGCTCAGGTGGTTGTTGTGGAGGCAAAAGCTAGATCGCGAAGTTGGCGAAGGGGCGTCACGCGCTGTCTTGCTTAGGGCAGATAGCGTTGTTTCTGGGGAGTGGACGAGATGGCAGGTTGCCGACGTTGAGGTAGTAAGGAAGGCGACAACCGACGTATCGCATTCCAGGAGAACCATTGGGGTTTGGCCGTTTACTGTGGATTTCTCGACGACAGTCAGGTCTAGGAGTGCTCTCGTGGAGAACGAGGCGCGGGTTGCTATTGTTCCAGTCGTACGAAGTCTGCAGGGAGACTTGCGCTTACTTGATGGCTTCTGCCGAACGGAGTCTGAGATAGCAGGGGCCATGTGTTTCTTTGTTCAGCTAGCTTGTTCTGCTGTCGTGGCTGGCGACGTTGTTCTTTCTGATCGCCTCATCGGATTCATAGATGCAACCTACGCGTCTGGGCTCATACCAATTGGTCTAAGTCGTGACGCTGACGGTGTGCATCTTCAGGTCCTGATTCGTGCGTAAGTGCGACTTCATGACTAACACAAAGGCGCCGGGCCAAAAACCCAGCGCCTTTTCCGTATAACAATAACTTTATTTCTTAACGGCCTTCTTTACTTTGTCGTATCCTTTGTCGAGGTCAGCTTTTATCTCGGCTGCCTGCTTGTCGGTTATCTTCTTGGCTTTTTTGTAAGACTCCACGACTTTATCTGCAACATCGTTGTATGTGTCTTTCGTAAAATCACCAGCCTTTTCCAGCTGATCGGCAATCTCGTCTTTTATCTTGTGCACATAATCAGCGATATCCTTGCGTGTTTCCTTGCCCGACTTCGGGGCAAGTAAGATACCGGCAATTGCTCCGGCTAATGCTCCTACGCCAACTCCAATCGCCGCTCCCTTGGCGAAACTCTTTTGCTTTTTGTCCATTGTCCTCCAGACTGAGGCATTTTAATGCCTCTATTATTTTTGTCTACCCCAAAATCAACCCACTTTGCAATGAGTGACTTCTGGGAAAGAAATCGAATTATTAGGCTTTCTTGGATCCGATGTTCTTTTTTACGATTGCAAAGTAGTAAACTAAATCCATGATAACGATGAAGCCAAAGAAGAAGCTTAAAATCATCAGGATCATATAAGTTGATTTTTGCGGGAATTCTCTCTTCGATAGATCAACCAACAGAACAATCCACCAGATTAAAAATGCTAGTCCAACAAGACCACCGATGACCCCAACAATCAAGGCTCCTATTCCAATCGCGGCTGCGCCTGTACCTAGCGCTGCAACTGCGGCTGCATCTGCTGAATTTGGAACCACCGACCAATCCACTTCTGGTATTGCTTCCATGGTACTTTCGGCCTGTGCCAATAAGACTGGTAACATTAACCCCTCCTTTTTTATTTATTCTTTACTTATTCTAGTTTATTTTTACTTTAAAAGTCAAACAGTACTAGCCTGCCATTGGTTAGTTCAAATTAACTTTATTAGCTATTTGTATCGCAGCCGGAGTCGGAGCTTGCAAGATCGCTACCGACTTTTTCCTCATATGCTTGGATAGTGGCAACGTTTTTACTCTCTGTTGAGTTAAGTGTCGGGTTGGTGGCGGAGGAATCTTCCTTGTACCAACTCATCTTGGCAAAATAACATTGCAGGTCCTTGTGGACAAAGGGCCGCCCGTATCGAGCATAGATCTCATTTCGAGCAACTTTCAGTTCCCAATTAGAGAGATTGGTAAGTTCAGATTCTGAAATCACTCTAGTCTTGGAGTCGCTGATAATGTAGCTTCCCGAACTGTTATTTGAAGCGGTTCTTGCTGTGGTAGCTGTTTTTCCACCAGCTACAGATGTTACCGAAACGCTGATCGCGTCCGAGCTAAGCTCATCGCCGCTAATATCGATCTGTATATCTGTCGTGTCGTAGCCGGTGTATTTTGTGGCGTCGATTTCAGCAGTGAAAACTCCGTCAGTTACCGTCATATAATAATTATATTCGTCGTTTGAGCCCTGCCTTGTAATTTGCCATTTTTTGTCAGATGCCAGTTTCTGGTAATAAGCTTTAATGGTATCGACACTGTCGGCCGAGGCTAGGGTCAAATTTGCTTTAAAGACAGCATCTTTTTCCTGCTTTTGGTCACTAATTGTGCTTCCAGGATACATCAGTAAGTCAATCACAGATTTGATACTTACTTTGCCAGACGTGACTGTTCCTGAGGGACTGGGTGTTTTTGATACCGTCGTAGTCCCAGTCTTTGAAGTCACCTTTTTTACAAAATACTTATAGCCAAAATATCCGCCTACTCCTAGAACCGCTAACACAACAACAATAATTATTATAATAATTGCCCCAGATCCACCGCTTTTTTTTGTCTCAGGTTTAGCGGTATCAGCCGGCTGTGTTTCTACGGGTTTTTCAGTCTCAGTTGAAGCTACTGGTTCTTGTACGTTTTCCTCGATGTTGCTTTCCTCGTTGTTTTCTTCAGTCATTTTACCCTCCTAGTATAATTAGAGTTATTATACCATATTTGCTAAAATGATATTTAGAAACTAATGGTACGGAGGACTATGCGAATCATAGTGTTATCAATTATTGCTCTAATCTTGGCTTGCGGTTTCTTCTTTGCAGGTTTTGTTTATGGCAAGAATATCAAAAAAGTTTCGCCCTCAAATAGTGAGTCAATGGCTGTGATGAAAAATAGCATAACTCCCCAGACACAAAGCGCTGTTGCTCTCGAGGCCGAGGGTATTAAGGTTACCACGCCCAGATCAGGTCAAAAGATAAAGTCACCGATGTTAATCAGCGGGGAAGCGGTTGGTTCGTGGTACTTCGAAGGTGAAATTCCAGCTATACTCTACAATGCTCAAAGCGAAGAGATAATAAGAGGAAACGCAAAGGCGAATGGTGATTGGATGACGGATCAACTTGTTCCTTTTGAGCTAACGCTCGAGTATGATCAACCGGTTACCTCGACGGGGACGCTAATACTTAGAAAAAATAATCCTTCTGGTCAGGATGCTCTAAATCAATCTATTGAAATTCCAATAAAGTTCTACTGACTTATTTTGGCATAAGGCGGACGAGGACTTTGAATTTTCTTTTCTGTCCGCTTGAGTCCTCTATCTCGTCGGTTTTTTCTTTAGTGTAATACTCAGCAAGTTCAGCTGACAATATTTCGAGTAATGTGCTAATCTCTTCTTTATTTGCCTTGATATCTTCAACTACTTTTTCGTTGCCAACTTGCCCCAATACTTCTTCCTTAATTCTTTTTCGGCGCGCAAGAATTTCTTTTGCCTCTTTGGCTACATCTGTGTAGGCGGGTTCATTATCGAGCGCAGATTTTAATAGCTCATTTGAAGCTCTATTTTCCGCCTCTAAATCTTCGATCATTTTGATACGATTTCTTATTGCCGACATATCCATATATAAATTCCGTTAGTTTACCACGGGAAAATTATAGCACCGGTTGTCATAATAGGGAAATAAAGTTGAGAGGAATTACTATTGACACAAAGTCGCAATAATGATACTTTACTTAAGTAAAGTTTTTGCCATAAAATTAAAAACAATTATGAATAAATTGGGACAGTGGGATAATCGTAATTCCGGTGAACTATTTGGAGCAATTTTAGAGTTAGAAAACGTTGCCGAAGCAAGAAGATTTTTTAGAGATCTTCTAACGGAGCAAGAAATTATTGAATTTTCAAACAGATGGAGAGCTGCAAGAATGCTTAGTGAAAATAAATCATATAAAGATATTATTATGCAAACGGGACTGAGTTCCCGTACTGTTGCGCGAATTTCAAAGTGGCTTGAAAACGGTACAAACGGCTATAAATTGATTATCAAAAGAATGAATAACCATCATAACCCCAGTTCTCTCGAGAAAGGGTTGTCTTGATTTTGTAAACAAATGAAGCTAGCCCCTTCTCGAAAGAGAAGGGGCTTTTTTAAGCCCAAGCGCGTACCTTGGGGTGAGGGCATGAACCGGCTTTACGAGTACTTCAAGAGCGGAACGGGGGCTACTAGGTCTGGCGGGGCAATTGGAATCGAAATTGAGACGCAGTTTGCGAACGAGAATGGGCATCCAATCTCAACAAGACAGACTGATGTGTTGCTCAGAATGCCTGTTTCGGGTGGTTGTCTGAAGCTCGAGCTTGGTCGGCAGATGATCGAGCTTAATGTACCACCGGAGCCAAGCTTCGAGCGACTTTGGAAGAAGACGAGTGGTTGCTTGGAGCAGTTGTACGACACAGCCGGTGAGTTGGGATGCTACCCAGTATTTGCACCAACGCCTTATATTGGCTGGCCGGATCCACTTCTTTACGTACAGGAAGAGCGCGACGCAGTTTGGGTCGAACTTGACGGTGCGTCAGCGCTTGAGAATCTTAGCCGTTGTTCGAGCGTCCAGTTCACTGTCGATGTTAATCCGGTTGATGCGATCAGCTGGATCAACAAGCTTTGGGGGGCACGATTTCACGAGGGTGACTATGCCGGAAACGACGGGCTTTGGCAAAGCTACATCGTGCAGTCTCGTTTCGGCTACCATCCTGATCGTTATGGCGGGCCGGAGGGATTTGCCGATCTTTGTGACTACGTAGCGCGGCTTGCAGAGCACGAAGTCGTGATGCATCACGGTGCTCCGTGTCGGCGACTGATCGAAAATGTCTGCGACCCCGACATCAACCTGTTTCTGCGCTCGATCTGGTGGCACTATCGCCTGCGCCGCTACGGCGACGCGTTAGCGATCGAGATCAGGCCATTCCCGAGGAATGGGGATGAAAACATCCCGAAGCAATGGGAACTTGCGGCCGGAGTTCTCGGAATTTAACCAAGGGTGGCCCGTCTCAGACAAAGAGTCGAGGCCACCCGTAACACAATATAAAAAATGAAAATAATTGCATATGGTTCCCTCATGAACCAAAATAGCTTACAGAAAACACTAAGACGTAAAATAATTCTTAGAAAAACATCGCTTATCGGCTGGTGTCGGGTTTTTAATGCTCCATTTGGAGAATATGCCTTTTTAAATCTTAAAAAAACCAACAAAACAATTTGGGTTGCTTATTTTTGTATTCGTAAAGAGGAGCTTGAATTGTTCAAAGAGCGAGAAGCTGGTTCGAACTTAATTGAAGTCAAAAAAGGATTTTTTGCTTTTGTGTGGGCAGAAGAAAAATCTAAATATTTGCCTGTACTTAGAAGCTATATTGATATCTGCGAAAAAGGAGCCAAAAAGTTGGCGATCGATTTTTGGCGATCTACGAAAACACCAAAAGAGATTGTTGATGACCGGAATCACCCTTTTTATTTATAAATATTTATTTATATATACCCACAACCGGATATTTCGAGATCGAGGATTTAACGTGACGAGTATAGAACTGACTCGACAAGTCCCGTCCGGCGAAATGACCAAAATGACTCCCGTTTTCGAAAACTGGCGTGACGTCAAATACATTTCCATCAACAGCGACATAGGCTTTGTTTCCATTTTGACCATCGTATTTTGAAAGTTCGTCTGTGGTGAATGTTTTTTGTGAAGAGGTTTGAGTCTGGTTTGGCTTTGAGGTTTGGACAATTTGCGAGGAAACATTCTCACTCTCTTCTTCATCTTCTACCTCTTCTATAACGCTCGTTGCGCTGACATTGTTTTGAGTCTGTGAGGGCTTATAGATACGGTCGACGTAAACAAATGAACTGACAAAAATAAGATAGAAGGCAAGAAGAAGGAGTTTGCCCGCTACATTCCACATTCCCCAGCGTCTAAATGCAAGTTGAATGGCATAGGAGGTGTGAATAACAAAAGAGGCCATGACAACATAAGTTAGGTAGCTCAAGTGTAATTTACCGGCAAGGTTTGGACTGATAATGCCTTTGGTCATACCGTAACCGCTGATGAAGTAGAGAAGCATCGAGGCAAACAATGCCCAGGCTGACAAGCGGTCAATCTTTACAAGTTTATTCATATCCTAATTATACCAATTTTAGTTCTGGGTGGGTCTGATTTGGATGTTTTCGGCAGTAAGAGAGCCATCCGAGTTTGATTTGCCAGATATGGTCACGCTCTGATCTTTATTCAAGTCGCTTTTTGACCCGTCAGCTTGCTTTCCAATTTTTGTGCTGTCTGAAAAGTAGATGATTTTCGTAGAACCACTTTGGTCTTTGATGGTTATACTTTTATCATCCATCGAGATTATGCTCCCGGAGGCAAATCCACCGACATCAGTTGGACTGCCACCCCGACCAGCTCGATTGCCAAATTGGGCACGTTGGGCAGCGCTAAGATTTCCAAACCCTGGTGGTGTTGGTGATTTTGATTTCTGATATTGCACTCCGCCAAAGAAACCGCCAATTCCGATTATCAAAGCAGTGACTACGGTAATAATGATTGATTTATTTTTCATTTATCTCCTTTTATATAATTTATTTTCTATTCCTGAAAGACACCTTAGAATTACTACTCATAACTTAAGGCTTCAACCCATTCGACTCTCCCGCTGCTGGCGGGATCGCTCAGGGTTTCGGCCTTACTCATAGCGTAAAGCCTCAATCGGGTTCAATTTGGCGGCGCGTCGCGCGGGATAATAGCCGAAGACGATACCGACCAGAGCCGAGACACCAAAAGCGAGTAAAATAGATTGCCACGTGATCGCCGTATTGAATGAACCAAACTTAGAGATCAAAATAGATATCGCAATTCCTAGGATAATGCCGATTATGCCGCCGACAAATGTAAGTGCAACAGACTCTGATAAAAACTGGGCGGTTATATCAGTTCGTTTTGCTCCTATGGCTTTACGCAAGCCTATTTCTCGTGTTCGCTCGGTGACTGTTGTTAACATCATATTCATGATGCCAATGCCACCAACTAATAAGGAAATACCGGCAATAGCACCAAGCAGAAGTGTTAGGGTGCCTGTGATCGATGAAAGACTAGAAACAATATCAGCTTGGTTTGTAATTGAGAAGTCAGCCGAGGCAGCGTCCGAAATATTATGCCGCGACAACAGAAGCTGTGTAATTTCTTCTTGAGCTGTATTAATTTGCTCTTGGCTGGCAGCCTGGACGTTAATATCGCTTATCGAGCTTCGACCGGCTAAAAACCTTTGAGCAGTAGAGATTGGAACATATATTGAGTTATCAGAGTTATTAAATCCAGTTCCTCCTTTTGAGGTCGTAAGACCAACAACTTTAAATTGAATCTGATTAATTTTAATTGTCTGTCCAACTGGATCAACTCCTGCGCCAAACAACTCTTCCTGGATGGTCGGACCGATAACCGCGACTTTGGAAAAGCTTTTGACCTGATCGTCTGAAATAAAATAACCACTTGAGACTTCGATGTTTCTAATTTGAGCATAAGATTGTTCCGTTCCGACGACTTGTGAGTTTGAGTTGTTGCTCTTGTAGGTCACTTGGTATCTTCTTGATAGCTCTGCTGCCACGGCCGAGACACCGGAAATGTTGCTTTTGATCGCTTTGGAGTCGTCTAGAGTTAAGGTTTGAGCGCTACCTGCTCCACCCGAGACTGGGCCTGAGTTTCTCGATGATCCAGGATATACAAGTAGAAGGTTTGATCCCAAGCTTGAAATATTTGAAGTGACTGAGGCTGTTGCTCCTTGGCCAACACTGACTAAGGCAATCACCGAACTAATGCCGATTACAATCCCAAGCATTGTCAGGAAAGATCGCGCTTTATTGCTAGAGAGCGATGAATATGTTTCGTATGACAGGTCTGATAGTTTCATTTTGGCTGTTCTTCTAGGTGTTTAACTTGTCGGCTAACATTATGCGTATCTTTTATAATCTTGCCGTCTCTTATTTCAATGATGCGATTAGCGTGTTCGGCGACATATCGATCATGGGTGATTAAAATGACAGTTCGGCCAGATTTATTTAGCTCTCTGAAAGTGTCAAGAACTGCTCTGCCGGTTTTTTGGTCTAAGTTTCCAGTCGGTTCATCTGCTAGAATAATCGGAGGATTGTTTACAAGGGCTCGTGCAATTGCAACCCGTTGCATCTGACCTCCCGAAAGCTGATTTGAACGATTGTAGAATCTCTCCTTATCCATACTGGCATCGAACAATACTTTCTCTGCCATAGCATTTCTCTTGTCTGGGGCAACTCCGGCGTAAACAAGTGGGAGAATGACATTTCGCATCACTGTTGCTCGCGCCAAGAGGTTGAAAGACTGAAAAACAAAGCCAATTTTCTGGCTTCTTATATCTGCTTGCTGGTCCTCGGTTAAACGGGCAATATTTTTACCGTCGAGGATATATTGACCGCTTGTTGGCGTATCGAGTGCGCCCAAGATATGCATAAGAGTCGATTTTCCCGAACCAGAAGGGCCAATGATCGCGACAAATTCACCTTCATCAATCGAGAAATTCAAATCTTTGAGAACTTCAGTTTTAACGTCCTCGGAAAAGTAGGTTTTGACAATATTTTTACACTCAATTAATTTTTTCACTGTCGTTGGTTTAGTCAATTGGACGTCCACCGCCGATCCCACCCATCCCGCCGAATCCACTTCTTGAATTCGAACTAGTTGTAGCGGTTGTTTTAGTGCCGGCAGAAATTGTTTGAGTGACGATTGTATCGCCCTCTTTTAGGCCACTCTTTATCTCAGTGCTTGTATCATTTGCTGCGCCCACTTCGACATCTTGCTGAACTGGTTTGCCATTTTCCATCTTCTGAACATATTTAGCATTATTTTGTGTTTTGACGGCGGCGTTCGGGGCCATTAAAATATCTTGTTTTACATCAGTTGTGATCACGGCCGTGACAGACATTTGAGGCTTGACCTTTTCGTCAAGTGAGTCGAAGGAAATAGTTGCTGGATAGGAAACTACACCTGAGCTGTTGGTTCCAACGGTCGAGATCCGTTCAACCTTACCGGTCAGGGTCAGTCCGTCTATGGCGTCAAAGGTCATTGATACTTTTTGGTCATTTTTAACTTTTGAGGCATCTACTTCATTGATCGAGATAGAAGCTTTAAGCGAGGATAGATCGTCAATGACGATCGGAGCCGAACTTGAACTTCCTGATGAGGAAGTAGAGCTACCGGAAGAACCGGAACTTGATGAGCTAGAGTTTCCAGAGGAAGCCGAGCTACTAGAGGTTCCACTGGATGAAAGCTGATCGCCATTATTTATGTTTAATGTAGTGATGGTTCCATCCATTGGAGCCTTAACTATTCTTTTGGAGGCAGTTTCTTTTTGGTTCTGGTAATCGGCATAGGAGGAGTCTACGTTTACCTCGGCAGCCTGAACCGACAGTTCGCTAGCAGTTATTTTTTGATCAGCTGCGCTTTTTTCGCCATCAGTAGCACCGCCAGTCTTGGTATCTAGAGCATCTCGAGTATTGTGCGCTTCTTGAAGCTGAGCTTTAGCATTTTCTAAACTTTGCTTGGACTGAAGATAGGTGACATAACCCTTATCAACTTGGGTATCAAGCTGGTCGTTTGATACTTTAAATAGTGTCTGATCTTTTTTAACTTGATCGCCGACTTTAACCGATAAGTCATACACCTCTCCAGAGATTCCCGGATTAACATTTGATCTTTTTTCAACTGCCATATTTCCCGTACCATTTACTGAGACCGTTAGTGTTCCTTTGGTGACCTGTGCAGTTTGATAGGAGACAGATGATTTGTTGTTGGATCTTATCTTATAAAATGCTATCCCTCCGACGGCAAGTAAAATGGCAATTCCAATAATAAGCTTCTTTTTTTTCATATTGGTTATTCCGTTATTTTTCTTATTTCATCAAGTTTGAACTACAAACCTGAAAATAAGCTTAGAACAAAACCGCTGCGGGGGAGACAGCGGTTTTGAAATAGTACTGTGCGGCACTTAGCAACAAGGTGGTTTCAGCATCATTTTTCCTCCTATCTTCATTACTTTATAATGTAACTGTAATTCGTTTTTCTTAAAAATAGCTTAAAAATTGATGTTATGTTTTAGTTAACAAAACAGCCCTTTTTTGGGGCTGTTTTGTTTTACTTGGAGGCGTAAAGTTATATTTCTGATCCGTTCATTCTTCCATGTCCGCCACCGCCCATGCCTTTGCCAAATCCGATATATTCATGAATTTTGTCTGAATCTATACCGTTATCAGCAAACCATTTTTGCATCTCGGTTCTGTGGTTTTGCATTTGGGTTCGTTCCTCGGCTTGCTTGTCTATGATCTTTTGTTTCTGATCAGCTGTTATGACTCCGTCTGTTACAGCCTGGTCCAATTTGGCGCTGACCTGATCTTGACGCTCCTTTTGTCTATCGGCGCGGATCTGATCTAGTGCTGACGTGACCTGATCTTCGCTAACGTTCAATTTTGACGAAAGCTCCTCAGCCATATTCTCCCGATTATTGGCTCCGTTTCCGTTTGATGCAGCCAGAGTATCGCTTACTTTCCAAGCGAACAACCCACCCGCAATCAGTGTTAAAGCAACAACTGGGACGATTATTTTTGCATTTTTCATTTCACTCACCACCCTTCTATTTATTATTTGCTACTAAGTACAGAATAATAGATATAACTTAAAAAGAGCTTAGAGCTTTTAGATATGAAATTTAACCAAGAATCGGCTGCCCTTGCCAGGAGTGCTTTTGACTGAGATTTCGCCATTGTGAAGGTCAACAATTTGTTTGGCGATCGAAAGTCCAAGACCATAACCATCGCATCCGCCAACCGGCGGATTCTTGCATCGAGAGTTATCGGCCCGGTAAAATCTATCAAAAATATGAGGAAGGTCGCTAGCTTTTATACCAATGCCGCGATCAGTAATTTTTACAATTGCCCATTTCCCTTCTTTGCTAATATCAATTGAAACCTTCGATCTTTTAGGGCTATATTTGATCGCATTATCGAGCAGGATTACAAATAGCTCTTTTAAACTTGCTTCGTCACCCCGGGTATTTATCTTTTCTAGTTTATTTTCAAATTTTATCTCTTTATCTTTGGCCAAACCCTCAACTTTTTCATATGCCCCAACAATTACCTGGGATAAATCGATTTGTTTAAAATTTTCCTCGGACTCTTCTTTGTATTTTGCCATTTTCAAAAGAGCTCCAGAAAGCAATTCCAGCTTACTGATCTCTTCTAAATTTGACAAGAAGAGTTCTTTTGCTTTGTCCAGACTAAATCTTTTATCGCGAAGGCTTACCTCTATCTCGGTTTTCATCGCTGTCAACGGAGTTTTTAGCTCATGCGAGGCATCAGCTGTAAAGCGATTTTGTGCCTCGATCATATCCTCGATTGGCTTGAGGGTGCGACGAGCAAAAAAATAACTACCAGCAGACGAGAGGATGAGGATAAGCAAGTTAAAGTAAATCAGGTCTTCAATTAGGTTACTGCTACTCAATTCGATTTGCTCTTGTCTAATTTTTTCAAGCTCTTGCAGGGTAACGGGTAGACGTTTATCAATAGGTAAGTCGTTAAGGGCTCTAGTTTGTCGGCCAAGCCCTCGTCCGAGTTCTAGTGCTGATATTCGATAAATAGCGCCACTGAAAGCGATACTTATAAACATCACAACAAGTACGTAAAAAAAAGTTAATTTAAGATAAGTGGAATGAAACATCAATTGTTGACCATTTTGTACCCAAAACCCCTTGCAGTTTCAATTAATGGGGGTTCTTTGGGGAACGGTTTATCAATCTTATTGCGCAAATAGCCTACGAAAACCTCAACAGTGTTTGGCAGAATATCAGCATCATAGTCCCAAACGTGTTCGATGATATTGTCCTTAGTTAAAATTCTACCAGCATTTCGCATTAAGTACTCCAGAAGGGCAAATTCCTTGCTCGAAAGTTTTATCTTTTTTCCAGAACGCTTTGCTTCAAAATCTAAGGTGTTCAATGTCAAATTTCCAACCTTGAGCACATTATTATCAATTTTCTGGGGGCGACGAAGAAGCGCCCTAACACGGGCCAAGAGTTCTTCGAAAGCAAATGGCTTGGTCAAATAGTCGTCGGCTCCAGCGTCTAATCCTTCAACCCGATCCTTTATTTTATCTTTGGCGGTTAGTATCAGGATAGGGGTTGTATTTTTCTTCTCTCTTAACGCTTTGCATATTTGGATTCCATCTATCTCGGGAAGCATTCGGTCTAAGATAATCAAATCATACTCGATGGTCGATGCCTGTCCTAGTCCATCTTGTCCGTCGTAGGAAACATCAACAGCATATGACTCCTGGGAGAGACCTTTCTTGATTGCACCTGCGATTTTATGATCATCTTCGACGACAAGTATTCTCATAAGACTATTTTATACCATAAATACTGAGTAATTGCTGAGAAACCATATGTTATTAACTCTAGTTTCCAGAGAGTGCGCTTGAGGCAAACTGACTGTTGTACAAAGAAGCGTAGAAACCCTTTTTGGAAAGTAGCTCTGTGTGAGTGCCTTGTTCAACAATGTTTCCGTCTTTCATTACTAGAATTAAGTCAGCATCTCTAATGGTCGACAAGCGATGAGCGATGACAAAGCTCGTCTTGTCCTTCATAAGGTTTCGCATTGCTTTTTGGATCAATAATTCGGTGCGCGTATCGACCGAGCTTGTTGCTTCGTCCAAAATCAACATCGGGGTTTTAGCCAGCATTGCTCGGGCAATTGTTAGGAGCTGCTTTTCTCCCTGAGAAATATTATCTGCTTCTTCGTTAAGTTTTAGATCATAGCCCTGGGGCAAGGCATGGATGAAGTGATCGGCATGGGCTGCTTTGGCAACTGCCACAATTTCCTGGTCGCTCGCATTTGGTTTGCCATAAGCGATATTTTCTTTAATTGTTCCGTTGAAAAGCCAGGTATCCTGAAGAACCATTCCAAATAACTTCCTGACATCGGATCGTTTCATTGTCTGCGTCTCGACACCATCAATCTTGATAGTACCTCTATTGACGTCATAAAAACGCATTAGGAGGTTTACCATCGTTGTCTTCCCGGCACCGGTTGGACCAACAATAGCTATTCTCTGGCCCGATTTTATATTTGCGTTAAAGCCCTTGATGATAACCTTATCTTTATCGTATCCGAAAACTACATTTTCAAAGTTTACCGAACCTTTCGCTTGCTCTATTACCTTATTTTTATTATCCTCGGCTTCTTCTTCCTTCTCGCCCAAGAATTCAAAAACTCGTTCCGCGGCTGCAGCAGTTGATTGCATTACGTTGGCGATGTTAGCTGTCTGTACGATCGGTTGATTAAACTGATTTACATACTGGATAAATGCCTGAATATCACCAATTTGCAGTCTGCCTTTAATTGCCAAGTAGCCACCCAGGACAGTTACGCCCACAAAGCCCAAGTTGCCAACAAAGGTCATAATTGGCATCATTAATCCAGATAAGAATTGAGACATCCAAGCACTGCCATACAGCTTATTGTTAACTTTTTGAAATTTCTGGATCGATCGCCCTTCACCGTTAAATACCCTCATTACATTATGCCCGGCATACATTTCTTCAATATGGCCATTGAGTTTACCCAGTGAGTCTTGCTGTTCCTTGAAATAGTGTTGCGATTTCTTAATTATGAGGCCGATTAAGACAAAGCTTAGCGGGACCAGGATAAGGGAAACAAGTGTCATCTGCCACGAGATCGAGAACATCATAATCATTATGCCAATAATCATCGTGATCGAGGTGACGATTTGGCTCAAACTTTGGTTTAGGGTCTGGCTGACGGTATCGACATCATTTGTGACACGAGACAGAACTTCCCCAAAAGTTTTTTTATCAAAATATGAAAGTGGCAGGCGGTTAATCTTCTGTGAAATATCTTTGCGAAATCTATAAGTGATCTTTTGAGAGACTCCGGTCATGATCCATCCCTGTATGTAGCTCAAAATCGAGCTAAGTAAATAAAGAAATAATAGCTTTATCATAAAGTCTTTTAATACAGCGAAGTTTACCTGCGGACGAACTGACAGATCTAGATTTTTAATTCGATCGAGAACATCTGAAGGAATGTCCTGTAGCATTTTTGGAGGTAGTTTTTGAATCAGACTTTCGCCTGTTGTACCCGGAGCAATCTGAACCTCATCAGGAACATTTTCCGTGATTTTATCGAACGATTTCATGTCAACGTAATCGCTCACAACCTGGTTGGTCATATTGCCGAGGATCTTCGGACTCAAAATGGCAAAAACCGTACTTGCGATGGCGAAAACAAAAACAAAAATTATCGAAACCCAAAACGGTTTCATGTACGAAACCAGCTGTTTCATAGTCGCCGAAAAGTTTTTTGGTTTTTCAACCAACCCCATACCATGACCTCCTGGTCCACCCATTGGTCCAGCTTTGGGCCGACTAGCCTGTGGCGTAGCTATTTGTGATTTTTGCTCTTCGCTCACGCTGCACCTCTAGCTATGCTTTCATTCTTGCCGATCTTGGAATTTTCTCGGGTTATGTCGATTTGATAAGCTTTGAGCTCATCTTCTGAAAGTTGCGAATAGGCAATCTCGCGATAAACATCACAATCTTTAAGTAGCTCCTGGTGCGTACCTTCTCCTACAATTTTGCCGTCATCCAACACAATGATTTTTTCAGCTGACAGAATTGTTGAAATCCTTTGCGCCACTATCAATACGGTTTTATTTTTGGTTTCAGCTTTAAGTGCTTGGCGGAGCATTGCGTCTGTTTTAAAATCAAGCGCTGAAAAACTATCGTCAAAAATATAAATCTCAGGCTTCTTAATAATCGCTCTTGCTATTGATAGGCGTTGTTTCTGTCCGCCAGAAACATTTGATCCACCCTGCGCGATCGGAGCGCCGAACTTACCTTCAAGATTCTTTATAAATTCTTTTGCTTGTGAAGTTTCAGCCGACTTTTCTACTTCTTTGCTATCTGCTTTAGGTGCTCCGTACTTAATGTTCGAGTCTACTGTACCGGAGAATAGCACTCCCTTTTGCGGAACATAACCGATCTTGGCATAAAGATCTTCGAGTTTAAACTGGCGCACATCGATTCCGTCAAGGAGAATTTGACCATTGCTGACATCATAAAATCGTGGAATCAAGTTGATCAGAGTTGATTTACCAGAGCCAGTTGAGCCGATAAAAGCGGTAGTCTGACCAGGGCTCGCCTGAAACGATATGTTTTGGAGAACCGGTGTATCGGCACCTGGGTAGCAAAAAGTTACGTCTTTAAATTCAATTACGCCACTATTTTTATTTTTTGCTGAAACTGGCTTTTCGGGATCTTTTATAACCGGCTCAGTTTCGATTACTTCATTTACTCTTCCGGCTGAAACAGAAGCTCGCGGTATCATGATAAAGACTATTGAAGTCATCAAGAATGCGAAAATAACCTGCATCGCATATTGCATGAAGGCGATCATGTTGCCAATTTCCAAGTTTCCAGCATTGATCGATCGAGCGCCAATCCAAACAATCATCACAGTAGTCAAATTCATAATTAACATCATGATCGGCTGCATTATTACCATTAGGCGGTTCACAAAAAGATTTGCTTTGGTTAAATCGACATTGGCTTTTTCAAATTTGTCTTCTTCAAGCTTCTCATTGTTAAATGCTCTAATAACGCGAAGACCTGTTAAGTTTTCTCTTGTTACAAGGTTAAGGCGATCAACTAGTTTCTGTAAGATTTTAAATTTTGGAAGTGCTATTGCGAACATCACGAAAATTACACCAAGTAAGATTGAAACAGCTAGAGCGATAATCCAAGAAAGAGACGGGGCCAGATCATAGGCCTTGAAGATTGCCCAAACCCCAGTGATTGGTGCCTGCAGGATCATCCTAAGCAGGAGAACCATCACAGTTTGAATTTGCTGAATATCGTTTGTTGAACGGGTGATAAGTGAAGCAGTCGAGAATTTATTAAATTCAACTAATGAAAAACTTTCAACTCGTGAAAATATTTTATTTCTGATATCGCGACTAAATCCGGTTGCTATCTTCGAGGACAAATAGCCGACACCGACAGTACAAATTGCGCCACCGAGGGCAATTATAAGCATCAAGGTGCCATAGTGATAGATAAGACTATTGTCTTTATTGACGATACCTTCGTTGATGATCTTGGCCATATAGTCTGGGAGTTCGAGGGTTGCTGCGACAGTGCCGAAAACCAAAATAATCAGCGCAATCAGCTGAAGAGTGTATGGTTTTAAATATTTAAAAAGTTTAAGCATCTTGTGGATTATGCAATTGGAACGCAATATTTATTGGGAAATCGTCCAATTTAGACTGTCAACTATCTTTATTTTCTTGTTCTACTTTCTGACGAAGCTTCGAAATTTTCTCAGAAAATTTATTTGTAATTTTGTCCAGAAAGTCATTAAGCTCGTCCGATTTGACCATGTGAAGGATTCTTCCATGCTGAAAAAAGATGAATTTATCACCTGTTTTGACACCTAACGCTTCGCGGGCGGAAGCGGGGATAACGATCTGACCTTTTTCGCCAACTGTTCCGGTGCCGTGCATTCCATGATCAAGATTGTCGCAATGTTCTTTATGATTCATAGTTGTTATTTTATAGTAGGAATATTCCTACTTATCATACTTATATCATTTTGGATGGGGGAATGTCAAGAACATCTGGCAGGGTGTACCCTGCCGATTGAATGTGGGGGCAGGAGACACTACTTGCGAAGCGTTTCTCCTGCCCCCACACCCCCACCACTTAGCACGCTCAAAAGATAGTTTTTTTATCTTGTGGAATCCTTCCGGAATTTATCCAGTCTTCGACTGGTATGCAGTTCCGGCTTTCCATGATAATAAAATCATCTTTTGTTAAAGGAGGTTTTTTTATTTTGGCTTTCAGGGGAATAAATTATATTATATTGATTATTTGCAACAAAAAAACACCGTTTAAGGTGAGTCGGTGGGACACCGAATCCTTGCGGATCGGTGTCCCACCAGTGAAAGTCTATCAGGATAAGCCCTCCTCCTTAGGGGCAAATCCTTGATGTTGATGCCGGCGGTGCCGGGCTACAGCTCGGTGACCTCGTAGCCGAGGTAGTTTCCCAGAGCCTCAACCATCGCGGCCTTGGTGTGGCCCGCGGTGACGCTGACGTGGTGGCGGAAGCCGTTGCGGCCGACATGCAGCATGACGTCCTGCAGGTTCGGGATCTCCGCCACGCCCGCGCAACCGAAGAAGTCGTCGGCGATCGGGTCCTCGGTGATCTGCCCCTCGCCGATGTAGCACTTGAGCTTGCCGGCGTCGGTCAGCATGGACGCGAAGGTCATCGGACCCGGCTTGATACGCCCGACGTTGCACCCGTATGCGTTGCCCTTGCCAACGACATTGCTGAGGATCGCGTGGTCGGCGATCTGGCCCTTGCCAGTCATCAGCGATGCTGGAACAGGTCCGCAATGGAAGAGGATGCACTTGTCGTCCTCGTCACCGTAGTTGTTGTTCCAGTCCAGGCAGGTTCCCGGGCTACCAGAAGCTAGCTGGAGGGCGTGCATCATCACGGCATTGCAGACATCCACCTCACAGGCGGCGGCGATGCCGCGGTTGTTGAGCATGGAAAGCAGCACGCATGGGGAGATGTGCAGCTGTTGCTCCATCTCCACCCAGCAGCGCAGGGCCAGGCAGTCCATGCTGTACTCGGTGATGTAGTCGTTCAGCACGGTGCCGAGTTGGGCGATCTTGTACATGGCCTCTGGAGGTACGCCTCCCCAGCAGGCGTACCCTTCCAGTTCAGTGATCATCTGGGTGTACTCGGGCCTGGTACTCACGGTCCCCATGCGGGCGAACACCTCCGACATGTCGAAGGTCTCCACCGTGACCCCGTGGCGCTGCAGTGCGAGTTCGTCGAAGCGCACGGTCTTGAAGGCGGTCGTTCGCGCACCGAGGGCGCCGAGGACCATGTCCTTCATCCCGCCGACGACGCGGCACACGCTGGCGAACTTCTCGATGCTAGCCTTGAAGCGCGGGTCGCTGATGCGGACCGTCCACGGCTTGTCGATCGTGAACTTGATGGCGTTCTGCCAGAACACGTCGGTGATGCTGCACTTGCCGCAGAAGGCGTCGCGGCGCAACTCAGGCGCCATCTTGTCGAGGTCGTCCGGCCATGCGTGCACGAAGATCGGCACGCCGGCGTTCTTGAGAGCGGCCACTGCGCCGTTCTCGTCGCCGAAGTTGGGGAGCGTCAGGATGACGCCGTCGATCTCGCCCTTGTGATCCTCCAGGAACTGCGCGAAGAGCTTGCCCTCGGTGGGCGTCTCCACACCGCCGAACTTGGTTGCGTCTTCGTCCATGCAGATCGTCTTGTAGCCCCACGATTCCAGCAGCTTGGGCAATTCCGCTCGGGCCTCCTCCATGAGGTGGCCGGGGAACATTCCACGGTTGCCGAAGAGGAGCGCGAAAGTCGTCTTTTCCGCTACCATGAGTCCAATGTCCTTTCGGTTCTGGGTGATGGTGCGACGTGTTTGACGAATACTCCCTTCCTTACCCTCCTTGTGTCAGCCCGCCTGAAGCGGGCTGTAGTTGTCAATATACGAATCCCCCGATACAGAATCGGAAGAGTAGATACTAGCATTGTTTACAAATAAAAGTCAATAAGAAATAAGGTGATAAGGAGAGAAAAGAAAAAATATTTAGCAACAAAAAAACACCAAAATGGTGTGTCGGAGGAGGCGCCAGACCCTTGTGGGTCGAGCGCCTCCTCTCGGGATGTTGTTGGTCGTGCCGTCAGGCGTTCGCGGTCATCCCGTCCTCGTAGCTCTTGGACGGAGCCAGGAAGTCGATGCCGCCGACCATGTAGTTGTATGCGCCCTCTGCGCCCACGAACAGGTCGGAGCCGTTGTCTTCCTGCTCGAGGGAGAGCTCTGAGTCTGCCGGAAGGCCGTTCTCGTTGAACGCCATGATGCAGTCGCGCCAATCGGTGTCCGCGAACTCGACGCCAACGTAGTTCCAGCCCCGGTCGGGGTCGCCCATGGGGAGTGGACTCAGGACGCTGCGCGTCCCGCCGGGTCGCCTGGCAGCGCCCTTGATGTGGACCACGTGGAACACGCCATTGGGCATAGCACGAATCAGGGCCGCGGGGTCGATGCCCTGACCCTCCCAGTGGCTGGGGTCGCCGTTGAAGGTGAACCGTTCGTGGCAGCTGAGACGCTGAAGCAGCTCAAGCATGGTCTCGGTATTGTACGCCAGCTCGCCCTTGTGGGCCTCGAGAGCTGCGAAGATGCCCTCGCTCCCGAACGCGTCAAGGACGTTGAGCATCCGAGGGACCATGATGCCCCACTGGTCCTCGACCCACTGCGGGTCGCGGGGCGGGAAGTCGATCTGCTGCCGGCCGTAGAGCCGCGAGCCGAAGAAGAGCTTGACGTACTCAACGCCGAGTGCCTTCGCAGCCTGCGCTGTCCTCTTGAGCCGGTCGGCGCTGCGGATGTACATCGTCTCGTAGTCGCCGTCTCCCCAGACCTCCTCGCCCACGAACGGGCGGTAGCTGGGATCGAGAGGCCAGCCGCACAGCGGCAAGCCGGTCGAGTGCGTGGCGAGTGAAATGGAGCCGATCTCGGCGTTCGCGAGGGTCTTCTTGACCCAGTCGCAGTAGCCGGGCTCGTCGAGCGCCCTGTCCACGTCGAAGTGCTTGGGGGAACAGCCGAGCTCGATGCGGTCGAATCCGACGCCGGTCATCCACTCAACGAGCTTCTCAAGGGGGGTGTCACCGAACTGCAACGAACAGAGGCCGATCGGCCGCCGTCCTCGCTCAGGCTCGAGATTGGCCCCGACTACGGAGATTGGAGTCGTTCGTCTCATGTCAGCTTTTTCCCTTCTGAGTAACGAGTGTGCTTGTTATAAACAGCGACACGTACAGATACGTCCGTTCCTTCCTTACCCTCCTTGTGTCAGCCCGCCTGAAGCGAGCTGTAGTTGTCAATATGCAAACCTCCCGATCTACAAAATCGGAAGAATAGATATTAGCATTGTTTACAAATAAAAGTCAACACAAAAAACTATCAATAATAAGTTCTGTATTAGAAGCGGTCCTTAGTACGGTTTTTCCGGCTCAGCCTTGGCTTTTTCTTCGTTGATTAGTTTTATAACTTTTTGCAGCAAAGTCTTGGGGTTTGGGTCGTAAACAACTTTTCCGGGTCCGCGATTAGCATTTTCAACAATTTCCTTGAGTTGATCGGCTGTTCCACCAGTTTCGGTTAGAACCCCAATTGGCTTATTGTCTTCAAAAGCAATTGTAAATTCGTTGAGTGTGCCCATTCGTCCGCAGGTGATAATTACGGCGTCGGAACTTCTGGTTAAAAGCAAATTGCGTCCAGAATAGTCAAAACCGGTGTAAATAATAATATCAAACGGCTCAATTGGCAGTTTATAGGCTTTGACATGGTCTATTTCTGACGAAGCAGGGGACAAACCAATCGACACCCCACCTTCTTCGGTCGCGCCAATTGCTGCCCAAAGCGGAGCGCCCTTAGTTGCGCCTGTAACACAGATACCGTTTTGTCTAACAATCTCTCGTCCGAGCTCTTTGGTATTTTCCATCGCATCAGCTGCACATTTGTCCGTCTCGGCTGCTCCCGAGACACAAATCTTATATTTCATAACTTTCTCCTTCTTTTGGAATTACGGTTTCTTGCCCCAAATCTTGTGCTATTTTACCCATAAGTGCTTGCTTAGCCGTATCCTCGCCGTGGACCAAAAATACTTTTTTGATCGGGCTTTCAATGCTAGACAACCAATAGAGCAGTCTTTTTTGGTCGGCATGGGCGCTGTATGACTCGATTGGTCTGACTGTTGCGTTTACCGTTACATCCTCTCCCATTATTCTTACATCTTTCACTCCGTCTCTTAGGCGTCTGCCAAGAGTGCCCTCAACTTGAAATCCGACGATTAGTAGCGTGGTTGATTCGATTGGGAGATAGATTTTTTCGTGATTGACGATCCTGCCCCCATTTGACATACCCGACCCGGCGATAATTACCTTAGGTGACTTATCTTGATCGAGCTCGATGGACTGATCGCTTTTTTCGACGAACGTAAGCCCTGGGAAATCAAAGAAGTTTTTGCCCGACGATAAAAGATTCTTTGCTTCTTCATCGTAAAATTCTGAAAATTGCTTGTAAATGTTGGTTGCTTTAATAGCTAGAGGACTATCAAGATAGATTGGAATATCGGGAATTCTTTTATTGCGCTTGAGATCGCTTAACTCATAGAGAATCTCCTGTGTTCTTTCCATCGCAAAAGATGGCATAAGAAGTACCCCGCCTTTGGTAACCGTATCTTCAACTGCACGTTCGAGCTCAACTTTTTTCTGTTCGGCTGGTGCATGGTCGCGATCGCCATAGGTTGACTCCATCACAACATAGTCGGTCGACTTGATAAGTTCTGTATCGCGCAAAAGTGGCACGGGCGGGTTGCCCAAATCTCCTGAAAATATGATCGTTTTTCCTTCGACTCTTATTTCTACAATTGATGAGCCCAGGATATGGCCAGCATCATGCAGTGTAATCTCTGCGCCGCCAGCTTTGATTATTTCACCGTATGGATAAGTCTCAAATAAACCAATTACACCGTCGACATCTTGCTGATTGAATAACTCTGATGTGCCGAGGTTATTAGCTGTTCGTTCCATAAGTCCACAGGTATCTTCTAGAAAAATCTGAGAAAATGCTTTAACTGGTCCGGTGGCAATTACTTTTCCCCTAAAACCTTGTTTGTAGAGCATTGGCAGGCGACCGATATGGTCGATATGAGAATGGGTCGCAACAACGTAATTAATTTGAGCGGGATCATAAGCAAGAGTCTCCCAGTTTTTCTTCTCCTGATCGTCACCGCCCTGAAACAGTCCGCAGTCTATTAGGATTTTTGTATCATCAGTTTCTAAAAGATAATTTGACCCTGTCACTCCCTGTGATCCCCCGTAAAAAGTTATCTTCATAATTATTCCTTGCTTAGTTTATCTTCCTCTTTTGGTTCATCAATGCCGATTATTTGCAGCCCTGAACTTGAGCCAATCCTGGTTGCACCAGCTTCAATCATTGCCTTAGCCTGTTCGAATGTGTGAATACCCCCCGAGGCCTTCACGCCAAAGTCTTCGCCGACTGTCTGACGCATGATTTTAATATCTTCTACTGTTGGAGTGCGCGGTCCAAAACCGGTTGAAGTTTTGACAAATGCTGCCCCGGCTTCTTTGGTAATCTGGCACGCTTTTACAAGTTCGTCGTGGGTTAAAAAGCCGATCTCGAGAATAACTTTGAGGCCAATTGGCGAAATAGACTTAGCAATTTGAGCGATCTCTTGCTTTGCATAGTCCCAGTCACCATCTTTGACCGCGCCAATATTGATGACCATATCTATCTCAGTTGCACCGTCATTGACGGCAGTTTTAGCTTCATTGACTTTTTCTTCGGTCGTGGTGAAACCATAGGGAAACCCGATCACACAAATTAATCCAACGGGGGAATTGTCACCGAGCAGTTCTCGACTTAGGCGAGTCCGATAGGGGGTAACGCAGACGCTTTTAAAACCGTTTTCCTTGGCTTCATCGACCAGTTTTTTTATCGCATCCTCGGTCGCATCCGGCTTGACGTTGGTATGGTCGATATACTTAGCAATTGTCTTTTGGTCTAGTTCCATAGTGCCTCCGCTCCGTGTCCGCTTAAAAGCGGACCGGAAGTCCGCCGTAAGTGAAATCTACTTGCAGATTCCTGCAATCAGGATACTGCAAGAGACTGAACGAAGGCGGGCTCTCCTTATTTTTATCTTAGTCAATCTTAATTATAAATAGAAGCCAAGTCAATTAAAAAACTTGGCGAATCTTTCTCACTCCTTGACTTTTGCTGTCTAAAATATATGATGTTTCGATAGCCTTTAGGCTACGTACCCCGCAGGAGGTGATCGGACGTGCCGGAACCATTTGCACAAGTGTTTGAGGATGCCGTTGATGACGCAGTTGACGGCGAGCGTCCCGATGAGGGTCTGCTGGAGCAACTACGGACCATGGACGCCACCATCGAGGATCTCGTTGCGGTTCGCCACATGGTCACATCCAGCGAACCGTTGTTCCGGGTTCTGCTCGGTCGTTTCGAGCAGGTCGAAGCGCCACTCTACAAGTGGTGCGAGGTCCGCGACAACGGCACCGAGGGCCAGGAGAATGGCATCGACCGGATTGCCATGAAGCGCATCCGCGAGGTCGACGCCACCCGAGGCGAGATTGAGAGCGCCATCGCCAATCGCGGGCCGAACGACCCGGTCCGCAAGGTGCTGAATACCCGTCTGACGAAGGGGAAATACAGCGATGCCTGACGACACTGATCTTCCCCTGGCTTGCCAGGATCACGACATCATAGTGACGGCGGCATCTCGGGGCCAACGCCATCCAACGTTGCATGTCTGGAACGACTGGTGCACCAAGACCGACGAAGGTGGTATCGACTGTATCGAGTACCGCTATGTCGGTAGTCACCCGTCGGTCACGGCGAAGTACGCCGAACGCGAGACCCGGCGTCTGGTTACCGCCGTCCTGAACGAAGTCCAAGAACAGCTTCATCTCAAGTGGCAAATCCTCGGCTTCATACCGGGGGATACAGCCACGTCATTCGGGATCTACCTGCGCGCAGTACCGGCCAAGTAGATCACAACCCTGTACAGGGGCCCGGACGTCCGGGCCCCTTACGCGTTTAAAATAGAAATTTAAAGAAATAATTTGACTAAATAAAACGAAAAGCCCGCGGACTACCGAGGTAGGGCGGGCTTGGAGCGGGGGATGAAAGGGGGCGAGGCGACGGAGTTAGTGGAACTTGTGCTGTTTTGGCCTTGCAGAGTGTCGTGTTGTCCCGAGCCGGCATTGGCGGCCAGTGCCACGATGGGCCTTGTCGAGGACAAGGAGGGCGCCGGTTATGAGGAACCCTAGCCCAAAGAGTGCGACGCCGATCGTTGCCAGCAACGATTCGGTGATCGTCCACGCGACGATCATGACCAGTAGCGCCACCGCAAACATCCAGAACCACCTTGTGGTCGAACGCTTGTGCGCCTTCGTCATCTTCATGTCGTGCCCTCCCTAGGCGGTGCTGGTCAGATCGTGGTACAACCGGCGGAATCCGTCGGCGGTAGCTTCCTGTCTGGACAGCCCATGACCGACCGCGGAGCTGCTGCCGATTCGTACTGTCACTTCAACGTCGGCAACGGTAGCTGCGTTGTACGTCCTTTTGCCGGTTGCTCGGATGTGGCGAGCACCTCGGCTCGTCACTCTTATCGTGGGCTGAATCCAGCCCCGTTCGGTACAGAGTGAGCGAACGGCTTGGTCCCAAACTCCCTCGCGGGCAAAGTCAGCGTGTGTCTTCTTGGGTTGCTTTGCCTTTGGACTTGGCAGGATCGCCATGGTCAGTTCGATCAGCTGTCTCGCTGCCTTGTCCTCGGCAACCGACAGCTTTGCATCTGTGTGCTCATCGGTCGCGAGGTTGTGGCCCGATACCACCGTCGACATCGCGACAGTGAATGACCGGTTGTCAGCTGCACCCATCTTGAACCTTGATATGATCTCAAGGTCATGACGGCCAGCCAAGCCTATTAGCCGGCACTTACTTCCACTAAGTTTCATGTAGCACCCTCCCTGTGAAGTTGCATCTGCGACCCCTATCATCAGATCAGAGTAGGTTATCACTTAACACAAAAACATTCAAGACCACTGGGCCTAAAAACATACTTTTTAAAAATAATAGAGAACTCGTTCGATTGCCGCCTTCATCAAATCAGAGAAGGCCGTTGGGGCAATAGTATAAATTAATACAAACGAAGTTATAAAAATAATGACCGACAGCCATTTGGTATAGACACCAGCCGTCCGACTAAACAGTATCGCCGAGAGTATTGCCAAGATAGTTGGGGTCAAAACCTTGATATCGCCAATTGGAACATAAGCTCCGCCAATATAAGCTTCATTTCGTCCAAGATATTGGCCCAAGTCAAAATTGATATTAAATATAATTAGGATTGCTTCTGCAATTAATACCGCTAGCATTAGCCAGCTTGAGGCGCGAGTCGAATCTCCTTCGGTGCGATAAACTTCGTAAATTACCGTTGGAAGCAAAGCAATAATCACTATCAGGGGATTGTGATTTGTAAGTCCAAAGATCGATCCGATGATCGCAATGATCATTAATATAGTACATATCAGAGGCGCATGTTCGGTTGGTTTGGCCATATGACTCCTTACTAAAATTCTAACAGATTGACTTACTTTGTAAAACGTCGAGGGGCCCGGCGGGCAGTTACTGCCCGCGGGCCCCGATCAGCTCGATCTCGAAGACATAGACGCCGAGTCGTTCGTTCTTGCCCATAAGGCGTTGCAGTTCCAGGACGACCTGCTCGCTCGTCATCTCGGGCGCGATCCTCTTGGTGTCTTCGTGACGAGCCATTTGGGCAAAGCTCGAGTACCGGCGGATCGCCGTGACCCTTACTTTGGCCCATCTTCCCAAACTCGACAGTACGAGCTCGTCGCCGACCGCAACCGTCTTGATCTTGCGGTAGCCGACTCTGACGTCGAGGGTCTTTCTCCCATCCTTGATCCAACCGAGTGCTTCGTCGTAGATGGTTAGGTCGTGAACCTTCATCTCGTCTGATGTCCTTTCACGGCGGGTTTGAGAAGAGACCAGATTATCAGATTAGGTACAAAAAAACCAGCCCTTGAGGCTGATTTGCCAACTATGCTTAAAGTACGTAGGGCCGCCCCGGAGGGCGGCCCTGTTGCAGGTGTAGCATGTGGGCGGGCGGTTAGGGCGCGGGAAGCGCCTTGCCATCCCAGCCCTGGATCTCGCCGGCCAGGTGGTCGGGGACGGGGGCCTCGGGGTCCATGTCCCAGTCTTGGCAGAAAGCCGACACATGTTCGGGGGTGTTGAGGCGCCAGTCCTCGTAGCCCCAGTACAGCATCTCACCCTTCTCGTAGAGGCGGAGTAGATCGTGCTCGATGGCGTACTCGCGGCCCTTGGGCAGGTCGCCGAACTCTGGCGCCTGCCACCCGTAGGACGGGTTGCGCCAGTAGACGAAGTTGCTCCGTGCCGGGTCGTAGCTATCAGCTTCGGTGACGAAGACCCGGCCGACGCCGAGTCCATCTTCGCCGAGGATCAGCGACGGGAAGGCGAGCATCTCGTTGGTGTGTCGCACTGCCTTGAGCTGGCCGAAGTAGCACTGCTCGTCGGCCAGTTGGCCGACGTCCCGGGCCGGCGTGAACGGGTTGACGGGAGTCTCCCCGTCGCGCGCTGACCAGTATGAGACATCGTTCCACGGGAGGACCAGGCGGTCGCCGAGGTACATCGGCTCGTTCGGGTGGTGCAAGTACTGAGGATACCCCGGACGCGTCATCGTGACGCAGTCCAGGAGTATATACCCAGGTGCACCGTAGTCAGTGGTGAGGACTCTGATCGAGCGCTCCACGTCGAACTCGACGCCGACGAGGGCGGCAGTGCAGAGCTCTCGGTACCGACCTGCCATCTCGACGTAGGCCTCGTTCTCGCTGCTGTCCCCATTGACGATCTCCATCGGCGTGTGCGTCCAGGAGCCGTGCAGGGGGTGGTACTGGCATGGGGCGCCGACATGGCCCATGGCAGTGAAGCCGTGTGCGAGCGTCTTGAGCCGGTCCGTTAGGCTGACCAACGACCTGGCGTTGCCGGCGCTGACTACGCCGAGCGGGCAGGACGCCCCTGGGCGCCCCTGCAGGTTCTGCAGGGCGATGATGTCGCCGCCCCTCTCGGGGGCGACGTCGATCCGGAAGTCGTCGCCGATCGCCATGCGGGCGACCGGAACACCTCCGTCCGAATACGGCCCAAGCAACGAAAGCATCTCTAGGCTGGCGCTCAATGCGATCAGTCCTTTCTGATGTGTGTCGTATCTCTCCTGCAATGTCATGCAGAAGACCAAATCATAACCGAAATACAAAATATTTCAATAAACTAAGTGGCGACGCTTACTCCCGCATCAGCGTATGTCACTTTGGGCATCGGTATGTTCCTTCCGAGGATCAGTATTCTGTGCGTGAGTAGCCCAAATGTAACAATTATCAGATATTATTCAATAACTTATTTATAAATATAGATCGTCGGCTTTGTTTTAATGACGGTTGCAGGGTGGTTTTTAAAAGGGAAAGTCAGGGAGATGATCTTGGCCCGCGGTTTAACTGACTTAAAAATCCAAGGTTCGATTTTTTCGATAATTTTGTCAAATAAATACAAAAAAACCACGTCAGCGTCTTCAAAGTCTTTCTTGCGTGTTCTGAAATCGCCGAATTTGATTGTAATATTCTTTGATTCACCAGAGAAAAAAACATTTAGTTTGGCTAAGATATAGTAAAAAGGGGAGACCTCGATCCCAATGCCCTTGGCACCGAATTTTTTAGTGGCGATAATTAAACTTCGAGCGTTTCCACAGCCCAAATCGGCAACTAATTGACCGGATTTAAGGCCGACACCCTCAAACGCTCTGATAATTACTTTTTCCTTCGAGTACACCACTGGTGCACCAAACAAAACCGCCACGATCAGGGAGACCTGCCAAAAGAGGATTAAAAGCGCAATAATTGCAAAAAAAATGTTTTGAGCGATCATGGTACAAGCTTAACATTTGGCATAAATAACACAAAAACCAGGTTCCAAAAAATCATTAATTTAAGCAGGGGAGTCGCACAATAAGGTGAGACCTCGGTAGAATATTTTAGTTTGATGACCTCTAAACGAGAACTTTTTTAATTTCGTCAATTATTTCATCCAAACGATGTTCGGCTTTAACATAATATTTATCTACGCCAAGATGCATATAGTTTTTTATTTTATCAGGAGAGGCGGTGTTGGAAACAACAAAGATCGGGATTGATTTCCACTTTTCACTCTTTTTAATCTGATCAACGAAGTCCAATCCGTCTTCTTTGCCGAAAAGATAGTGATCAAGCCAGATGACATCAATCGCGACACCATCTTCTAGCAAGTTTATCCCCTGCTGGACGCTTCTTGCCGATACTGTTTGAAAACCGCTGATTTTGAGTTTGGCTGAAATAGCTTCGATCAGCGGCTGTTCATCTTCCATGACCAATACTTTTTTGTCATCCATAAATCACCTCTTTATATTTATTCTATACGTTTTGTGCCCTCTTTAGCCTTCATGCCCGAAAGTGGCAGGGTAACGTGAAACGTCGTACCTTTATTTTCAGCTGACTCAAAGCTTATTTCTCCGTCGGAATTGTCTACAATTGATTTGACAATGTAAAGTCCAAGGCCAGTCCCCTCGGTTTCTTTCTCTCTAATATTATCTGCTCTAAATAGTTTTGAGAAAATTTTCGACTGCTGATCTTTGGGAATTCCATATCCAGTGTCCTTTACTTCAATCAGAATGTTTTTATCTTTCGGGTTAATATTGACAGAAACGTTGCCTTTCTCGGGGGTATATTTTACGGCGTTTGAAAGCAGGTTTTGCAAAACGATTCTGATGAGCTTCGGGTCAGCGCTAAACTTGGGGATTGTGCCATACACCTCTTTAACCTCTATCTTTTTGGTTTTTATTTGCGGGGTTAGTTCCTCGACGACACTTTTTGAAATCGCTACGATGTCAGTTGGTTCTGGTTCGACAGCAAAAGTTCCAAGTTCTATTCGCGATACATTGAGGAGGGCATTTACCAGATCAACCATCCGTTGATTGCCTTCATATATTTTTTGAATAAATTCAGTTTGCTCTTTAGTTAATTTCCCGGCATCTCCCGCCAAAAGCATTTCCGCAAACCAGTTAACAGCCGAAAGCGGAGTACGGAGCTGGTGGGATGCCAGTGAGACGAACTCGGTTTTGGCCTTGTCGATTTCTCTTTCCTTGGAAACATCGCGAAATACGATAACACAGCCAATTACCTTACCGTCTTTATCCTTAAGTGGGGCAGCACTATCGGCAACGGATATTTTATCACCATTTTTCTTTGTTATCTGAGTATGATTAGCCATCTCCTGAGTTTTGCCTGTTTCTATGGCCTTTTTTATAAACTGATCGTTGATCTTGCCGGTTTCCTCAAAAGAGAATTTTAGGATGTCTGAGTATTTTTTGCCTATTGCCTCCTCTGTGGTTGTACCGGAGAGTTCACCTGCAACAGAGTTGAAAACGACAATATTTAAGTTTTCGTCTACAACGAAAACGCCATCACCGATACTGTGCAGGATAGCGTCGATTTTATCCTTCTCTCGCCCGACATTTTCCTTTTCCTCTTCAACGTCCTCCAAGATATTCAAGACAGCTTTTTGCTGGTCTTCCATGTAGCTTTGCTTTTCCTGAATTTCTTTTGTTTGTTCTAGAACTTTAATATCGACTTCTGCGCGCGACTTTTTGATCGCCTCGGTCATATTGTCAAACTCACGACTTAAAACCCCAATCTCATCGCCTGAATCAATAGAGGCCCTGTGATTCAAATCCCCCTTACCTATTATTTCGGCACTTTTTTGCAGTGTTTCTATCGGACCGGTAATCCTAAGAGAAAAAATATACGTTGCAATATAAAAAATAATGATCGAAACTAGCAGTATAAGCAGAAACAGTTGAATCTCACTATTTGTCGATGCTAGTGCTTTTGTCTCGGCCTCGGCGACTATTACACACCAATTCGTCCTCTTTAGCGGCAGATAAGAGGCAATTACTATGTCACCAACAAGGCTTTTGCCGGTAACAACCTGTGGTAAATAATTAGTTTTGTTTTGAGCTATTTCAGCTAAACAGGCTTTTGGCGGGTCGGCGTCAACTTTGTTCTTTAATATTTCTCCATTATCGAATTCATCCAGCCTTGATATTAGATAGCCGTCGCTATTGATAACGAAAATTCGATCGACTGCCTCGGAATCCGCTCTATCGACAATGCTTTCAAAAAACTTGTGGATATCGACTCGGGCTGCCATCACGCCGATTGTCTTGCCTTGGTCCTTGACTGGTGTTGCTATGGTTATCGAATGTTCCTGGGCTGCTTTAGAAAAATAGACATCTTGAATAAAAGTTCCCTTGATACCTTCTTTAAAGTATTGATCGGACGTTTTGTCTGCTCCAACAAATTCAATGTTGCTCGATGCAACCTCCGCACCTTTCATGTCAATCAAGAAAACTTCCTGAAAATCAAGCGAGTTAGCTTTAATATTTGCTAACTTCTTCTCTACCTCGCCATATATTTGAGCATTTGTTTGCTGGCTCGGATTGTTCAAATATTCAACAAATGCTTGAGACGTTTTTGCCATTAGCTCAACCGTGTTACTCTGCTCGTCAAGCTTCATCGCAATATGAGAAACATTGCTTTCGGCAAGAGTTTTCATCCTTAAATTAACTTCTTTCCTTAAACTATTTTCGGATGTTGTGATAACTAGGTAGGTCGATATTATCGATAGACCGGCAAATAGAAAGCCAAAAGTTAATATCATCCTTGGCCTGATCCTGCTAAGAGTTGTTGGCGGTGGTCCAAATAGCAATTCTCCCTCAGAAAGTGTCCTGCCTTTGTTTGTTGCAACCCCAACAAACAGAATAAGATAGCTAAGTAATGTTAAAAAATAAAAATATATTTGGCTTTTCTCGGCTAATACCCCAGCCGTTGCGATAATTACCAAAAAGGCAATAAAATAGAGAATTCCACTTTGACGAAACTTTATATAGCTCCATATAATGAGAGCTAAAATTATGACAGATGATATCTCGACGATCCTTGAAGTTATTTCAAGAGCTGGAGCCTGAAGGAGATAGAGAATCTCAATTAAAACCGAAGCTATAATTAGTAGAATTAAAACACTTATTTTATCTTTGCAGTTGTTCAATATCCCAATGAAAATGACTAAAACTGACAAGATCATTACTATTTCACCACCACGATATAGCTGATAGAGCCAAGTAGATTGTGGCAAAAATTTATAAATTAGCTCCGACACGGTTGATATTAGTGTGGCCCCAATACCGACGTTGAGTATTGAAATTAAATAATTCTTTGTACCAGATGCTTTTTTATACAAGTATATGAAAAAACCGAGAACTACAATAATTTGTAGTATCAAAAGTATTACGATCGTCATTTTTCCCCACTTGCTGCGATTTTTTTATTATTCGGTTTTTCTAGGGTAACAATCTTTTTTTTCAGCTCTATCATCTTCATTTCTCGACCGGTCATATATTTATTTAATTTTTCAAGTTGTTGAGTTCGCTCAGCCACTTTCTGTTCGATATTTAACTTTGATTCCCTGAGCTGATCGATCATCTTGTTGTATGAATTAGCCAAATTGCCAAGCTCGTCGTTAGTCTCGATTTTTACTCTTTGTTCGAGATCTCCCTTAGTGACTCTCTCAACTGAATCTTTAAGAGTGTAGATTCCTGAAATTTTCTTGACTAATATGACGAAGTAAAATGCTGTCCATATGGTGATGATCAGCACCAAAAACAAAACCAATGTCCAGCCTTGGAAGCGGGCAAACTTTATAGCTTCGCCAGTGGCTTCGTCAACTATTTTTGTTGAATTTAAGACGGCCTGATCGACGGATCCACCTTTTTTTAATAGATATTTATCAACCGCATCTTTATAGATCGCTTTTTGCTCTAAATATTCACTTCCATCTAAAATTACTTGTGCCTGTGTTTTATCTCCTAAATCCACAAGCGCAAAGACTTGGGTTTCTAAATCAACTAATTTCTTATTAGCATCGTCAACTGACGAAAAGAGCGCTTTATCTGATGAGTCGCCTTTTTCTAGCGCCTCCTTGATACGAGAGTCGAGAAGTGGGGCGTACTTGTCGTAGCGTTCTTTCCATATTGTGTTTCCGGTGAAAGCATAATTTCTGGCAGACTGAGTTAAAACTTCATCATCGTAGCGAATCAATTGCGCAATGACTCCAAGACGCGAGGACTCGTTTAACATATTTACTGCTTGGGGGATGTTGCTTCTCAAGTGTTTATTTGTTTGTGTTACCTGATACATCGAAAGTGCCCCAAGAGTTATCAGGAGCCCGGTGATCGCAATATATACAAAAAGGAATGCTTTTTTTAAGGTCATTTGTCTTCCTTGATCAGTGTTATTATTTCCTGAGCAATTTGAATATGTTTTATCTCGTCCCGCCTTATACTTTCAATAATTTCAGCCTCGTGATCTGATAATTTATCTTTCAGTAGATCTGTATACAAAACTGAAGCTTTCGTCTCAATTTGCTTGAGTTCCTCGAAAGTCCCGATTAATTTATCTTTTTCACTATCTTGCATTTGAAAGCTCCGTTAATAACCTTTCGTGTTTTTCACTATCAGCTGTCAGCGTCTCAACCATTTGAAGTGCTTTTGTCTTGGTCTCGTTGTTTAAGGTTGAGCTTTTCAATTCATTTATAAAATGGTCGTGAAGCTGGTGGATAACACCTTCCTCGACATGTATTCCTTCATCAAAAATAGTATTCTCCTGACCACTTTGTTTAATTGGTTCTACATCCTGCTTTTTAGTACCTAGTCTTAACTTTTTTATTTCTTCTTTGAGCTCAATCATTTTAAGCTCGCGCCCGATCATCAGCTTGTTTAATTTTTCTGTTTCATCGATTTTATCTTGCAAATTCGCTTTCTCTTTTGCTTTTCCGGTTGCATCCCTCATTACACCCACCGCCTGCCAATGTCCATTTTCCTGATATGAGCCGACAGAAAGCTCGATCATGAATTTGTTACCCTCTTTGTTTTTGACTTCAAGCTCAAAAGCTCCACCCACAACCCAGTTTGTACCATGCGAGGCAAAATCTTTAAAATCTTTGTGAAATTTATCTTTTTCTAGAACAGCCGGAATAATTAAGTGTAGTTGCTTTCCGATTACCTCGTCTGATTTATATCCAAACATTTTTTCAGCCGCTTTGTTCCAAAAAGTAACTATATCTTTGTCGTCAGCACAAACAATCGCGTCTTTTAACGCGTTAGCAATCGTCCCAAATCTATCCTGATTTTGGCTCAGATTTCCCTCCTCTGGAAAATGTACCGCACAACACAGCTTTTGTACTATCTCGTCACAGTTATGGTTTTACCCTGTTCGGCCGAGGGTGCAGAAACCGTAATCCGATTGTTGGCTGATTTTACTATTCTGTACTCAGTACTATTTACTGTCGATGACTTCGGATCTTTAGGGAGTACTGAGAGATACTTCTCGTTTGTAGTTAACACTCCAAGATCTATCAACCCTGTACAATTCCCGCCTGTAGCACAAATTGCTGTTGCAGTAGTGGTGATTGTTGCAGGAATAGTCGAATTATTATCGACAGTGTATTGATAGGTTGCATTGAGGATCATATTAACGTCAGAAGCTCTTTGTGCATTGCGTGAGTCGGCAAGCTGCTTTGCAGGATTAACGGCAATTATGACTATCGAAGCTAAGATCGAAATAATTGCAATTACGAGTAATACCTCAAGTAGCGTAAAACTTTTTAGTCTCATGCTATTCATTTTCTTATACATAATTATCTTGATTATACTTAAAATTCTAGAAATCAGCTATTTCTTGCCATGAATTGATTGTGATATTGGTATTTGTATCCCTGGTGCAGGTAACTTTTACTTTCCTAGTATTGTTGTCGAATGTTGACGATGCTCGAATTTCTCTGCTTGTCCCACCGGTATTGGAGACTATATACTGGCATGTTTTTCCACCGGTCAGATCCAAACTGCTTGTACCGATAAAATCAGAGTCTTTGATTTTCTCCAAAGCTTCTTCAGCGCAAGCATCGGATAGTGATCGAGATAAGTGCGAGTTCATCAGAGTTTGAGAATTCTGAGTTGCACCAACGCCCAAAACCAGAAGCGACACTGCAACTGCGGAAGCGATTGCGCCAACGATTAGAACTCCAATTAAAGCGACGAATGATTTTATTTTCATTTTTTCCTTAAGCTAGCGGTTGATTTGAAATCTTTTGAATAGGTATATTCATACCGGCCACTAACATTGTTGTGGTATGTCAGCGTAAAGTTAATCCTAACTGCTCCAGCTGTTGCTGGATAGGAAAGGTTTTGAAATGAAAAGTTGGAAACATCAACTCGGGTGCTGTTGAGATCGACGCTGGCTTGTGCGCCCTCAACCTCGGATATTTTATTGGTATTAAATGAAATTACGGTTGGGTTAAGTGGCGCGGAGGCGAACTGAAATGAAGCGGAGTTTGCAGAAACAGAGTTTATTGCATTTGCGTTATGAACCACTCGGTTGAACTCTTCGATTATGAGCGATCCCTGTTGTTCGACTTCGCCGATGGTTTGAGCCTTTATCTTGGCCTCAAGCGATTTTACGAAAAATCCTGACATCATCATTGAGATAGCTGAAAACAAAACTAAATACACCAAGACTTCGATGAGGGTAAATGATTTTAGTTTTTTCATTGTGGTTTTAGTATTTGCAATTCCTGTGCATCGTCCGAACTAGCGACGAAACAGCGATTTTTGACGGGATCATAAACTAATCTTTGCGGTCCGTTGCCAATGTTTAGTTGTCCATAAGGAGGCGGTGCGGGCAGAGCTGGGGCTGATTGGATATCTATTACCTTAAAATCGTTTCCAGCGTCTGATGTAGCCAAGAAGGCGTGTTTTAAAACAGCATCAAAATGGATATCTCTGACATCACTTCCAATTTCCATGGTTGAAGATATGGCCGGAGCTGACGGGGCAGAAACATTGATGGAGTATAACTCAGGGGCGCCGCCAGAGGCTTGTCTGCCAACTAAAACATTGGTACTGCTAATTACGGCAACCGATAGTCCGTTAGCATTTTGGTCACCATTGTTGATATTTAAAACCCCTACTCTCGTTGGAGCTGTTTTATTGGTGATATTAAAAACTTGTAATTCTGTTGAATTGTCGTCGGTTGTGACATAGGCGTAGTTTCCAGATATCGCGATATCGCTAGGGACGCCAACTAGTGCCGAGGTTCTACCAACTGGGTTTCCGGGCGCTGCAGGGTTAGCAAGATTAAAGATTAATATCTCGTCGCCACCATTCCTAGCCATATATAGGTACGATCCATCGACAGCTAAGGCCATGGCATCGGCGGTATTTGAGCCACTGTTTGCAACTGTCAAATCTACCGATGTTAACTTACCAGCCTGGTTAATTGTGGCTGGATTTGAGATATCAACGATCTGAAGTTCCGAAGCATTGTCCGTCGAGGCAATGTAAGCATAGTTTGAATATGTGACAATTGCATTTGGATTGCCATTTAGGTCTCTCCTGCCGGCAATCGATGGCGCGGTAGTATTGTTTACATCCATGGCAATCAGCTCACTACCGCCACTATTTGTTCGACCGAGGTAAGTATAGTTGCTTAAATATGCAATCGATATCGCATCGGCAGTATTATTGCCGCTATTAGCCACAGTCAGATCGAAAACTGAGTCTGCTCCCGGATTGCTCCATAAATATGACGGCGGGACCGTCACTTTCTGCCAATCAGTTAGATATGTTACTAGCTGCACTTGTCCGGTTCTTTGTGGACTTTGTTGCCAGCTAATTGTTGACGTTACTTTCTTTCTGGTAGCATCGACTGACTGAATATCAACAACTCTAGAAAAAATGTCGGTTGTATCCATGGTTCCGCTTAGAGTCCATTTGTTAGATGCAATCAATAAGCCATGTGGACCATCGACTAGGCTTGCAAAACTTGCGTCGCGAATACTACGCGTTGCTTCAAGTCCTTCATTGGCCAAAGAAGTTGCGCGCGTGCGCATACCGGCCATAGCCGAACTCTGCATGCCATAGATATACGCTCCAAAGGAAGTTGTAACAATTGCGGCAAAAACCGCGATTGCAAGCAAGGCCTCAACTATAGCGAATGATTTGAGCTTTCTCAAAACTGGACCATGCCTTTCCTGTTTACATCAATTGTTTTAATATCGTTATCGACAGATGTCAGAGTCATTGAATATCCGCTCGGCAGATCACCGGTAAACTTATTAAAAACATATTCGGTGGTACCGCCTGGGATTATGGAGCTTGAAATTGAGATGATCTCGTCGTATGCAGTGTCTCTTCCTGTATAGGTACTTCCCTTGAATAGTACTACCTCGCCAGTATTCACTTTGACTCCCCATTGACTGTCGTTTTTCATAGCTTTGGCATAAGTCTGCGCTTGGTGCATATCTTGAGAAAAAGAATTTGCGGCAATGTCTAGATTGTTTTTATTCATGAAACTTATCGAAACGGGTAGCGAGAAAGAAGCGATAATGGCTATAATAGCGATAGTCAGCATGAGTTCGATTGAGGTAAATCCCTTTATTTTCATCTTATGGGCTAATACTTCCAATCAGGCTATAGATCGGCATAATAACTGATAAAGCTACAACCAAGACGCCAATTGCTACTAGGATCAGTAGAACTGGCTCCAATATGGCGGTAAAGTTTTTTGTAGTATTCTCTACCTTATTTTCATATATCGAACTCATTTTTTTAAGCGACTTGGCCAAGTGCCCGCCCTGCTCACCGACAACAATGATTTGTTGCATTGTTTTAGGAATAAGTCTCTTTATATTATGGTATTGAATAAAAGTTTTTTGGATCGACTGTCCTTTTTCGAAATTATTCTTCATGAATATATAGAGATTCTTATATGGATAAAATGTAGTTGCCTCAATTAATGAGTCAAGTGCTTCATCAACTGGAAGCCCGGCCTCAAGAAGACTGCCAAAAATGAAGCCAAATCGAGTCAACTCAGACTCTCTTAACAGTTTTTGTGTCCCCGGTAAGCGAAACATAATATTTTGCCCAATGAATCTTGTCTTGGGGTTTATAAACAGAAAAAAGAAGATCAGAACTAATATGACAATAACGGATGGCACAAAAATGTATCCATTGGTTCTTAGATAAACACCGGCAACAAATAGAACTTTAGTTAACGCTGGTAGATTAGTATCAAGTGACTCAAAAACTGTTGCTAATTTTGGCAAAATTATCCAGACGATTGCCAGGCCCATGACAATAACAATAAAAAATATTAGTGAGGGATAGATCATGGCCGATCGAACTTTGGACTTGAAATCCCTGTCCTTGATCTGGCTGTCTGCTATCACTCTTAGGCTCTCGCTCAGCTTGCCGGATTCTTCGCCGACTTTGGTTAGGGAGATGTAGTGTTTCGGGAATATTTTAGTATGTTCGAGGGCTCGCCATAAAGTCACTCCAGATGATACATCCGCTTCCATCTCTGAGATTATCAATTTTAAAGCACTGGAGTGTATCTCGTCCTTGATGGATGCTAACGACGAGACAACGTCCATGCCAGAGCCTAGCAATATCGAAAGATTGTCGAGAAGAAATTCCTTTTCTTCCCCAACAAAGAAACGTCTTATAGACCCTATTTGTTTTCTTTTGCTAGTTTTCATTAGTCCTCACGTGGTTTAGCAACCCTGACTAGCTCCTCGATAGTAGTAAAACCGCCGACGACTTTTTCTACACCATCGTCAAACATAGATTTGTCATTTTGCTTGATTGCCTGTTTTGCAATATCGTCAGATGAAGCGTGCTTGAGTATCAAATCTTCAATTTCTTTTGTGATATGCAAAAACTCAAATATTCCTATTCTGCCGTTGTAGCCAGTATTGTTGCACTGCGGACATCCCTTGCCGCGATAGAGGGTGGATCCAGGTTTGAAATACTTTTCAGCTTGGTCGAATGATTTTTTCAGTTCCTCGCCACTTACTTCGTAGCTAACTCTGCAGTTGAGGCAAATCTTTCTAACTAATCGCTGTGAGATGATTAGTTCCAAGGTCGAAGCTAGTAAAAATGCTTCCGCTTCCATATCTAGAAGTCGCGGAATGCTCGAAGCGGCGTCATTGGCGTGAAATGTTGATAGTAACAGATGGCCGGTTAGGGCGGCATTTATAGATATTTCCGCTGTTTCCGTGTCGCGAATTTCCCCGACAAGGATGATATCCGGGTCTTGGCGCACAATTGACCTTAAGCCTCTAGCAAAAGTAAGGCCAGTTTGAATATTTACCTTGATCTGGTTTATGCCTCTGATTCTATATTCAACTGGATCTTCGATAGTTATGATATTAGCTTCCGGCTTGTTGATGCTTTTTAGGACCGCATACAGAGTCGTTGTCTTACCAGAGCCGGTTGGGCCAGTAACTAGTATCATGCCAAACGGCTTTTTAGCTTCTTTTTCTAAATCTTCTTGTTTTTCTTTAGAGATTCCAAGGTCAGAAAGAGTAAAATCTCTGACATACGAGGAGAGAACGCGTATCGATATCTTCTCACCGTTTAAAACCGGAATAATCGCAACACGGAGGTCGGCGTTTTTGTCTTCTTTTTGAAAACTAATCGATCCGTCTTGAGCAGATAAGTGCTCATCAATTCTTAAGTGGGCTTTCACTTTTACAAGAGTAAGTATACTTTCATAATCTTCGATGCCTATTCTTCCGACTTCGCGGAGTAAGCCATCTATTCTGAACCTTACCCTCACATCTTCAAGATCAGGTTCAAAATGAATATCTGAAACCTTGAGTGACAGAGCGTCGTCGATAATTTGATCAACGATCTCTGGCGCTACACGGTCTTGGCTTTTTATGATTTGAGCAAACCTCGTATTGAGTGGCTTTTCATACAAAACAAAAAGATTTTCAATATCACTTTCAAATGCAAAGCTGATAATAATTGATTTTTTGGGGAAATACTCCCTCAGTTTTTCTTCGATTTGCGTTTGATTCGGCTGGCTTGTTGCCACAACGGCAGATTCTTTACTTTCTTTGACAAAAACAACTTTGTGTTTTTTAGCAAATAATTCTGGGATTTTATTGATGTCGGAAGCGACAGGCTGATATGTTGAAAGGTCAGTAAAGGGCACGCCAAAACTCTCGCCGACAGCTTGTCCTAGCAGATTATTATTTACAATGCCCTTTTCCTTGAGATAGTCTGCAATTGAGCTTTTATTCTCACTAGCATGGGAAGATGCTTTTTTCAGGTCTTCTTCTGAAACATAGTGTTCGCGAAGCAATACTTCGCTTAGTTTTTTTTCGTCAATCACGCCCCTCCTGCAATTTGTTATTTCGTGTGGCTTTTGACTTTTTCAACAATTGCCGCAATTGTCGTATTGGATTTTATTAAAAAATCTTTTGCGCCAAGACTTTTTGCTTTTTCTTCGTCTTCTGGTTGCGAAAGATTTGACGCTACAATGATCGGAGTTGTGATATTCTCCTTTTTGGCAGCTTCTAATACTGCAAAACCATCCAGCTTTGGTAATACTAAATCTAGGATAACAAGAGCATATTCGCCCTTTTTCATTTTCTCGAGCGCTTCTTCGCCATCATAGGCCATATCAGGTTCAAAACCTTCGCTTTTCAGCTTTAATTCTAAAGCTTGGGCGATTGGTCTCTCGTCCTCTACAACTAAAATCTTCTTCGACATAAAATCTCCTTTTAAGACACATATTTATTATACACGATATTGTCAAACAAGGACAAGCTTACCATTAAATTAAAACGACAAGGCCCGCAGAGCTTCCTGATATCGGAAGGTTGCGAGCCTTTGTAGGTCGTGCGGGGGGCTGTCTACTTTGACGCCTCCCAGACAACCGGGATGTGGAGCGTGACGTTGCAGAACTCACCCTTGCCCTTGTTGGTTGTCATGACCTCGGGGAGGGTGCTGCACAGGCGGGTGATCTGCTGGTTCACGGGCCAGTTGGGATTGGGCCTGTTGCCAAACCCAATGGCAATCCCGATGTCCCGGCGACTATGCACTCCGGGCTGAAGCTTGGTCAGGTGAGCAAGTACCTCCCGCCATCGCTTGCCTCTGCCGCTGTTTCCGCTGTTGAACCTGGCGGACCTAAGGACTTCGTCTCCTCTGCGGAGTTCCCAGCGATCCATGACTTCAGTGCCCCAGGTGGGGTGATGAAGCAGGACTAGCCTGAGACCTTCTTTGTGTTCTGGCACTTTCTCGCTCCTGTTTGGATGTGGTCTCTCATCGACTAAGTGAAGACAGGGGTGTGCTAGTCCTTCCTCTCGAGGACGGAGAAGTTGTGGACCACAACTAGGTCGAGTCCAGCCTGCTCACAGGCGATTGCGATGTCTGGGGACGTGATGGACTTGAGCGACCCAGAAATCGAGGTGTAACCATTCTTCACCAGCAGATCGCTGACGCGAGCGCCGGTACGAGACGGCTTGCCCCCACCTTGCCAAGCGATCGTCCCGAGCTGATCGGCTCGGCGGACGGATCGCCGGACCGCTTCCAGAGCTTTCCGACCGCCCTCTGTGTCGTTCCCAAAGGCCTGTTCGAGCTCCTTTGGGATCATGTCGCGGCATCGGCCGGTACCCATTACGTAGAGCCGGCTGGCCTCGAAGAAGAACAGCCCGTCTCCGAGGTCTACTTCGGATACGAGATTCCTGGCCAGCGCATGCAACAGCGCTGTGAAGCTGACGTAGAACTTCCTTTTGGTCATGTCAATCATCTCCCTGTCGGGTGCGTTGGCGCTTTGCCAATCTGAACTTTATATCACACATCAAAGGCAAATGTCAATCCTAAAAATGATTTAAAACAGAAAAAGTATCGTTTTAATATACAATGATTTATCTGAGATTTTGTGGAGGCAATATATAATTGTGCTAAAATTAGCTGGTGAAAGATTTAAAAAGAAAAAATGTATTGCTAGTAGTAGCGGGGATATTTATCATCGTACTGGCTGGTTTGTCAGGCTACTTGGTTTTTTCTAATAATTCAAAAATTAATACCTTAGAATCTGAAAAAGAGGCATTGAGCCAACAGTATTTGAAAGCGAAAGATGACTTGGCTGTTGCGAGTCAAAGTATTAAGTTAAAAGACACGCAGTTGAGCGAAAAAGATAAGGAAATAGAAAGCTTAAAACAAGCAAAAAATAATGCCGTTAGAGAAGATGTGGCAATTGATAGCGAGGAGACTGTAAAGGAACCATCAGTTCCGAAGACTGCCTCTATCTATGACAATATTAACGGATCGGATGATTTTAAAAACAAAATAACCAATGCTCTGAATCTACTGTCAGAAAAAGATAGCGAGCATTTTCAGATGACTGCAAGTCAAGTAGAGGCTATCAACGAATATAATGATTTTGGCGGTATGCAAGAGAAAAGAAATATTTATATCGGGGCCGACGCCAATGCTGCTATTACCGCCAGTTTAATTGCTCATGAAGCACAGCATGTTTACAATGTTTATGTTGATAAAATTTGGTCATACCACACCAAAGAGCAAGAGCTTCCGTGTTATGAAGCTGAGCTTTCAACGGCTCAAAGTTTAGGGGCTCCAGCTTTTTTCGTAACTTCGGTGCAAAGCCAAATAGATTACTGGAAAACACAATAATCAACAAATGAATTGGGGCTTGACGAAGTCTTCTACAATTTTTATGGCGAAAGTGTAGCTAGGGTAGGTAAAGCGATAACTATTCATTTGGATAGAAAGTTTTAGAGTTGGGAAATAGATTATTAAGTTCGACGGACCCCTGACAGGGCTTAGTTGGCGAATCTCAACATAGTAATACTCTTGAGCTTTTTAGTCAATCCTAAAATCAAAAAACCAGCCTATGGCCGGCTGGTGCGAGCTTTATTTCGGAAATAAAACTAAATGATTGGAGGGCCAGGTGGGGTTCGGTCACAAGTCAAATTCTGCTGAATTTGCTCGCGACCCCGCCTCGCACCGTCGTGCTCCGGCTTTCGAACCCAGTTCATCCACGAAAAAGGCCGTCTTGTTAGACGGCATCTTTCGTGGAGGGCCAGGTGGGGTTCGAACCCACGACAAATTGCTTAAAAGGCAACTGCTCTACCACTGAGCTACTGGCCCCCTACTGGAGGAATAATAACAGATTAGGATAGAATTTTCAATATAAGACGCAACTTTATGCGCGCATCCTCATTGTACACCAATTTTTCTATATCGAGGTTGACTTTTGGAGTCATTTGCCGTATACTCGACAGGTTAGAAACAGCCCCTTCGACTTGGTTTGACTCAGCTTGTCCTAAGTCGCTCAGGGCAAGCAGGGGGGCTTTTTTATTTAAAAATGATTAGAAACGTTGCAATCATCGCCCATGTAGATCACGGTAAGACCACACTTGTTGATGGTTTGTTAAAGCAGTCCAAAACTTTTCGCGAAAATGAGGCCGAATTTAGTCAGGACTTGATCATGGACTCGAACGATCAGGAGCGAGAGCGCGGAATTACTATTTTAGCTAAAAATACAGCTGTCAATTATAAAGATGTCAAAATCAACATTATCGATACACCCGGCCACGCTGATTTTGGCGGTGAGGTTGAAAGAACTCTCAATATGGCTGACGGAGCCGTTCTTGTCATAGATGCTCAAGAAGGGCCAATGCCCCAAACAAAGTTTGTTTTGAAAAAAGCACTCGACCTTGGGCTCAAGATTATTGTAGTTATAAACAAGATCGACAAAAAAGATGCACGTGTTGAAGATGTGATTGAACGAACATCCGATCTTTTCTTGGATTTAGCACAAGATGAAACTCAACTCGACTTCCCAATTTTTTACGCAGTAGCCAGAGATGGAAAGGCGTGGAATGAGATGCCTAGTGATTTTTCATGCGACGGAGATTTGACGGCTATTTTTGAAGCAATTCTAAAGTATGTTCCAGAGCCGAAGTCTGATCATGATGGCACTTTTCAGATGCTGGTATCGGCGCTTGATTGGGACAGCTATCAAGGTAAATATGTGATTGGCAAAATTGCTCGTGGTGTTGCTAAGCCTGGTGTTGCAGTATCTATTATTACAGATGAAGGTGTCAAGGAAACAGCTAGGATCGATAAGGTTTTTGTAAGCGCAGGACTCAAAAGAAACGAAGTTAAGGAAGCTTTTTCGGGCGATATCGTGTCATTAACTGGAGTTAAAAGTGCTTCGATCGGTGAAACTATTGCTGACTCAACAAATCCGGAGGCGCTTCCTGGGATAAAGATTGAAGAGCCGACATTGAAAATGGCTGTTTCGGCCAATACCTCACCTTTTGCCGGACGCGAAGGTCAGTTTGTAACTGGTAGACAGATACATGATCGAATTAAAAAAGAACTTGAGACAAATGTATCGCTTCGCCTTGAAATAAACGAAAATGGGGAATATATCCTTTCCGGACGTGGCGAGCTTCACCTGTCAGTTTTTATCGAAAACTTGCGTCGCGAGGGTTTTGAGATGCAGATTGGCAAACCACAAGTTATAACTCACGAAATCGATGGTCATCTTTGTGAACCGATCGAGGAGCTGACCGTTGACGTTGAAACCGAGTTTGCAAACAATGTTATTGGTGAAATTGTTAGAAGAAAAGGAAGCTTAATCCACCAAAATGAACTTGCTGATGGCTCAACAAGATTGGTTTTTGAAATAACTACCAGAGGCTTATTGGGATTTAGAAACCAGCTTATGACGCTCTCACGCGGCACGGCAGTTTCAAACTCAATGTTTTTAAGATTCGAAAGGGTAACTTCTAGCATTCCTAGACTTAGAAACGGAGTTCTTATCAGCTCAGAGACTGGCAAGGCAGTTATTTTTGGGCTCGATATTGCTCAAGGTAGAGGCACTACGTTTATTGAGCCACAAACCCAGGTCTATAAAGGTATGATAGTCGGTCTTAATTCGCGCGAAAACGATATCGAAATAAACGTTGCCAAAGAAAAACAACTAACCAACATTAGAGCGGCTAGTTCTGATATGACTACGGTTTTGACTCCAGCTACTATTTTATCATTGGAGCAATGCATCGACTTTTTGGAAGATGATGAGCTTCTAGAGGTTACGCCAAAATCTTTGCGACTGCGCAAAAAGATTCTTGATCCGGTTATGCGCAATCGTGCTAGATCGAAGTAAATATTCTCGAGAATCCTATTCAGTCTTCTTCGATCGGCGAATTAGAGAACGTACCAATATTGTCATTATTGATGCTAGCGCAACTATTGCTACCAGATAATACCATGGTTTGATTTTCGGCTCTAGCGCAAGATTCATATTTAATATCAAGTTCTTAACCGCGAAACTATCGGTTTTGTAGGTAGAGTAACCGTCTTTTTCAACTGATAAATAGTATTCTCCTTTTGGTACAAAGAAGGCATATTCACCCGATGAATTTGTAATTTGAGGATTCTTCTGAAAATAATCCTCGGCATTCCAAATCTTCCAGTCGTTGCCATTTTTTTGATAAATGGTTACGTTTGCACCCTCAACTCTCATTTGATCCTTTGGCCCGAGACCCAAGAAGTTTGAACCCAAAGAATAAACATATCCGCGGGGATCAACCGTTAGCTTTGTTTTAACATCAGAGATTGACCTATCCTCAAAAACTGCCACAAATCTAATCTCATGCTCACCTTTTGTCGATGGAGCCGGGATAACTACCTGATATTTGTTTTTGTCCGGTATTAGTTTCATCAGGTACGAAGTTTCGTCGGTACTGGCTGTTATAACATTTAGCGGTTTGGCAAAAATAGTTGATGGGATTTCAATCAGGATCATTGATTCATTCGTTACCCTTAGGTTGCTCAAATCATCAAGTCCGATTTCAAGTGCTTTTTTATCAACAACCAAATAATAATAGAAGTCGGTCAATTCGACTTTTTCAACTTTTTTTGAGGAAGTGAGGGGTTTGCCTTCATTTGTGTCCAGATAATCTTTGGATGCTTCTTGATATGGACTAACCAACGATGGGGATCCGGGTATGGCCTTGGCGATCGCTCCCGAGGAGTAATTACCGGCTAAATCATACTCGAAAATGCTGTAATAATATGTTTGGCCGTTAACGAGATCCAAATCGATAAATGAATTTCCAGCACCCTTATAGATATTTTGCCCGCCATCATAAGTTGTGACGTAATTATCGGTACTTCTTTGTATAACAACGCCAGAAAAATCTGGATTTTTAAGATTAGACCAAGACAAAGTTGTGTGTTTATCGCCAGGAATGGCTTTAAAATGAGTTACGTTTGACACTAGTTGCCCGTCAGTGCTGTTTTGTGCAAAGGCATATTTGAAACCGAAACTTATTAATAAGAGCAGACAAACTATGATAATGATATTTTTCAATTGATCTCCTTTTTCATACTTTATATATTTTTCTTTTGCGACGGATAATAAAACGAATTGGCAATATCGAGATAATTCCAATCGCAAGTACAATTACAGGCCAGATCCATGGTTTGACCACTAATTGCATCTCGATATTTTTGTTCAAAATTGGATTGTCGACGGTGAAAGTATCGGTTTTGGCGGTTTTGTAACCAGCTTTTTCAACTGATAAATAATATTCTCCCTTTGGTACGTAGAAAGCATACTCTCCCGATGAACTAGTTGATATCGGGTTGATTTGTTTAAACTCGCTTGCATTCCATGCTTTGTCTTCGCCGTTTTCTATCTTGTGAAGTGTCACTTGAGCGCCTTCTATTCTGACTTCCTGTTTTTTGCCTAATCCAAAGAAACTGGAACTTTTTGTGTAAATATAACCCTGCGGATCAACTGTCACAGCCTTTTTAATTTCTTTGACGGTATTATCTTTAAAGATGATTAATATTCTAAACTCGAATTGGCCTTTCACGGCTGGCATTGGAATTGCCGCTTGGTATTTATTTTTGTCAGGTAATAAATTCATCAAATAGGTTGAGTCTTGAGTGGAAATAGTAATGATATTAACTTCCTTGGCGAAAATGTCTGACGGGATCTCAACTAAAATTACAGAGTTATTAACTACTCCGATATTGCTCTGATCGTTGACCTCCAATTTAACATTGCCCGATTCAAGTGCGGCGTAAAATGAAAAATCACTAAGGAGGATATCTTCTTTTTTATTGTCTGTTTCAGGCGCGTTTTCGGTTGGCAGGATTGGTGTGGTTTTTAACTCTGCGCTGGTTTGTGTTTGTAACTGCGAGCTATCAATTGTGTCTGACTCTGAGGCAGTAGGCGTTGTTGTATCAGAACTTGATGGAGTTGGTGTGGGGGTGGGTGTCGGGGTTAGCGTGGGAGTCGGTGTCGGTATCGCAGCAGCATTTACTATGACCGTTGCCAATCCATCTACTCCAGAATTGCTTGCCTTAACCGTGTTTGTGTATGTTCCGCCGACAATGCCAGCTGCGAAATTACCACTTTGATCAATTACACCGCCACCTGCCTCAACTGACCATGTTATGACATCGTTTCGTGCATTTCCGTATTGATCATATGCTGTGGCGGTGAATTGCCCGGTAGCGCCTGAATTAAGTGTCAAACTTAATGGGTTTATCGTAATGTAGTTTATCGCTCCTGCTGAAACCGTAATATTACCGGTTGTCTGATCAGCTTTACCATCACTATTCTTCAAAGTAATAGTTTGATTACCACTAGTGGCTAGAACAAAGTCAGTTCCGGCAAAAGAGTGTGTGC